>QQTW01003282.1_pt1 | contig 11927 bp, 8 predicted proteins | sample 1904831 | NCBI WGS metagenome assembly QQTW01 (sample SAMN09435610, study PRJNA476489) | Subsurface metagenome, whole genome shotgun sequencing project. | reverse complement strand
CACCATCGTGACCGATTCACCTGCCGCGCTTCGGCGTCCTGCTTCCACCAGACTGAGGATGGATAGCACCACAATGATCGGCACTAAGCACGACGTTGTGAGCGACACGGTCTGGTACATATACGCCCCACGACCCGGCAGTTCCAGCCACTCCACGGCAATAGCTGCGGCCAGAGCCGCCATCATAAAACCTTTCAACCCGTTGACCCATCGAAAAACCCGGCTGTTCTGGCGATTCTGATGAATGAAATACTGCATGAAGGTTGTCTGCGCCACCATGGCCGCCCAGACGTAGAGATAGACCGGCATAAACTCGTTCAGGCGTGGGTACGTGGGCCACAGATACTGAAAACTTAACCCGGCGTCGGTGAACAGATGCATCGTCATGAAGTGCAGATGCAGGCTGTACCACACGTAAATCCGGTCGCGGAGGGCCAGCAGCATGACCATGTTCAGCACGAGCACGATGCAGATGATGCCAATGTAGATGCCCCACAAAAAATACTCGGTGCGGTCAGTTGCCAGAAACGCCGGACGGTGCCAGAGTCGCATAGCAAACGACAAAATAGCTTGGAGTTGCTTCAGACGGAGGTAGTAGCGGGTCGTTTGACCCGCCCGCCGTGCGACGGACCGTACCTGAATCGGAAACACGTAGTTATTGTTCTGATAAGGCCGCTGGCTAAACCGAAACCGGTCGCCCGTCAACCCAGCGACTGAACCCGGCCTTCACTCACCTCCATCAATTCCAATTCATCGAGGTTGGCGTACTCGATTTCGAGCATTAGTCGGGTCGGACTAAGCGCGTTGGCGGGAACGTGGAGTTCAAAAAACAGCCAGTGGACAGCGGTGGTATTGTAGCCAAAATCCTGGCGGTTAGTCAGGCTGGCCAACATTCGAAACTGCCCGGCCCGCTGGCGTTCGTCAACCTGGCGCAGGGTGAGTTGACCCGTTGAATCGGCGAAGTGATACAGGTGGCCCCGGAGTGGCACCTCGCCCGGCGCGTCGCCGGATACCGTAGGGACATGGACCAGCTGTCGGCCGGGCTGCGCGTTGCTCATGGAAGCAAACAGCCACAGAAGCCAAAGGCAGCCGTATCGTTTCATGGTGAGGATCAGGAATAAAGTCCTAAAGAACGGCCTTTCGGATAAAAATACAAACAAGGTTGTATGGATTCACCCCTCGCCCATCCGCCACCTTTGTATCACCTAAACGGGACAAGAACCTTTCTCCTTTTTCAACCAAACCGGCCAACGGCCACAAACAAACCATGAAACCAATGCACCAAGTAACAGCCTTTTCCCTGCTCCTGATGGCTCTCTGTAGTTGCGAAGAGCAGTCGATTACCCGGCAGGAACCGACGACGGCCACCAGTCAGGCATCCGCCCGGCAAAGTGGCGAGGGTGGTATCATTAAGTCGGGCGGGCAGCCCCTGCCATCGCCAACCGTTATCGAGCAGACGTATGTTCCAACCAATGAATTTTTTGCGGACTTCCGATGCCGCACCTGGCGGATTACGTGGCCGACTTACCCGGCAGGTACCAATCCCAACTTGATTCCAACGATGTTTTCAGTCACGAATGGAACACCGTACAGCTTTAATTTTCTCAACAAGACGGAAGCTGCCAACACCTACAAGATGGATTTCAATCTGTATCACAACAACAATTTAGCATCGGTCTATGATATGTGGAGTGAACTTATCCACGTGGTGGATGCCGGGGAGAAAAAAGAACAGGCTTATTTCACCAAAAGCATGCACACAGCCGCTCAGGTGGAGACCTGGGTGAAAGGACGGCCCGACCTTTTCAAACACTACTATGATTATACGAACGATAACACTACGGAAATTGAAAATTACCAGAAAGGTGACATTTACCTTTTTGAACTGATAAATAAGAAGCGCTACGGCGGGGTTCGGATTGTGTCGATGACACCCCGCATTATCGAGGTCTACTTAGCCGAACCGAACAGTTAATCACAGACCCGTCGCTACCTATAAAACGCACTATTTCAACCTAAAGCAATCATGAAAACGACCAAAACAGTAGCCATTATCGGGGCCGGGGTCAGCGGCTTAGTGACGGCCAAAACCATGCGCGAACACGGCTTCTCAGTCGTCGTGTTCGAGAAAGAAACCGAACTCGGCGGGGTGTGGGCCTCCACCCGCCGGTATCCCAACGTGACCACGCAAAACACCCGCGACACCTACACGTTCTCGGATTTTCCGATGCCCAAACACTACCCCGAATGGCCCACCGGCCAGCAGGTTCAGCAGTACCTGACCAACTACGCTCGGCAGTTCGGCATTCTGCCCACCATTCGGTTTGGCACGAGCGTAGAACGGGCCGAAGCCATCGACGGCGGGGCGGGCGGCTGGACCATTCACACCCGGCAGCACGGCCAGCCCGATCAGACATCGGTCGATTTTTTAGTGGTGTGCAACGGCGTGTTCAGCGAACCTAACATGCCCCAGGTACCGGGCCGCGAACAATTCAGTGGCACGGTGCTGCACAGCACTGAGTTCCGGCAGCACCACCTCGACGCGGCCCGGCATCAGAAAGTGGCCGTGGTGGGGTTCGCCAAGTCGGCCCACGACATCCTCTCGCAGGTGAGCAGCGTTTCGGAAAAACCCGTTTGTATTTACCGGGAGGCCAAGTGGAAAATGCCCCGTATTTTCTGGGGGCTGAACTTCAAGTACTTGCTGCTGCACCGCTTCGGCGAGTCGCTGTTTCCGTACCGGTTTTTGTACGGCATTCATAAGTTTCTGCACGGACCCCTCGGAAAGCCCGTTACGAATCTGCTGGTAAAGGGGTTAGGCAACTTAGTATCAGCCCAGTTAAAGCTCAAAAAGAGTGGTCTGCTACCCGACAAACCCTTCGACAGCATCGCCAACTGCGCCATCGGCCTGACCTCGGATAACTTCTACGAGCGGGCGGCTGCGGGCGACATCCAACTCGAAAAAGGCGAAATCGCCCGCTTCGTGCCGGAGGGCGTCGTGCTGAACACGGGCAAATGCATTGTGGCCGATCAGGTAATTTTCGCGACGGGTTTCCGGCAGACAGTGCCGTTTTTTGACGATACCATCAGCCAGCGCATTCGCAATCGGAAAGGCTGGTTTCAATTGTACCGCAACGTGCTGCCCGCCGAGATACCGAATCTCACCTTTGTGGGCTATAATCCGTCGCTGTTCACGCCCTTTACCTCGGAATTAGCCGCGCATTATTCAGCGCAGCATTTTAAAGGGCAATTACCCCTGCCCACCGTTCCCGCCATGAAAATGGAAATCGCCCTGCACCAGGACTGGCTAGTGCAACGCGCTCCGCACAGTAACGCGTCGGGTACCTGCATTATTCCGTTCTCGTTCCACCACGCCGACGAACTCATGCGCGACATGGGCCTGCGTACCCGCCGGACCCGCAACCCAATTGCCGAGTTTATGGCCCCGTTTAACCCGCTCACCTATAAGGGGCTCACGGCGGAATTACAGGCCTTGCATCCGACCAGATCGGGCGAAAAAGTAGACCCTGTACGGACCGCGGACCTGACTGAAGCCTGAAAAATACACAGACACAAATCGCATTTCTGACGCCTATAAAACCAACCTTTTTTCTAACAAAACCACCCATAAACTGCCCCCGGTCGGTTTATGGGTGGTTGTATGTAACCCCATAGCCATAATGACACTCTTCAATTTCCTTAACCGCATCGCCAGCTGGAAATCGTTGGCTATCCTGTTGCTGCTCTACGTAAGTTTCCCCGCTTACTGGCTGAAAAATGCCGAAGCCACCATCAACCAATTAGCCGGAAAACCCGTTGGCGTAATTGACCTGACGTTCGGCTACAACCCCGCCCGAACCCTCCAGATGGTCACCGACTACAGCCCGGCCGCCCGCACTTACTACGCCCGCACTGAACTCACCCTCGATGCTGTTTATCCGTTGGTGTACAGCTTTCTGTTCGCTGTTATCCTGACGCTATTATTCCGTAATGAAGCGGACAGACCGTTCCGCTGGGTGACGCTGTTACCGTTCGTGAGCGGGCTGTTCGACTACTTCGAAAACGTGGCTATCGTTGGTCTGCTCACTACGTATCCGGCCCAATCGCCAACGCTGGCGGTGTTGTGCGAAGTGGCTAAAATAGCGAAGTGGCTGAGTTTCGGATTGGTAATTATCCTCATAGGCTACGGACTTTTTCGGCTGATGCTGAGTAAAATACAAACAAGTCTGTATTGAAAGCCGGAGGACGAAACGGTCAACCTTGTGGTGTCCTTCTGCTACTGTCTTACACTGAAATAGGTTGTCAGATCGTATGCTACGGATTGTAATTGACGGGAATAAATAGTAGACCGATTCCTCTACCCTACTGTCGTTCATTTAAATGTCCTATTACAATCGCACCTATCAAGGGTGTGAAAGGGAGATGAAGCAGACTTTTAATTCCCTTTCCAACCGGCTGTACTAATAAAACCAGCACATTAAAAAGCCACCTCAATGCACTCTTGAGGTGGCTTTTCGAGACTATCTACTGCACCGCAGAAATCACCCTTTTTTCTCAATAATCATACTTTATTAAAAAATAATGCAAGTAGCTGTAAGTGGAACGTAGGGGATACGTGTCTTTATTAGGTGAATCGGCTTTAGAAATCAATTCGGACATTCGTCGACCTACCGCTACTTATGGCTCAACAGGATAGCACACAGCCAGGCTCTATTTTTCAGACCAGTATGAACGAGCCGGGCCGGGAAGAGAAAAATCCGGCTGGTCAGCAACCGCTGGATAACGACGAGTTGTTTCTGAAACGGGCTATTGACGAAAATCCTGACAAAGGAATCGAATTACTGTATCGGCGTTACTTTCAGCCGTTGTGCAGCCACGCCATCAAATACGTGGGGGCAAAAACGGTGGCTGAGGACATCGTATCCGAAGTATTTTATGAGTTCTACCGGACTAAGGCATACGCAACCATCAACAGTTCGTACCGATATTACTTGTTCCGGGCGGTTCGAAACCGGGCTTTCAACCACATCCAATCCGATTTGAGACGAACTGAAATTCTTGACGACCGATACGATACCAGCAACGCACATAGCCAGAGTCCGGAGGCCATCAGCCAGTTTGAAGAACTCTATCAGGATGTGCAGAACGCGGTAAATGCACTGCCCATCAGCCGACGAAAAATATACCTGATGAACCGCTTTGAGGGGAAACGGTATCAGGAAATAGCTGATGAACTGGGGGTGTCGGTGAAGACTGTAGAAGTACAATTGTACCGGGCCAATAAATTTATCCGTACGCTGCTGAAAGATAAATGGCTCCCGCTGCTTCTGCTTTGCTGGCTGAGTTAACCGGTATATGAATTGCCTGTAAGTGATATTCCCCGTTCACCTGTCCTGATAATGACAACTATCGCGGCCATGAATTCTACGATAACAAAAGAGTTGCTGTTCAAGCATTTTACGGGCGAAACGTCGGCGCTGCAAAAGCAACTGATCGACGAGTGGGCATCAGTGCGTGCTAACGAAGAGTGCTACTACAAATGGCTGGAAGAATACGAAAATTTGCACCCGGAATACCGGGCCGATGTGGACCAGGCCATCGGAAACTATCAGGTTTTTTTAGCGAAGTCACCCGCCAGATCGGGCCATGAAGAGCCTGAACAAGAGACAGTCGTAGTTAAGTCGGCGCGCTGGGGATTTTGGTACGGGGCCATAGCCGCTTCCATCACCCTGGTATTAGTCGCTTTTGCGGTGATGCAAACTGATAGCTGGGAATACAAACTGTTGACGACAGATTTTGGCGAAACACGCACGTTCCGATTATCGGATGGCAGCGACGTGACTCTTAATGCTAATTCGTCGCTGAAAATACCCCGCTGGGGTTTTGGCGAAGCAAGCCGACGGGTGTTTCTGGAAGGAGAAGCTTCCTTTTCCGTAAAGCACACGGCAGGGCATCAAAAGTTCATTGTTCAGACCGCAAAACAGTTTGAGGTAGAGGTGTTAGGTACCGAATTTACCGTGTTCACCCGCAACAGAGGTACGCGCGTGGTTCTTAACAAAGGCAAAGTGCAGATTAACCTGCGGGCAGGCAATGCCACCCGAAAAATGGTCATGAAACCCGGAGATTTGGTCACGCTCGACGCAAAGAATCACGTCGAACAGAAGAACACGCCCCAGCCGGAGGTTCACTCGGCCTGGCAAAACCACCGTTACGTGTTCGACCAGACAACCTTACAGGAAATTATCTACCTGCTCAACGAAAACTACGGCCTGACTACCGAAGTAGCTGATAAACAATTGCTTTCACTGACCGTATCTGGCACTCTGACTGCTGATAGTGCCGACCATATTCTGGAACTGATTGAAACCGTGCTCGAACTTCGCGTTACCCGGCAAGACCGTAAAGTTCTCATTTCGCCAAACAACCAATAAAATCACTAAACCCCATTCCCATTATGGAACGACAACTTTACCCAGGTTGGCAGGCGGTAGCTTTGACCGTACTATTGGGAGCCGGTAGTCAGCTCTGCCTGGCCCAGCCCGCCTTCGCCCATGTCAAGCAGACACATCAGGCCATCAAAACCGACGAGTTACAGCCTAAAACGATGCCCCTAAAATCGGCTCTCAGAGCCATAAAAGGGCATTACGGTGTCGATATTGTGTTTGGCGACCGGGCCGTAGCTCCCTACAAAATTCCGACCGACTTAGTAGATTACAGCCTGTCGGTGGAGAGAAATCTCTCAAATATCCTCCGGCCAAGCGGCCTGACCTACAAGCGGATGAAAAACGGCTCCTACGCCATCACGGGCGGCAAAGAAACGGAGCGAACCACCGAACCGGCAGCACCCACCGAAAGTACACCGGCAGGGGGCGAATCGAACAGCGCACAACGAACGGAGAACACACCAGCCGTAACGGTGGCTCCGCTGGTGGCCGCACGGAAAATTACGGGTGAGGTGTTCGACGAAAAAGGCGGGGGCCTGCCTGGTGTGAGTATCATTATCAAGGGAACCACGCGCGGAACCGTGACCGATACCGACGGTAAATTCGCCATCGAAACACCCGACGAAGCCGGAACACTGGTTTTTTCCTACGTTGGTTACGAAACGAAAGAAGTAGCCATCGGGACCAGTAACTCGATCCGCGTAACGCTCGCCGACGATAAAAAACTGCTCGAAGAAGTAGTGGTGGTAGGCTACGGTACGCAGAAAAAAGCGAACCTGACGGGAGCGGTATCGTCCGTAAATTTTGAGGATCAGGCTATTTCTTCCCGTGCTACGACCAACGTTTCCTCCCTGCTCTCCGGGATGGCAGCGGGTATCCGCATTCAGCAGTCCAGCGGCATTCCCAGCCAGAACAACAACGCCAGCATCAGCATCCGGGGGGTGGGTTCGCTCAACGCCAGCCAAGCCCCGCTGATTATCATCGACGGGATGATTGCCGATATCAACTCGGTGAGTCCCAACGACGTGGCGTCGGTATCCATCCTGAAAGATGCGGCTTCGGCATCCATCTACGGCTCCAGAGCGTCCAACGGGGTTATTCTCATCAAAACCAAATCGGGGGCGAATGCCAACGGGAAAGTGAGCTTTACCTACAATAATTACGTAGGCATTCGCAGCCCCACGATTATGCACGACGTAATCAGCAACACCGCCGACCACATGGCTCTCATCAACACGGTGGTGGTGAACTCCGGGTTCAAGCCGCAGTTTACCGACGCACAAATTGACGAATGGCGCGAGAAATCACTGACCGACCCCATCGGCTACCCCAACACTGACTGGTCGAAAGACTTAATCAAGAAGAACACAATTATGAACCATAATCTTTCGGCGCGGGGTGGCAACGAAAAGATCAATTTTTACACCTCGGTCGATTATTTCAAGGATGACGGGTTGATCAGCAATACGGCCTTTCAGCGGTTCAACTTCCGCAATAACCTCTCTTACAAAGTTAACAACTGGCTGACGCTGGGTAATAACCTTACGTACATCAATACGAAGGCGGACCCCGCCGAAACAACTAATATTTTCACTTTCTGGCGGGCCACCAGTCCGGGAGTCTTACCTAAACACCCCGATGGCCGCTACGGGGCCGCCCAAACGCCATCGGGCGAAACGGGCGCCAACAATCCCCTGCAGCGGGCGGAGCAACTAACGGGCGAAAACCTGTCGAACGTAGTGCAGGGGAAAGTTTTTGCTACCCTGACCCCGCTGAAAGGGCTATCGGTTACGGGCAGTTATTTTCTGAATCTCAGTCAGAATACCGATTGGCTCGGGTCGATCCCCTACGACCGCTGGGATTTTCAGAAAGAGATTGTTACGCTGCCCGCCGGTGATTACCGCCTGAGCCTGTCGAACTCGTACGCCAAATTTCAACGCCAGATCATTGACGTTTTCGCCGATTACAGCCTCGATCTTGGCAAAAACTACCTCAAATTCTTGGCGGGCTACAACCAGGAAGACTATTACCAGAGCAATTTCAATGCCTCGAAAAGAGACCTGCTGAGTTACGACACCCCCGTGCTGAACGCTGCCCCCAGTGAGCCACAGGCGGGCGGCAGTGCCACCGATTACGGTATCCGGTCGGTGTTCGGGCGGGTCAATTATGCCTTCGACAACAAGTATCTGTTCGAGGCAAACGTGCGATACGACGGCTCGTCGAGGTTCGCACCGGGGTCCCGCTGGGGGGTGTTTCCGTCGGTGTCGGCGGGCTGGCAGCTATCGGAAGAGGCCTTCTGGGCACCGCTGCGCAATACCGTCAATTTTTTCAAGCTCCGCGCTTCGTGGGGGCAGCTTGGCAACAATAACATCGGCAACTACGAGTGGCAAAACTTTTACCAGGCAGCCAATTATGCCCTCAACGGCTCCATCGTGCAAGGGCTGGCCTACCGCAGCTTCGGTAATCCGAACATCACTTGGGAAACCACCAATGTCCTGAACGTCGGGGCCGATCTCCGGCTATTCAACGCCCTGACGCTCGATATCAATTACTATAATAAAACTACCAATAACATTCTGGCCAACCTGCCAATTCCGAACGTCAACGGCGGTATCGGCGCACCCCGGTTCAACTCGGCGCGGGTGCAGAACTCCGGCTTTGAAACCGAAGTTCGCTACGCTAAAACCATCGGTAAACTGGGGATCACGGGTGGGCTGAATTTTGCCTACAACAAAAACCGGATTCTGGAATACAAGGGTGATTTCATTGAACCCCGAAACGTGTCGCAGGCCTGGACCGAAGGGCAACCCATCGGCGTGTACTGGGTACGGGAAGTCGACCGCATCGTTCAGCAGCAGGAAGAAGTGAACAGTCTGCTGTCGCAGGGCTACGTGTTTAATCCCTCCACGCCCGGTCCCGGCGATTTTCTGTATAAAGACCAGAACGGCGACAAAATTATCAACGATGCCGACCGGATTCTGAAGGGCAACCCCATTCCGCTCATCACCTATGGCGGCAGTGCGGGGCTTACATACGGCGGCTTCGATCTGAACGTCATGTTCGACGGGGTAGCGGGCTGGGACAAGTTTTTACAGGGCGATTTGTACGGCACCAATCGCACTGTGATTGGCTATCTCTGGCCATCGGCGTACCGGGGTATGTGGACGGCCGAAAACCCGAGCACTACCATTCCCAAAATGTACACCAACAACCCGAAGAATAATCAGGTGTCGGATTATTTCCTGCACAGTGCTGCTTACCTGCGGCTGCGGTCGCTTCAGTTGGGCTACACCCTGCCCGTCAGCCTGATGAAGTCCATCAAACTCGACAGAATCCGAGTGTTCGCCAACCTGGAGAATTATTTCACCTTCACGAAGTGGCCGGGGCAGGACCCCGAAACGGACGACATCACGTATCCCATCAGCAAAACGGCCTCCTTTGGTCTGAAGGTTAGTTTTTAACCCGCCTAAACTGCGATAACCATGAAAAAGATACTCTTCTGCACACTGGCCTTACTGATGTTCGTATCCGTAGGTTGCGACGATGAATTTCTGGACCGCGAGCCGTACGACGGCCTGTCGAGTACAATAATCTGGACTACCGACGCCAACGCCATTCTGGGAGTGAACGGGATGTATAACTCGTTTGCCCAAACCTCCTGGTACGATCCCTATTACTACCTGACGACTCTGGCCCCCGAAGGCTATACTGTAGTCAGGGCGGCTTTTGGCCTGAGCCACATGACCGGTCTGGCCACTCCGCGCGACGCGATGTTTCTGAAGATATACACCAGCTTCTACAAGACAATCCGCTATGCCAACGATGTCATTGCCGGGCTGTCCAACAATACGCAGGTGTCCGAAGCCCTGGCCACGCGCCTTGTCGGCGAAGCGAAATTCATGCGGGGGCTGTCGTATTTTTACCTGTGGCAGCTCTATGGGGGCGTTCCGCTGCTGCTGGACCCGCTCCCCGTTGATGAAACGTACCTGCCCCGAAGTACCGCCGAGGAGGTAAAAAACCAAATAATTGCCGATTTTACGGATGCCGCCCTCCGGCTGCCCGTTACCTACCCGGCTGCCGACAAAGGACGGGCCGAACGCGGAGCCGCCATTGCCATGCTCGGCAAAACGTACCTCTACGACCAGCAGTGGGCCTTAGCCGCCGGGGAATTTGAAAAGCTGCTCACGACTCCCTACGCGTATAAGCTGACGGCCAATTTCGACGATAATTTCTACTGGCAAACGCAGATGAATTCCGAGATGGTCTTCAGCGTACAGTACGTCTCACAACCCGATTTGGGCAGCGACATCGACACCCGCTACGGGTTCCGGAACCACCCACGCATTGGACAGGACTACGCCACGGCATCGCAGATTTCGGTGGATATTTTTACCAACAAAGACGGTTCGCCCATTAGCAAAGCCACCATGCCGGTGCGGAGTAAGTATGCCAACGAAGCGGCCTTCGGCAGAGACCTCATCAACTGGTATCAGCAAACGTACGCCAACGCTGATCCCCGGCTGCACAAAAGCGTGATTCTGCCCGGAAGTACCTTTGTCGGCGGTTTGGGAGTGACCTACAAGCTGTACTGGCCCACGGGCAGTAACAATGAGAACCCACCGGCCATCCGCACCACCTTCCCGAACGATGCCCTGATTCCGATCCGGAAGTTCGTATCGCCCGCCGAAGATGCCCCCGTCCGGCGCAATTCGCCCGTTGACTTCCCGATTGTGCGGTTTGCCGACGTGCTGCTGATGTATGCCGAAGCCAAGAACGAAGCTGAGGGTCCATCGGCCAGCGTATATGATGCACTGAACAAAGTACGGACCCGCGCCGGGGTCGTCAATTTCGCCACGGGTCAGTCGAAAGAAGAGTTGCGAAGAAACATCCGCCTGGAGCGTTTCCGTGAGTTGCTCTTTGAAGCACACGGCTACCTGGATGTAAGACGGTGGCGCACTGCTCATACCACCGACCCTATTTTCGGTCTGAACCACGAGGTGCTGGATTTTCGGAATAGCCGGTTGCTCACCAAGGTATTTAAAGAAGGCCGCGACTACCTGTGGCCCATTCCCGGCGAGGAGATTGACCTCAACAAAAACATAACCCAAAATCCGGGCTACTGATAACTAATCGTGTATGATTCGCAGCAAATCCCTTTTCCTCTTCCTGCTGACCCTGGTTTGTTCGGTTGACGACTTCGCACAGTTGGTGCAGAACCGCCCACCCGAACAACTCCGGGTCAGTAAAATCAATCCCCATTTGCTGGAAACCGTTTCGGGAACGCCGGTATTTCTCAACAATTTCACTCTCTGGAAGCTGATCGAGCACGGGGAGCGGGAAATGATTGACGAGTTGTTGACTATCTGCAAAAACAACCGGTACAACATGGTATCGTCGATGGTGCTGGGGTTTGGTGGCTGGGAAGGTCGGCAGTACAAGCCCGGCGTTAGTCCGTACGGGGTTTCTGGCTTCGAAACCGATGCCAGG
>QQTW01003281.1_pt1 | contig 11927 bp, 12 predicted proteins | sample 1904831 | NCBI WGS metagenome assembly QQTW01 (sample SAMN09435610, study PRJNA476489) | Subsurface metagenome, whole genome shotgun sequencing project. | reverse complement strand
TGGGCTTGGGCGGCAGCGGTGGCGATGGGCCCCGGGTATGAGGAGGTCATGTTCGACATTGCAGCAGCCTGGCTGGCCGAAGCAGAGGGCCGCCCGAAGAGGTCGGTTAGGGTTTGACCGGCCAGAGAGGCACGTCGTCGACCCGTAGATGCCCCGGGAGTTGTAGGGGGCGAATTCTGGTCTGCCATGACTATGGATTCTTTCTGTGTTTGTCTGTTTGATGAGAACTTAAAGAGAGGCCGCTCCAAAGGTCGATAGACGTGGTGAGCAAATCTGATCGGTGAGCACCTTCCGCTTCTCTCAACAATAACGAATCGGCCCAGGCAGACTGATCTACCAGAAAAGGTAGATTTGATAAAATCGCTCAGTAGACTCGGAGAGGACCTTTGACGATAAAGCTAGGTGACCGTCCTTACTGAGGGGGCAGGCCGGAGAAAGGCTTCTCTTGGAAAGATGGGTTGTTTGGCTCTGGGCGAGGGGTAGAGGCGGGGCTACGTCAATTGGATGACAAAGGGCAAAGAGGTCCGTCCCGGACGGGACCGGGAGAGAAGATTGGTGACGACCAGTTTTGGCAGCATACAAAGGACGACCAAGACCAACGGGTGGGAAAGATGAGATGGAGGTTATGGAGAGAAGGGGAAGAAGAGAAGAAGGGAGGAAGAAAGGGATGAGGAGGAAGAAGTAGAGAAAGAAGAGGGGAGAGGAAGCTTTGGCCCCTCGGCGCCTCCCCCGCGTCTAGATGTGTAAGGGTTTCCTATTGCAGCTCGCGTGCACGTGACCACATCCCTCGACAGTCCGATCGGCTGCAGCCAATCAGAAAGAAGCATTGAGCTCTTTGTCCAGGGCCCTGCATGACGTGCCGTTACCGCATACACAGTACCTCTTACTTGCTGTTGCTGGCATACTCCAAACGGAGTACTCTATCTAGGTCTACTCCTGTTAACCTTGGAATGAATTAGGCGGATCATATCACGCCGGCGGCAGGCGCCGCAATGGCCTCTTCGTCGGCGACGCTACCCAGGTACGAGTCAGGCGTGTTTGGATCAAAGTACAAGCCTGTGCAATGAGCGAAGCAGAGGACCCATGGAGCTCTCAACTTGAGCAGGAACTCATCTACTGGGTCGAGGGAACGTTGGAGTACGACCTTGCAGTAATCCTGAAAGAGAATCTCCTCCTATCAGATGGCGAGCCTGCAGCCGCAGATACCGCACTACTTATTGACGACTATTGCGAATCGGAGTATCTCACTTCGGACCCTCTCATGAAATTCGAAGATGACCGGGGAATGGGGAGTTTCCTTAGCGGCTTCTACGATGTTATGTTCAGTTTTGCGAGGCTCATTTCCTACAAGGATCATGGGCAGGAAAAGCTCGTGAGGTTCTTACTCGAGTTGCGCAGATTGCCTGCAAAGCCATATAAGATATGGAATGTCTGTAAGTCCCTGCTATAAGCCATGCTGACTTGATTGCTGACTTCCGTGCCACTTACCAGGAGGACTGTCTCGTGTGGACAAAAGAACCTGTGTTCTTTGTGTTAATGGAGGATAACTGGAACGGAAATCATCGTACGTCACCATGAGTGCTATACTTCGGAGTCAAGCGCTGATATTAACTATACATAGCGAGCGACGCAACAGAGGGCAATCGCGGAGATGAGTTCCAAGAGGTATGCAACGAAAGGGGTAACTTCTCAAGCTTCTTGGCGCGCTGCATTGAGGCAGGCATCAATGACGACCACGAGTTTCGCTACAGGTATCCGAGCATCGACATCCCTGAAGGCTTAGAGACTCAATTACCTTCCGGGCCGAAAAGAGACTGTAAGATATTGGTTGCAGTACAATATATCTTGCTAGCCGGTCAGACCTTGGCCCACGACTTCTTCACAGAGCGTGTCGGCGATTGGGGTCCTGGGCGATGGAGGCTGTGGGCGGACAAGCTTGCTGAAATATCCAAGCAAGAGACTGAAAATGGCGATTTGGCCTCCGCTGCGGAGAAGGCTCGGACAATCATGATAGACTTGCACCCAGAACTGTTCTAAGTATTTGAGAATGATTGAATAGCTAGCTAGCGAAATGAGAATAGATGATGCGATTGACCCAACGAACAATATTACTTGTAAGAATGGAGTTTATGTTGATTCATCAAATGGTCAAGACCTTTGAATGTCGAAAAAGCAGGGGCAGTCAGGTCTCGTCCGTGATTGCTCTTCTACGCCTCCAGCACTGACAGCGGTGCCAGTCCTTATGTAGTGATGCCACGAACCCAGTTTCCCAATGACAAACTTCGCATATCGATCTCATGGTGATAGGGTGGCAAGCGCACCAATGACGGAGCAATGTTCCAGAATCAAGCTGCTACTAAACAGCTGTCCCTGCCACATCAGCCTCCTCAGAGTCTCTTAAGAGCCGCGTACATTGTCAGTGCCGTCAATGAAACAAAGCATTTGGAGTTGAGATACTGACCTCTCTGGAGTGGCCTTCTGAAGGTCCCCGCTTTCGGAGGCCTTTTCGTGAGCACCTCACATCACTCCGTACAACGTGCGAACTGTCCATCTCCGCCGGGTTAACGCATTCCTATTGTTGCTTGGTATGGAAGGTTTGTAATATACGAATTTGCAAGATGATAATAGCAATGGGACCAGCCCGTCCATCAGCATCAATCCTGCCTCCTTGGCAATATGATGAGACAGCCTCCTTGCTCAGTACGCTGAGAGAAAATGAATCGGATCGAAGCCAGCTTCGAACAAGCGGGAAAGGAAACTGCAAAGCAATAGGAAATGGGAAAAAGTTCAAGCCCTCCAAATGAACCTCCTCAACTCATCACGATCATGTGACAGGTAGCTTGGCTCCAGAAGAGGACATGCAAACACAACCCTGATGACGCTCAAAGAAGATCAAACGGAGCTGAGAGTCCGGAGAGCCTCGTGATACTGTGCGCTCACGCGGGACTCCCGTTCAAGCAGCCCCCTGATCTCGTCCAACTCAGTCCTGTGAATGCGCAGGCTGTGTACGCTGAGTTTCCTCAGCGCGTCCAGCACGAACAGACCCCTTCTGATGTCTCGGTTCACGATAAGGCGCAGAACAAGATTGCGGTTCTCTTCGGGCTCCTGAGGATTCCGAGCTCGCCATTGACTGTCTTCATAGAGGTTTCCGGTTCGCGCCGCCACACCGCGCAGGATCGATACGAGAGCCGACGCGGCCATGTTCCCGGCGGCTTTGGAGGGGTTCGGGACTTGTTGAATCCGTGTCACGATGTTCGTGTCAATCACGTCCACAAGACGATCCAGCTCGTTTGCACAGGACACCACGTCTGCGACTCGGCCGTTGTCCACGGCGGGGCCGGTGTCCACGGACCCGCTCTTGCGATACCGGTCAAGATCTCGAAAGGCCACGTTAGCTCTGCTGTCGACTTTCTCGAATAGGACAATCGCGCAGAACTCGGGCGTCAGAACCTCCTGAAGTCGCAAGAACGCGGGTTCGTTGGTAAGCAAAAGCGGTGTGACAATATTCAACAGTTCCTGGTAGGGAATGCTTCGACGGTCCTCCATGCCGGGCTGATGCCTGCGGAACTCATCCGGCAGAGCACCGCTGGGCTCGAACACGGAGAGCATCTCGACGATGACGGCCGCCCGTCTCTCCACGTCCGTGTTGAGCCCCGTAGTGCATACTCGCTCAAGCTCAGGCAACCCCACGTTTCGAATCAATTCAAAGGTGGGGATATCGTCCACCTTGGCACCCTGGTTCTCCAGTACCACAGGATGTGTAGGGCGCGGACCACGTAATAGTGCCGCCGACATTGCCTTGTTAATGAGCCAAAAAATATGCTGAAGGGAGGCCGATCAGCAGCAAGATCAAACCAGATTCGAAAGAGTCAGAAACGTCAAGAGCTACCTTGCAGGCGTGGTTTTGCGTATTCCCTCCACAATTGCATTGCGTTTCCCTCGGCGCATCGGGAATTGCGATCTCGACAGGTTCCACGTCGCGAAGTTGAAAGCGATATTTCCCGTTCTCGTCATCCCGCATACAATGCAGAAGCATGATCCCATGGGTCTGCAGACCGCGCTTGGCGTATGGTCGCGCCGGAACTGTCATGCCATGAAGTCTGTAGTCAATGCCGGACGAGCTTCGAATGGGCTCTTCCGAAACTGAAGGGCCGGTTATGCTCAGCCCTTCTTTCAAGCGATACATGGGAAGTGTAATCAAACATACCAGACATGTTTGTCCTCGAGGCAGAACTTGGCGAACCGAAACGTGAGCTTTATTCAATAAAACACAGCGCCTCCTTCGCACAAACAGTTCATAGACGGCTTCTTCGGTGGGCAATATCGAAACTCGTACAGAGAGATGAAGTCGAACTCTCAACCCCGACTGCTAGAAGCCACCGATGCCGATTATATACCATGCCCCCAAAAATCTTCGCCGTTGCCATTCTTGCACCCACATGGGTTCAATGACCGTGTACGAATCTGCAAACCGCGGAAGTGCCACCAACCAAGCCGCAATGTCGCCCCGGCCCACTATCTCCCCGTCCCGGCTTCCGCCATGTGCGCTATAGACACGAGGGCGCGGAGCTGTGCCGGTCAAGCCTCGTACGGCGAAGGGTTCGCGCAGACAGAGTCATCGTTCGGACGAGCGCTTGCGGCACGCTCGAGACGAACTGTCACTGGGACGGCGGATGGTGGCGGCGGTGGATGACCCGCGCGACCACGGGAGGGACGACGTTGGTGCCGGGGAACGAGCGAGCGGCGAGGCATCACGAACGTCAAGCCTCGAGACTAACGGCCTCCGCTCCTCGAATGATGAGGCGGACCATCGCCGCTGCTCGTCTTGGTATCATGCCATCAATCTTGCGGTGGGCGACGACTTGGCGGGCATCGTGCGAACGCGATGAGGGAGTGGAGTGCGCGCAGCTTGCGGCGTAGGCGGAGATACTACCGCTTCCACCGCGCCCATGCCCTCATCGTGCGCCGTTGACGGCAATGAAATCGTGGGATGGCTCCCAGTCGAGCGGTCGCAATCTGATCCGTCGTTGCTTCGGTCACAGGGCGAGGTCCGACTTTTGTGCGGTGAAGTCGCTGTGCGGGTCTGTTCATTGGAGGAGCGCTGCCCGGAAGGTTGGGCCTGACAAGCCACCCTAACCCGAATGAGGCTTGGGGCGGAGCGAGCATGGGAGCCACACCACCATCATACAACAGCCACAGTCGTCTCGTCTTTGGGTTCACATGCTGAATGGTGGATGACTCTTTGATGCCATATCAGCTATCAATCGATGCCTTGAGTGCGCAGGAACACGCAACACCTCGGAACTTCTCGTGCGTACGGCGGACATCAATGGAGTCCGATAAGAGCATATGTGATTGGATGCAGAGGAAAGAGATCTATACAGGTGGAACGACGCCTCCAATATCGTACAACACAGGATAATACATTGAAACAATATGTCCATGAAGCAACTCCGACTCCAGGCGACAGAGCAATCGCCGTCCACGGCGAAAGACACCGCTCCAGTCTGACCCACGATATCGCCGCATCCAACAGCCAAGACCATTCCCAAACCCCCATTTCTATACAGTCTGCGCCACGCGATGCTAGTTGTGGACATTAGTCGAAGTGAAAGCGTTGCCGTGGACTCGTGCCGCGTGACAGGCCAAGATCAGCCCCAGAGTGCAAGATTGAAAAACCAGAACCGCAGTAGATCAGGTCATGAACCCACGCGCAATCTACGCCCCGGAGACGGGAGAATGACATTGTCGCCAGCGACAACGCAACACCGTCATCCAGAGCTACTCTCCCCCACGGAAGTGATGTCAACCTCACCACACAAACCCTCGCCTCACGGAGGGTGGGAAGGATAGGGCCCTGGGTTGCGGCGGAGGAAGTAATGCCATGCCGGGTATCCCCTGGCGAATAGGTCCGTAAGCTGCAAACCCAGCCTGAGTACCGAGTAAGCTAACCGCGTGCCTGTCAGTTGGGGAAACTCACGCCATCGGAATGGCTTACCCGGAGCTGCCTCGCGTCCGAGAGTCGACCGCCGTGACTGACGTCTCGCGCGAACTTTGCGCCTGGTTCTGTTCCTTGAACTTGCCGGTCTCGACGATGTGCTTCATCGATAGTCCACCCCACGGAAGTCCGGAAAGTTCCTTTCTGCCTTCCAATTCTCCCGCCTCCGGCGTCGAATACGCCGAGCTGGCTTTCTTCTTGTTCTCGGCCTCTCGTTCTTGCTCCTCCTTTCGCTCCTTTTGTCTTTCTCCTAATAAGCACCATCAGCATTGTTCCTTGTATGATGTTAATTGCGGACCCATGCTCACGGAATCTCCTTTGAGCCAGCATATTTTGCAACTGTCGTCGCTTCTTCGGGTCCGGTTCGCTCAGCCAATCCTCCCCTTGCGCCGCAGACGACTCCCCGATGGACCTTCGCCGTCGTGAGCTGCTCCTGCTGCGCTCTGCAGGAGACATGATGATGCGGGATGTCTTCAAATCAAAAGGAGGCGCAGCCTTGAACCCGGTCCCGCAAGATGGAAAAGAAAGTTGGCCGCAACACTTCCGCAACAGGTAATGTGATTGAGCCAATGAGATCAAGCTTGGAGCCAAAAGCTACCTCTGGCATATCTGACAAGGACCGTTTAGCCCGGAGTCCACGTTGTCGAGTTTGCACATACAATGAAGAGCCTGAGCTGTGATATATGTGCAGGGATGGTCAGAAAGTCACGCAATGCTCGGGTATGCTAGGCTTTGGGAACCTGAAAAGAAAAGAACACTAATGACTCAAACTTTTTCTGCAGGCAATGCAACAACAGAAAAATTAAAACGAGGATGCCAAGATGATTGAAGTCCGGCAGCAGTTCCAGCTCAAGCACTTATATTAAGACGCGACAGGGAACTTCAAGGATGGCTCGGTATCCAGGAGAAGGTGCGCATAACTCCAGGTTTAGCACAGTGTATAGCGTAGCTGAGTAGGTTTACCCGGCTTTTCAGGACGTGTCCGTGAGTGCCGAACACTGATTGGAAAGTGATAATCACAGATGAGCCACACCTGCCTGCAAAAACGGGAAGAGCGGGAGTCACCGAAACTTGGGGATGATTCACAGTGTCAAGTCGGTTGCGGAGGAGAAAAATAGGACCTTGAATAGAAGAGAGCAAGGCAGCCTTGACATAGGCGCAGATGAAGCGCCTAAGTATGAGGCAGCAGTTCGGACTTCCCAAGTGGGCGAGCTCGGAAACGCCAGCGGCGGAAGAATGAACACCAGATGGCTTCCCTGGCGAGAGGTTGGCGTTTTCCCCGAAACGACCTGTCCGCGGTCATAGTCAGGGCTGTTGTTGCGAAGGACCGTTCGACTACTCCGTAATTCCCAGGAGCCATGCGTTCACACCAGCAGGCAACTGCCTGCCTGCCCGTCACTATTGGACGGGAAGTGACGCAAGAGATATTTGCCGGGCGCCATACACATTCGAGCATCGCTATTTTTTTTAAAAAGACGTTCCTCTATGACTTTCTCTATTGGCCAACGAAGCTGAGTAACTGGCGCGCGGCCCGTTTCCAGATGCGCAACCGGCTGTCAGCCGATAGTAACTTTGCTCCGACCTTCGTACCATGATCATGCTGCATCACAACGCACGTTGATCATAGCGAGAGAGAGCAAGTGTTTCCGATTGGAAAAGTTGATGGCGGGCCTAGATTCGTAGGGCTACTGGTGCATTCCCGCATACGGTTAACGGAGCCACATCAAAGCCACATCAGAAATGGAGCGCAGCCAGGCGGCCCCCAAGCTCAGAGCGCAAACCGGAAGGCGCAAAGTGCGGCAGGAAGGGGTTACGGATGCTCGAAACACCCTCTGCCGGCGGACAAGCCGCCATAAACCGCCAAGCCATGTGGTGCTGAAAGCCAGCCATGCTGCAGATCCGCGTGCGGATGTTGCCCCGATTAGAGTCCGTTCGCCGTTGACCGCACAAAAATAAAGAATGTGCGAGGACCGCAGCCTCATGACGAGGGCATATTGCGTAGTGGATTGCGGTCACTCGCCTCGAGCCAGTCGGTGAGAGGACCGGTCGACGACGTCGAGATGCGGCTGAGCCACGCAGATGGCTTTTTCCTGCGTATCAAGCGTATCAAGCGTATCAAGGTAGGCAGTCGCTGGCAGCGGCGCCCGCCGAAACCGCCATGTCTGGGTGCAGGATGCGGACGCCAGCGGAGGTTGATCATCGTGAAAGAGGCTTTTCGCTAGGATACCAAGACGGTGTAGGCTCGTGAGGATAGCCCATCTAGGTGCTATAGACAACTTCCCGAACAGAGAGTTGGTGGCTCAGTGGGCCAAACATGTCGTGCGGACTGTCGTCGTCCTTGCAATAACGAAAGCGGTCAGGAAGACGGTCCATGCAAGGCCTGCAAGGCACCATCTCTCGTCCTCGGAGGCAGCGAGCCAATCCCACGCCCAGAATCCACGACGTCTGGCTATTTCAGGGCTAGCGGCAGCCCCGAGCCGCTGCATTTCACCGCTGCATCGACCGCACGTCCACGGGTCCTTTTGGGCGTAAGGGTACGTATCCAGCGCAGTGCCAGTACCTGACGCATCTGCCGCAAATCCCAAACCCAGAGTGATGGTATCCGCGTACACGATATGCGACACCATGCGTCAACTCTTCAAGCGTGTACCGTGTGTGGTACTAAAAGTATCCGCCCGGATATCAAGTACTTCCCTACCCCAGAGCGGATCGTCCGAGTCCGTGCGGGTAAGCCTTGAGACCGGCTCGTGCAATCGTATCTCGAACGACGCATCGTCGAACTCCAAGATGAATCTTGATTGCAGCGCAGGAAAGACTCACGCCCAAAAAAGCAATGTCGGCGTTGACGAGATTGCGGAACCACCGAGTGCGGATTTCTCCGACCAGACGTTAGCCCTACCGCCGGATGGCTTCCCCCTTAGCCATTCTTGATCGGCTTCTTCATCTTCGTTGTCTTCTTCTCCACCACGCGGAGATGTTCGCAGCACCGACCTACTCCATCTCCGATCCAATGGCGGTCTCATAACGACGAAACATGCACGTTGAAGATGAAAGGCGCCTTGTCCGCCTTGCTGCCTCGTGCAGGTATCCATGTATTTCCCAACTGCCGTGGCGCCTGCCTGATTGGACGTCAACCCGCATCGACCAGAACGTCATCCCACATTCCATCAGAGTGCGAGAAACAGATATTGAAGGGGATAGGGGCAAGGAGCCCAGAGTGGTTCACTGTCATGGCGTCCGACCCATCGTAGGCTTTTGCTTCTGCCGTTCTTCCGGTCGTTGTTTCAATCCACGCCGTCGTGCTTCTCGTTCGTTCCTGGAGTCCTAGAGCAACAGCAACTCACGTTCAAGCATCGCCGACTCATACTGGCGGGTAAACACCCACAAAGCATTGCCCGTAGGATCATGCCAGAGAAAATAGACCTGTTGTCGAGGCTCAAGCCATTAGCCCCTCTTCATTTAGACAGCGCATTGATTCCTATATTTTATCTTGGAGCGATCATGCCCGCCGAACCGCATCTAGAGACCGAAGTGCTCGTTAGATAAGCAAGGTAGGCGCGATCATGAATTCCTCCTATGTTTCAATCCGATTCGACTTTGAGGAGCTGGTTGTGCTTCGAGATCCTAGTAGCCCTGCGCGACGTTGTGACCGAAATTTGGCTTTGTCTGTGGTTCGTAACTCACGCGAACCTCGGAATCATTACGAACTACTCATCCGACCTCGGAATAACTGTCAATACAGCTGACCATCATCTTACATTCACTGTGCTTAGGCGCGTCAGTCACTCTTCTCTTCAACATTCAGAGCTGACATGTTTCAGGTTCCCTCTCTCGTCCTTCAATCTTGAAATAGTATCCGGGGACGCACGCACGAAACCTCCTCGTATCTGCAAACAACAAGAACCCTGCTCACAGAGAAGATCCTGATGATGCCTTCATTCAAAGCTGCAACGACTCGAGCAGAAGCGCACAAGAGCAAAGGGGCATGGATCATACCGTCGTCGAAGAGTCATCTCCTTGAACCGTTCCACCGCCACACGAAACGTTGCAGGCTGCTGCAGCTGCCAGGAGAGGTGCGCAACCTTATCTACGACTACGTCTTTGAGGACCCGGTGGTCGTCCAGTTCGTCCCGAGCGCCAATGATGACGGTTTTGCGTTGGGCAAAAAGCTCGGGTTGAGTCGGGAGGCTTATTACCATCAGACGCTATGCAAAGAAGCTGCCCAAACCTCCAGCACGATGCCGCGAATCTTTCGGTTCCGCATGAGTCACAGCCGGGTGAATCATCAGGTCAAGTGGGCGACTTCGCTTCATGCTTTGATACTCACCTGTCGCCAAATTTACGCTGAGGCAGCGCCGTTGCTCTACGCTCGAATGACCTTCTTCTTCCAGTCTGCTCGCGCGATTGTTCGTTATCTGGCGCAACTGCGGACTCCTCAACTGGCCGCTTTGCAGAAGATACACATCGACTACAGGACCTACGGCAATCCCCAGTCTCCAGGGACCCATGAGTGCTGGATGCGCAAGTATGAGGCATTGTGGCGGAAAGCGTGCGAGCTGTTGGCGACCAAGCCGAGCGGCCTTCGGCAGCTCTGGATTACGGTCGAGGTGCACCAGTTTCCACTCCGATTCCGGCTCGCGGAGACCTGGGTCGCACCCCTGCTCGAGTTCGCGAAGGCGCCACAGCCGGTGGACGATGTTAAGGTGGACATCATGACTCCATCAACCGCTTTCTGTGACGGGACGGCGAGCATCGCTGCGGAAACGACACTTTCCAACTTGGTGCTCTATCGAGTTACAGTACTGTTCTCAGAGGTCTTGAGACGGAGGATTGTTGGCTGGGATGAGGACAGCGCTCTTGAGGCGCTGGACGAGCTGCGAATGATGGCGGATGGTCCAAGAGAGTTTGTGTTCCGTCAGTACCTTGGTTTGCCGAGCCCAGCCTGAGGCAGCGTCAAGTGAGCTATTCTGTGTCATGCATGAATAACGACACTCTGGCATACTCGCAGACGCTCGGCGTCGAAAGTTGTCTATAATCAGCGCTATCGGCACTTACGCAAAAAAGCCTTGCCCATATAAGGATGGAGGTAAACTGGTCGGTTCTGAATCCTCAAGGGAGACTTCCCTCCGTGCAAAAGTAAAGATACACAGGCGTTAGATGTGCATGTTGATCGTGGTTAGTTCGTCGGTTCTTCCGCCCGTATCCAAGCCTCTCCAGGTCTCTATCTATAGTAAGATTCGGGACACGCTGATTTCTCGCCAATCGACATGCTTCTCAAGGTGTTTATTCCTCAGTGAATGTCCAATCTGGGACTTGTTTCGGTAGGAAGCTTACCACCTTCCCACCGGCAGCGATTAGGACGTTGATCGCATGCGTGCCCCTAATGTTTCTTGAAACACCGAAGACGATGTGGCTTCGCCTTCTTGCTTGACTGCAGCCCTAACGACGCCAGAGAAGGGATGTTTAGCCTAACTCCGGCGGGATGGCCTCTATGTAGTTGTGCTGTAAGGTTTTCGGATGAAGCCTTTCCGCTCACACACGATCGGCCGGGAGGTTGTGATTCCGCTGCCGCGGCAGCGGGTTTGAAAGACTGATCTACCAAACTGCGTGTGTATCTCAAAACAGATTCACGTCAGTCACATATCATAAGCGCCAACATCAATCATCTAGGAAACATGTGTGCTTCTTCTAATGTCACTTCTGCTGTTCCTGGGACAACGCAGTGACCCGGAATATAGTATTGGGATACAGCGGTGGTGTTGATATGATTTGCTCGGCGATTGCAGTGGACGTGGCCTAATGAACAGAGCAACACCAATGCAAAGTCATCACGCTTCCATTGCTGCTCTGAAAGATCCAGTCCTCTCTTGTGTCTTGTTTGGTATTATATGTCTAAATTATAGGTTCATAGTGACAGTCATGCTGTTGC
>QQTW01003280.1_pt1 | contig 11928 bp, 9 predicted proteins | sample 1904831 | NCBI WGS metagenome assembly QQTW01 (sample SAMN09435610, study PRJNA476489) | Subsurface metagenome, whole genome shotgun sequencing project. | reverse complement strand
TGTTTCGTTTTTCTGGGTCATAGAGAGGTGGCTTGTAGCGCCAGAACCCGGTTAAAGCATTAGGGACAGCAATCTGTAAACCAGTCGAAATAGAGCCGTTAGTGCGATCGCTACTAACCCAGCAGCCATTGCCAGGAATGCTACCACCTGGATTGTAAATCCATCTCGCAAGACTGGCAGGAAAAAGATAATTGCCAACGTAATTCCAGCAATAATTAACAGATCGACCTTTTCAATCCAGCGGCGGGATTGAGCAAAAACCACAACACCTAAAATCAGAGCCGATAATCCTAGGCTAATCACTGATGGTTGGAGTAGACTGGCAAGTGCGATCGCAATCAACCCGCCCTCAAACCCACTAAAAGCAGCCCCAGTTAATAGCTCCAGTGTAGAAAAGGCTGGTCTTCGAGCGACTGGCGGTGGCGGTGTGGTTGTCGTGGTTGGAGGAGGGGGAACCTGTGGCTGAGGATTTACTGGTGTGGCAGGCGGGTTGGGTGGTTTTTTGGCTGGGGTGAGCGCTGCTATTACTTCCTCAGCTGACGCAAAGCGCTGGCTTGGTGCTGCTAACAGCATCCGGTCTAATATATCTGCGAGGCGATCGCTCACACTTACCTGCGATCTCCAGTTCCACTGGTTACTGTAGACATCAAACAATTCCGTTGCCTCTTTACCACTCAGCAACATCACAGCAGTCACCGCCAAGGCATACAAGTCTGTGGATGGGTAGACTTCTCCCCCAAACATTTGCTCAGGAGGTGCGAATCCCATTGAATAAATTCCAGTTGAAGCTCCACCTTGTCCAACTGCAGCCTTTGTCACCTGCTTAACTGCGCCAAAATCTAATAGGTAGAGCTTGCCGTTACGATGGCGCATGATGTTAGAGGGCTTGATATCCCGGTGGATAGAGCCATTCTCATGTACAAACTTCAGCACCTTGAGGAGTTCTCGCAGCACTTCCAACACTTCTGCTTGGGAAAACTTGCCTTTGCCAGTTAATTCCTCTTCCAGGTTTTTCCCATCAATAAATTCCTGTACTAGATAAAAAAACCTATCCTGCTTTCCAGGTTGCAAACTAGGCACACTCACCTCAAAGAAAGCAAACAAGTCGGGAATTTGGTCATGTTTGCTGCCTATTTCCTCTAAAACTTCTGCTTCGCGTTCAAATAGCTTGTGGGCAAGTTCCAACTGTGTCAGTTTTAGATTTCCAGAGGGTTGAAACTGCTTAACCACGCACTGGCGCATTCCTGGGGTGTAGCGATCGCGTGCCAAAAACGCTGCTCCAAATCCCCCTTGCCCTAGCAGCTTTAGGGGCAGATAGCGCCCCACCAAAATCAGGGGCATGCCACAGGTAGTGCAGTACTTTTGCTGCACCGTCTTCAGCGTCGCGCTATCTTCTAAATCCCCAAAATAGTTTTGGGGGCGGGGGCAGCCTGAACGGGTGCAGTAAAATTCCATTTTGTCCTTTGTCCTTTGTCCTTATGTCATTTGCCCTTGACTAATGACAAATGACGAATGACCAAATAATTCGTAATTCGTAATTCGCGCATTAAAGAGGGTTCATGACCCGGATGTATCTAAGATTTCAGTAGTCCTCAATTAGTAGTGGGTTCAAGCCCGCAACGCGCATTGTAATGCGCGAATTACGAAGAGCGCAATTACGAATTGCCGCGCACGCGGCTTGACTAACTTCCATTGGAGTTATGAGCTGCAGCCTTTAAATCATCTGTTCCTACCGGTGGCGACTCCAACACTTCCTTGCTCCATCCCGGTGTGGCAAACTTCGGTAAAATTTCCTGACTAAAGGCGTATGCCGCCTTCGAGCGGTAGCGATTGGGGTTGAAAATCAGCCACAGCGTCCGCTTGACGACAACGCCCTCGATGGGCGCACAGTGAAGCACGTTCATTTGTAACTCTTTGGCGATTGCCGAGAGTGAGACAAAAGCAGCGCCCAATCCTGATTGCACTGCATTTTTAATTGCTTCTATGGAATTAAGTTCCATTTCAACTTTGAGGCGGTGCGTGTCAATTTCGCAGCGAGTCAGCACAGCGTCAATCACCTTGCGAATAGTGGATTGGGAGTCGAGAGCAATAAATTGTAGCTTGTAGAGATCTTCTTTGTAGATCGTATCGCGTTTTGCAAAGGGATGAAAGACTGGTAAAACCAGTACCAGCTCATCTTCGGCATAGGGAACAATTTCTAGGGAGCCTTGGAGTTCGCTTGGCACCTCACCCCCAATAATTGCTAGGTCTAACTGTCCATTTGCCACACTCCAAGCAGTCCGGCGCGTGGAGTGGACGTGCAATTGCACTGCCACATCTGGATACTTTTGCCGGAACAACCCAATCATGCGGGGCAAAAGATACGTCCCTGTCGTTTGAGAAGCGCCAACAATTAGGGTGCCGCCCTGGAGATTTTGCAGATCTTCAATAGCGCGGCAGGTTTCCTGACAGAGGGTGAGGATTTTTTCCCCATAGCTGAGCAGGAGGTGTCCTGCTTCCGTCAGTTGTGCCCGTCGTCCCCCCCGGTCGAACAAAGGCACATCCAACTGCCGCTCTAAGTTTTGCACTTGGAGACTGACTGCTGGTTGTGAGACATAGAGACTATCAGCGGCACGCTTAAAGCTTCCTTCAGCAGCGATCGCCTTGAGAATGCGTAACTGATCTAAAGTGAAAGGAAGGTCAGACATACAGCTAAACCCACAAAGAGGAAAGGAGCAATTGAGGCACAAAACCCTTTCTAGTCGCGCCGGACTAAGGTGATTTGTTACTTGCGCACGGAGCTTCCTTAAAGTTCGACACTAACATAACACTCTTACAAAAGTTTCCTGAGAATACTTTGTGTTATGGGTTGTACTGAAACTACTTTTGTTTAAATTACTTCATTTATGAAGTTTTACGCTTGGCTGACGCCCAGTCATTTTATTATGCTGGGTCTTTTGTTGGGGTTTGCGATCGCCCATAGTGGTTTGGCAGCACTGCGCCCTTGGGCTGAGAACCACATCGGCTCCCGTTTCTACCGTATCTTGTTTGCAGGAGTCAGTATACCAATGGCTGTGGTACTGATTATTTACTTTTTCAACCACAGGTATGAAGGTTTACAGCTGTGGCAACTTCAGGGTGTCCCCGGCGTGCAAACACTCGTTTGGGTACTATCAGCGATTTCTTTTCTGTTTCTCTATCCGGCTACGTTCAATCTACTGGAAATTGCCGCAATCCAGAAACCCCAAGTCCACCTTTACGAAATTGGGATTATTCGCATTACCCGCCACCCTCAAATGGTGGGACAGGTGATTTGGTGTATCGCCCACACTCTCTGGCTGGGCACCACCTTTACCCTTGTTACCTCAGTTGGATTGGTACTGCACCATCTGTTTGGGGTTTGGCATGGCGATCGCCGCTTGCACTCCCGCTACGGCGAAGCCTTTGAAAGCGTCAAAAAGCGCACTTCCATTATCCCCTTCAAGGCTATTCTCCAAGGGCATCAAACACTTAAATGGCAAGAGTTTCTCCGCCCTGCCTACCTGGGTGTCGCAGTTTTCGTCCTCCTGCTGTGGTGGTCTCACCCCCTTTTGATCCAAGCTACCGGTAGCGTCAACTGGTGAGGCTTTTGAACAGAGGAGACAGGAGAGCCTGTCTCCTCTGTTCAAAAGCTGAATTCAAAAATTTAATATTCTCAGCTAAGCAATTGATCCCGAATCGGTGTACCATGATCCACAATAGCTTTTAGCAGTTGGCGGTCAGTGGTTAGCCCAAAACTTTTCAGTTGCCAACTACTGAATCTAGGTATACACCTACTTTAGATTCAAACCAGAAAAACCAAAAACTGCTGCGGCTGCATGATGGCTGATAGATAATTTAGTCAACTATTAGAGGAAACATGGTGTTGTCGGTTAGTGAGCGGACGTTTACTCAAGAAGTTTTAGAATCTCCTGTTCCTGTTCTAGTCAACTTTTGGGCACCTTGGTGTGGGCTGTGCCGGAACATTCAGCCGCTGCTGTTGCAATTTCAGACAGATTGTAGTAAGCGAATCAAATTGGTTGAGGTTAATGCCGACCAAAATTTCAAACTGTCCAATGCTTATCGACTCACTACCCTGCCAACGTTAATCCTGATTGAAGACAGTATTGTCCGGCAACGACTGGATAGCTTTCGCGGCCAGGATGAGCTGCGCCGGGCGCTAGAAGAAATTAGAGTCAACTACGTAGACTGCCGCAAAACATACACAGGTGAGCTAGCCGTTTCGTCACATGCCGCAAATAGGTAGTGTCGCTCGGCCTAAGACTGCTGCAAAGGTTAAACTAATCTTAAATTTTTCCCACCCACATTTGCCTCGGGTGGGTTATGTTATGCACAACACGTGTGTTACAAATGTTAGCAGTTTGGTCAAGCAAGAATTCTAGAAGTAGGCGTTAGTGATGGAAGCAATCTATCAGTATGCCTGGCTGATTCCGGTGTTACCTCTGTTTGGGGCGATGCTGGTCGGTCTGGGGTTGATCTCTTTGAACCAGTTGACAAACCGCCTGCGGCAGTTGAACGCCGTGTTTGTCATCTCCCTGCTGGGAGTGGCGATGTCCATGTCTTTTGCCTTGCTCTGGAGTCAAATTCAAGGACACGCGCCTTATACCCGCACTCTTGAATGGGCGGCGGCAGGAAATTTTCACCTGGATATGGGCTACACCATTGACCACCTGACGGCCCTGATGCTAGTGATCGTGACCACTGTTGCCGTTTTAGTCATGGTCTACACCGATGGCTACATGGCTCATGATCCAGGGTATGTAAGGTTTTATGCCTACCTGAGCTTGTTTAGCTCCTCAATGTTAGGTCTGGTGGTCAGCTTAAACCTGGTACAGGTCTATATTTTCTGGGAACTGGTTGGCATGTGTTCGTACTTGCTGGTCGGCTTCTGGTATGACCGCAAGGCAGCAGCGGATGCTGCTCAGAAGGCGTTTGTTGTAAACCGCGTCGGCGACTTTGGCCTGCTATTGGGAATTCTGGGTCTTTACTGGGCGACGGGTAGCTTTGAGTTTGAGGTCATGGGCGCTCGCCTCCAAGACTCTGTTCAATCCGGCTCCATTGACAATTTTCTAGCTGTCCTGTTTGCGATCTTAGTCTTTCTCGGTCCCGTAGCCAAGTCAGCTCAATTCCCCCTGCACGTCTGGCTACCGGATGCAATGGAAGGTCCGACACCCATCTCGGCTCTAATCCATGCCGCAACGATGGTGGCGGCTGGCGTGTTTTTGATTGCCCGGATGTACCCAGTCTTTGAAGGCATACCGGCGGTAATGAACGTCATTGCCTTTACTGGAGCATTCACCGCATTTTTAGGTGCAACCATTGCCATTACCCAAAACGACATCAAAAAGGGTCTGGCTTACTCCACGATTTCCCAACTGGGCTACATGGTGATGGCGATGGGAGTGGGCGCTTACAGTGCTGGGCTGTTCCACCTAATGACCCACGCCTACTTTAAAGCAATGCTGTTCCTCGGTTCCGGTTCTGTGATTCACGGCATGGAAGGAGTCGTCGGTCACGACCCAGCCCTAGCCCAGGATATGCGGATGATGGGGGGATTACGGAAGTATATGCCGTTTACGGCGATTACCTTCTTGATCGGTTGCCTCGCGATTTCTGGTATCCCACCATTTGCTGGCTTCTGGTCGAAAGATGAAATCCTCGGTTCTGCCTTTGCCGCCAACCCAGTTCTCTGGGGTGTTGGTTGGCTAACCGCTGGAATTACAGCTTTTTATATGTTCCGGATGTACTTCAGCACGTTTGAAGGTGAATTCCGGGGAAATGAAACTGAAATCCGCCACAAACTCAAGTCAGTCGCTGGGATGTCGGTAGCAGCAGGTTTTGAACCAGCTCATGCCTTTGGTCCTGGTGCGATGGATACCAGAGAACTGGCTGCGTCTTCAGCCGCCCATGATGCCCACGGTCATAGTGAACATCCCCACGAGTCACCTTGGACTATGACTCTGCCCTTGATGGTGCTAGCAGTTCCTTCGATGCTAATTGGTCTAGTAGGGACGCCGTTTGCCAACTACTTTGAGGCTTTTATCCATCCACCAAGTGAAACGGTGATGGAAATAGCGTCCAAGGCTGCTGAGTTCGACCGGACGGAATTTTTGATTATGGCTGGGAGTTCGGTCGGAATTGCCCTGATTGGGATTACCCTAGCTTCGCTGATGTACTTGAGGGGCAAAGTTGACCCGGCTGCAATCGCCGCGAAAATTAAAGCGCTCTACGAGCTATCGCTTAATAAGTGGTACTTTGACGAAATTTACAATACGGTCTTCGTGCAAGGTCTGCGTCGAGTCGCGAGACAGGTGATGGAAGTTGACTTTCGAGTTGTCGATGGTGCAGTTAACTTAACAGGCTTTTTCGCCTTGGTAACTGGCGAAGGGCTGAAATACCTGGAAAACGGTCGCGCCCAATCGTATGCTCTGATTGTGTTTGGAGCTGTGTTGTGCTTAGCGATTGTTTTTGGTGTGAGCTAATGGCTAATTTTCCTTGGCTAACGACGATAATTCTGTTTCCCATCGCGGCGTCGCTGCTGATTCCGGTGCTGCCAGATAAAGATGGCAAGACGGTGCGCTGGTACGCCCTAATTGTCGGGTTGATCGATTTTACGTTGATTGTTTACGCTTTTTGTACCCAGTACGACTTTGCCAATCCAGATTTGCAACTGGTAGAAAGTTACCCCTGGATACCTCAGATGGGTTTGAATTGGTCGGTAGGCGTTGATGGGCTGTCGATGCCCTTAGTCATCCTGACTGGGTTCATCACTACACTGGCAGCTCTAGCATCGTGGCCGGTAACATTTAAGCCCAAGCTGTTTTACTTTCTATTGCTAGCGATGTATGGCGGTCAGGTCGCGGTATTTGCCGTCCAAGATATGTTGCTATTTTTCCTGGTTTGGGAACTGGAGCTGGTTCCGGTATACTTTCTGCTCTCGATTTGGGGGGGCAAAAAGCGCTTATACGCGGCGACGAAGTTCATTCTCTACACAGCTGGGGGGTCCCTGTTTATTTTGGTGGCTGCCCTGATGATGGCGTTCTACGGCGACACGGTAACATTTGATATGCGATCGCTCGCCGTTAAGGACTACGCCCTCAATTTTCAACTTTGGGTTTACGCTGGGTTTCTGATTGCCTATGCAGTCAAGCTGCCCATCTTCCCGCTACACACTTGGCTCCCTGATGCCCACGGTGAGGCGACTGCTCCCGTCCACATGTTGCTGGCTGGGATTCTCCTGAAAATGGGCGGTTACGCTCTGATCCGGATGAATGCTCAGATGCTCCCGGATGCCCACGCTTATTTTGCGCCCGTCTTGGTGATTCTGGGAGTAGTCAATATCATTTATGCTGCCCTTACATCGTTTGCCCAGCGCAACCTGAAGCGCAAAATTGCCTACTCATCCATTTCTCACATGGGGTTTGTGCTGATTGGCATTGCCTCGTTTACCGACTTAGGCTTGAGTGGGGCAGTGCTGCAAATGGTCTCCCACGGTTTAATTGGGGCGAGTTTGTTCTTCCTAGTGGGAGCAACTTATGACCGAACGCACACCTTGATGCTGGATGAAATGGGCGGTGTCGGGCAGAAGATGCGGAAGATTTTTGCCATGTTCACCACCTGTTCGATGGCTTCTTTAGCATTGCCTGGAATGAGCGGGTTTGTGGCAGAATTGATGGTGTTTGTGGGCTTTTCAAACAGTGATGCCTACAGCCCCACTTTCAAGGTGATAGTGGTATTCTTGATGGCGGTTGGCGTCATCCTAACTCCGATTTACCTGCTCTCAATGCTGCGGGAAATTTTCTACGGCGCAGAGAACCAGGAGTTAACCTCGCACGAAGTCCTAGTGGATGCGGAACCGCGAGAGGTGTTTATCATTGCCTGTCTATTGGTGCCAATTATTGGAATTGGTCTGTATCCCAAGCTACTAACTCAGATCTACGACTCTACAACTGTGCAGCTAACGGAGCGGTTGCGTGATTCGGTGCCGAGCTTGGCACACCTAAATCGGCAGGATCAAACGGTGTCTTTGCGTGCGCCAGAGATTGGTGCTAAGTAGCGATCGCTAAGTTTTCAATATTATCTTTGAGCAAACGTCGGCTGCCTAATCAGCGGTAGTACTAGCTCAATTTAACTCAAAGCCCGGTCGCTCTCATGCAACCAGGCTTTTTTGTTGACCATTACCCAGGCAGATCTTTTAGCATCAATTAGTTTTTGTAATACAACTAGAAAAAAGAGATCGCCCTTTCAAGAGCGATCGCCTGATTTAAGGACAGAAATAGAGATTGACAAGATTACTTAAAAACGCGCGAGACAGAGGCTAATTCAGGCTCTGCGATGCTAGGGGACCATAATCCCTTGGCATAAATTTTGGGATTGGCTTGCGCGATTTGGGTATACGATTCGCGGACATGAGCGTTGACCGCGATAGTCTTGACGTCGTACACCTGCGTCACCAGTTTGGGGTAGAACCCGATACCGACAATCAGCACAAGAAAGCAGGCAGCAATAAACACTTCGCGGGGCTTGGCATCGCCATAACCTGCTTTGGTAGGCAGGACGCAGTTTGTGCCGAAGCAAACCGCTTCCTGATTGTCCTGCTGCCCAAAGCCTGCATCGGTAATGGCGCACGTGGGTGATACAGAGCCATAAAACACCTGTCGCAGCATGGAAAGCAGATAGATCGGCGTGAGGATGACTCCCAAGGCGGCCAGAAAGACTGTCCCAGTGCGGAAGGTCGGGCTGTAGATATCGCTAGTCGTTACGCCAATGAAGACCGAGAGTTCGCTGGCAAAGCCGCTCATACCGGGGAGAGCCAGCGATGCCATTGCCCCGATAGTAAACAGAGCAAATACTTTGGGCATCACCTGAGCAACACCGCCCATCTCGTCTAACGCCAGTGTGTGGGTGCGGTCGTAGGTCACGCCAGCGAGGAAGAACAGCACCGCTGCGATCAAACCATGCGAGATCATCTGCAGCAGCGCGCCGCTGACTCCCAGGTCGGTGAAGGACGCAATACCCAGTAGTACGAATCCCATGTGGGAAACCGACGAATACGCTAGGCGACGCTTCATATTGGTCTGACCAAAGGAGGCAAACGCGCCATAGATAATGTTGATAACGCCCAGAGTGGCCAGAACAGGTGCAAAGTAAACGTGTGCTTCGCAGAGCATCCCCAGATTCAGGCGAATCAGTCCGTATGCGCCCATCTTCAGGAGCACGCCAGCCAGAATCATCGACACGGGAGCGGAGGCTTCGCCGTGCGCATCAGGTAACCAGGTGTGCATGGGAAAGACAGCCAGCTTGACACCAAACGCAATTAGCAATCCCGCATAAAGTGGTAGTTCTAGAGCCAGCGGGTAATGCTTCATACTAAGCTCGACTACATCGAAGGTCGGATTGCCGCCACCGTAGAAAGCCATTGCCAGCGCCGCCACCAGAATAAATATAGAAGCCCCTGCCGTATACAGCAAGAATTTTGTAGCCGCGTAGCGACGCTTCGGTCCGCCCCAAATGGAGATGAGCAGATAAACGGGAACCAGCTCTACTTCCCACATAATGAACAGCAGCAGCAAGTCTTGCGCGACGAACACCCCTATCTGTGCGGAATACAGCACAAGCATCAGGAAATAGAAGAAGCGGGGCTTGTGATCAACTTGCCACGCCGCAAACATCGAAAGTGTCGTCACTAGTCCTGCCAGAAGCACGAGCGGGACTGACAGTCCATCGACCGAAACTGCCCACTTCAGACCTAACTGAGGCACCCAGTCATACTTCTCCACGAGTTGAAAAGTACTGCTGCTGGCATCGTAATGTTTCCAAAAGGCGTAGCACATCAAGACAAAGTCCACCATACCCACACCCAAGGCATACCACCGTACAAGCTTGCCGTCTTTATCAGGTAGCACGGGGATGAGCAAAGAAGCAACGAGTGGCAGCAGGACAATCGCGGTAATCCACGGAAATCGCTCTTCTAACATATCACTGAGTAAAAATACTTATCTTATAATAATCCTTTAACAAGGTTAAAAACTCGTGACAAAAAGTTGTTTTACAAAAACTCGCAACACTCTGGTCAGAAGAGAGGAGACAGGAGTATTGAATTCTATTCCTCCTGTCTCGCACTCTCGCTGTCTCCTTCTTGGTAAAAGTGCGGCTGAGGACTTTGTTTCTCGCCCTCAGTGATGACTTAGAGTAAAAGTTAAATCACTTTTAAACTCCATGAACATCCGTACGGTTTCCACTACCCCCTTCTCTGATCAGAAGCCTGGTACTTCTGGACTACGGAAAGCGGTCACCGTTTTTCAGCAGCCCCATTACCTGGAAAACTTTACCCAATCCATCTTTGATACTGTGGGAGACTTGCAGGGACAGACCTTAGTCCTGGGTGGTGATGGTCGTTACTACAATCGCCAAGCCATCCAAACCATCTTGAAAATGGCGGCAGCCAATGGCGTTGGGCGGATTAAGGTTGGTCAGGGAGGGATTTTGTCCACCCCTGGAATTTCCTGCATCATTCGCAAGTACCAGGCATTTGGTGGTATCGTTCTGTCTGCCAGCCACAATCCGGGTGGACCCGATGGTGACTTTGGCGTGAAGTACAACATCAGCAACGGGGGTCCGGCACCGGAAAAAGTGACAGAGGCTATCTACGCCCGCAGCAAAGTAATCGACCGCTACCAAATCTTGGACACGCCAGATGTGGATCTAGAAAGCCTGGGTGAGTCTCGCCTGGGAGACATGGTGGTTGAGGTCATTGACCTCGCGCAGGATTATGAAGAGTTAATGGAGTCCCTGTTTGATTTTGAGCGCATTCGCCAACTCCTGACTTCTGGAAATTTCCGCATGTGCATGGATTCAATGCATGCCGTAACGGGTGCCTACGCTCATGCCATTTTCGAGCAGCGCTTGGGCGCACAGGGGGGAACTGTAATTAATGGTACACCCTTGGAAGATTTTGGGGGTGGGCATCCTGACCCAAATTTGGTTTATGCCCATGAGTTAGTCGATATTCTATACGGAGAAAATGCGCCTGACTTTGGTGCGGCTTCCGATGGAGATGGCGATCGCAACATGATCTTGGGTCGCAAGTTTTTTCGTTACCCCCAGCGATAGCCTTGCAATATTAGCTGCGAACGCGGGGCTAGTTCCAGGGTATAGCGCAGGTCTTTTAGGAGTGGCGCGGTCTATGCCCACTAGTCAGGCAGTGGATCGAGTGGCGGCACGGCTTGGTATTGACTGCTACGAGACTCCCACTGGCTGGAAGTTCTTTGGCAATCTGCTAGACGCAGGCGTTGCCACCCTGTGTGGTGAGGAGAGCTTCGGCACTGGTTCCAACCATATCCGGGAAAAGGATGGACTTTGGGCAGTGCTGTTCTGGCTAAATATTCTCGCAGTTCGACAACAGCCCGTTGAGCAGATTGTACAAGAACACTGGCAAACCTACGGACGCAACTACTACTCCCGCCATGATTATGAAGGTGTAGATACCGATAGAGCCAATAAACTAATGGAGCAACTGCGTTCTAAGGTGCCAGACCTGAAAGGGAAGCAATTTGGCAACTATCAGGTTGAGTATGGCGATGACTTTAGCTACACCGATCCTGTGGATGGCAGCGTCAGCCAGAAGCAAGGCATTCGGATTGGATTTACGGATGGCTCCCGCATTGTCTTCCGTCTTTCCGGTACTGGCACTCAAGGCGCGACTCTAAGAATTTATCTGGAAAGCTATGAACCGGATGCTGCTAAACAGAACCTGGATTCGCAGCAGGCGCTAGCAACATTGATTGATATTGCCGATGAACTTGCCCAAATTCGCACCCTTACAGGCAGAGAAAAACCGACTGTCATAACCTAATTGCTTGGTCGTAGGGGTGAGTTGAACTTAGTTAAACTTGCCCCTACACAGTAGAG
>QQTW01003279.1_pt1 | contig 11928 bp, 8 predicted proteins | sample 1904831 | NCBI WGS metagenome assembly QQTW01 (sample SAMN09435610, study PRJNA476489) | Subsurface metagenome, whole genome shotgun sequencing project. | reverse complement strand
AACGACAGCATCCAGGTGCGGAAGATAGTCGTCTTGCCAGTCGAGGCCTGCGGCGTCAAAGGCCGCAAAATCCCCGCGCCCCAGCGGCAAGCCGGTTCTTCAAGCGACGACACAATCATCACCCCCTCATCGACGTCGAGCAACGTCGACACAAACTGGGGCCCTCCCAACGAACCAACAACCCCACCCGCACAAAATCATCCCCCAACCATCATCCCCCCAACCTCCCCATCCAACACCTCCTCCAACCACGACTCCCCCCCTTGGACCCACGACTCCTGGGTCCAGCTAGACAACCACCCCACCCCGATCGAAATCGCCCGCCTCCCACGCCAAACCCTCAGCTTCTTCCCGCGCAGCCGCCGAAAATCCACCTCCTTCTCCTCCCTCTCCAGCCCATCCCCCTCCCTCGACCTGCCACGCTCCTTCCACCCCTCCGCACAAACCTCCCCGGCTCCCCGTGTGCGCCGCCGCAAGTCCCGCTCCTCGTCCGGCTCCTACTTCGCACAACACCTGCACGGCCCCGGCGGCGTCGGCACCCTCCAACGAGGCGCCAGTCCCGGTCCCGCCCAGGACGGATTGAATAAATTGTTCGCGGCCCATTTGCCGAACGTCGCGCCGCGCGCGTCGTTTGAGTCGGTGACTTCGACGTCCAGTACCGGTATCGAGAATGTGGGCGGGAAGATTGAGGGCTGGGTTCGGTTGTTGGCGAGTAAGGCCGCGGGGATGGTGGAGCCGCCTCCGGCGGCGAGGAAGGGTGCGGTGGGCGATTTGATCGAGTTGAGTGATGCTTTTGATTTAGGGGAGGAGGCTGCTGGTACTACTGATGGTGCCGGTGGTGGTGTTGGGGCTACTGGGGATGGGATCGAGCAGCGTTTGCCTGCGTTGGGGACGGGGAGTGCGAGGGATGAGCAGGAGAGTATGTTGCGCGAGAGGTTTCCGCCTCGTGGCCGGCCATTTCTTGCGTCGGGCATCCCGCGGCGGACGAAGGGTGATTGATCGATCGATAGCATATACTCGGTGGGTTGCGTCACCTGCTTTAGCTGTTTCACGGTGTTCAGGGTGTTTTGCGACCGCCGCGTCCGTTACGTTTACCCTAGCGCATCTTCCTTTTCCTCCGGCGGCGGTTGGGTTCTAGGCATGGATATCATGGCAGGTATATCTTTGAGTACGGTGTAGCGAGCGAGACAATCAAAGCGAGACATGCAAGCGTTTTACGAATTCATCATCCGGGGCAGGGGCGCATAACCTAGGGCTTTAGGTCGATCGATAGATCTGAATGCTGTGAGGTCTATATATCCAATATCTGCTTGACAGGGCATCAGCGAAATGAAACATCCTGCTGCCAGGATGTAGTTTTCTCCATCTGTTAAGATTACAAGCTGAATAGCGTACTGGTCCTTTCAGTTGCTCCCTCTGCCTCTCCGTCAACCTCAACCTACAAGTGTCACAATCTTGCCTCCAACTCAGGCAACGTTCGTCGGGATCGGAATTGACCCTCAACTCGCCTCGGCTCCATCATTTCCTCTCCATACAGTCCGGTGACAAGCTCTCCGTTAAATTCTCTAGCCAGGTTGTTCTGTTCAGTCACCTAGTCAGTCGCCTACAGAACACATCCTTTAACTAGACCACGCACAGTCTCGACGAATTATGTACTGTAGAATCGAGTCTGGCTGTTTCTGAGTTAGGAGAGGCACATACATGCGCTCATCATTCGTCTGGTCACAAAGTCGGCGTCTCTTCCGGTGATGTTCGATGGAGGAGGACTTGCTGATGCGGGATTTGGATTCGGGTTTGGGTTTGTGGGTGGATTCGCGGCTGGATTTGTGAGAGAGGGAGTTGATTTTTAGCTTCACGACCAGGACGCAGCAGAAGGCTATAAGAGCTATGAATAAATGTTCCAAGTCTTCTTCTTCTTCTTCGTCATATTCCAAGTCTTCTTCTTCTTCGTCATATTCCAAGTCTTCTTCTTCTTCTTCGTCATATATCATGGTTGCTTGTCGGGTTTGTTGATAAGGTGATGTTGATGTGGTGGTTTTTTTCGCGGGTTTCTTCTGATAGTGGTCAATTATGTATTAGGCTAGAGTTACAGTAACAATCTACTTCCCAAATAGGATTCGCTTCTAAAGTAGTTTTGCAATGCACATTGCTTCATCTCTCATAACGACAATGTTGATCACGCTGGATGTGGAAGATCCAGCCCTTTTTGGATTCGCAGAGCCTTGCAGGGAGTTTTCGAGAATCTATGACTGGCTCTAGATATCTTGTGCTGTTGCGGTAGCAGCAACTGAGGACCATCGAGGTCAATGACCAAGGCTGTGGAGAGGCTTAAATTTTGGATCCACCGTCAGGCGGCCATGGACAAGGTCTTGAAAGAAGTTTGGCTCTGTTGTCGCCGACAGCATGCACGCTTCGCCCGCCGTTCTGCGGCTGAAGGTTGACATATTCTCATGACCATCAGCCGTCGCCAATAGTGTCCCAGAAGCAGTCCAAATGTAAAATATGATGCTCATGATGTTGTCGTCGGATTCCAATTCCAGATCAAGGTTTGTGCCATTGATGTCATGAAGCACCTCAGATATCGAAGAACGGGGGGTTTATTGTTAGCCAAGATAGGTGTCTCTCAGGTCAAGGTCCATTGAAAAATATCAAAAACATACAGCAGCGGGTATTCGCTGGTCGTCACCGACCCAACTACTAATCCGCCGATCTGTGGCTTGTGTATGGCAGAGCGGACGGGATGCCCAATATTCCACAGCCTATGGCCGTATGTACTGACCTTGCTGTAAATTGAACCTATGAAGCTAGATTTCGCTGTGATGATAAGGATGACCAGTAACATTTGTCCCAGCGTCGTGCTTTCCGCAGCCTCAGCCGTCCGCTTGAAGGTCCATGGACACGACGTCAATTCCTTGTTTCGAATTGAGGAAAGGAGTATTTAATTCGAAGTGACGACCACCAAGTAGAGAGTGCGCCACTCCGTATTCGATATACCAATCACAGGGTCGTTGTACAGCGCCAATACTGGTATCCAGTTTCGTCGGCTCTGAGAAGCCCTACCAGCTGTCTCTATATGCTCGATCGTTTCTTGGCAACAAGTGCATCATATAGCTTGTGATCATATCCAACACACTCCAGGTATTCCCAATATAACCTCAAACCACCATCCATATCAGCCTGCCCAATGTGTCAGCTTCGCCTGCGGACATACATCAGGTGGAGCATCGTCTTACTCTTTGAAAAGCTTCCAAGATATCTTGGGGCTCAACTGCCTGCGCTTCCTCATCTGTGCTCACACACTGTTCAGATATCATCGCGTCAACAAGCCACTTTGGCTTGGGTTTCTTGCAAGCCTCCCGTGCACGATGCGTTTTCACCCTTGCGGGCACTTCGACTTCCATTTCCGCGTAACTTAATCGATCAGAGTACCTGGGCTGTCTGTATGTGCCAAGATACATGTATTGGCCGGTTTTATACTTTGCAAAGAGAGGGAAAGGTTCCATTGCATCATACTCGTCGTCTTCTACAACGCTGGGCATGAATAACGTGAGCTTCGCGCCGTGATGGCCGCCACGAAGAGGCATGAAGGGCTCTTCTGCACAGTCGATTGCGTACCATGCTTTGACTGGATATACTTGATTTTGTGGAGAACTCTTGTGATGCCAAAAACAAGGCGGCTCCGGGCGTCCTCGAAAGCAACTGAGGAGGAATTTGAAGGTAAACTCCTCTGGCGCGGCCGGTATGTTAAGGTTCTGGGGCGGCAATGGGAGTCGACGAATGACCAACGGCATTCGAAGACTTGGCTGTGACGGCGACGGTGGATGAGGGCGAGGTTGCTCCACGTGAGAAGCGGACGAGACACGAGTGGCCTGGTGAGATCGTTCTGTCAAGTCAATATCATGGACTTCCTCGCCCCCTAGTAGGGAGTCTTGACTAGACGCTTCAAGCATTGTAGACTGCTGCGGGACGTTTCCTTCTGGCTGGGGGGTTCTACGGATATGGTTAGTATGACCTGAAAGCAAGGACTTGAGGTGACGTACGCTCCATAGAGGCTTCCTTCTGTATCATCCAGATACTCAACCTTGAAGACCTCTCGTGACCTACTACTCCGACCTCGTCCTCGAGTAGGTCTCATTTATCAAGATATCTTGAAGTGGCACCGAGATTAAGTAAAGGTAGGGGTGGAGGTCTTCTCGTTCGTGACTGCGGAATTGAATGACTGTTGTTTGCTTAGTCTGGCTGGTGTCTCGATGTCGCCGAGTTTAGTTTTGAACGCTTGCTAGGGAATCTTCGATGAATGTGGTTGCTAATGTAAGGTACTTGAGAGAAGAAGATGCAGTTATTGTTATTGCCCTATGACGAAATGAAAAGTGATTGATAAGTGAGTCTTATCTTAGCGCTCCCAGAATCTGGGGTTGCACGACATAGGGCTTAGCGAATAGTGCGTGGCTGATAGAAGCTTTCACTATTGCTACTTACTTACTCTTGATGAGAATCAAATATCTACTGACTCATCAAGAGGATGAGCGTAGTAGGAGAGAATCGCAACTGTGAAGAGTTGATGATAAGAGATGTTGGGTAAGTTGAAAAAGAGGTAGATTTTAGATTCATCAACGATAGTCTCTTCACGGATGCATGAGATTCGAAATCACAATGACAAGTTCGAGATCTGAACCAGGGCCAATTACTGGCATACTGGCATTATTGTAGCTCAGTAGAGCACTCTAGTACGTTAGGCTTCTATGGAAAGCGACATAGATAGAGCCCGGAAGATAATCTCTTGTGATCAGAGCCGCTCGTATGAAAGCTAGACGTTGAACCTTGATCGCAGCCCAGCATGTTACAAGTTCTTCCGTGCTGTTGTCCTTCTACGCGTGGTATTAGTCTCGAGACGTAAGTTTCTTTCTCTGGACTGCGGTATTCCAGCAAGACCATCGTCGGACATGTCCTCGTCTTGCTCAACCTCGTTGCCATGCGCCGCATCTTCAAAGTAATGACTTCTAACCGCAACTTCACTCTTTCGAGCAGCTGTGCGCTTGGGTGTTGCCCTAACAGGGCGATGATTTGTCGTAGTTGATGTATCATCTATGTGAGGTTTGGAAGAGATGGGGATCGAGTGCAGTATTCTGCGATTGGCCCGCGGCGTGTTTCTTGAGGCGGGTATCTCAGTACCAGGCTCACTAGCGCTGCTGCTATCGAGACTCGAGAGTTCAGAAGAGATATCTTCGGTGTCTGAATGCTTAGCAGAAGGTTTGCCCTTCGATTTTCTGGCAACATTCCTGCTTGGCTTCAGGGACGACTTGGTCGCTTTTCCGGTCTTTTGCTGAGGCGTTGTGAGTTTGGGCTCCTGTTGACCTGGTTTTCGCCTTGCAATCTTCTTTGGAGTTTCTCCGCACTCATTGATTGGAGTCCTTTCTGCGGTGTCAGCTGGCTTGGACTGTTGAGATGACTCTCCTACAATTGACCGTAAGGATACCGGCGTTTGGCTTGGTCCTGCGAACAGCGACGCCTTCCTTGGCTGCGGCGATCGACCACAGCGAACTCGGCTTATATCCTCTTTGTAGTCTTCAGGTAGGAAGCCGCCTGCCAAGTCATTGCTTTCGGTCTCTTCAACGTGACTATTAGTTTCGTGCTCTGGCAAGAAGCCGCCAGCCATGTTATCATTTCCGTCCTCATGAGCGTTGCTATCGTGATCATGGTCCGTTTCACCATGCCCGTGTAAGGCCTCCTTATTTCTCTTACTTCGGTTCGTAAAAGGGTTCATCTCCTCCTTAGTATGCGCGTCTAAATCTCCACCATATTCCTCTCTAACTCTCTCCACTATTCGCAGCCCCATTAGGAACTTCCTCCACATTGCCAGAGCAACCTTCTCTCTTTTTCCTTCCTCCTTTCTCCTTCGCTCTTCCTCGTCGATCGCCCACGCATCCCTTACCATTTTCTCGTACTCCTTCGCCACAACGACGCCCGTAATGACAGGTACCGCACGCTGCTTTCCGAATTCGAAGCCTGTAACAGCCTCCGCAAAGTCAATTCCTAGCCTCTTACAAACCTTCATCGTTCCCTTCTGGCGAATATGTACCGCCCCTTCCGGCACCATAGTTGGGACGTAGCAATCTATGTTACCAAACGCATTCTTCGGTATAACGCCATCTTTGATTGGTGGTGGGATGATCCAATCTGTTTGGTTCCAAGCGTAGAGCCCCTGTTTCGGCTTCTCGCCACTGTCCCGTTCCGCTTCTTCAACCTCCCGCTTCCTAATAAGGGTGACTGCTCGTATCGGAACCATCTTCATCGGATATTCTCCAGCTTTGACTTGCCTTCCTTCCTTATGCCAGCTCTCGCCAGTCCGGCATACCACGACGTCTTCGCGCCGATATACCTTCTCTTCTTTTGCCTTTTCGCCTTTGCCGGCCTGGAAGATTCTTACATGCTTTGCCCCGGGAAGGAGCGCTTCCTCCCTTCTTAGATGCCGTTCGAGTACAAATTCTGCGGAGTTTTTGTACCCTTGTAAAGTCTCTTCCCCTTCGACGGCTAACTTCTTCTCCGCCTTCACAGGTTTCAGTTCCTTTGCCTCCTCTATGTCATCAACCGCAGATCTCATCATTTCCGTTCTCTTGTAACCACTCATAACACTCTTAAACCAGTCGTACTCTTCGTATCGTTTCACCTTACCTTTTCTATTGTAAATAGGCACTTTTTCTATGGGTAAACGCATCCCTTTGGTCTTTCCAGGCCATGTGTGACGTTTGAGGTAGCGTGTTGTCACTTCCTTGGCTGTTCCGTCAGGTGAGAATGCCACCACATATGCAAGCACTTGTTTTCCTTTGTCTGCTTTCGCACCTCTGGGCTCAAAGGAACATAAAAGCCCATCATTAGTTGCGACTGCCGGTCTGAGGATCAGTGGGTCAACCGGAATAACTGCATTGGTAATGGGTGAGACGACTTCAGTCCAATAAACCGGAAAAGGCAGGTCTCTATCAAAGGGTTTTGGTGGAGATTTTCGTGGAGTTGAAGGTGTGACATCAATGACAGAATCATCGTCAGATGCAGAGCCCAAGTCACTGGAGTCTTCTGCCAAATTTATTGGTGCTCCTTTTATCCCTCTCCTCGTGGCTCTCTTCCGAGCAGGCTTCTTCCTTTGATCAACCGCGACCAGCTCCTCCGTGCTTAACGCAGAATCTGACTCTGCACTACTGGCTTCCACAGACCTATTACAGTTCGACTTGTCTTGACCCTCGCCAGACCCCTCGGCAGGGTTCCGCCGCTTCTTCCTCTTGGGTGCCGCGTCCTCGCTTTTGCTCCAACCAAAACCTATAGGCTGTAGGCTAGCTACCATTCTGGCCTTGAGCCCAAGTCCCCGGACGAGTGCAGTGAAAAGTTGCGCCCCGACATCACGACTGCCTTCGCAGGACTTCGCATGTTCTCTGAAACCTGCAAGACCACTAATTCGCTCTCCGTGGTCTTCTGCGTAGTGACTGTCGTTTCGGAAAGAGGCGATTTCAGTCTCTAGCACTGCGAGTGGCTTGTATCCATGTTTTCGAAGACCGGGCGCCGTAATAGTAAATCTTTTCTTCCAGTAGGCAGCTAGTACTTTCAGTAGTCGCGCCAAAGGGTCACCCCGACTCATATTAGGTGTCCCCACCTCTTGTCTCTCGGCCTTTTGGCCCCAATCCCGCTGGTTTCTCTCTTTGGGCATCGTTCGACCGCCCTTGGGCTTCCCTTTTCCCTTCACAGACAAAGCTGGTGATTCCTTGGTGCGCTCCGCCGGTATCCCAGAAGCTATTCTCCACTTTTCTACCTCTTGCTTCACGCGTGGCGGCAGCTGTGCTACGAGTATCTTCTGCACCTCCTTATCGCAAACCCACGCATTTCTGACCAGATTGTGAAACATCAAGAATTGAACGTGCATACAATGCGTAGCGACCCGTATCTCTCGCTCCCTTTTGCTTGGGCCTTTTTTCTGACCATGCGGGTCGGTGAGCGAAGTTGTCTGAATTCCTTTATTGAGTGTAATTTCGAGATCCTTGGAAGGGAGCGTAGTAGGCGTTGCTGATGTAGAAGGGCCCGGGGCCATCGCGTCCTCCCAGTCCATTTCATCTTCGTCGTCGTCATCAATGTCAATTTTGCGGCGGTTCGGAGACGGTTGGTGGAGGTCAACATCCTCAAAATCAGAGCTGCTGATATCGCTCAAAGATGAGTCGCTGTCTTCGTTCAGTCCGTTGAGAAATGCTTCATTGTCTCGCACACTCGTAGAGATCTTCGGCTTTGCATCGAGAGTATCAAATAGAGTGGGCTTTTTCGTAGCGCTGCCATTCGGGGCGGAATCTAGGAGGGATAGCGAACGTCGTCGTTTGCGCGGAATAAATGGAGGCATGATCTGGAACGCTGGTCCTCCAGCAAAGTCGTTGGTTATACCATTCAACTTTGCTGTGGCGCGTTCTCTGTTAAGAACGAACCCACACTATGACGCACCCGAGGACGTTACCGAGATCTCGGGTCGCTGAATCTACCCGCAATCTTGGCATGCCTTAGGCCCCAAGGGGGACAAGGATATTTGTGAATGCCTTCTGATTGTGCCTAAGGTAGCCTAAAGTTTTGTCGAAAGAGTTTGAGTATCACAGGTGAGGTCTTCAGAGCTGAATCAATTGAATACGGAATGAATGATATTTCCAGCAAATTTGGCACACCATGAGTTACCAAAATATCGAGTCTGAGCAATGTGAGTTATTGATTAATTCTAGTGAGAATCTACAGCGCAGGCACGGTTAAAAGTCCCAGATATCATGAACTGATCTAAGAGTGTCAACCTATGCATTGACGTCATTGGTAGAGTGGCCAAAAATTGAATCGACAATCTCTCCTCCCCTTACGGCCAAGATTGATAGGAGGGTGTCACTTAGCTGAAGTCACATATATCAGCAACCTTGAAATAGATGGTTTCAGAGCCCAATGATTGCAAAACCACGCAGCGTAGGAATAACGACGGGAAAGGGCTGAGCGATGGAAGCTGGCCGACGAGATATCGATGGGAGCTGAGGACGGGTTTGGAAGAATAAAAAAGGTAGGGATAACTCACCCCATGTGTCGCCTCATTGCAACCCTGCAACCACACGCCTCCGTCATCGCTCACCTTGTCCACATCATACAATACCCTGTAGTCTCTTGCGACCTCGAACTTTCCTTGACTGGAAGCCGGCAAAAGATGACGGGTGGCGGCCAACATGTTCTCATGAGCGTTGCGCACGTAACCCGTCGCTACCACCAAGACATCGAATTCCATTTCCTCAAGCTTTTCAACGCTCCCGTGTGCGCTTCTTCCAAAGGCCGCGGACAAGTCCCTTACTAGAAGCCGAACCAGACCATCCTCGGTTGAACACTTGGCACTTAGGACTTCGCGGTGCGGAAGGATTTGATGCTGCATAGCCGCTTCGTCGTTGCCGCAACGTAGCGTCTGTGTGTAGAGGTCTGAGTATATATGCTCTAGCAGCTCGAGGCGAACGACGCCGTAGTTCGTGCTGCGATCTGCTGCTATGGCGGCGGAGCGTAAGCCCGGAGAGGTCTGGTACATTGAGGAGACGCGATCAGGGTCAAAAATCTCATTGACGCTACCCGATTGAAACATCAGCCAGTGTCTTTGAAGTGACCACAAGTAGACATGAGAGTACTGACAATGGGGAATCGTCGCTGGGTCTCAGCGCTGCCCCCTTAATTAACAGTTTTGTCCGTGAGTTAGGATATCGCGCATGCAAGTCGTTAAAGATCTCTGCAGCCGATTGACCAGATCCAAGAACGCCAATGCGGTAGGCAGCATCTCGATCTCGAAGCCGAGCCGGCACAGCAGTGGAGTATTGCGAGGAGTGAAGGATGTTTGGATGATTCTGTCGGAGCGGTTTCGGAATGTTCGGTTTGCCTCCCACAGCGATAACAACATGCCTAGCCCTTCTACTACTGAGCTCACCACTGTGAACGTTTCGGGAAGTGACGCGGAAAGTTTTGACGCTCCTGCCAGTCTTTGCGCACTGGTCTTCCTCCGGCGCCACCGCGGTTACTTCTTCCCCATACCCTACGACGCCCTCAAAAGCTCTTGAGCACCAGCGCATGTAATCCTCGTATTCAATTCTCAATGGGAGGAACGTTCCAAGATTTGTGAACTGCACTAGCCGGCCCTGCTTATGCAGATAGTTTATGAACGTGAACTCCGAGCGTGGGTTTCGGAGTGTGGCCAGGTCTTTGATGAAGGTGATTTGCATCTTTGCTCCCGGAAGGAGCATTCCGGCGTGCCAAGCAAAACCGGGTTGGCGCTCCAGAAAGTGCACTTTTGGTGGGTGAGACAAAGACCTTGAATGAGGATCGGAGAGGTTGTCCTGTAAGGCGATTGCTATTGCCAGTGAGGCAGGGCCAAACCCAACGCAGATGAGATCGTGGAGCTCTGTAGGGTCGATGGGACGTAGGAAAGTTGGTGACGGAGCCGATGACTCGTGAGCGGCATGTGATACCGTTGTGCCATTTGCATGACCGTTGGCGTATCCATTCGTTCCGTTGACATGTCTTTCTTTGCCATCGACTTGCTGATTACGCTCCAACGGTAATGGATCCAGCTGAGGCATGGGTGGCTTCTTTCAGAATTGTTGAGAAGTCCGTGACGCTTGCAAGACTGCTATCTAAGACAGCTGTAAAACCAAAATCAAATTCAATGCCTGCCGAGTATGACCTCAGATGACAATATGTTTCTCTAATCTTCGCAGGCGCAACCAGAAAAACGCAGTAGACGCAAACACAATATGAGAAGCAGAATCAGAACTTCCCGATCTCAGCCAGATCAATAGCGCGAGCCTGGATGAAGTCTGGAGGAGGGCAATGCTTCCTTGTGGTATTACGTTGGTGAAAGGGGAAGGAACGCTTTCGGGAATATGAAATGATTGATAATGATACCGTCCGTAACCGTGTGTTGCAAAATGGCTGGACGGTTCCTTCTAAAGCCCTCACGAAGGAGCGGTATGTACAAGAAGCCTTCAAAGTCTAAGTCAAAGGAAAACAGGAGGTCACTGGGGACTCATGGATCGATTAGCAAACTGTAAGGTAAGGTACCTTACCTACCTAGTTTAGAGCCTAAGGTAAACATCAGATCTGTTCTGTTCTGTTCTGTGTACGTACTTGCATCAACTCATCATCGCTTGGCTGCCATGATCAAGTCGTCACCGCCATACCCGACAAATTCCGTCGTTTTCTCCATCCTGCCCACCACATGTTTTCCGCCGTAGCTCCGTAATAAGTGACGTATATGATTTAGAATTCGAGCGGTCCCGTATATTTTCAGGGGTCTGAATTTTCCGTTATCAGATCATACCCTTGACCTCGGCGCCCACGTCCGATTAAAGTTATCTGATCCGCTGCCGCCAGCCCTTGGCGTGTTCGTCCGATATCGGGCTCATTATCTAGTCTGGTTCAAGTGACCCCTCGCACATTAGCTTTTCATTGTAAGTTTCCGTGCGTCCTACCCTAGCTGTGCTGTAATGCGTCACATGGTCAATGGGCGTATGATGGGAATAAGTGGTTGGATGCAACCGTTCACCAGCGCACTGCAGACCGCCTTGGCCTTTCAGTTGCGTTGTTTGAACTACTGCTTAGGCGCTTTAGGTTGGCTTCACTTCCTCATACGTCAAGGGCCACTGGCCAGTGTAGGTTTGCTGATATTTTTTAATAAGCTGTTTTCCGAGCGCCTAGCATAATGCAAGTGTTCCACACTTTGAGCATGCTACTTCGTACATGACGTGAGAGGAGTCTGAAAAGCATCTTAGCCTGAATCGTACTCAAGTCTAGACAGTAAATCCCAAGACTTTTGTTGCAGAAGCCTGTCATGAAAGGAGGTGTCATCGTCTGATTGACGACTGGGCCCGAACCATAGCTGCGTACATTCCTCCGAGCGAA
>QQTW01003278.1_pt1 | contig 11928 bp, 12 predicted proteins | sample 1904831 | NCBI WGS metagenome assembly QQTW01 (sample SAMN09435610, study PRJNA476489) | Subsurface metagenome, whole genome shotgun sequencing project. | reverse complement strand
AGCCGTCCCTCTGGCACTCCATAATCCCCCGCGCCGTCCGTAACCGTCTCCGTCGCCCCACCACCCCCAGCCAACCCCCCAAACCCCGCGAATGGAACCCAGCAACCATTTTCATCATCCTGCCGCTCCTCATCGGCAGCGGCGCGATCCAGCTGCTGGTCCTCCGGACGGAGATGGCGAGCTTCAGCCGCAAGACGGACGCCAAGATTGCGCTGCTGAAGGAGGTGATTGAGCGGGTGAAGCGCGGCGAGGAGGTCGATGTCGAGGGGTTCCTGGGGACGGGGGATCCGGAAAAGGAGAGGGAGTGGGAGGAGGTTATGCAGGAGATTGAGAGGGAGGATACGCTGTGGAAGAAGAAGGGGAGGGGGAAGGGGAAGCGGGAGGCGAAAGCTGAAGCTGGCGAAGAGAAAGCTGCGAAACCGGTCGCTGTGTTGAAACCCCAGGGGACGGATGATGGGGAAGCGAAGGAGGGAGAGAGGCAGCCGGTTGGATTTTATTGATGCTTGGTAGACGGAAGTGCATCACCTCTGCGCACTCGGCAGCGGAGACGAGAACCTCCTGTCACGTTTGGAAAGGATACCGTCAGGATTTTCTCGATGGATGGCTTTGTTCAGATATCCGGACAACAAAAACCTACTTAACAAATGTTGTCGAACACAGACAGGGCCCTCGAGCTTGGAGATCATTCCCAACCCCAAGGCAGCTCTTTTCCAAAATTGTTCCGCTAGGACCGGTTCATCAAGACACTTTGGAGTTCGTTCCGGTACCGTCGACCACATCCCAGCCAAGGAAGGGATCGGGTCATGCATACCACTCTGCCCCGGTCAGCGAGAGCGGCCTAGCCAGACCGCACAGTGTCGAACGTCGACCTGCAATCATGAACTGAAAAAAGGGAGGTCAATGACCCTGGGTCGGAGTCTTAGGGTAGCTGTTGGTGCACATGATAGGACATGGCTGCTCTCCAGCACAGCAGCACAGAACGGTGGTTACACTTTCGCACTGGTGTGAACTCGTCAAACATGGTTTCGGGGAAGCTTAGACTGTCGAAAAACTATCAGAGGTTTTATATTCGTATGATGTATCACGCGGTGTTCAAAGTTGATCTCAAGCAGGGCGTGCCCGTAATCCCTGGAATGTTAATGACACTGCTGGCCAGAAATATGCCTCCGTTCACTATGCCAGAATTGTACAGCAGCACTGATGCTCACATCCACCCCCGGGAGACCACACTCTCTCAGAGATCCATCCCCTTAACGCCAATGCTTATCATCTCTTCCTTCACTCCGCTCGAATGCCTCTGTCGCCTCCTCTTCAGCATCATCAATCACATTCCCTATCCCTCGTCCCTCCTTCCGTGCATCCCCGTTCCCTTGGCCCTCATCGTCATCACTGTCCCCCTCATCAGCATCCGCATCTTCATCATCAAAAAACACGCTCGTCTGCCTCTCCAGCTCCTGCAAAAACGACCCGCGCCGTCTGTGCTGGTACTGCGTCCGTCCCTGGTTCAGCGCCGTGGCCCTACCACTCCTCTCAGACCCCAGCTCGAACATACTGCGTGGCCGCTCGGTGTCCGCGAAGAGCGTCGGTGTCGCGATGCTGTGGCGCTTCCGTGCAGACCCCAGCAAAGAAGGGGCGCGCGAGGATGATGTGGACGGCGAGCCCTTCCACCAGTTCGTGAGGCGCTTCGATAGGCTCGGCGACGGCGGCGGCGCGTCGTTATCTCGCGTCTCTAACTCTTCATCGCCCTCGACCTCGGAGCCAGACGTGCTGGCCGGGCTCAGCGGCGGGAAAGGGGCAGGGTGCGCGATGCCACCGTCGCCAGAAGCTATATCCGACGGGCTCGCCCCCCTACTCCTCTCTCTCTTCTTTTCCCTCAATAACCCCCGCAAGTCCTCCTCACTCAGAATATTCGCCAGCAGCCCCGGACTCTTCAGCCCATCGGCCATCATCGGCGCCAAACTCGGCGTCTTCTTCTCACGCGTGCTCCGCCGCCCCTGCTCAATGAGTCGCTCCACCCGCATGCGATTCGCGATGAACTGCAGCTTCGGGAACGCGGATTGCTGGCCTACATGGATCATCCTTGCCAACCTTGCTGGGCTCGGGTCCGAGAGGATGTGCCAGAAATCTGAGGTCCGGCTCTTCGGCCAAATCGTGATCGTCCCGCTGAAGCGCTGCAACCAGATCTCGCTCCAGTCCTGGCCGAGCGGTCTTGGGAGGAGCTCGAGATGGCGTAGGACCTTGAGCCACTTCGTTAGGTCGAGCTTAAGGTACTGCTCGGTCGCGGACCCGAGGAACCCTCCGCGCCAGCCGCGGCCGCGGCGGTGGGTGACGGGCCGTCCGACGGAACCCCGCGAGGAGAAGAAAAACAGGTTGATGTGCGGGTTTACCTGGCTGACGATGCTGAAGCGGACGTTGAAGTGCAGGTTCAGCGCCTTGAGAGGAATGTCTGTCCTCAAGCTGCCGTCCTTCCACTTGTGGCCGAAGCTATACGGCTCGAGGCGCCCGTCCGCACGCTTCTTCATTAGCACGACTGGGTTCAGGATCCCTGGCACGGCCGCTGAAGCCAGCACCGCGCTCCAAATCACGCAGTCGGGCGAGGTGATATAATTCGCGAGGATAGTCGGCGAGTGCGGGTCGCTGGGGACGCAGGTCACGTTGAGGATGCGTCCCGTGCGTTGGTAGGCTTCGCGGAAGGTGAGGCTGCCGCGGCAGAACCACGCGCAGCGCTTGGCCCAGTCGATGGCGTCGAAACGCGCGCCCGTAGCCCACCAGCGTCGGAGCCAGGTCAGGATGTCGTCGTGGCAGGCGGTGATGCGGTTGGCGAGGGAGGGGACGAGCAGGCGCTTGAGTTCGGCGTCGGTGCGAGTCGCGAGGAGGGCGGCAACAAGGGCGCCCCCCGAGGTCCCGGTTATTACGGTGGGGAGGAGGGACGCGTCCATGAGGGCTTTGGCGACGCCGAAATGGTAGTAGGCGAAAGTGGCTCCGCCTGATAGACAGAGCGCGGTGCGGCCGTAGTTTGTGGAGAGGTGCTTGAAGAGGTTGTGTTTGGCTTCTTGAGATAGATGAGGTGTCGAGGAGAGGAACTCGAGCGAGGCGGAGACTTGGTCAATGTAGGATTGTACGAGGTTTTTGGTGCCGAAGTAGGTTTCTGAGTAGAGATGGGGGTTCTCGATGCCCACCCAGTTGGATTTGACGCAGGCTTCGACGAGGCTGCGGAGGTCTTCAACCGCCTGTCGCTGTTGCTCTTCGCTCGTACCGTTGGCGTGGTCTCCATTCGTCTGCGCAGAAGCATCTCCGGCAGCCGCCCGCAGCCTTGCCATTTGATCTCTTACTCGCCGTACGGTCTTGCTGTCGTAGTAATCATACTCGTCCTTGGCCTTCCACTCGTCGTTGCCCAAGTATGTATCCAGCTCTTTTGCCGCGTCCACCCACTCCTCGTAGTGGCTTTTGCTCTGCAGTGCCTGCCTCAGCCTTTCTCTTCTACCGCGCCATGTCACGAAGTGCTCGTATAGGTAGATGTATACCCGCGTAAGGGCGTAAGAGATGCCCAGAAAGCCGAGCCAGCCGAAGACGGTAAGAAGCAGCGGCCATTTGAGTAGCGAGTATACGAAGCCCTCCCTCGTCTCATCGGCGCCGCGTTTTGGTGGCCTTCGCTTCTTTCCAGGGCGTTTACTCCGCACGCGCTGGTGGATGGGACGCCAGTCGTTCAGTGCGGTTATGAAGAGGGACAGCTGTGGTCCACTGGGGGAGGCGAGGTCTTCCTGGGAAGGGGAGGTATGGTCGGGTGCGGACAAGGCGTTGGCGAAGGTCTGAAAGTGTTCCTCGTCCACAAAATCATTGTCATAGTCGGGCAGTTGGCTAAAGTCGTAGGCGGAGGAGGCAAAGGGCGAGGGGCCATCTGTTCTCTTTGTCGTGTCCGCCATTGCTTTAGGTGGGCGGCATGTCCAAGGTTGGAGAAGGGCGTTGTTCAGGTACAGGGACGACTATCTTGGAACGATCGTGTGGGAAGCCCGCGTTGAGAGTTGAGACGGGGCAGCGGCGTGTGACGTCGTGCAGAGGGAACAATGGCTGTGGGCCAACCGGCAGCGGCATCTTTACAACTCTTCTGGCCAGGGCTTCAACGTGCCTGAAAATGGTTACAGATGTGTTCGACCCATCAGAGTGCCCGTTCTGTATCTCGACGAAGCCCAGCCCCTTGTGCTGTCCTCCACGACCAATACTGGTTGACGTTGCTGACGCATGTACAAAGGTCGGTACGGGTGCGGTCTGACGATGTCTGAACCTCGTACGGTTCTCACAACTTCCAATCTCACACAACGCTGAGTGGCACACATGGCAGACTGTATCGTATGTATCCTGATGCACCATAAAAGGTAAGGTGATAGGGTATAATGACAATCTCTCCGGTACCCATCATGCACGATAACGCTCTAGCACGATGGCCGATACTAGGTAGTGAAGCTATCGCCGTGCACTCAGATGCAACTACTCAATTACATGTCCTCTGCGTAATATCCTCTCCCACAGTGGATTTCAGTATATCTATATACAGATATGAACACTTCCGAGTACTGTCAGCCCCACCCAACTCACCGCGGCCTACGAAGCTCATCCAGTGAACACCTTAAGCTGGCCCGATTCTGGCTGGAGAGTGCCTATAAAGGACAGAGGGTGTTGACTAACATCCCATGTCCAAGCACTCAGCCGTCTGATCGAAGTCGACGACGGAAACTCCAGCTCCCCAGTCCGTCTTCGGTAGACACAACAGGGCGAGACGCAAAGATATCATTGCGCGCTTAGCCACTGCGGGAAAGAACACCGATACGCTGAAGCTGAGCTCCAGCAACATTCACGCTGGGGGAACCACATCCCAGTACAGGCTCTTCCGAAGCCTTTCCAGGACGCAACCGCCGCGACGAGAGCATTGAGAATCCGTTATGGATCAACTCCTTGTTGGAACAGATGGTCCTCTGGTCAGGGCCTTGCTGGCTTGCGGCGTCGAATAACTACCCCTGAACAATCTACCTACCCGTTTAAAGACCGACGCCATACGACGTTCGACCGGAGGTGTTCCTCTCCTGGTAATTGTGGACTCGCGAACCTTTTTGTTGTGCTCGGCTGAGCGTGGGCGCCCAAGAACTAAGGCAGACTGGGTATGTACCTCGCACATTACGCCTGAATGGCCGTAGCTCTTCTACTGCAAGCGGCGATACGTAAGATGAAGCTCCAACTCCATTATTATATTCTGGCGTTGCTTTTACTCCGCGGAACAGCAACACAGACGCGGCGCAGCCTGATTTATTACGGTCTGCCCATTGACCTCTTCACTCACGGTGTTGCGCGCTGGGATTATGACAGTATATTACAATCCACAGGTCAGCTTCGCGAAGAAGGTTCGATAGAAGGATTGACTTCTCAAGTTTCTATTCCCGTCATCTGCGCAGAATCAGTTCGCCCAGCATGCCAAGTGGGTTCAACGGCATCAGCGTGCTTGTCAATGACGTTGAGCGTTCTCGTGAGTATGGAATTCCGACCGCTGAGCATACTTTCACCTGGACCCAAGATCATTCAGAGGAGACCGACCATTTCAGGTTTTGGTGTGTGAGGAGTGACGCTGGATCAAGTATTGTTAGGAACCCCACCTCAGCCGAGCTGTTAGACGTGGATGGCTCCTGGACCGGTCCTGTGTTGCTACTGGCTAAAGCTGAACCGGTCGTGATTGGAACTGGCGAGCGCAAACCCGATAGCTGACCCAGACGATTCTCGACACCGGGAGGATTCCGGTCGGCAGCAACAAGTCCGAAGCATATGAGCTGGGAAGTAACCTTAGAGACTGAGGGAATCAACACGAAGGACCGTAAGTCACTGCGGGATCCCAACGAGCTCTGCTGATTCCCGTCTCGATCCTCGAAGGGGCCGCCTTATTTGCACGGCGACTCCTTGTCTATAGCAGCCGTGCACGGATGTCAAGACCGGTTCATACAGTGAACGCTTCTGAACCGGAAAGGCATCAGCTCATCGCTTCGGCACGTCCACGTTATACCACGCATACAGCAGCCGAAGCAGCCGGAAGAGAGGGCGCTGCGAGCAAGTACAATGTATATCGAGTACGCAGTTGCAAACCATATTATGTAGCCACCTATAGGAGAAGAAACATCAATGATTCACGAGGGTACCCCTCATCATCGAACCTGCGAAGATCCGTAGCATTTAGAATTCATGGCCGCTAACATGACGCTCAATCCAAACGAAGTCTCCCGCCTTCAGATCGAAGCTCCGATAATTCAACCACCATCTCTGACGCGTGACACTAATCTCATACCTGTGAACGCCTGCTCTCGATCATGAGCTGACGAGTATTGAACAACTCAACAATCATCCTTGATCTTCAGGGTCCTGAACCATGGTAGACCTCCGAGCGGCGTCAGAGAGGCGTGTCAGAGCGGGGTCTGCTGTATATGGTCACTCGTGCCCTACATGAAGACTGCGATCCAGAACAGATTTGTGCTGTAACCTTACTCAACGCGCCCTTGCTGGCCCCGATACCACCAACATCCACGATGACTATCACGAGCGCTCTTTTGCAACCGCAGCTCGCGAGCAAGATGGCGCCCGATTATGAAGTCGTGGTCGGTGAGCCAGACCCAAAAGCCGCATTCCCTAAGGCGGTAGGGTATTTCCACGAGATTCGCCACTACCTGGTGAACGACAATGCGAGCACGGATAAGGTCCTCAAGAGCGTGCTGGCGCGCCATATGGCGATGGCAGTTTTCGGCTCTCACCAGAACGAGCGCGTAGGACTCGATCTTGCGGAGACGATACCAACTTCGTCCACCCACGATTCGTTCCGAAGGCGATGGCGAACTTTGTAGCGGAGGTGAACGGCGACCTCGAGCAGGCGGACAAAACCGGCGTCCTGGATCCGTCCTGGATCACGGCAAAGGCGTGCGACCGGTTCGTGAATATTCACCCCTTCCTGGACGGCAATGGCAGGGCTTGTCGCTTGATTCTAAATGTGATCCTGCTTAAGTACGTTGGTGTGATATGTGAGCTTGGCGGGGATGGGTAGGAGAGAAAGAAGTATATAGGGATTGCGGCGAGGTCCGTCTGATGAGTGCTGCGGGTCGGTGGAGCTGGGGACACTGGTCCTGAGCAGGTGTGTTGGCGCATTGAGGACTCTTCGCGATGAATTGAGTCGCGGAGAGCGCTTTTGACGTGCTCGTGTGGGGAGAGAAACGGGGTACAAAACGAGGTAGATCAATACAAAGATTCCTTGTACGGGTTGCGCCAATTCTTCATACATGTGCTTTCAATTACACAGTACGTGGTTGTGCTTTCGATGACTCTTTTCGGCCAGACCAGCGGTCCACACAAAAAGAACATGCGGCGGGTGAAGAAGATCCCCTCAATAATTCCCGAGACTGGTAACATCTTGCAGGAGCAGGCGCCATCGGATGTTAGAGCAAAGTATGGGCTGTAGAAATAAAGACGGATTGTGGGTTGTGGTTGCTGTAACGTGCACAATGTGCTGCAGCCAGAGGTACCTGCGGCATCAGCACGAATGTGACTGCAGTCGGAAAGAGATACCGAACATGGCAAGTAAAAGGATTGGAAGAATGGCAGGGGACAGTACTAGAAGCTTCAAAAGCATAAGCGAGGTAGGTTGCTCCCGCGGGCGGGTCTCGAGACAAACGGAGAAAGAGCACATGGACGGATAGTGTGCGAGAAAAGGGACAGCGGGGGGCGGCAGGCGGATTCGAACGCATGACCTGCAAGAGTAAAAGAAAGACACACTTACGTACGAAGGCCTACGATACCAGGCGGGAGGTGCAGAGGAGTCCCACCCAAGGGCCGCGCCGCTTGGAGGGGGAGCCCACGCTCCACTCGACCACACTGGCCACTTACCTGCTGATGGAAGTAAGCACTAACTTCTCAATAGAGGAGGTGGTTCTTCCCCGAGTGGTCCGAAACAGAAGGTGGCTTCAAAGCAACGCCCCTGGACTTTAGAACAATAGCCGATGGAGATCGTCCCCGCCGGAGGGTCTCAAGGCGAGAGAGGAAGTAGCCAGCGGATCGAAAAGGGTCCTAAAGCGGGAGTGCGGCTCTCGGGCAGCTCGAAATTTGCATGTATTTCCGCAGTAGTGGTCCATGGAAAGGCGTTCTCTCTCTTGCGGGCGGCGGCTTGAGGCGAGCGAAGAAGGAGCGAGGCGAGCAAAAAGGATCCCAAAAAGCGGGTCTCCGGCTATCAGGCAGCTTGAAGGCAGCACCTGGCTCCAGAACAACAACCAATGGAGAATGCTCTCTCTCTTGCGGGCGGGGAGCGAGAGGAAGGAGCGGAGGGGTCCAAAAAGGTCCAGAAAACAGGAGTACAGCAGCTAAGGCTCGAACTCCGAACTTGCAAAAGAAAGACACACTTACATAAGGGGAAGGGGGCCTACACCACCAGGCGGGAGGATGGCAGAGGTACCCCTCCCAAGGCCGCGCCGCTTGGAGAGGAGGCTTACCCACTCGACCACCTGCCACTCACCTGCTGGATGGAAGTAGGAGCCACCTTTGCAATTCATACCCTCCTGTTCCTCGAGGGACGGTCCCCAAAGTTGCTTGCCGAAGGGGGCTGCTCACTGCTGGTGTTCTTCCGGTCCGGAGTACCGGTGGTGCTCACGCTACGCGCACAGCCGCACCATTCTTTGGCCCTACGCCTTCGTCTGCCCACGACGGATGCACCAGTCTATCACGCTTCTTGGCTAATGGTCTTCATGGGATGACTACCTGCCTCCACCGTAGAATTAAACTAGCTCATGCAACAGACAGTGCCGTGTCAACGGACATCAGGCTATCGCATAGCTTGCAGTTACAGCGGTACCACTTTCCTACTCTCGTACACGCTGTTCTGCTCGCGGAGATCTCCTCCTGCTCGTTACTGTCGAAGTGTCTCGTCCGGGAAAGGGGGGGAGGGGGGTTGCCGTGAAGGAAAGCGCGACCGGAAAGGGAGACCGCCCACCTCTGCGACGAGCCTACAACGAGGATGGATTTTCACAGCGCGGATACTTGTTGTAGACGTCCATGAAGGACGGTGTTTCTTATCTCCGTTCATGAAAGACCCGTGACGACCACCGCCGACAGTACGACGATTTCGCCACCGACAAGACGTTCCGCGAATGCCTACCTCTGCCGGATGGGGACGGCAATGACCTTCAAAGGACAACCCCGAGGCTTTTACAATGGCTTGGTCCTTTGCACACTGGCCTCCAGGATACATGGCAATCACACTTTTCTAGTGAACTTTCGGAGGCTTAAGATGCTGCGCTCATACGACAGGCATGCTGTTTTGTTGCCAATTCCTGCAGCGCCAAGGGCTTGGGATAGGTACCATAAACGCTCTCGCAGGAGTTCGAAGGGTTACCTTCGAGACGGTCCGTCTCCACGCGCGGCTGCGGTTGTAACCGAAGCGTACACCGCAAGAGTCCTTGGAACAGGTGCAGAGGGTACAGGTGGTCACAGCTGTGTTTCTGATGACGGATGACTTGTTTCGCGAGCTCAGTGTCCACGATAGACCATCCTGGAACGCGTACGAGTTATGCTCTGTCGAGCGAGCGTTGAACCTGTCGTGAAACAGAAGGCAAGGAGGGCGAGGCGAGTTTACGGCCGTGAACTCGCCTTTCGAAGGCTGCGAAGGGCGCCATCCAAGTCGAATCCTTCCCGAGCTTTGTGTGGTGTCGCACGCGTTCCCTTACCCGGCCTTGAAGCATGACTTCAATCTGGCGAACCTCATGCTGGTATCATGGCTACAAGTATCACCAACAAGCAAATCAAAATTATTCTACAGAGAATTGTGAGAAAGCCGCGGTCGGCATCCTAAAGCTCGTTCGTAGAATAACATTAACCCGTTTGCTGGTATACTCACAACCAGAATTGGCAGCTTGGTAGACTCAGAAGTCTGGCAACGAGGCAAAGAGATAGGGTCTCGAGCGGGCGTGCAGGGAGCGAGGCGTCCGTGATTGATACGTTGTGGCGGGATCGACCAGTGATTCTATCATTTGTATGATGGGCTCTCTTGGTGACGTGTAGAGAAAAACAATGGTCAGCAGCCATTATACAATAGAGGCTTGTATGCTGAATCGGACCGTCTCGGGAGCAAACCGCGTTGGAACACGGTCCCATCCATTGGTCGACCAAGAGCTCGCATACCTGGCAAGGACTTGGGGAGAAGCGAGTAACGGCATTTCGTTGCCACGAGTAAGGGGGGCCTCCACGCTCTTTATAAGAGTGCGCAATCCCGCAGTCGTTCTACGATAGACGGGCTCCTGCCGGATCGGGACATGTTCATAGTGTCGAGGTTTCGAACATGATCCGCGTCACTGGTCGACTCAGTGCCCCGACGCTTGGGAGCACCACTGTGAGAGCCACGGAATGTCGAATAGCGGGGAAACTCAGGCGGGGAACGAAATCTCCGCAGCTGCCTCGGGCTTGCTCGAATCGTGCAGTGGACGTCGGAAGACGACTGAGATGTGGAGAGGCGCTGGAGAACGTTCTACTTCACCCCTTCAACAGACCTCAGGCGAGGGATGCGGTAGGTTTCGTTGACAGAGACCCAGGATTCCGCCGTCCTTGGGACATAGTATCTGCTGCGAGTTGCCGGGCTGGAAGCGTGTCTGCAAGTGCAAGAGCGCTCTGCCAAGACGTCTAATGAATCGAAGGTGAAGCGCGTCCGCGGCGCTGCTTCGTGAGGTTAACACCCATTGCTGAGGCAGAATTATTCGGTGGATCAGGTGACCTCCCTCGAGGTAGACATCTGTGAGCCGCAGGGTAAGCTATGTTTACAGTATGAAGCTTGCTGGCGTTCCGACTCGTTCTCGGCAACCGCGCGTTTGGGTAGTTTGGCTGGTGTCGTGGAGACTCTTCAATCACCCGATGCCTCCCGGAATAATCTGGTGGCTTCCGTTGGCCGTGATATCAACGGGGCGGGTCAGCTTGCGGCGTCCATTTGTGGAGATATCGAACACTCGAGCATGAAGCTAGCAGATCCAGAGCACATTTGCCCGGCACTTCACCGGTATCGTATGTAGGTGTGTAGGTATGTACAGAGTCCAGCACAGGCTGACGAAAGAGAGATGGGATGAAAGGTGTTCCTGCGCAAGTCAGCTGCGGCCAAGGAAGCCTTTCTCTCCGGCAAACGCTCCGGGCGCACAGCCACCATCTCCAACGTCACCCTCTAGCACTGGGCCTGTAGTCAGCAGCCTTTGACGGTTGCTCCCCATCGCGACTGTCGCTGTGTGTCGGGCTCTCGCATCTCTCGCAAGCTGCCGACGTCGCGGGTCGTGAAGCATGCAAACGAGTGTCCAACTGTCGCCAACCTCGGATCTCAATGCGCTGGACGCAAGGAGCGTGCCGCCGACGACGTTCACCTCCCGGTGATCCTGCCAGCGGCTCCCGTTTGCAACGTCGGCAACGGGGCGTTTCCCTACCAGTGATGCCGCCTCGTGGGGTGCAGGCTGGCGGGCCGCGCCTTATCAGCCATTCATCTACCCATGGTTGACTGCGCCTTCCTCCATATCCATGTCGAGATAGCTGGTGGTCTCTTGACTGTCTTGGGATGACTTCATCAAAGGTGCGCCCTCATATGTCCACCCGACGCCGTGTCGGCTTCTTCGCGTTTGTCAGTCCCCATGTATTCTGTCGATCTTGGGCTTTTATATTCATCGGACTTCTATATCCATAATCTCTGCCCACATTCTCTGTGCACTTGTCCGCTCCTTCCGTGTCGTGTAACCATACCTTCGTGACCGAATTGCGGGCAGTCCGGTACGCTTCCCTCCCGCCCGTGGACCTCCAAACGCGGTTGACCTCAACCTTCGAACCTTCCTTTCTCTCGACAGTGCGGTACTCTCTCGGTACCACACACACACGATATGAGGGCGCACCTTTGAT
>QQTW01003277.1_pt1 | contig 11929 bp, 13 predicted proteins | sample 1904831 | NCBI WGS metagenome assembly QQTW01 (sample SAMN09435610, study PRJNA476489) | Subsurface metagenome, whole genome shotgun sequencing project. | reverse complement strand
GTGGTGAAAAGTGTATCCTCCTATCCGGGTCAGCGATGTCAATCGGAGGGGTGAAGCATGAATTTGATACCTCTCTTAGGTACTCTCCAACATCAGCTTGTCTAAATACGGTTATACTCGTTGGCTCTAACCTTCGAGTCTCGGTAGTCGATCGTGCAGTGACGCCGAACCCCTTCCAACAATGTCAGTATTCGAAATTCCCTCGCCAAACGATTGACTGGGTGTGCCTACCAACGGTTTATCATCCATAGAGAAGACGACAACACCTTGGTGCTCGGGGCAATCTTCACTCCATCTCCCTATGTGCGCTTTGACTATGTTGCCTCCATACAGAAATGGCATCTCTCCATTCGGCTTGATCCAGACCTTGTACCTCGCATGCGGCGCGATAATGTCGAGTGCAGTGATGTGGAGTCGAAATTTTCCCGTCTTGGTAAACTTTCCTAGACATGTACCGAGAGATAGCAAATTCTCACGGGCGATTGAAGTAGCCAGGTTTGCGATAGAGAGTTTCATGTAATAGACCCGGGAGTCGTGAAGGCGGAACACATGGCGGCCACCATCATTCGACGAGTCTGACGGAGGTTGGATTAAGTTGTTCAGTGAACGGCCAGTGTAGTTGGCAACCTTTGAAAACATGGTTTGGGTCTCTTCTTCCGTGAGAGCCCTCATCGCTCCGGCAAATAATGTGTATGACTGATTGGTGATTGGTGAGAAACGGTCGGATCAAAAGGACTTTTTTGAAGATCCGGACTTTGGAAGGCACAGCGGACTTAAAGCAAGCCACGACTTTGAGACTTTAGTTCGCACCGAATGTTTTATGCCCACCATTATTAACGAAAATAGAAACAATGGCAGTCGGCCGCGCAGCTAAACGAATAAGAATTTCACCCTCCGACTCACCTCCAACGCGCTCTTCAACGGGGTTTCCTGTTCATGATGGGAACATCTCCCACACAGCAGGATGGAACCTGGAGCAGCAATACGAGCAGCACCCGCGGAAGCGAAAGAATGTCCAAGAAAGTACGAGGCTCCCCATCAAGACCGCCGAGGGGCGCATCGAGAGGATCACATACCCTGTGAGCGGGCAAGAGACTGTGGACAGCTTTTCCGGCAGTTGTTGCGAGACTGAATCGGATAATCAAGAGACTGCGGCCGAGGAAAGGCCGGTCGAGGTTCCTATACGGCAGCAGATCATTGAGGCTAAGGAGGAGTTGGCCAGGATTGGCACGCTGCTGGGTCAAGATCCAGAAGAACACACTGGAGGCTTTCGGAAACTCGCGGAGATTGGAGCTTCAATGAATCCTACAATCAAGAAATTGGCCTTGGCCACTCAACTGGCCGTGTACAAGGATGTCGTACCTGGCTATCGAATAAGACCACTTGGAGATCTCGATAGCTCAGAGAAAGTATCTAAGGAAGTCCGAAAACTCCGTTCTTTCGAGCAAGCACTCATCACGAATTACCAAAACTACACCAAAGAGCTTGCCAAAAACGCAAAAGCCAGCGGCGACTCTTCCTCTGAGGTCAGGGCAAGCATTGCAACCGTAGCGATCTCGTGCGCCTGCACCTTGCTACTCGCCATACCCCATTTCAACTTCCGGAGCGAGCTCATCAATATCCTGGTCGACAAATTAAGTGCAAGAAACAGAGATAGCGACTTCATCAAATGCCTCGAGACACTCCAGGAACTCTTCCGCGAGGACGACGACGGCAACCCGTCCCTAGACGGCGTGACCCAGCTCTCGAAATTAATCAAAGCCTGCGACTACCGCGTCGACGAATCGGTGCTCAACACCTTTCTCCATCTCCGCCTGCTCTCCGAACTATCCTCCCGCTGCTCCCGGACCCGCATCGACGAACCTACCTCTACGGATAGTAAAAGACCTAGATTCAAGAAAGAGTTTCGAACTAAAAAACACCGTAAGCTTCTCAAAGAGCGCAAAGCAGTTGAAGAAGAATTTAAAGAAGCCGACGCCATCGTTTCTCGCGAAGAGCGGGATCGTCTGCAAGCCGAAACTCTGAAAGTGGTCTTCATCACCTATTTTCGAATTCTCAAGACCCGTGTTCCCAACCTCACGGGTGCGGTGCTCGAGGGGCTCACGAGATACGCTCACCTGATAAACCAAGATTTCTTCGGCGATCTTTTGGAAACACTCAAAGATCTCATCTCCAACGCCTCTTTGGCAGACCCCACCGACGAAGCAGAAGACACCCTGGACGCGCCCGAGAAACCCTCTTCCCAACAAGATCCCCTCCGTTCAACCCTCCTCAGCACGACCACGGCCTTCGCACTCCTTGAAGGCCAGGATGCCGCTCGCTCTGCGTCCGCTCTCCACCTCGACTTAACATTTTTCACCACAAAACTCTATAAATCCCTTTACGCGTTCGCCCTGAATCCAGATCTAGAACTCTCCTCCAAATCCCTCCGTTTACCCGATCCACATGCTTCCTTTCCCCACGCCATATTCCAACCAATTACAACTCATAACAAAGTGAACTTCAAAACACTGTCTGTGCTTCTCTTACGAGCATTATCATCCATCCTCCTCCCTCGCTCCGTCCCACCGTTACGTGTAGCGGCATTCGTCAAACAGCTAAACATTTGCTCTCTACAACTACCGGAGAAATCCGCGCAGGCGGTGTTGATGTTGCTGCATCAAGTGATGAAAATTCACGGGCGGAAAGTGGCGGCACTGTGGAACACGGAGGAAAGGAAAGGGGATGGGGTATTTGATGCGCTGAGAGGGGATGTGGAGGGGAGCAACCCGTTTGCCAGTACGGTTTGGGAGGGAGAGTTGCTGCGATGTCATTATGTCCCGGCTGTGAGGGAGGGGGTGAAGGGGATTGAGAGGTTGTTGAAGGAGATCAAGTAGCGAAGTGAACTAAAACTTACATGAAGATATGGAATGTCCTATTTTGTTATCCAAGATCAAAAGTAACCTGCTGCATGAGCAAGAAGGCGCCAATCCTGCAATTGATCGTTGGAGAAGATGCAGTTGAAGGAGACGAAGAAAAAAGCTACCTTGCTGTCACCCCTACAACCTCGCAGTCGCATTTGACCGCTGTGACGGACTGAAATGAATCAAACAGGTTGTTGTGTCCGAAGTCCCTCGGCTGGTCGGTCTGAGGTTGGCATCAAGAGCGTCACTGCGGCCACGAGCCAAGATCACACACCCCTTCGATCGTGCCGTTCACACGAACCTTATTCCCATACACCTTCCAGAAGTCGCTCTCCCATGCCGGCAGTCGTCTGCCGGTCTCGTTGTCAACCTTGGTCTCCGGCTCGGGCTCAGATTCGGCTTGGGGAATTGAAGTCTTAGGCCGAAGGGTAAAAGGATCAACCTCGTCTGAGAGATCCCCAAGGAGATCGAACTTCGTGGCCTGTGAGAATGTTGTGCGACTTGTGGCGAGATCAGAGCTCGGCTGGCTGCTCGACTTGCTTGAAGTTCTGTCGATTGCTTCAAGCTGCTCAGAAATGTCGTGGAAGTCAATGAGATCGTCACACTCGCCTTCTGGAGGGGTGTAAAACGCATCATTGACCGGACTTGGGAGCTCCTCGATGTATTTGCCAGAAGCCTCCAGGTTTACAGACAAGCGGACGAGGAGTCTCGCAGTCATTAAGCTATCAAAACCAGCCTCATGCGTGGGATCCAAACCAGCAGCGTACTTCGTGTGCCCTGGATGTAGTTCTACCGATGCTGGTCAGCGAGTTGATGCTATTTGATCATGATCTGTTTTGTACCTATGACCGGCTGTGCTTGTTGAGAAAGAAGTCGGTCAAGCTCTTCGAGATTGAAAGACGTCGTGCCTGGATCGTTATGCGCTGCGAGGTACTTTGTGTCTATGATTCTGGGAAAGAGATCGTGTATGATGCGTTGGAAGTCTTCAACTTTGTCCGGCAAAGGACCGAAGAAGCAGGCGTAGAGATACATAAGATCAAGAAAAAGATTATGTCCGACAAGTACGGTCGAGTGTCCTCTTAGCCGACTTCGAACGCTGTTGAATTTGGAAGTCAGGGGACCTTTCCTGCTTTCGGTCACTGGGCCGAAGTTGTCTGCATTAATTCCCGTAAGGTCTCCTCCTTGCATCGCCTCGACTAACCATCGAAGACCGACTTGTCTGGCTAGCCTCTCCTCGAAAGTTTTGGCTCGGTGTTGCTTTTCAGCATCTTGTCGCTCCTGGTCGTGAGCCGAGATCTGTATAAAGCCAAGTCGACTGGCAGTCGTTAAATCAGGGTGCTCTGTCCGGATGTACTGATGTACGAGGAGCTTCTGGAAGTTGTTTAGACCTTTGTCGGGGTACGGTGGCTGGTCATGAGCAGTAGGCGCAATGTTGATGAAATCAGGTGTCATCTCGAGATGATGTCAGTCGGCGTATCGGATAGGACATATGACCTTACTGTTGGTCGGCTCTTCCAGGCCATGACTTCTTGCCGCACACGTTCCATAAATTTTAAAGAATTGGTGTCGTCGGCTCTGGGCTGTACACCAGGACCGTCAACTCTATCCCGGAGCTGAGCTTCTACCTGGCGTTCTTCTGATTCCTCCGCCCGGGAAAGATAGTGAACGCCAGAGTGGAATGGACCTTCGATGCGGAAGCTGTGACGATACAGGAATTGCATAGCTAAGATGATCAGCCTTGTTGATTGTGAGCTTCTATAGATACATACCGCGGCCTTGCAAGGTGACGTCTCGTTGGATGTTCATTCTTTCATCAGGAAAAGGGTTGAGATTGAAGTTGTAAGGTCGGACGACATAGACGCCTAATGGATTTGCGACTTAGCCACCAAGCTCAACGGCGGCACCAGGAGTCTTGCCTCTGTCCAGATTTTCCCCAACACAGGTAATGCCCATTTGGAGAACCTGGTACCTGTGCGCAGCAGTCCTCTCTTCTTCGTAGCGACTCTGCAACGACGCTTTACCGCCAGCATGTTGATTAGATACTTTCAGCCGACTCTTTCCCTGATTCGAAATGCCGGAGAATTCCAAGTCGATAGCGACGAAATGAGCATCGGCAATGGCTTCAAGGAGGGATGGCAAAAGCCTGTAGAAATCCTGCCCGGTAACATCCATCTTCAATGGCTAAAAAGTTTGGTTGGTGAAAGAAGCTTAGACTGAAAAGTCTTCGGTTAGGAAAGGAGACAAGGAAGATATACTTATTTGGAAATTCATGGGAGCAAAAGTTTGCTTCTCCTAACCAGGCGTCCTCTTGTCGGCCATTGTTTGAAAGAATGATCGATGCCGAATGGAACCTAGGAATCTTGATGATGAATAATCTGGACGGTAGTGATAGATTGGTGAACGCTTGATGATGGGGGAAATGAAAGCAGAATGAAGCTGCGCACTGACACCGACAACACGACATGACAACCTCATAAATAGTAGTGAGTACCTAGTTCAATGTTGATAATCGTGCCTTCTCCACAATTAGGGGTCGGCATGTCGGCACTTATGAACTTCCGATCGGTGTTCAGTAGCTCCTCGGCTCCGTTGCCAAGCATCACATTTACTACCTTGCTCTACTGGAGGACCATACGAGTCGCTGTCACCTAAGGTAAACAACGGGACACAGTAAGATGAGTGTCACATCCACAGATACAGTCATTGCGACCTCGACCAAGGATTCGATCGAGTTTCTAGGCTCTTCAATTAATTCACTATCTCCACCGCGCCAAAGGAACTCCCACATCTCAGTAGTCTACAAAGAAGCATCGACATTATTCCTCACCAGAAGGCTCGCAGAAGCTTATGCAACTCTCGACCCGATTCTGGCAAGACCCGCGCCCGTGGTTGACGACGCAGACGATGAAGACGATGAAGACGATGAAGACGATGATGAGCCTACGGCTCCAATAGCGACCGCAAGTCGAAGCTTGAGGGTCAAAGTCTGGAGCTTGTACTTGACTTTACTCAATGCCATCATTGACCTCGGACCTGAACAAGGCAAACAGGTACTGGGAAGCCAGAAGTGGCATGAGATTGCCACAAAAGCTCGAGATGGGACAATATGGGATGAGGTCGTGCAAATTGGTTATGGTGGTATTGAAGGTAGCGTGGATGCGGATGTTGTTACCAATCTAGCCACGCTCCTTCTCTCGCAATCCACCTCACAGACTACAAACCAACAGTATCTCGAAGCTTACCTCGCCACATCTGGTCTTTCCAACGGCAACCCGGCATATTCCGTTGGAAATTCCGTTGGGCGATCGAGGAGCCGATACCAGGACCAACCGACTATCAACGGCACAGACACCCCACGAGAGTTAGCCTCCAGACTCAAGATCCTCGAAGTATACATCCTCCACATCCTACCAGCTAACGACCAGTGGGAATACGCCAAAGAATTCATACGTTTGAGCGAGACATTGGATGAAGAGCGCAAAGACTTTTACCAACAAGCACTGGAGCAAATCGGGGCCGAGAAAATGCAAGGTGGACAATACGAAGACGTTTATACCTCAAGGCGACAGCAGGCACCCCATGTGGAGGATGAGTCAAGTCAAGACTTACAAAGAGCGGAACCCGAGCCGGTGGAAGAAATCGAGCATCTACCTGAGCATCGGAGATCGAACAGCCAACAAGACTACGGTATCGAAAAAGTCAAAGAGCGGCCCAAACCAAGAGAGCCTAGTAGCCAGCCTGCTGCATCGATACCTCGAATGACAAATTCAACGCCACAAGGCAACAAATCCTCACCATCCAAACTGTCTCCTCCAAGGCCGACGAATAACGGCGTCCTCGCACGCAGTGCGGCTATCATCACCGCTTTCCAGAAACTTGTATCGAATATGACGCTGTCTATGTGGAAGAACCCTTTGGCTTTACTACGGTTTGTATTGTTCCTTATCGCGCTGCTCGTGGCACTGAGTAGACGAGATGTCAAGGATAGGATTGCTCGCATGACGGGCGCTGGGTGGGACAAGATGAAGAGGACGGTAGGGATGGGTGTGAGAGTTAGCTATATATGAGTGCTGTGTATGGTAAGACGTGTGGAACCAGTGTAGGGTTCTATTTTGTAAAGCTATCGTTCTGTGCTTCATGTCACAACAACCGGGAACCCTCCTGTCCGTTTCGTGCATTCATCCCCGAGGTGCCATCTAAGAGCCATCAGCAATGATCGACTCCATCTCCTCAATCCCCTTCGGCGCCATCGTCAGATTCTCATACCCATCCTTCGTCACCACAACATCATCTACGCCGCACATTAGCCATCACTGTCATCCTGCATCTCCTACTCGGTCATATCAACAAACGAAACTCGACACATACCTTCAATCCTAACGCCCCCAACCCCCCAGAACCTTTCCAGCACCCTCTCATCAATAAACCCTTTCTTCTTCTCATCCCTCAAATACGGCTCCACAATAAACCGACAGAAATACATCCCCGGCTCCACTGTCACCACCGCGCCCTGCGGAATACTTCCCCTAATCCTCAAAAACCGGAAGAGGCTATCGTTGTCCCCATAATCCGGGTTCCCGCCTGTATCATGCGTATCCATACCCAAATAGTGCCCCAACCCGTGAGGGAAAAAGGCGACACTAATCCTCTCCTTCAACAATTCTTCAGGGGTGCCGTTGCGGAGGATACCCAGTTCGAGGAGCCCTTGGACGGCGATTTCGTGCGCGCGGATGTGGAGGGTTTCCCAACGGACTTCGGCTTTTAGCAAGGCGAAAGCAGCGGATTGCATTTTGAGGACGATAGAGTAGATGGCGCGGCTTTCAGGATCGAATTTCCCTGTCAAGGGCATTGTGCGAGTTACGTCGGAGCAATAACAGTCCCATTCCGCGCCTGCATCGACGAGTACATTCTTCCTGCCTGAGAGGGGCTGGTTGTTGTGTTGGTAGTGGAGCGTGGCTGCGTTTTCGCCGCTGCCGAAGATGCCGTGGTAGGCTTGGTGTTTGGCACCGCTGGAGATGCAGGTGGCTATGAATACGGCTTCGAGGTCTTGTTCGTTGCGGGCGGTTGGGATGGCGCGGAGGACAGCGGTATGGGCGGCTTTGGATATGATGTTGGCCTTGCGGAGGAGAGCAACCTCATAGCTGTCTTTGGTGACGCGGCACTCATCAATGGCGGGGTGGAGAAGTTCAGAGTCCGTAAAAACAGATGGATTTACAACGGAGAGGAAGGCATCTCTCTGTGAATCTTTGATATAGAATCCTACGGAGTCTTGCAGAGCCAAGGAGGACAAGTGGGCTGGAAGGCTAGAGTTTGGGAGACACGCGTCAATGTCGTATGTTTTGAGTGCTTCAGTGGGCATCAATGGCAAGCCAGACCAGATGACGGCGTCAGGGTTGAGGTCTGGGATGAAGAGTGTCAAGGTGGCAGTTGAGAGTTCATAAATGAGATGACAGTCAGGAAGGCTGCAGCCGCTAAGATAGAAGAACGGACGTCGTTGGCTACTTGAAGGGTCAGAGAGTGAAGCTCCGGGATCGGGAGGGCAGATACCGGAAAGGTCGAGGTTCGTCGTTATCTTCAATCAAGATGGTTTTCTGACCTTCGAGGTATATGACCGCGTTGCTTCTGACGCTGGCGGGTTTGGTCTGAAGATAGCTTGCGACCTTGGCACAGTGAGCCTTAGCTGGGTATTTGCCATTGAGAATCGGGTCCTGCTCGTCCATGTTAGGTGGACGTCGACTTGCTGCAGGTGGGAATATTGAGAGTTGCGAAGCGACCCCGCGCATTGAGCGACTCGGTCACCTAAGGTTTTCCACCGTGGAATAGAGGCCGAGTTTTTATATGCGGAATAAGGTACTCTGTGATGATTGCGAAGCAGAACGTGTAAAATGGAAAGCTGAGCGCATACTAAACGAAAAAGGATAACACGATGGAGACATCGCCTCGCTGTTAACTGACAGAATTTCTCCCAAAAATGGTGAAACTGACCCGCCATCAATTGTCTATCGGAATAGCCATAGGGCCCCCTAAATACTCCTAAAAGATTACTTGCCTCTTTTGACCGACTCCTTTCTAGATGCTAATGTTTAATGTGCCCTCCCGCTTTGCCCAAACGCCTTTATGAATATACGGTGGATGATACATCTTTCATATATGCGGCAAATGTTTGATTCGATTATTGGATGGTATGTATCTAATCTCTCCATCTATGGAGGAATTTCTGCATATCATCTTGAGGCATCGATGCCGCAGGTGCCTGAATTATCATGAGTAAAATGTTGTGCACGGGCACTTTATATGCTGTACTCACCTGGAACTGACGGCTTTTAGCAGGAGTGTTTGTTAGTGAGGCAGTCATTGTGGTGGTCTGTTTTGGCGTAGGGAGGAAGGTTTTGGCAATGGGAACAGAGCTGGTAGGGTATCTCGGTTTGGGCGACTTTGCCGTGATCTTTGTCCCGGGAGGAGTCATCATAGGGGCGTATTTGATGAGGCCGGTTTGTGCTGTATATGCCACTGCATACTCGCCTTTTGCTCCTCCCCCTCCACCAGCTTCAGGTGCCTCTTGATTGGTTGAAGGCGGACCATCTGTCCCCGAAACTTTCGCAATCCCAGCTTTAACACCTGGAGGGAAGGTCCCCGTCATGCCAGATATGGTAAACCGATCGGAGTAATTGATTACTTGCGCGCCTTCTGCTCCGACGGACTGTATTTTGAGGAAGCTGCGCAGTAGTGTCAACATCTGCTCAAGAACCCACTTCGACGGTGAACATACTAGGCATTCTTGTCGGATCCTCCTAAAGTGGCTGCCACGGTTGCTGATGCTTCATTGCCGGTACTGAACTGCCCATTTGCGTTTATCGGAGCTAGTTCGATCTAGCATTTCCCAGTGGCCGTTAGCATCTGCAGCCCTGGTGCCTCGCTTGAAAGCTCGATGTGCAGGTATGGCGCTCACAAAACTATCGGCATCGTTGCCTCCAGCACAAAGAAATAAAGTGTATGTCTTGAGATCTGTCAAAGCAGTCCCATCGCCCGAATCCTTCCAACGTGCAGTGATAGGCTTTCCTGCCGCTAGTGTCGTTCCAGCTGCTGGGTTTGTAAACTGTATATCGGCAAAGACAGAGGGCAGCAGCGTTGCGAATAAAACACTTCTAGCGAACATGGTCTAGCCCTTGGGGATACTCAAAAGAGTGACAGAGAGAATAAGATGCTCCTGCGAGGATTGTTGAAACGGGGGCGATGCTGAGGAGTGAGGGAAGTGCGGTCGAAAAGGTTCAGGATCCAACGAGGAACACCACGGGCCAATCAGCACCCGATGATGCAGATGGTTAATGCCGCGTAAGCCAGCCTGATCAGGCTAGCTTAACCATTCCGAGCGCTCAGGCTCCAGGGGCCTTTTCGTCTGGTTGCTTGATTAGACAAGTGCTCTCGAGAGAAACAACTCCAGTCATGCTCGGGCCTGATTGTTCAATTGGTCACGATCTTTGATAACAGATTGGAACGGATATACTCCGATATTCAGTTCATCATGATTCCGCCAACGTGAAGCCTTCCGTGTTTACTTCGAAACTACGCATTATTGTCTGTACGGCCCTCAATCCCCTACGCCAGAATAAGAAAGGCCAGCAGCACGCACGCCTGGGATCCTACCTCCGCGGCGCCGGATTGATCCCATTGGGGTAGAAGTATAAATGTCGTCGCCTCCTTTTTGAATTACGCGGCTGTCGGTGCTTTGACGTTCGTATCCGCGAACTCTTTGTTCACCTTGGCCGCCGCTGTACTCCTTTTATCCAACATGGGCGGCATCTTCGGCTTAAGGCTCGATATCCCCTCTTGCATGTGTCCAGTATCCCGGACGACCCTAACATGCTTTTGCAGCATCTCCGCAGTGACCCGTAAATCAAAATTCGTCAGGAAACAGAAAGCGATCTCCAGCCGCCCGAGTTCTCGCTCCGTGACTCCTCCCACATGTGCGAACCGTTTATGACGGAAGTTCGTATCATCGACAGCCTTCCCTGCCACTCGAAGCGCGCCAAGGAGCAAACGATGGACGTTTCGGACGGTGACTGGAATTGATCTCTGAATGACCGCAAGTTGGTAGATGTACAGGCCCGCAGCAAGATACACGCTTGTTGACATCGGGCAATACTTCTGTAACCGAAGGAGGTACTCTTCAAGCGGTATAGGGGGGGGGACTTTGGAGTAAAATTTCCTCGCAATCGCTCCGTGTTGAATGTGGAGTGGTGCTGGATCGGCCCCGACAACATGCAATGGCTCTGTCGGCTTCGCTTCTGGGCTGCCGATCGGTGTCTTTGCTCTTTCCGGGACAGCCTCTGCAGTGTTCCATTCTTTGGATGGCGGCGGTTGCGACCTGCGCCGGTCGACGCTGCTCGACCTTGAGTGAGGTGGCTGGTTCTCCGTCGCCAAAGAAACCACTCTAGGGCTAGGTGCTTGCACAGCAGTGACAGGTGGCGTTGGGGGAATGTCGCCTGTTATCTTGATCAAGGCTTCGACAGTGCCACAAAGCAACTTCAATGCTGCGAGCTCCGACATCTTGAATATGTCGATGTCATCATCGATGGAAGTAAAGCCGGGGTCCTGGAATTCTTTAGTGGGGGAGGCTATCTGGGGTACAAAGCTTTGATCTGCCGAAGGGCTTGGTGGTGGTGGAAGAGGGGGCTCCGGACCACCGTGATAAGGACCTGGTCGTATTGGAAGTGGTCCGTCGCCGGAAGGTGTAGGCATATTTCCACTCTTAATGTTTCATCATTCGTACGTCGTCCTAGAGAAAGCCTCTTCCCGGTGATTAACGTAGGGTCAAACACAGATTTGGCAGCTTGATGTGGGCATTGAGAGAGATGGAAACTAATCTGCAGCTAATAATCAATTGGCTCCGATGCTGAACAAAGATTCTCTTTTGTGATGGTAGGTGGGCATCTTCGTATCGCTGTAGCACGGCAGGCAGCGACGAACAAGCCCCCTGGTTTCCCTCTTTTGGCTTTCCTGGGTACCAGGAGCTCTCACGCCCTGAG
>QQTW01003276.1_pt1 | contig 11934 bp, 12 predicted proteins | sample 1904831 | NCBI WGS metagenome assembly QQTW01 (sample SAMN09435610, study PRJNA476489) | Subsurface metagenome, whole genome shotgun sequencing project. | reverse complement strand
AATTTCGGCTTCTTTGCTAAACCGTGCAATCTCGTAAGCCTCAGCCGCAAAAGCTTGAACAATCCGAATTCCGCTGAAAATCTCCGTTAAGATTGCTGATAAATCCGATACTTGGTTTTGACTGCGACGCGAGTATATTTGCAGCTTTTCCCCAAACCAAGCGATTAAAACTAGCATGATTGGGACAATTATTAAAGTTGCCAGCGTCAATTGCCAGCTTAGATAAACCATGTAAATCGGAATCGCCACCAATTGCAAAGCGCAGGGTGTAAAATCGTGCAACAGCTTGTGGACAGCTTCACCAACACGGTCAACATCTTCGGTTACTCGGTAAGATAAATCACCAGCTTTTGCTGTCTCAAAGTAGCTTAAATTGAGCTTTTGGAGATGCGAGTAAACTTCTTTGCGGAGGTTAAAAGATACACGTAGTGCCGCTTTAACCATGTAGATATCTTGTACCGACTGGAAAAAACCCCGTACCAAGAATACACCACCCAGGATGATAGCAAGTTGCGCGATCGCAAAAATGTCACCTTTCCCAAACGGTGCAGATAGTTTCTGCACGAGGTACATTAACGATAGCGTTGCCAGTACGTAACCGAGAATACCGATAAATCCTTTGACGATATTGTGCCACTGGGGGCGGATATATGGTATAAGTTGCCAGTAATTTGAGCGATTTGATGACCTATCCAAGCTGCCACGTCCACACATTCTTATTTTCTTTGTTAGACGCTAGCAGGTTTTGAGTAGTTTCTCCAAGATAAGGGGAAAAGTAAAAGCGTAAACGTTTATGTTTTTTGTAGTTCTTTGTAGGTTGGGTGTAGCGGAGCGAAACTCAACATATTTGTTGGGTTACACTTCGTTCCACCCAACCTACGTTAAAAATGTTAACTCTTAAATGGAAAGTTGGGGGGAAACTAAAATAGAAGCTAGATTTGCTTGATAGATAAAAATTTGAGATTAATTAAATTTATAGATGCTTGTGCGTCTTCAGTAACCGATGAATCAATGCGATTCTACTTAAGCTAGATGTGAAAAAGCAATAATCACTGGTATTGACTTATTGTCAAGATAAGGATGGTCTTCAAAATAGTCTATCTGAATGTGGGATTCAGTGGTAGCATTTTGTGAGAAATAAACAATATTCTCCGCAATTATAGATAACATATTAGGAGCACCTTCAACTAATATCTCGATATTTTCAGTAATACTGAACTCTACTAGTTTATTCTCGATTCTTTTTATAATTAAACCCACTGCATATTGTTCGTATGGTGCAGGATTTGAATCAGTATTACAGATGATATATCCCTGACTTATAGAAAATAGACTTGACATTTGTAGTAAATCTTGGTGATTTCCTAATATGGATATTTCTTTGTGTGTTGATTGTGTGTATCTAATAATCATATTGTTTCGTAAATTTACTCAACTACTTCATCACCCTTACCACTCTCTGCTGCTTGGCGTAACGCGAGAAAGGCTTCTTTTAACGGTTGACTGACAGCACTTTCCGGTTCAGCGAGTACCAATTGTTGATAAGCTTCCAGGAAATCCATCCGTAAGCTATGAATTGAATGAAGGAAGAAGGAAGAAGGAAGAAGAGCGCGAAACCCAACAATATATGTTGGGTTACACTTCGTTCCAACGCCACTTGCTATAACGGAGGGAACCTCGGCTTCCTAGTTAGGCTCCCCAACCTACGTTAACCATATTAACTCCCACTCTCCCCTTCCCATCGCAACAATCTTGGCAATTGCAATAAATGCACCCCATAATTAAAAATCCATAAAATAAGCTCTAATATTAGTAAATACTTAACCCAAATTAAATTAGAATCCGGACTGACAACATCGTAGGAAATCTCAAATGAGGCAGAAAAAATTTATTTATTGGTGGCAAAACTGGTTGTGTCCGATCGTGGCAAGTCTTGTGCTTGTAGCAATGGTAACGGTAGGAATGTTAGGCATCTTGGGAAGCACTGCTCCTGTGAATGCAAGCACAATTTCTCAAGCTTCTATTGGGATAAATCTTACTAAGTACATTCCGGATAAACAGCCAACATTAGAAGCAAAAGCACGAAATATTACTGTGTATCGTAGTCCTGACTGTAGCTGTTGTGGTGGGTGGATTGGCCACTTAAAGAAACAGGGTTTTTCAGTCCAAGATTCCCCCACATCTGACATTGAGGCAGTAAAGCAAAAGTACAAAGTTCCGGATAAATTAACATCTTGCCACACAGCAATGATAAATGGGTATGCGATCGAAGGGCACGTCCCAGCAAACGACATCAAACGTTTGCTTCAAGAAAAATCAAATGTTTCTGGCTTATCTGTTCCCCAAATGCCTGTAGGTACTCCTGGGATGGAGATGGGCAATAGAAAAGACCCATTTAGCGTTTTTTCCTTCGCTGGCAAGGACACGGTTGTAGTATTCAATCAGTATCACTCCTCATAATCCAAATGGCTCTGACATGCAACCAGTGGCTGAATCGGCAGCTAGAGTCCTGCGGGAAATTATCCGCGCTCTACCCCAGGCTTAAGCTGTAGGAATTATCAGGGTTTGGTCACACTGAGTCCGCTTCCTAGTTAGGCTCCTCAACCTACGTTAACTATATTAACTTTTAACTCTCACTCTCCCCTTCCCATCGCAACAATCTTGGTAATTGCGATAAATGCACCCCATAATTAAAAATCCACAAAACAAGCTCTAATATTAGTAAATACTTAACCCAAATCAAATTGGAATCCAGACTAACAAGCGTTACCCCTTCGTAAAGTTGCCAAAAGCGGTAGGTCAGAAACAAACAAGGAACTGTTACCCAAATGGGTGAGTGAAACCGCTTTGACATAATAATTTCAGTGACGATTTGCAATCCCAACATCACTAAGTAGGATGCAAACACAATTACAACAACTAAGTTGCGCTGCCATCCCCAAATTGCAATGGCAACAACCGGAAGCACTATACCCACTACCAGCACCACTGATAACCACGTTTGAAACCATGATGGTAGGGGTTTAGGAATCTCGAAGGGTTTGGAGTTACGCCAAGCATAACCACTAATCGCAAAAAAAGATGTGGCGAAAGTCAGAAAAATCAGGTTTTCCCAGACAAGTCTAAGGTAAGGGTCAAGTGAAGCCATTGATTAATCCCAACTATACGATACACGAAGCGTTAAGCAGGAAGCCGCTCGTATTCTTGCATCTTTTTCTACTTTCTTAATCTTGCCCAAGAAGTATTTATGCTTTGAAAATCAAAAATTAACGTTTGCTACCGCGATTTTCCTGGATTAAATGAATCACCGAGGGTAACAACGAAACAATAATCACTACACCAATAATCGGTAGTAAATACTTGTCCCCCATATTGCCAGGTAACCAAAGTAACCCAACGACTTAACTAAAAATTGAACATCTAAGTGCATAAAACCGCTGCTCGTGACACAATATGCCTAAAATATCTTAAATTTTAAAGGGAGTGGGGAGTAGGCAGTAGGGAATAAGGAAAGATTAAAGCTAAATTATATTCCTAATTCATAACTTTTAACTCCTAACTCCTAACTCCTAACTCCCCCCACTCCCTACTCCCTATTCCCTACTCCCTTCCTTATGCAAAGATACCTAAGACTATTAAGATTATTCTGGAGTGCTGCTATAGCAGCTGAATTGGAATACCGGGTCAACTTTATCATCGCTGCCCTTAGTAGTATTGGCAACTTAGTTGGCAGTTTATTCGGTTTATTTCTGTTTTACCGCAAAGGCTATACCTTCACAGGTTGGAGTTGGGAAGCTGCATTACTTGTACTTGGTATTTTCACGCTTTTACAAGGCTTCTCAGCTACATTCCTTGCACCTAATCTCAACCGCATTGTTCGTCACGTCCAAGAAGGTACTCTCGATTTTGTCCTCCTCAAACCGATTCGCAGTCAATTTTGGCTATCCGTCCACACCCTTTCACCTTGGGGATTGCCCGATGTAATCTTTGGTGGGGTATTAATTGGTTATGCAGGGGCTAAACTCGGTTTGCAAGTAGGGAATATTTTAATTAGTCTTATACCCCTCACTTTTGGGTTAGTAATACTTTACAGTTTATGGTTCATGCTCGGAACTACGAGTATTTGGTTTGTAAAAATATATAACGTTACTGAAGTGTTGCGCGGGTTACTCGAAGCTGGAAGATATCCAATGATTGCTTATCCTAGCGCTTTTCGATTTTTCTTCACTTTTATTGTCCCTGTGGCATTTTTAACTACAGTTCCAGCAGAAGCAATGCTCGGTCGTACTAACGTAATTTGGATAGTTGGTGCGGGATTATTAGCTTTAGTTTTATTCTTTTTTGCTGAGTGGTTTTGGCGCTTTGCATTGCGTTTTTATACCAGCGCTTCGAGTTAAAGTAAAATGCAAAAACACAATCCCTGACTTCTTAAAAAAGTTCGGGATCGGGGTTTAAATTGCTATCACTCTCTAGGCAGAATCTAGATTATAACCGGGGAAAGAAGTAAATAAACCTACAAAATGAAAATCTAAGTATTAGAACTGGAAATAATCTCTACGTTCATTACTAAGCAATTCTAAATTCCATGCAGAGCAATTTATTAACATTCCCTGTTTTAAATATTGATGGGAGTGCAGATGCCAAAACGACTACTAGCACTAATTACGACTTTGCCGAGCAGCAATTTATCGAATTGCTCGCTATTGAAAACTTAGATCGAAAAATTGCTGCGGAACCGGAAATCGCAACCGAGTTTGAAAATGCGTTATTCAATGCAATTAATGCTGCTTATCAAGCTGGTTTCGGTGATGACGAAGCGCATCGATTTATACAACGGATTTTATATAGGGTAAATCGGTTGTATCTCTTTTGGTTCGATGATTTGCAGCATTACACAAACGAGCGATCGCTTTACTTGCAACAAGTCCGCGACCATATTGAAACAGCTTGGCAAGCTTGGGAATTAGCACAAATCGATCTTACTTCGCTGCAACAATTAGATATCAAGCAAGCATTAATTGACCGCGTTAGAGATGACTTAAACCCGGAATTATCAGCGGAAAGTCGTTATATTCGTGAAGAAATGAGCGAGGTTGGTTATCGTCATTTACTCGCTATCGCTTCGTTTGATGGTTTAGTTGAAGGTAGTCGTTTATCGCGGATTCTTGGCGGTACAGCGAATGAAATCCAATGTACCCTAATAAAAGTATTACTCGAAGAATACGGTAACGGTCGATATAATCGCAAGCATTCAACTTATTTCGCGCATATGTTGAATGAGTTCGCAATGAATACCGAACCCGAAGCATATTTTGATTTGGTTCCTTGGTCTGTATTAGCTTGTGCGAATCATAACTTTTTAACGACCGAACGCAAACGGCATTATTTACGTTATTGCGGTGCGTTAACTTATTTTGAAGTTGCGGGACCATCTGCATATCGTAATTACCTAACCGCAGCGCAAAGATTGGAATTGTCAGATGCAGCAATGGGTTATTGGGAGTTACACATCCGTGAAGACGAACGTCACGGTCAATGGATGCTCGACGACGTAGCATTACCCCTAGTTGACAAATATCCCAATGATGCATGGGAATTAGTACTTGGTTACGACCAAGAAAAATTAATGAGCGATCGCGCTGCTTGTGGAGTAGTCAAAGCAATCCGCACTGCTGAAAAAAGGGTATAAAGATTTAAGGGTGTAGGGGGAATAAACCAACGTTTAATATTCACTATTACCCTTTTTACTTATGCAAATTCACAAGAACTTCTAAAAAACAAAATTTTCCTTCCATACCATACACCCAATACCCTATTATGAAAGACATTTTTTACTGTCCCGAAGAATCTAATTTCTATTCCAATTGTTTAGAAAATTTTGTACTTAGAAATCAGGAAGATTTTGAATATGTTGTCGAGTTCGGTTCTGGTGATGGTAGTCCAGTCATTAACTCATTACTTCGCAACAAATTTGAAGGTCTAATTCATGGATTTGAACTTAATGCATCTGCTTGGAAAACAGCAAATTCGATTATTGACGAATACAATCTTAACGATAGATACGTAATTGATAACTCGTCGTTATTTGAATCTATCCGACCCGATGCAGAATGTCTTGTTGCTAATCCCCCATATCTTCCCGCACCAGATAATGACATCTACATGCCGTTACTATTTGGTGGTGTGGATGGTGCTACAATTACAAATGAACTGTTGTCATTAGGATACGATAACGTTTTAGTCTTAGTTTCGAGTTACTCTAATCCTAAGAGTACAATCGACCATGCTAAAGAAAATAACTATTGCGTCAATAATTTCACCGTCTTACCTTTGAAATTTGGCTATTACAGTTCCGAACCAAAGGTAAAACAACATATCGAAGAAATGCGAAATAATAAAACGGCATTTTATTCGGGTGATTATTACTTTTTGGCAGGAGTGTTATTTACAAAAGAACAACAATCAGACGTTGATTTATCCAAAGAGTTAACCCAAGTCTTGACAGGATTGTAATTGAGAGTTAGGAGTTAGGAGTGCACCGCGTCTTGGTGATGCATCAAGAAAAATTCTTACTTTGTGTCCTTTGTGTCCTTTGTGGTTCAAAAAGAAGTTTTTTTAACCACAAAGCACACAAAGAACACGAAGGGAGGAAAAAGACTAGTACCCAACGGCGAAAGTAAGAATACCATAAAATTGAAATATTTTTAAAATGGTATGATTATTTGCGCCATGCTGTACTAGACCAGTTTTTACCTACCAAGATGCGGGGTAGAGTTAGGAGTTAGGAGTTAGAAGTTAGGAGTTAGGAGTTATTATTTATACCTCCCCCTCCGCTTCTCCCCTTTCCCCTCTAAATCCTGGATAAGTTTGTATCAAAGCTTGCTCGATAGAACCATGAGTATGAAATGCACGAATTATTTGATATACAGGAGTTTCGCGCTTTTCCAGCATAATTTTTAGAGGTGCTAGGAAGTGAATATCCGGGTCGTTACTGAGGGCAATTGTAGCAGCTTTCAGGATTTGGGATGCGATCGCATAAACTGACTCGTTATCAAATCCAAACTGCGCTGAAAGTTGATGCATCGCAACATTGGGAACAATTGCCCGCCCTGCTAAAGTATCATCGAGTGCAAGACCTTTCAATAGTGCCAATAGTCCAGCATAAATTGTAAAATCATCGCAACTGTCGCAAGCTTTAAACTCAATTCGTCCCACTTCAGCAGGAATGCGAGCAATTTTAGTCAGCGCAGGAATACTCGTTAAGAGTTGCTCTTTTTCCTTGACAAATACTCGCGTTGCTGCACGTTTTCCCGTGCGGATAAATGTCCTTACCGATAACCCTTCCCACAATTTACCTTGATAAAATGGAGAACTATAACTAAAAGGAACAATATAGGGACTGTAATAAGTTAATTTTTTACCAATATCGATCGCACGCTCAACGGGTAAATCCGCAACCGAAATATTTAAATCTGGTCCATAGGAAACCATATAAATATTAACGGTTTGCTCATCGGGATAAGCTTGGAACTCGCGGAGTTCAAAACTATTTAGCGGTGGTTGTGGTTCGTATACTGTTTGGTAAGGATTAAAGCTAATTAAAACGGGTGAAAGTCCAAATTTATCAGCAACATCGCATAATAATTTAAAACTTTTTTCAAGTTCTGAAATTGTACTTTGAATGCTCGAATGAATAGTGGTGCGAATTTCAATACCTTTCGGAACGCATTCGACAAACTCCTCGGATTCTGAAAAACGCTCAAAACCCTCGATATACCACCTTTTTTTGCGAATTCCAGCATCTCCAATATGTAAAGATAAATAATCATCAGCGTATTCGGGTAAAGCTTCAATTATTTGATTAAAATCTGCAAATTTTGCCTGCGAAAAATCAATAAAGTTTCCCGCACGGTTAACAAAAGCAACTTCGTGTTCGATGCCAAAAGAAAACATTATTTATACCCTTTATTACTTATAGTTCTGACTACGGTTTATTTAGCACAATCAGCGTCAAGCAGCAGGAATAGTAAAGTACGCGAATGAGTGATTTTTCGCAACAAGTAATAAAGGCAACTCCAGAATTGAAAGACTCTTGCAAGAAAGTAGCAAATAACCGATTGAGTTATAGTTAGTTTTGATACATTACTTAATGTTTTGTCAATTCCGACGCAACATTTCAATACTGATATTTTACTGCTGGCTATCAATTATTCAGCCAAATCTTATGGGAATTCACGTCAAAACATAAAAAAATACAATATAAGTAACGTTTTGTGTCAGAAAAGAGTCTAACTTCTGGAAACAAAGTTAGTCATAAAGATTCTCAATATATTGACATTAAAATTGTACAGCAAGAACCTTTCCTTTTTTCCTTTCTCTTCTCTCCGACTCGGTTCTACTTTAAAGTGCAAGGTAATATGGACTATGTAAACTTGAGGCATAAGTTTATGACAAGTTCGGTAAAGTCTTCTTATAGCAGCGAACAAGTTTCAGCGTGGCTGCGTGGGTTGCTAGCAATTGCTTGGGCAGATGGTGACTTTGACACCCAGGAACAGCAATTAATAGCCAGCATCACCCAGAACGAATTAGCCCCTGGCATGAAAATGGACTCCTTAGAGGATATATCACCAGAGGAATTGGCTACTGTATTGGGTGCGGGTACACCCACAGCAGAAAATTTTTTGCGGACAGCGGTAATGGTTGCGATCGCAGATGGTATCTACACCAAAAGCGAAGATTACATGCTCCACGAGCTATGTTTTGCCTTGGGAGAACCAGAAAATATTCTCGAAGCTTTGCGCTACACCCTCCAACATCCAGAAGAATTACAGCCGATTTCTGACAATAAGGCATTTATTTCTATAACTACAACCACCGACACATCCACATTATTAGCACCTACAGCCCCAACAAAACGACAATCACCACTTCACCCCCTCCGCGATTGGCTTGACAGACTCGACATCCAAGACCCCAAAATTGCCCGCTTTTTGTGTAAAATGATTCCTTCCCAATGCCCATTCGAGCGCAAGGTGACTCTATTCGGACGCAAAATTGTTCAGATTCCACCATTATGTAAACTCAATCCTCTCTACGAACAACTCATTGGTTTGCGCTTTCGCGCCCTCTCATATCTAGCCGATGAGTGCCAAGAAGACATTACACCTTATATATAAGCACAGAGTGCTAGTGCTAAGTAAGTGGGGTGTTAGTAGCAATGGATACTAGCAACCAAGTATGTCTTAATACTCCAAACCCCTCTTTGTGCTTAGGTTGAGGAGCCTAATACCATTTCACTTTATTGTTGATACAAATATGTCAGGTAGGGGCACTTTTCTGTGCCGTGCACGCCAGGTTGCTCAACGCTTTGTACCCCCGCACGCCACTTATGCTCCCCTACGACTATTCGTATGTATCATGATTTTTGTGAATTGGTATAACGAGTTCGCGGGGGTTTCCCCCTCACGCAGGTGGCGTTGGAATGAAATGGAACGATAGCGTTTTTAAGACCATTGATTTTCCGAGTAAATGTAACGAAATATTTCGCCAACAGCATCAGCAATGGAACAGAAAACCGGGATAAGAAAAATAGTGCAAGGGATTTGTGGGAAAACCCGACAATACCCAGCCCGATATAGGCGAAAATGAAATTCTAAGCTTTGCAATAAATTTTCATTATCGAATTTCGATATATTAATTTTGTAAACATCATAAATATATCAGGAAAACTATAGTGACGCAGGAAGCTGAGGATATCCAGAAAGAGCAGGAAGCAGTTTCCTATAACGCTCTGACTCGCAGACAACAAAAGCAGCGATTAACCGAACTGGCAACGGTGTTTTTGCGACTGGGGACGATCGCCTTTGGTGGTCCTGCTGCCCATATCGCCATGATGGATTCGGAGGTAGTTAATCGCCGTCAGTGGATGAGCCGGGAGAAACTCCTAGATTTGCTGGGAATCACGAATTTGATTCCAGGCCCCAACTCGACGGAATTAGCTATCCACATTGGCAAAGAACGAGCCGGATGGCGTGGTTTAGTGGTTGCGGGAAGCTGCTTTATTCTGCCTGCCATGCTCATCGTTTGGGCATTAGCCGCCATTTATGCTCGCTATCAAACTGTCCCCCAGGTGGAATGGCTGCTCTATGGAATTAAACCTGTAATTATTGCAATCGTGCTTCAGGCTGTATGGAATTTAGGTAAAAAGGCAGCCAAAGACTTGCCGACAATCATTGCTCTTGTGGCAGCGATCGCAGCGTACTTTGCGGGATTGAATGAAATTTTGCTGCTGATTTTGCTAGGTATCGCTGTCATGCTAGTAAAGAATTGGCAAACCAGAGGAAACACAAACGGAGCATTCCTGTTGCCTTTTTCAGGTGTTCTGGCTACTGTTGGCAGTACAACAGCAGCAGTTACATCAATCAGTTGGATCGGAGTCTTTCTTTTCTTTCTCAAGATTGGGTGTGTTCTCTATGGCAGTGGTTATGTGTTGCTGGCATTCCTGCAACGCGATTTAGTCGAGCGCAACCAGTGGCTGACATCACAGCAGCTTTTAGATGCCGTGGCCATCGGGCAGGTTACACCGGGCCCTGTTTTCACCACTGCAACATTTGTTGGGTATTTGCTGGCAGGAAATGCCGGGGCGATTGCCGGCACAATCGGCATTTTCTTACCAGCTTTTGTGCTGGTGTGGGTGGTTAACCCTTGGGTTCCTAAGTTGCGTCAATCGAACTGGGCAAGTGGATTTCTAGATGGTGTGAATGCAGCTTCTTTAGGATTAATGGCAGGAGTCACCTATACATTGGGACGAGCCGCACTGGTGGATTGGTTAACAATTATCTTGGCAATTTTGAGTGCGATCGCTGTGTTCCGATTCAAAATCAATTCCGCCTGGTTAGTGCTGGCAGGAGGAGCGGTCGGACTAGCCTCACACATATTATTAGGCTAAATGTAGTGACTGATAAAAACACGCATTTATTCCTTCCTTTCCCCTTTCCCTTGTGTTTATTAAAAGACAACAAGCTTCCCTGCTGGATATTTTCCCTCCCAACCGCATGGAAAGTGCCCTAAGCGATACCACTGCATCAAATCAATAAAGAAAGTATTCGTGCTGATGGTCGCAATATCTACAGCAGCCGCTGCAACATCATAGGCAACAGCATCAGCTACACTAATTCCATCTTCAAGTTCTTGGCAATAATTTGATGTAGATGCAGCTTCTAAAGCTTTATCGTAAGCAATATCCCAAAGTGGATTCATGTTATCTACATGGTTATGAAATGAAGCATTAATCCAATTTTCATCTTGAAGATTTGTCCAAGCATCGCTCCAAGAAAATAACTGTTTTACTTCTTGCTGATGTATAGGCTTTCCTACATTTTTAAACCAAGGAATTGTTTCTAATTCTTCAAGAAAATTAATTAATTTTGGGTTTAGTTGATTGGTAATATCGCTAGATATTGTCATATAGTTTATTCTCCTAAATGATTGAAAACTGTTTTTTTGCTTTAGGGAGTTTTTATAGTAAGTTTTACACCATACTGTTTTTCAATACTGAAGACAACTTTTTTACAGTAGTTACATAACGGTTTGTCAACATATAAAGTGGCTTCTCCTCCAGTTATATTTTTGGCTTTCATATCATTTGCTAGTTTAGCAAGAACACGCCCTTCGGCATGAGTCAATGATACAGCACCAAGTCTTAAATCACTTTTAACATTCTGTTCAAATTTTCTACTTACACTTTGATACTCATACCATTTCTATATGAAGATGTGCTTTATTATCTATCTTAGCCCCCCTTTTTAAGGGGGGTTGGGGGGATCTAATTTGTTGCAGCTTCATATTAAATTGGTATCACTATCAATGCCTGGTATTTCCGGTATTAGCAGGGCAACAGTTGGACTACCTTCTATATTAGGGCCTAGTTCCATC
>QQTW01003275.1_pt1 | contig 11935 bp, 9 predicted proteins | sample 1904831 | NCBI WGS metagenome assembly QQTW01 (sample SAMN09435610, study PRJNA476489) | Subsurface metagenome, whole genome shotgun sequencing project. | reverse complement strand
AAATCAAGTTAAAAATAAACTTAAAGATACAAAACTAGATATTGTTTTCAGTGCAACAATAAATCCGATTGCATACCTTGAATGCAAACAACCAATTGTGTTTTGGGCAGATGGAACATTTGCTAATATTCAAAACTCTTATCCTTTATATAGCAATTTGCCTCAAGAGGTAATTGAAGACTGGCATCAAATGGAGAAACTAGCTTTACAGAAATGTAAATTAGCCATCTATTCATCCGATTGGGCAGCTAAGTCCGCACTTTTTGATTATGGGGTCGATTCTAACAAAGTAAAAGTTGTCCCCTTTGGTGCCAACATTGAGCATTTACTTACGTTTGAGACTGTCAAAGAGGCAATAGAGTCTCGACCTCGCGATCGCTGCAAACTGCTATTTTTGGGAGTAGATTGGTTGAGAAAAGGCGGAAATGTTGCCTATCAAGTTGCCGAAAAACTAAACCAGGCTGGATTGAAAACTGAGTTAACTATCGTTGGTTGCCAACCACTCGTCAACAAACCTTTGCCAGATTTTGTTAAATCTCTTGGCTACATTAGTAAGGCTACTGTTGCAGGTAAAAAGCAGATTCAAGACTTAGTTTTAGAGTCTCACTTTCTGATTCTACCAACTCTAGCAGATTGTACTCCAGTCGTATTTTGTGAAGCGAATGCTCTAGGAGTTCCCTGTTTATCTACTACAGTTGGTGGTATACCAACAATGATTCGTAATGATGTCAACGGTCGGCTATTTGATAAAAATGCTGATATTGATACGTATTGCAATTACATTACAGATTTATTTACTAACTATGCAAGTTACAAAAATCTGGCTTTATCTGCCTTTCATGAATACGAGTCAAGACTCAATTGGAGAGTATCTGGTCAACAAGTTAAAAATTTAATAAAAACAATTGTATGAATTAAACAAGTCAAGCTACATTAACAAAATTGAGGAAGTTTATATCAGGAAAGTCGTCATCTTTCAGCATGAATAGTCAGCCCCTTGTTAGTATTATTGTCAATAACTATAATTATGATCGCTTCTTGAGCGAAGCAATTGATAGCGCTCTAAACCAAACCTACCCCAATACTGAAGTTATTGTTGTTGATGACGGTTCGACAGACAACTCGCGCCAGATTATCGCAAATTATGGCGATCGCATTATCCCCATCTTGCAACCCAATGGCAAACAAGCTGCTGCCTTTAATAGTGGATTTGCCCAAAGTCAAGGGGATATTATTATCTTTCTAGATTCGGATGATTATTTATTACCTCACGCAGTCGAGCAAATCGTCGCCGTTTGGAACCCAGAACTCTCTAAAGTCCACTACCGCTTAATGGTTGTAAATGCAATGGGAAAATCGCTCGACTACTCTTATCCTCAAGGGGCAAGTTTAACGAGTGGTGAGGTGTGGAAAATCCTTTTAGATAAAGGTGGATATGCCAGCACTCCAACTAGTGGCAATGCCCTGAACCGTCACGCATTGATGAAACTGTGTCCCATTCCTGACGAATATAAGCTTACAGCGGATGACTATTTATCATTCCAAGTGCCTTTTTACGGCAATGTTGCAGCAATAGAAGAACCACTAGGAGCTTACAGAATTCACGATGCGAATCAGTGGGCATTGGCTACAATCACTAGCGGGCGATTTCAACGCTTTGTGCGCCACGACTTGCAAAACTTTTCCCTATTGAAGCAGAAAGCAAAAGCCTTGGGATATGAAATTCCTGAGGATTTGGAACAACGCGGGCTGGGACGTTTATGGTCGCGCATTATCTCTTTACGCTTAGATCCTCACAACCATCCAGTTGCAAGCGATCGCTCGCTAAAATTGATTTATTACGGCATTCGCTGTTTATGGAAATACTCAGACTTTAACTGGCAAAAGCGGCTTTTCTATAGTCTATGGTTTATCTGGGTTGGATTAATGCCATTACCGCTAGCAAAACCTGCAATAACCTGGTTGTTCTCACCTCAACATCGACCCAAATTGGTTCATTGGGCTGTCAACAAAATTCGTGTAGTTGTTAGCTAAAAAACATCGCTCTCGTTGTTAAAATTTCAAATCAGATTGTAGTAACTCAACGGAAGTTTTGCGAAAGCTCAAAACTCCAATTTCCTAATCGTGTTCAAAAAAGGATTATAAAAATGTTAAAAGTTAATCTTGGCTGTGCATATCATACTCCGAGTGGCTGGTTAAATGTAGATTATGCAATGGGAGCTTGGCTAGCAAAACTACCAGTTTTTTCTGCTATCAATAAAAAAATTAAAATTGTCAAACTAAATTGGGCAGATAATATTTATTTATACGATTTAAGAAAAACATTTCCTTGGAAAAATGATTCAGTCGATGTAGTTTATAGTTCTCATACTCTGGAGCATTTATCCAAAACCGAAGGACAACATTTTTTAAGAGAATGCCATCGAGTGTTAAAGCCTAATGGCATTATTCGGATCGTCGTGCCAGACTTGAAAGCGATCGTTAATAAGTATACGCAGGGTGAAATAGCTGCCGACGAATTACTTAATGAACTTGATGTCAGCTACGAGTCTCCTGGCGATGGGTCGCTGAAGCGGAGACTAGCACCATTCATTCGATTTCCCCATAAGTGTATGTATGACACTCAAACGTTACTACGGATTATGTCAGAGATTGGCTTTGAGGTTGCAAGTAAACAGGCTTTTGAAAGTGACATAGACGATGTGCAAGTGATTGAACAGCCTGAGCGAACTGGTGAAGCTGTGATTGTTGAAGGCAAAAAAATATCTGTATACGCCTACGAGCATGCGAATTCTGTGCAGTTAAGCCCTTTAGCAAACCAGACTTGATAAGTGAAAAAACGTGCACCACAGAGGAGAGAAGCTACAGCGCTCGGTTCTTCATCCTTACGTATACTGATTGTCAGCCACGCCTATGTTGTCGGTGTGAACCAGGGAAAGCTGAATGCGATCGCCCAAACTGGTAATGTTGAAATCGCTCTTTTGGCTCCGAGCAACTGGAAAGCATTGGAATGGAATCGGCTCATTCCCCTAGAAACTCCCTACCCTAATATCCGCATCTACTCCGCTCCTGTCTTGTTTAGCGGGCGGGGAGGAGCGCATATCTATGCTCCCTGGAAGTTGTGGCAAGTCCTCAATGATTTTTGTCCCGACATCATTCAGGTAGAAGAAGAAGTATTCTCTTTATGTACCTTTGAATTAGCAATTTGGAGTCGATTCACAGGCAAACCGCTAGCTATCTTTGGCTGGGAGAACATCGAGCGGCAATTGCCCCTGCTGCGGCGCTTGACTTGTCAATTTGTCCTCAACACTGCTCGCCTAATACTTTGTGGCAATCAGGATGGAGCAAATATTATGCGTCGTTGGGGCTACACAGGCGAACTTGAAGTCATGCCCCAAATGGGCGTTGACCCTGAATTTTTTGCACCCTGTCAACACGAAACAGGTAAGCGCGATCGCCCGTTCCAAATTGGCTTTTTCGGACGACTAGCCTACGGCAAAGGGATCGACCTAATTCTTGTCGCTGCTCGCCAGTTACGCGCCCAAGGTTGCAACTTTCGCATCCTAATTTGCGGTACTGGTGCTAGCGAAGCAGAACTGAACCAAGTAGCCGAGGAGCAAGGAGTAGCAGATTGGGTTATCTGGCAGGGTGCTGTCCGCCACGAGCAAGCCCCAGAAGCGATCGCTCAGTTTGACGTGCTGGTGTTGCCCTCCCGTACCACTCCTGAATGGAAAGAGCAATTTGGTCACGTTTTGATTGAAGCTATGGCAATGGGAGTTCCGGTTGTTGGTTCATCGAGTGGCGAAATTCCCCATGCGATCGGGCGAGAAGACTTGGTGTTTCAGGAAGAAGATGCTAGTGAACTAGCAGCAATCTTGAAGCGCATGATGCAAGAGCCAAGCTGGAGACAAGAGCTAAGAAACTATGGGTTAGAACGGGTAAATCAGATGTACACTCATCAAAGCATCGCCGAAAGGTTGCTGGCTCTGTGGCAAATACTAGTTCCCTTTGATGAAAATGATGCTGCCTTCACCACTGCGACCGAGGAAGCAAATATGACTGGCAAAAATCGCTTGGCGCAACAGAATAAAGCAGCAGGGGAATGGCACTAATGCGGATTGCGATCGCGCGAACAATGCCCGAATTTAGCATGGATGTCTATGCTGAAGGATTAGTGGCGGGACTGCGTGCTGTACGTCCTGACTGGGAGATTGTTGAGCTATTCCCCCAACCCATTGATCGCAAAAGCCGCTCGTCATGGGTTAGAGTCAGAAAATATTACGAGCGGTTCTGGAATTTTCCGCGCACAGTCACGCGACAGAATGCAGATATCGTCCACATCATTGAAGCAGCAGAAGCGCATATGGTTTACGGGCTGAGGAAAACAGCCAAGCGGACTGTTGTTACGTGTCACGACTTGATTAACTATTTCTACTCAGACAACCGTGTTGCCTCAGTCCAGTTACCGCTGCTCAGCCATCAAATGTGGCTGCATGGTATTCAAGGAATGCGCTACGCCGACCGCATCGTTGCTGTTTCGGCAGCAACAGCTAAAGATACTATCCAAATTCTCAACCTCGAACCTGATCGCATCTGCGTGATCCCCAATGCAGTTGAAGCAGTCTTCCAGCCTTTGCCAGCAAAACAGGTGCAGTCAATTCGCCAGCGATACGCCCTACAACCTAATACCTTCTGTCTGCTGAATGTTGGGTCTGACCATCGTCGAAAAAATCTCCTCAACATTCTCCAATCATTAGCAGTTTTGAAGCAGGCAGGCATATCATTTGTATTCGCGAAAGTGGGTTCAGACTTTACAGCCGAGCAAAAAGCCTTGATTCAAAAATTGCAATTAGCGGAAGTTGTGCGCTACTGGGGCAAACCAGACCGCGCCACCTTGGTTGAGCTTTATAACGGGGCGGATGTGTTAGTTTCTCCTTCACTATTCGAGGGATTTGGCATGACATTATTAGAAGCTATGGCATGTGGTACTCCGGTAATTACATCTAATGTGTCATCAATGCCGGAAGTGGTAGGAGACAGCGGGATGCTAGTCGATCCCAATTCCCCGCAGGCGATCGCCCATGCCGTTCTCGATCTCTACAAAAATCATACTCTCTATACCAACTTGGTAGAGAAAGGATTGGCAAGAGTAAAGCCTTATACCTGGCAAAACACGGCAGAGCAAGTGGCAATCATTTATGAGAAACTTTTGCAGCCTGACTAGACATTGGAGAAATTACGTTGAAAATCTTGTTATCTGCTTACTCGTGTGAACCAGGGCAGGGTTCTGAGCGCGGTGTCGGTTGGAATGTTGTCAAGGCAGTTGCTAAGTATCACGAGGTTTGGGTATTGACTCGACCGGATGAAAGCAAGGAAATCATTGAAGCAGAACTAGCTTGCAACCCCGAACCAAATTTGCACTTCGTCTATTTCAACCTGCCCATCCTTAGCGGCATGTGGAAATGGGGGTTTGGCTTTATCCACCTGCACTACTACCTCTGGCAAATTCAAGTCTATTTCGTCGCCCGTCGTCTTCAAAGGCAAATCGGCTTTGATGTAGCCCACCATGTTACCTTTGTCAAATACTCACTTCCCAGCTTTCTTGCGTTCCTGCCAATTCCGCTGCTTTGGGGTCCGGTGGGGGGTGGCGAATTAACTCCAAAGGCATTCTGGAAAGACTTGAGTCTCAAAAATAAAATTCACGAGCTAGTCCGCTTGCTAGCTTGCTGGATATTTGAGTTCGATCCCTTTGTCCGATTCACAGCACAACGCAGTGCTGTTGTCAAGGCAACAACAGAGGACACGGCTACTAGAGTGCGAAAAATGGGGGTAAAGAATGTATCGGTTGAACTAGCGATCGGTCTGCTCAATCAGGAAATTACCGCGCTGGCTAAATATGCTCTACCAGGTGACACACCAATCCGGTTTATTAGTATCGGTCGGCTATTGCATTGGAAAGGATTTCATTTAGGATTGCAAGCCTTTGCTAAGGCTAATCTAGCCAATGCAGAATACTGGATTGTCGGAAATGGAACCGAGCAGCAAGCACTTGAGAAGATGGCTGCGATGCTAAACATTTCCCACAAAGTCAAATTTTGGGGTGAGCTTTCTCGTGAGCAAACCTTGCAAAAGTTGAGTGAGTGTACAGCGCTAATTCATCCCAGCCTGCACGATTCTGGGGCTGGCGTATGCCTAGAAGCAATGGCAGCAGGTCGTCCAGTCATTTGTTTGGATTTGGGAGGACCCGCAGTTCAAGTTACTAGTGATACCGGATTTAAAGTGGCTGCTTCCACACCTGAGCAAGCTGTCAGGGAATTATCTGAGGCGATCGCTCTTGTTGCAGGCGATCGCGCTCTGCAACAGCGCATGGGGGCAGCAGGGCGCAAAAGAGTCAGCGAAGTCTTCAATTGGGAAGTCAAGGGTCGTGACTTGGCAAAGCTTTACCAGGAAATTGTCACCCAATCTCAGATTGAAATATCAGTATCGGCAGCAATATCCACCTCTATTAACGAGCGTCAGTCTTATCACTCATAATCTCGCTCGCTTTAACTATTGTTGAATGAGTTTTGCTATGTAAAACAGTAATATTTATGACTATGAAAAGTTTATAAATTTAATAATATAGCCAAAAAATCTAAAAAATAGCAGTTTTTTAGAAATTAGTTAGACCATGGGTGTCGTTGAGGAGAGTATGAAGTTATGAAAATCACAACCGAGAATATCTACAAGTTACTGAATGAGCAAAACAGCTTGCAAAGATACATTGCTAGAACGAAACTTTTTGACCTTTGTGAAATGTTTGGCTTTCATGTTGTCAGCGATCATTTCTACGAACCAATTCCGAACTTGCGTCAACTCAGTAATAACTATTCAGACACAGAACCATCGCTACCATTTGGAGTAACAGTTGACTTTGGAGAAATTGAACAAAGGCACATAGAACGAATTACCAAATACGGGAACGAATTTGAGCAAAATGCGACGGAAGCAGGATACTGCATGAGCAATCCCTATTTCCGCCCTTTGGACGCGATTAGCTTATATTGCTTCTTACGCGACCAGAAAATTACTAGAGTTGTAGAAGTTGGACAAGGTTTTTCTACTCTAGTGCTGTTATCCGCTTTAAAAAGAAACGGGCTAGAGAGTGGAAAAGATATTCATTTCATTTCTATAGATCCTTTCGAGCGTCTTTCCAGCCAAGAAAACACCAAATTCGCTGTTGAAGTCTCGATTCATAAGCAGCAGGTTCAAGATATGAATAGCAGCGATGTGCTTTCGTTGATAGACGAGAACACTCTATTGTTTGTCGATTCGAGCCACGTCCTTAAACCTGGCAGTGATGTAGAATACCTGATGCGGCACATTTACCCAATGATGCCGTCGGGAAGCTTTATTCACATACATGATATTTATACGCCGTACCCATGGCCTTTAGATAATTACATCAAGAAGAAGTGGTTTTGGAATGAGCAGGGACACTTAGAGAACTTTCTAGCCTTCAATTCTGCCTTTCGGATGATTTTGCCCGTCTACTGGCTGTTTAAAGATTCCAAGGATTTAAGAAGGGTATTGTCCTCTATACACAGCGATTTTGTTCATCCCGATGTGGGTACTAGCTTTTATCTGCAAAAGACAGCGAATACACCGCCAGAGAGCGGCAGAAATGGTTGAGCGATGAGGAAAATAGTAGCGATTGATACAGGTGTTTTTATGACGATTTGTGCGATCGCAAAAATCCTACTTTGTTGTTTCAACTATCCATAATTGTCTGTTATGCATCCACACCCACTTATAACTAATAAACGGAAAATAAAAGGATGGCTCAGTAACCCAACCTTAATTATCATTGCCTTTTCTGTAGTTTTTTACTCCAGAATTTTTTGTTCAATTACTGGTGCTCCTTCAATCCTTAACCTTGCTCACTTTGCAATTGTTCCATTTGTTCTGGGGGTTGTATTATTCACAAGTCGGGCAAAGGAGCGCAGTCAAATTGCGATCGCATATTCTTTTATATTCGGACTTTTCAGTTTTTTAGTTGTAGTATTTGCTAGCGCTTTGTGGAACGGTACGGGTTTAATCAACGCCATGGTCTCTTATATGATGCTGGGCGAACCATTTATGTTCCTGCTGGCGATCGTCTGCATTCCTATGTCTCATCAATCGATTACACGAATTAAGAAGTGGCTGCTCTGGTCGGCTCTAATTAACTTTGGGCTTGCTGCTGTCCAAAAACCCCTGATTGATGCCGGAAAACTTTATGCAGACGGATTTAATGGCACGGACGGCTGCGGCGGAGTCTTTTTCGTTACCGGAGCTGGGAATTATGTATCTGCCTCTGTATCAGTTGCCTTTGCTCTATACTTTTTTACTGATAAAACGCTCCCGCTATGGATGCGGCTCGCTGCACTTGTTGCAGCTTTCTGGCAGGTTCTATTTTCTGATTCCAAACAACTTCTGCTTGCCTATGCCGTCGCCTGGGGTCTTTTGATCCTGCTAAATACAAAGAATATTGCTAAAACTATAAAACTTTTGAGTGCGGTTGTTGTCGTCGGATACGGATTCCTTTGGTGCGTCCAAAACTTAGAAGCATTTGCTGCCTTTACAGCCTGGGCAAGACCAGAACTATATGGACCAGATGGCGAGGCTTGGTATGCCAAATTCTACTCGGTGCATTCAATTTTGTCTAATTATCAATCGCCGCTAAATTGGTTGTTTGGTCTAGGTCCTGGACATACAGTTAGTCGTCTTGGAGCATGGTTTCTTAGAGATTATTGGTCTATACTCGGTCCTCTAGGCGCTACTACTAGCATAATTGGTGGGCAAGCAACTGAGTTTGTGAACAGTTTCTGGCTTTGTTATAGTTCCAGTCTATTTAGTCCAATTTTTGGTTGGGCAGGAATTTGGGGAGATTTAGGAATTCTGGGTTTAGGAGCATACCTATTTTTAACTTATTTAACTTGGCAACACTTTGGGTTGAATGATTTTTTGAGAGTTACTTTGCTAGCTGTTTTCGTCCTCGGTTTTATTTTTACTCAAATGGAAGAACCAGGTTTCATGCTTTCGATCGCGTTTATGCTAGGACTGCCATGGCAGGAACAGCGACTGAGGAAACAAACGCAAAGAGCTACTAAATCGTCTAACCAACAATGGGTAGCGGTCTAACACGAAAAGTAATCAAATAAATTCCAACTTCCAACACTTTTTAGCTAACAACAAACGCTCACTTTCGACTTGGTTAATTATGCCTACACAGAGGTTGTGAATTAGGCAAAGCTTGGTTCGCCTATATAAATGCAGATACAGGCAGTTTTTTAACCACCTGCCTATCAATTAAAAAATTTAATACTCCAGCACTATGTGTTGTTGGCAATTTCATTCAAGGGTAGATCGACATTGAGCGCAAAGCCAAACTTAGCTGGCTTAAAAATATCAGAATTCGTCTCTTCCCTACCCTATTTAAATTTATCCAAAAAACTCTCAAAACGACTTCTGTAGCATATTATTTAATTTAATACAAGTATGAAGGTTTTAATATCTGCTTACTCATGCGAACCAGGTATCAGTTCTGAACTTGGTGTAAATTGGCATATTACTCGTGAGGTTGCTAATTATCACGAGGTTTGGGTACTCACCCGACTGGAGCAAAGTTGGGATACAATTGAGGCAGAACTGGCATGCAACCCCATACCAAATCTTCGCTTTGTTCGCTTCACTCTACCCTTTTGGACAGATAGCCGGAGGCAGAACGCTAAAGGAATACAACTTCACTATTACCTCTGGCAAATTCAAGCATATTTTGTTGCTCGTCGCTTGCATCAGGAAATTGGTTTTGACCTGATTCACGATGTCAGTGTCACTTATTCTAATCCTAGCTTTCTATCGCTGCTGCCACTGCCTTTGGTTTGGGGCCCAATAGGTGGTGACGAATCTGCACCAACAGCCTTTTGGCAGGATTTTAGCTTAAGAGCCAAAATTTACGAAATTGCCCGTAGCACTAGCTGCTGGCTAAAAGAGCAAGATCCGTTCGTACATCTGACTACCAAAAGGAGTACGGTAATTAGAGCAACAACTAAAGATACAGCTAAACGGCTCTATAAACTAGGTGCAAGTCAAGTGCAAGTCATGCCGGAATCAGGGTTATCCGAGGAAGATATAGCACGTCTAGCTAAATATGAAATACCTGATGAGCCAACGATTAGGTTTATCAGTATAGGTAGACTCTTGCATTGGCAAGGCTTTCATATCGGTTTACGCGCCTTCGCTCAGGCAAATCTACCAAATACAGAGTATTGGCTCGTAGGAGAAGGCGTAGAATCAAAGCGCCTGCAAGTTCTAGCACAAGATTTACAAATTGCTCATAAAGTCAAATTTTGGGGTAAATTGCCGCGTGAAAAGGTTTTAGATCTACTAAGTGATTGTCACGTACTAGTTCATCCTAATCTGCATGATTCTGGAGGACAGGTATGCTTAGAAGCGATGGCAGCAGGTCGTCCTGTTCTCTGTCTCAATTTAGGAGAACCTACAATTCAAGTTACGGGCGAAACAGGTATCAAAATTGTAGCAGATGAACCTTATCAGGCTGTACGCGATCTAGCAGCAGCAATGATTCAATTAGCAAAAGACCCAGAACTGAGAGTCTCTATGGGTCAAGCAGGACGATCGCGAGTAAGCCAACACTATACCTGGAAAGCTATAGGAAAAAATTTAAACCAACTCTATACAGAGATTGTTCAACAGGCGAACTCCTAAGATTAACTACCAATCTGCAAGTTTTGCAAATTTAGTTGACTAAGCTTCCTTACATATTTCCACCTCTCAACCAGACGGAACTAGTTGGAGCGCGATCGCCTGATCGCAGATACCATCGCGCAACTCCTAGATGCAAGCTGCAATGTGTAGCTACACTTTTGTCCCAAATTTAGAATACAGAAACTTAGTATGCATATCTTGATTGTCGCTTTACACAGACCCTCCAAGCCAACTGGTGTTTGCAGACACGCTGCAAATCTTGCTCAATGTTTAGCTGATACTGATCAGGTAACGCAAGTTACATTAATTGTAGGAGCATGGCAAAAGAATTATTTTGAAACATTCTTTAGTTCTCCAAAAATTAAATTGATCGCTATAGATATTAAAAATAGTTCTTTTGTCAGAAATCTCTGGTTTCTATTTGGCTTACCAAATTTAGTAAATAGTCTGCATCCTGATGTAGTTTACATGTCATTTCCCTTCCCGTTCTTACGTCCGCTCTTCTCGTCTCCGGTTGTTTCTACAATTCACGACCTTTATCCCTATGAAAATCCAGAAGTATTTGGTTATCCAAATGTAATATTTAACCGTTTATTTTTGCGGCAATGTATAGCAAATAGTGATGGGCTTGTCTGTGTTTCTCAATCAACTTTCAGTAGTCTTAAAACGTATTTTCCTACAATTGATTTACATAAACCAGTTACAGTAATATACAATTATGTAGATTTTGACGGCATTACTCCTCAGCAACCTGTTGAAATAAATGTTGATAAAGCTACTTCGTTTTTGTTATGCGTATCTCAACACCGAAAAAATAAAAATATAGACCTTTTAATTGAAGCGTTTTCTTTTTTAAGTAAACAAAAAACTATACAAGATTCGCACAAACTACTTTACATGAAAAATACATAGCTTCTGCTAACGGCAAACAAAAGCCTTCCTGAGAAGAGGAAATGACAAGAATACTACAGTTTTGATATAACCAACATAATTCGTTATCTTGAATCGAATCTATCATTACTACTCGATCTTCAAGCTCGAGAGCAGAAATTTGCGCGTGAAGTCTGTCAGTTTCAGGTCCGGTACTACCAACAATAACTAGTTTGTGCGAATCTTGTATAGTTTTTTTGTTTACGTCCTTCGCAAGCTTGCGCGACAGCCGGGCAGGCCAACGCGTGCTGCGCGC
>QQTW01003274.1_pt1 | contig 11937 bp, 12 predicted proteins | sample 1904831 | NCBI WGS metagenome assembly QQTW01 (sample SAMN09435610, study PRJNA476489) | Subsurface metagenome, whole genome shotgun sequencing project. | reverse complement strand
ATGCACTCTCGAATTTTTCCACCATGCAATCTTGAATAATAATCGTCCACCTCTTCCAAAAACATCGCGGGGTCGAGGTCTGCCACTTGGGATCGATCTTCGACTTTGTACGTAGAGGTAATATCTCCTGCATCGTTTGACATGAGCATGTGTTCTAGATGCTACAGATCTGTCGTAAGACTTACCTCCAACTTTGTGAGACAGCTCGACCGTATAGAACTTAGCACGACAGATGGGGCAGCTGTTGGCTCTCTCAACCCAAGGCTTAAGGCAGTCATTGTGTAGATTATGCCCACAAGGCTTCAAGTGAGCGATCTGTTCTGTGTCCTGCGCGCTATCCTCTCTGACTTCATGATCGAGCGCAGTTGTGACTTGATCACCCTCGCTGGCTGGCAGTGGAGACTTGGCAGACCTGGGAGAGAGGCCTACAAGGTCGCCAGGCCCATCTCCCAGATCTCCCAGACAGACGATGCAAGTTCCTGACATAGAAGGACGAGTATTATTCAAGATTGCATGGTGGAAAAATTCGAGAGTGCATAGAAAGTGAATTCGTAGACACAAAGACCGCCTGTGAGGAGGAAGAAGTTCGAGTGTGGAGATCCAGCATCCGACTTTAAGAAGCGGCGGGAAGACAAAAGACGCTAAGCCCCGAACGGCCAGGCACGACACGTGACTAGCCACACAGGCAACTCCAAGTATCTGATTGGGAGACGGATTAGAGAAGTGATAACGAGGACCTTAAGGGTGAAACGTGTTTGTCTTCCGCTGGATCACAGTGAAGAGAAGTCTGCTGGAAGGAAAGCAAGAAGATCATTTGTGAAAACACGTCAGGTCTGAGGATCGACCGTGAAGACAATTTGCGCATCCAAGATTCACTCTAAGCCTTCGTGATACGATTCTGTATCAGGTCGACACAGCGAGAGAGGCCTCTCGAACGAGTTTTCGGACGGAGAACGCTAGGAACGGTTCAGCCTCTCGGAGAGATGCGTGCTCGACAACCGTATGGCTTGCATCAGGTCACCACAGAGACGAAGGGGGAAAGCCCCTGAAAATATGTGCTCGAACAGCTAGCTGTGATTGCAGAAGGATCTTCATGTCTATGAATCGCGCTCTTCGAACGGTAGCAGGTTTCGTCGATGTGAATCGAGGGACGACTGCGGTTCTCAGAGTTCGAAAGAGAGTAGCTTCGCGCTATGTAGAAACCATTATTGTAGAACTCCACGACCATGTCGTCTTCTAAACCTCCGCAATTTCCCTCAGGCGTCGAATGGTTGATCTTGTCGCTGCGGCAGCTGGTGTACTATATCACATCGAAATCAGTCTTCGACTCCGCGGACGCTTGGAACGGCTTGAAAAAGAGAACCCTCTTGCTTCACTTACGAAACTGTCCAAGCACCTCCAGCCACTGTCTTCTTGCAACCTTTGCAGGTCCAGATGCCAACTGAATGCCGCTTTACTGTGTTCTTGCCACAAAAGGTGCAGACGTATCGAGCGTGCTGTGTGATTTCCATCTTCTTGACCTGCTTACGGAGAGAGGCGCCATATCTGGAAAAGAGATCTCAGCATCAAATTTTTCCTGCAGAGAAGAGCGCGCAGTCGAAATAACGGCACAAGAGATCGCTGGTATCGATCGGCCTTACCGGGTGCCGTATTTACCAGTCACTCCGACCTCTATCCAAATAAGTCAGCCTCAATCGACTGAAGCACTCTTTTGTGGTGCCGAGCTTACTCTTCGTGCGTTTCGTCATTGTGTGTGTAGAGGCTGATGATTGCCTGTAACTCTGTAAACGTGAACGTGATTGCTGACATTTCGATTCCTGATGTCAAAATTGTGCCCTCCTTTGTGCGCTAAACCTCTGGCTTGGCAAAGCGGGTTCGGATAAATAGATTCTCCGCGACGCCGCAAAGAAAGTTTGGCATCAGAATGACGAGCGTAGGTGACACCAGTGACGAATTCTTTCTTAGTATAAATGGACCAAAAGTATGCATTGAAGATCTCTGGAAGTGATGTTCAGCTTAAGCAGTGTCCGTGATTCATTTTAGAATCCTCCTAATATGATAGCCTCTATTCCCTGAGCTCTGTCGTCCCTTTGCATCGTCCTGCGTCTTCTGCTTATTGGGCTTTGATACTATTTTCTCAAGCCTAAATCCAATGCCATCTTCCCAAAAATACGACATAGTGCTCCTCGGAGCCACTGGCTATACCGGGAAGCTTTGTGCTGAGCATATCACAAAGCATCTACCCACCAACCTCATATGGGCTGTTGCAGGACGCTCCTCTAATAAACTTCAGGACATTGTCAACGGCCTCAAGAAGATCAATCAGGACAGGACTCAACCTGACATTGTAACCGTCAACTTGAACAAAGAAGAGCTCAGCAACCTCGTGAAGCAAACAAAAATACTCCTGAATTGTGTGGGCCCATACCATCTCTATTCGACCCCTGTTGTGGCTGCTTGCGCCGATAATGGCACTCACTATTTCGACGTCACTGGCGAGACGCCTTGGGTGCGAGAACTCATTCAGAAGTACCATCAGACAGCCAAAACAAACAAAGCGATCTTAATTCCCGAAATTGGTATCGAATCAGCACCCTCTGATCTGGTAGCGTACATGGCCGCAAAGGCCATTCGGAAATCGCTCAACTGTGGCGTTCAGGACGTTGTATGCTCAGTGCATGAGTTCACAGGTGCTGGCGTCTCCGGAGGCTCCCTAGCCACAGCTCTGGGTCTGCTAGATCACTATTCTTTTTCAGACATCAACCGATCCATGAAACCGTTCGCTCTGTCTCCAGCTCCCCCACCCACACGCTCTCCAACACCATCGCGTTCTATGGTCTCCCGACTCTTAGGTCCGTTCTCCTATCCAGGTCTTGGCACCTTGACCACTTCCATCACTGCGACGCCGAATGTGGCCATCGTCCACCGCTCATCAGGTCTCATGCCGGAGTTGTATGGCAAGAACTTCCAATACAGCGAGTATATGGGTGTCTCAAACTACGTCGTTGGCGTGTTGTTACATTGCGCTGTCGTTTTCGGCTCACTCCTTCTATTAGTGAAGCCTCTCCGATCTCTTATCCGCAGGTTTATCCCTCAGCCCGGACAGGGACCCGCGGCTGAATCCACCGCCAAAGACACGCTTGAGGTTCGGGCTATAGCTAGCGCGGACGATGCCACAGATGGAAAGGCGAAGAAGGCGAGGGCTTTGATGCGCTACGAGGGTGGCTGGTATTACTTTACCGGATTGCTGATGGCCGAAGCCGCGATGGTGGTTCTGGAGAATGAAGACCTGGTCAATGAGCTTGGTGGTGGCTTATTGACGCCTGCCTGTCTGGGAGATGCTTTTGTCGAGAGATTGCGGAAGGTCAATGTGAAAATTGAGGCCGAGATGATGTCTTGAGGTTTCATGCATGGCTTTGATGGTTAGCGGGTTGTCGCCTGTACAGTACGAGTTGCATTGATCCATATCATGGGGCAGCGGCGGCGTTTGCAGAATTCAAGGACGTACGGGCAAAAGTGAAAAGTCATACCAAAAGTCGTGATTTCATCACTATCCAATATTCTGGGTGCACCATTTGCTCCTCCCGTCTTGCTTTATGGACCTTCCGTGCAGGACTCTTTTATTTAGGTCTTTCAGAGGATACATATTCCTTCCTCGCAAGCATTGACGACCAGTCTATTGCCAATAACGTTCCATATCCCACTCTCGCTCTCCCACCTGGGCATCATCTCGCCTTTCTTGGCCATCTTGTTCACTTTGTTTTGCATCTCTGATACTGTCATCGGCGCAACCTCTTTCTTGGTCGGGATTGGAACACTACTATCGGTTTCGTCATCGCCTCCATAATCTCCATCCTCTTCGTCTTCTCTATCGCTCCAAATAAGAAGATCAGCTTCTAGTGTCTTGACATCTTCCTTCTTGTTGCCACTGGACTGCATATCATTTGAGTCGCTTGAGGGAGTTCCATCCGTGATGCCACTTGTCGGAGTATCGAGTATAGCAAATGTGTTCTCGTGGGCGAGGACATTTTTGATCCGTTTCACCTCTGTGATGCCTTTCCGGCCCAATGCCTTCTCCTTCACTGCTATAACCGCGGTGCTGGGTGCCGGCTTCTCAGAAGCTGTGCTGATAGTGGTGGACGGTGGCTGACAGTGGGATTTCCCAGCAGGTTCGTGCTCGGCCTCTTCTTCATTCTCGCCTTCAACCTTGAGTTTTGTGCTATCTGACTGAGGATCCAGATGGGCGACTGCATCTGTCCCTGGCACTTTTCGGCTGTCGAGTGGCTGCGACATATCATTGGTGGGCTTTGACGGAGATAAGAAGACTGCGGAAAGCCTCGTAGCCAACGTGCTCATGACCGATTCTGTTTCCGCAGCAGATTCCGAGGCGGTGACATACTCATCCGTTTGTTCCTCGTCTTCTGTGTCCGCAGTTGGATCCAACAGAATGGTCTCGCCAGCTTTGATAATAGCTTGCGGCTTTCTTGGCTCACCAATTTTCCCTTCCCTTTCGAGCTTAGCTGATAGCTTGATGGCAATTTTGGCTGTCATAAAGCTGTCGAATCCAGCCTCATGAAAACGCTCACCCCAGGCGTACCGGTCGAATTCAACAGGTACGTCGATAGTCGGGACTTTCTCCGCTCGCATCTCTTTCTCAAGCGCCTCAAGGTTAGATTGGAATCGCAGTTCTTTTACCAACATTGCCAGGTGTTTAGTGTCTACCACAGCAGGAAATAATCCATGAATAAGCTCTTGGAAATCCTCGACTCTTTCTGGTGGAGTGTCAAAGAAGCACGAGTAAAGATAGACCAGGTCGGTAAAGCAATTATGGCCAAACAAAACTCTGCGCCGTGTTTTCAGCTTTTGCTGCAAGTCATCGATGAATCTCCGATAGGGAGCGTCATCCGTGCTCGCCTTGATGTCGCTCGGCATCGCGGCGAGGACGCAGCGCTCAGGAATCTTGGAGATGTCACCACCACTGAGAGCTTCCACAATCCACCTAAATTCGATGGCTTGCAAAATGTCTCGCTCGCGATATTGTTCCTGTCGCAGCTTCTCTTCTGTGTCTTCTTTCTCATTGCGAGCCGTGATGTGGACGAAGCCGTCTCTGCCAATCGTTTTCAGGTTCGTGTAGTCCTTTCGAACGATTTGGTGTGTCAGTCTGATCTGATAACGATTCAATGCGGCAGGCAGATGCTTAATCCTAGGCTTCTCTGGAGTAGTGTGTGGGATGTTGATATAATCTTCGCGTCGCGAAAAAGGTTGCGAGAGCCATTGTTGCACTGAAAGATGGATGTGATCGATAAGGGGTTGATCATCACTTTTCAGCACCATATCCTCGATTGCTGCTCTTTCTGCATCTCGGGCAGCCCACGATGCTCTGATCTGTCTTTCCTCTGTCCGAGAGAGGTAAGGAACACCCTCTGTGAAGGGCAAGTCGAAGCGGAATTTATTCTTGAGCAAGAACGAAATGGCTAGAGCGAGTTTCCATGAGCACTCCGATTCCACACGTACACTGGGTTCTTCAGAACTCACCACCACTCTGATAAGACCAGATTCGCTCCAGGTGAAGATATTCTTCTTTAGCCGGAATGGGGTTAATGTGAAAATTGTAGGGTCGGGCGATGTAGACACCTGAATTGATCAGCCTACATGCTTCGGCCCTCGGATGGCTCAAGTCGTATTCAGATGTGCCCAGTCAGGCTTCCTCTTGCCGGCTCTGAGATGGTTCATCTTAGGACTCCAAGTAGCTTTTTCAGCATCTTCTCTCACGATAGTGAGACCCACCTGCAATATTTGGTACTGCTTTGCCGCCTCCTTTACGTCCTCATATACTTGCTGCAATGACAATCTGCTCCTGCCTCTACCCTTGCGGCGGCTCGAGATACCAGAAAACTCAAGATCGAGAGCAACGAAGTGCGAGTCAGCAATTAGCTGTATGATCTTCACCAGCTCGTTTGAGAATTGACGATGAGGGATATCCATAACAGCGCCTCAGAACCTATGAAATTGAAGTTGAGAGAGAGGGCTCTGAGCGTGAAATCATGAAGTGCTTGACAAACATTTGTGCCGATTAGAAGGTAGCAAATTGCTCGATGCCGAACAAAGGGAGCAAAGAGCTGTGCAGTCACATTGTCATGGTCAGTTGGCTGAGCTTCAGGATCAACTAAGTTGAGTGTTGTCTGTTGTTGCGTCGCCTTCAAAGGTCGTGCATTTCTAGCTCAATGTCGTCAAGACTGGAAGGCGTGAGACTGCGAGATCTGGGCAGTAGGTGCAGCAAATTACGGGCTAGGTGAGACGCTGCAACAATCAAGAATCGCAAGATATTCCTCCTACGTTTAAAAAATAAGAATGAGCGCTAGAAGACTAAGGGACCTGGCTGTGTGTCTGTGTTGTGCACAAGATCCGCCATCGAGATACGTAGTCACGATGATCAGGTGGTTGGGCCGAGGTTCCAGCGGACACTCTCCCTGGGTACTGGATTCCGTACAAGCGTGAAAGGGCGAGGTATTCATTACTTGCAACTTCACCGGAAAGCTGAATTGCCAAAGAGCAGGCCGGCTGAATAGACCTCCTTCCTGCGCCTCATCATGAACAGCTCTTCGGGCTCATCGACAGTAACAATCACGACAGGAGATAACTCTTTGTCAAACTCGCAGCACTTATCATCGCCTAAACCCGCGCCTTCATCCTACAGAAGGTCATCCTCCGCAATTTCGAAAGCATACAAGCATGCTTCGCAGTTGTTCTTGACACGCAGATTTCCGGAGGCACTCTCCGTGCTGGAGCCACTTCTCACTCCTGCCAAACACGTGAATGGCTACAGGGAGGATAGCGAAGGCGCACGAACAGAAGCCCCAATAGCGAATGCTACCACAACTCAACGCATCAAAGCTTGGGTTTTGTACATCACCCTCCTCAACGCGATTGTCGATCTGGGCGAACATGAAGGCAGAAGAGGGTTCGGCCAGAGCAGGTACAGGGAAATGGTAACTCGAGTGCGCAATGGCGATATCTGGGAAACAGTGGTTCGTGACGGCTATGGGGGCAGGGAAGGCTCTGTAGACGCCGAAGTCGTCCACAATCTGTGCGCTTGCTGCCCCTGGTTGATGCTGGTGTATCTGCTGACTCAACAGTGCAACTCTTCTGCTCGGGCACGCGTCGTCTCAAGCAGTGACCCAATCGCGGCTGGAAACCTATCTCGCTTCCTCTTCCCACATCGATCTTGATCCAACTTCAAGTCTCAACCACGACGCCTCGCAAGGGTTCGGACCTCTCAGCAATGGGACAGAAACGCCTAAGGACCTTACCTCGCGTCTCAACATCCTAGAACTGTTCACCCTGCATGTACTGCCCAGGAACGATGAATGGGAATATGCGAGGTCCTTTATCAGCGTGAGTGACATGCTTGACGATGAGCGACGAGACGCGTTCCTCCAATCTTTACAAGAGCTGAAAGGGGTGAGAGAGTACGAGATGCAGGAAGAAGAATCAACTTTACAGCAGCAAAAAAATGCGCAGCTACTGGAGCAGCTCGAAGACAAGAAGAAGACAGACGCTGAGATTGCTGCGCCTGGCACGCAAACCTCGGGGCGGAATGGCTCCATTCACAGACGAACGAGTAGCGAGGTCGACTATGGTATAGAGCAGAAACGACCAAACGGTAGCAGCACATCTGGACTGAAGACATCGAAAGCTCCCACAACCTCAGGCTCTGCTCCCGTATCATCAGCAGCAAGAACGCAATTTCCGTCTCCTGCAGAAGGATCGAGGAACCGCAACGTGCGGCGGTCTCCACAGAAGCAATCTCCAGCTCTCTTCCAGCAGGTAGGCAACCTATTCCGAATATTACAAAAGGTGGTCTACAACATGGCCACTTCAGTTGGAGCAGACTCAAAGTTTCTCTTGAAGATGCTGCTATCCTTGCTTGCCATTATCATGGCGCTGAGCAGAAGAGATGTACGTGATCGGGCAAAGAGGATCTTGAACGATGGATGGGGTAAGATCAGGAACACCGTGGGGATGGGCGTCAAAGTTAGCTACATCTAAAGGAACCACTTCCCAAATACCTCAGAACGTCATGGATCTCGGAAATCTTTTTCTAGCGGTGATCATCATTGCAAACCGCTATCGTACCAGTAATTCTGTGATGTTTGATGCTGGCGTGCTTCGCCGCGCATTCCCCGATGCACTTGCTAGCGAAATGCGGAGCAAAGACAACTGTGGATATTCCTCCGCATGGTAAAAACTGTCGACCCCTCGTCGTACGACAATACAGAACAACTCCTGTCGAATACTCAATTCTCGAAACTGCACATATGAACCCTCCATTGCGTTTCTTCGATTGCCTTGCTCGTGCCCCTCTCTATCGTCTCGATTGCCATGACGGCAGCGAACCCACAGTCGATAACGGCATTGCTTCAGAAATCCAGCCTTGAAGACCACGAAGAGGTGCTGAAAGCCTGCAATGATGCGTTGAAGAAATCAAAATCGGACACACTTGCGCAGCATGTGAAGGCTGTGGCGTTGTTGAAGCTCGATCGTTTTGACGAAGCATTGCGTCTCTTCGAGAGCATCGGGAAGAGTCTCCAGGAAAAGGCGCCGTTGGAATACGCCTACAGTCTCTATAAAGGCGGAAACCTAGGAGCGGCCGCTGAGGAAGCTACACGACTTAAAGATGGGCGCGGACCCCGCCATATTGAGGCTCAAGCAGTGCGTTGAACTAAAGTACAGTCTCCTAGAAATGACTGACCTATTTGGGATCAAGCTCTACCGAGCAGAAAATTTCACTGCATCTGCCGGTCTGTACGATGAGCTTTCGTCGGCAGATCCCGCCTTAGAGCAAAGTGATCTGCGCATTAATCGTGGAGCAGTCGAAGCGCAGTTGATGTGGTCTGGCCAGCGTGCCACTGCTGGATTTCGCAAGCCTGGGAGGGAAGACTTGGAGGCTTTTGAACTTGCATACAACGCAGCGTGTGCTAGCATCGCCAGGGGTGAACTACGGCAGGCTGAAGTCCTTCTCAAAAGAGCAAAAGGTGCGCCGGCAAGCTACAAGGGGAAATCTTACTGATATGCGGCTAGACCTGTGCAAGTATTCCGAGGATCTGTCGGATGAAGAAAAGGCAGCTGAGCTGCTTCCGATCAGCGTCCAGCAACTTTATGTCTTGGAATCGTTGGGTAAATCAGATGAGGCCCAGGCTATCGCTTCAGAGGTAGTTGCTGAAGAGTAAGACTCCCCAACTATTTGCTCGGCAGAAACTGATGGGTATCGCAGAGTCTCTGATATCGCGAGTCGAGAGATTGCTCGACATAATCTGCTAATCGCGCAGTCACAACCTTCTAATCCTTTCATGGCGCACAAAAGCCTGAAAGATACCACGAAGTACAATTCTAGCGATAAGCCTTTCAGTTTCCAGAAGTGGATACTCAATGCGAACAGCAGCGTAATGGATTTGAGGGCTTTCAAGCATGATGGTGTAGCAAGATCGACAGCTAAGCTCCTCAAATCTCAGTCATCCTCACGAACCTCAGCAGATTCGACGTCTACAGGGGTGCTCAATGCAGCTGCTCATGCAAGGGGAGAAGAGAAGAAGGCGGCACTGAAGCATTTGCTACCAGAACTTGAACGAAGCCCTCACAACGTTGGTCTCCTTCTCACCGTCATACAAATCTACATGTCGATGCACAATCCTACCTCAGCAACCAACCTCATGGAATCGTTTTTCACACGTTTGGAAGAGTCGTCTCTTGACAGCAAACAGACCATTCGCTTTAGTCCAGGGTTGGTCGCTGTTGCGGTCACATTGTATAGATCACAAGGTCGAAGATCTCGAGCAACAAGAGAGCTTGACCAGGCTGCCTCCTACTGGCGACAGACATCAAATCCTCCGAAATCCCTATTAAAATCAGCGGGCGTTGCTCTTTTGGAATCTGCAGATCCAAAAGACATTTTGACTGCCGGTGAAATCTTCAGTGGTTTGCACGAGACATCCCCAGAGGACAGAATAGCAGCAGCCGGCTATGTGGCTGCATACGCCGGCAAAGACCTCTCCGAAGTCCGCGCTGAAGTCAAGCAACTGACCTCAGTCTCCCAGCTTATACAGGGCGTCGATGTAGATGAACTCGAAAATGCTGGAATACCACAATCCTCCAACGCTCTTGCCATCGCTCAGAAGACGGCTTCAAAAAAGCGTGGTGCACCAGATCAGGGCTCGAACAGGCCAAAGAGAATTCGTAAATCACGCTTGCCTAAAGAGTATGATCCTAGTAAGACTCCAGATCCGGAAAGATGGCTTCCTCTTAGAGACCGGAGCACGTATCGGCCCAAAGGGAAGAAAGGTAGGAGAAAAGACGCCGACAGGACGCAGGGTGGTATCGTCGCAGATGACGTTGGTGTCAAGACCACGGGGACCCCTGCTCGTCCAACAATTGTGGGAGGAGGTGGAGGAGGCAACAAGAAGAAAAAGAAAGGCAAGAAGTAGTGCTGAACTCGAAGTCCAAGGTTCTCAGTAGAGTAGCTTAGCTAGCTATGACTTCCAGCAGCCTCCCTGCTGCATTCTCTCCAGTTTTGCTGTTCATGTTCCCCAGTGGGAGCATCCAGCTTGCTCATACATAATACAATTCCTCGGACATATTGCGGAGTCTGCCAATTGGCTCGACGCATGTCGACAGAGTCAATGTGGATATGATCCTCATAAAAACCCTCGGGTCTTCCGCACCGTCGTATTGGCGCCTGCCGATGGGCGGCGTCCGCAACGCGGCCTCAAATACTGCAGATCGCGACCATCGGTACATCCCAGGGCCTTCGTGGCGCCATCTTGCAGAGCTGGTAGCTTGACCCCGGACTCGGTAGGTGCGAGCAACAACTCCTCCGGACACGACTCGAGAGCAGGGAGTACGTAAAGTGTCCCAATATTTCTTCCTGCACGAGCTCGTCGCGATCATGTGTTGTTCACTTCGCGGAGAACTTCTGACCTTGCACGACCGGTTCGCCTGTCTTTGAATCCTGAGAAGTTTGGCTCTTTCCGCACATTGCACAAGCTGAGTCGGACAAGTCTGTCAGTTTGATTGTCCCCCCCTCCAACTTTGATCTCTGCTCAAGGGAGGGTCCGGAGGGGAAGCTTGCTCATACCATTTTTCTTGTAGGCACAACGATGACAGTATTTCCGCCCTCGTTCCGTCTTGGTCTTGCATGTCTCACACGAGCTCGAGTAGGCGGCGTAAGGATTCTTCGCGCCCTTGCTTAGAAGTTTGTTCTATTAGGCGCTTTGGTGTGAGCTTCGCGTCTCATACACATGCGCTTCTCCCAAGAAATGACTGACTTTGCTGATGCCGTTGGTCGCAGCTTTGCTCTTCTCGGCTGAGGGAGAGCCAAGGTACATTTCATTCTTGTGCTTCACCCCTGGAGTGGCGAGTTCCGTTTTCTTGAGTGTTTTTTGACATTTTGAGCACACCATGCTTGGGGCCTTCTAGGGTATTTCGTCTGATCGAGAACTGCTCTTGAGCCACTATTCGAATCTTCGCAATAGAGGAATCAGCAGCTTTGCACCGAGTCGCATGAAATTCGTGAAAACTATCCACGATTGAGACATTGGGCTAACTAATTAGTACGTGCCTGGGTGACGTGCGCGCTGACCTCAAAGGGCGGCTTGGCATTTGGAATATTGCCAAGCCCGAGGCTTTGGGATGAGAGGGTGTCCAGGTCCACGCGTCCTTGCCTACGGTCGAGGCGGCCGCCATAATGCTCAAACTGATTTACTCACGTAATAGGCGAAGTCTTACCACCCATATCCTGTTTTCAATAAAGCAAGCGTCGACATGGCAGCCAACACGAGTCAGACTCTTATAAGACGCAGCACTAAGCCAGCTGAAACTGCCAGCTTCGTTCAGATGATTTTCCGGAACAACGCCTTAGATTTGACAGATCCTTTTTTCAGC
>QQTW01003273.1_pt1 | contig 11937 bp, 10 predicted proteins | sample 1904831 | NCBI WGS metagenome assembly QQTW01 (sample SAMN09435610, study PRJNA476489) | Subsurface metagenome, whole genome shotgun sequencing project. | reverse complement strand
GCTACTGGGTGGCGGCATGATTTTCACGTTTTACAAAGCCCGTGGAATCAGTGTCGGTAAGTCTCTGGTGGAAGAGGATAAGTTAGAACTAGCTAAGTCATTGGAAGCCAAGGCGAAAGAGCGCGGCATTGCTCTGCTGTTACCGACTGATGTAGTCGTTGCTGATAAATTTGCGGCTGATGCGAATGCCCAAATAGTGAGTATTGACAACATCACCGATGATGGGATGGGTCTGGATATTGGTCCTGATTCAGTGAAGATGTTCCAGGATGCGCTTGCAGATTGCAAGACGGTAATCTGGAATGGACCGATGGGTGTGTTTGAGTTTGATCAGTTTGCCAAGGGGACAGAAGCGATCGCACGAACACTAGCCGACCTCACCGGGCAAGGCGCTTGCACCATTATCGGCGGCGGCGACTCCGTAGCAGCTGTTGAGAAGGTAGGCGTGGCGGAGCAAATGAGCCACATCTCCACCGGCGGCGGCGCTAGCCTGGAGTTACTGGAGGGTAAAGAACTTCCTGGCATCACCGCGCTCGATGATGCCTAAGGCAAAGTCAGCAGCAATCCTCCCCTAAGTCAAGGAAAGGCACTCGCAGCCAGGGGAGCAGGGGAGCAAAGTTGACCACCCGACGCGCAACGGGTGGGGCATGAAGAACCTCCTTTACTTCAACAGAAGATGTCGCGCCACAATCGGTGCGTGTCTTGCTAAAAAAATTCTTTTGCTCTCCTGCTCTCTTGTCAAAACTGAACAACAAGAAATTGACGTTCCACACCCCAGTAACAATTTGTAATTATCCATCCTGCTGCAATGTACCTTGCGGTAGAAGGCACTGCTATAGCTAGCCACGTAGGATGCCTTTCAGGCGTGGATTTACAAATGGCGTTGGTAGTTATGTAAACTGGTGCATTGTAAGTTTGTACAAAAAACAACGAAGAGGAATTTTTTATGCAGTGGATTTTCGCAGCCTTAAAGCAAGCTCGCAAGAGCATTTTGATTTTGGCTCTGATGAGTTTAGTTAGTTTCTCAAGTCTGTTCATTTTCGCTACTGGGCCTAGTTATGCAGCAACCCCAAATCAAAAGCTGATTCAGCAGGAAAACATGGACAAAGAAAGTCAAACTGCTGACCAGCGCGAACAGGCTTACGACGATCAACTAAAGGCAGCAGCGAACCCTGACAAGGTTTACGAAGAAAACTTAAAGGTCTACAAACAAGAAAATCCAGATGAAGGCTTAGTAGAGAAAGCGGTGGAAGGAACGAAAGGACTCGTTGACAAGGTCACTGGCAACGAATAAGTGCAAAGCGTAGGTATTCACCGCTTTGCCAGTCTCACAAACCAATTCCCTAGCATCGCGGCGCTAGATGACGAAGTGCGTGGTAGTTAGCAGCAATCTTTAGGCGTGTATGGAGGGTGGACAGTTGTTCACCCTGTTTGTTTGCTAATCTCTACCATTAAAAGCAGCGAACGATTGGGCTTGACTTAAAGCGCTTAATCAAAGCTGCTGTTGTCATCAAACCGGGAGGGAGTTGTGGAACCCAAGTGGCTGGAATGGGTCAAAAAGTTACAAGCGATCGCTCAAAACGGTCTCACGTATACTGAAAATCCTTTCGATGTCGAGCGCTACAAGTCGCTAAGCGCGATCGCTGTAGAAATCATGGCTAGTTACTCAAACGTGGAACCCAGCTATGTCGCTGATCTCTTTGCGCGTGAAGGGGGATATGCCACCCCCAAAGTGGACGTGCGAGGAGCAGTGTTTCGTGGTGATACCATCTTATTGGTAAGGGAACGAGAGGACGGCTGCTGGACATTACCAGGTGGATGGGCTGATGTCGGGGAGTCCCCAGGCGAGGTTGTTGTTCGAGAAATTTATGAAGAATCCGGTTATCATACACGCGCAACCAAACTCCTGGCTGTCTATGACAGAAGCAAGCACGGGCATCCACCCTTGGTGCATCACGTCTACAAGCTCTTTTTTCAGTGCGAACTCGTGAGCGGCTCCCCGTCAGCGAGTATAGAGACTGATGAAGTAGCGTTCTTTTGTGAAAATGAGATTCCAGAACTGTCTCTCGGGCGCGTTGTGCCTGCTCAAATAACCCGAATTTTCCAGCATTACCGCCATCCAGATTGGCCAACAGATTTCGATTAATACTGTTGCGTGTGCAGCCTAGGGCGCTGACGAGGTAGGTGAGGGTGAGAGAGTGTCAAGTGGAGGTGGGTAGGCTAAGGGCGCTAAGGTGAGATTCTCGGCTAGAATTTTGAGCCGATAATCCATCGGCTCTGATGCTGTCGAGACGACGACAAATTCGTAGAAGCCTTGTTCTGGTAGGGTTCCTGACCAAGCGCGCTCGCTTGAGTCTTCGAGTAGGATTGTCTTGCCAGTGGGAGAATAGACTGATATCAGGACTTGGGGATTTGCTTGCAGATCGAGTTGCATCAATCGACCTTTGGCAAGTCCAACAATATAGGCTTTCCCCTGGCCTGGGTTAAGGGTGCCGCTGACTACTTTGCCACTAGCCCCTCGGTCAAACACAATCCGCTGGAAAGTGGTTGCAGCGAGTATGGGATTGAGTTTGTCGGCTGCGATCGCGTACCAAACTTGACCAAAAGGCTGGTTGATGAACTTCTTGCCCCGCTGCTGTGGAAACATCTTAAAGAAGGCGGCATCGGTTAGATCATACAGAGCGCGACTGCTGAAATGCAGCTTGTTGACTTCCACCTTCCAGCGCTCACGGTCAGCTACTGTGTAACTACCCAATAGCCTCCTTTGTTCTAGACTCAGTGGCTGCAACTGATCCAGCAATTGTGCTGCTATCGTGTCCCACTGTGTCCGCAATGTCGCATCTTTGGGGCTATTGCTGATAGTACGTCCGCGTTGAGCGGGATATTTATCCCAGAAAACTTGATTCACAAAGTCAACATAGAACTTGTCTTTAATACCTAGCTGTTGACGGCGAGCGCGCAATTGCTCCTTGCGGTTTTGTTCTTGAGCTGATAACTGGGGAGATGGAGTTAGTTGCGGCTTAACGGTTGGGGTTGAACTGGGTATCTGCGTGGGTGACGGCGTTATCGTGTCTTGGGGAGAGAGATTAGATCGGGACTGCAACCAGCGATTGGCTCCCCACCAGCCCATACCAGCTGCACTGGCAAGCACCAGGAACACCAGCAATGTTTTTCCCACCAGTGTGAATAACCAGTTGCTACGCTGACTGGGGGTGAATGCCACAACCGGGATTTGATGGGTGTTAGCACTTTTCTCTGCTCCCACTACAGTTAAGGTGGCTTCAGTGTCAGGGATGGGAATTTGAGTCGGGGTGCTTGCGGGTGCCGCCTTATTGCCGGTAAGGGCTTGCATGACTTGACGGGCGGATCGGTAGCGCTCTCCGATTCGGTGGGATAGCATTTTATCTAATACAGCCCCTAAAGTTGGGCTAAGGTTAATTTCCCGCCGCCAGTTCCAAGATAGCGTGTTATCGTCAATCAGCTCTTGAGGCTCCTTGCCGGTGAGCAACACCAGTACCGTTGCTGCTAGAGCATACAGATCGCTGTGCGGATCCACTATACCCACCTGGATCTGCTCATGAGGGGCGTATCCTACCTTGCCAAGTAAAGTTGCTGGTGAGGATGTACCAGCAATTGGCTGGTTAAATTGCGAGACTACGGTTGCAGCTACTTGTTTAACACCTCCAAAGTCAATCAGTACGGGCAGATGATCAGAACTGCGAAGAATTAAGTTATCTGGGGAAATGTCTCGATGAACCACCCCCATCGAATGGATGTACTCTAAAACAGGCAGAATCTGGAGCAGCAGCTGAATCACTTCTGCCTCGCTAAACCTCAGCCCTTGATTTCTCCGGGCATCTAACAGGGCATGATAAGTTTGACCTTCCACATAATCTTGCACCAGGAAAAGGTATCCCTTATTATCCAAATTGACCCGGAACAATTCGCGGAAGCGGGGAATTTGTGGGTGTTGGAGCTTGTAGAGAACACCCGCCTCGCGCTCAAACATTTCTTCCGCCTTCTCTAAGACGTAGGCACTTTGAACTTGGGGGGCGAATTCCTTTAAAACACAAAGTTCGCTGAATCGATTAGTATCTTCAGCTAAATAAGTGCGTCCAAATCCACCTTGCCCCAACTGGCTGACAACGCGATAGCGATCGCCTAAGAGAAGCCCGGGATAGATCCCCTTGCTCAACTGGAGATTTAGCTTCTCGCCGCATTGGAGACAAAAGCGACTACCAGGGGGATTTTTGTGTCCTTGGGGGCAATAGTGGGGAATCATAATTCATCCTGCCGCTTTCGAGTGCGAGCGCTACTTCTTTGTTTGTAATTGACTGACTTTATAGAGGCGGAATGTCAACTAGCAACTCCTCAGCAATCTTGTACCACTCCTCCCGTAAAGCGTTATCTTCTGGGCTACTCGTTAGTTGACGTTTGTTTAGCTCTGGATGTTTAGCATAAAATAACTCATCCACTTGGGCATTAAAGGACGCTTCCTTGATTCTTAAAGCTTTAAGACGATCGCGAATTTCGTCGGCGCGGGTATTTTCTGATGAACCCTGGGAGGTACTGGGATCGAGCTGTGCTCCAGGCAATAACTGTATTGAACGAATCACTGAGTAAAGCCACCCCCAAGCATTCGTTCCAATCAATACAATCAAGCCTGCACCGGCAACCCTGACTGCCCAAGGGCGGAGCCAGCCCAGATGATGAGTGGGTGTCGCAATGACTTGAGTGCCTCCCCTTTGGGGGCTGTAACTAGCTAATGGTTCAGGTTTTTGTCCGACAAAGTTGATGGTACGCATCTGGGACATGTTGGCGTCTGGTGGCGGTGAAGTGGATGGCGACTGCAAGGCTTGGAGGACTTCCTCAGCTGATTGGTAGCGAGCGCTCGATTTACTCCCCAACATTTTCTGCAACACTGTTTCCAGTTGCGAGCTAACGCTAATTTCCCGTTGCAACCAAATTCCCTTATAGCTGTCATACAGTTCTTGTGGCTCCTTGCCCGTCAGCAACACCAGTGCTGTTACAGCCAGGGCGTACAAGTCGCTGCTGGGAAAGACTTGCCCTTGTCGCCACTGTTCCTCTGGGGCGTAGCCTTTCTTTCCCAATCGCGTAAGTATTTTTCCTAAGTTGGTAAACTTTGAAACAACTGTTACTTCCACTTGCTTGACCCCACCAAAGTCAATTAGCACGGGCATCTGGTCAGAACGCCTGAGTATGAGGTTATCTGGGGAAATATCTCGATGAATTACTCCTTGCGAGTGGATGTATGATAATACTGGTAGTATGTGATACAGTATTTTTGTTACTTCAGCCTCACTCAAGCGCCCACGAGACTTTAACAACTGGCAGTAAGTTTGACCCTCAATGTAATCTTGCGCTAAGAATAGGCAAGAGACTTCGCCCTCCAGCTTTGCCTCAAAGAACTCCCGAAATTTTGGCAGCTGAGGATGGTAAAGCTTATAAAGTGCACCGGCTTCCCGCTCAAATAACTCTTTGGCTTTTTGCAACTGGCGATCGCCTTGAACTTGGGGAGCAAATTCCTTCAGAACACAGCGTTCATTGAAGCGATGGAGGTCTTCTGCTAAATAGGTGCGTCCAAAGCCACCCTGCCCTAACTGGCTTACAATGCGATACCGCGTTTCTAGAATATGCCCCACAGGAAGCCAGAGGGGTTCACCACACTGTAGACAAAAGCGACTCTCGATCTGATTTTCGTGTCCTTGAGCGCAATAAAGGGGCATCATACTGAAAGATGAATAAACTCAGTTTCAAAGCAATTGCAACAAAGAGCGAACTTCCAGTATCGTAGTCGTAATTTTTCACTTAAGAAATGCAGACAATGCGGGCAGAACAAAGTCAACGGGCATTTAGGGCGTTTCAAGAGTTTTTGAGCGTACCGCTAGAGGTGCGATTGGAACAACATCAGAATACCTCTTCAGCATCAACTGCCCTGGCGTTGTTTCACGATGTCGCGGCTACCGTACCCGCTTACAGAGCTTTTTTGACAGAACACGGTGTAGATCCTGCATCCATTCAAACTATCGAGGATTTCCAAAAACTGCCGCTGATCACCAAAGAAAACTACCTGCTGCGCCATTCATTGGCAGACTTGTGTCGTAACGGGCAGTTGGAGACGTGCGACATGATTGCCGTTTCCTCAGGTTCCACAGGCAAGCCCACGTTTTGGCCACGCTTCTTGACAGACGAACTCCAAATTGCCACGCGCTTCGAGCAGATATTCCACGATAGCTTTTATGCCGACACTCGCCGCACACTCGCTGTAATCTGTTTTAGTTTGGGAACCTGGGTAGGCGGGATATACACAACCAACTGCTGCCGCTATCTCGCCAGTAAGGGCTACCCCATCACTGTTATTACTCCTGGTAACAACAAAGAAGAGATATTCCGAGTCGTGCAGGAACTTGGCACTAGTTTTGAGCAGGTTGTGCTGCTGGGCTATCCACCCTTTCTCAAAGATGTGATTGACAGTGGCATCGCGCGCGGCATGGAGTGGCAGCGGTATAAAATCAAGCTAGTTATGGCTGGAGAAGTTTTCAGCGAGGAATGGCGCAGTCTCGTCGGGGAGCGAGTAGGCTCAACAAACTCCTGCTACGACTCAGTTGCACTTTATGGAACAGCTGATGCGGCTGTGTTAGGCAGCGAGACCCCTCTGAGCGTCTGCATCCGCCGTTTCTTAGCAAGCCATCCAGATGCGGCTCGTACCCTATTCGGGGAATCGCGCCTACCGACGCTGGTACAGTATGACCCCCTCAGTCGCTTCTTTGAAGTCCACGACGGCACGCTGCTTTTTTCAGGAGATAACGGCATTCCCCTAGTGCGTTACCACATTGCGGATAATGGGGGGCTAATTCCTGGCGATGCGATGCTCAAGTTCCTGGCAGAATGGGGGTTCGACCCGGTAGAGACGTTGCAGCATCAGGGTGGAAGAGGTATTCATCCGCTGCCTTTTGTTTACGTTTTTGGACGCTCCAACTTCACCGTATCTTACTTCGGTGCGAACATCTACCCTGAGAATGTGACGGTGGGGTTAGAGCAGTCAGGCATTAAAGAATGGGTGACGGGTAAGTTCGTATTGCAGGTGAAGGAAGATGCGGACAAGAACCGATTTTTATCTGTTGTTGTGGAATTAGCGCCAGGAGTGGAAGGTAGTGAGCAGAAGAGGGAGGCGATCGCTACCTCCATTCAATCCCAGCTGCTGCGGCTAAACAGCGAGTTTGCCAACTACGTCCCAGTTGAGTACCAGATGCCGCAGGTGGCACTAGCCCCAACCGGCGATCCAGATTATTTTCCGATTGGGGTCAAGCACCGTTACACGCGCGGCGGAGTAACCCCTAGCTAAACGCTGCCATAGACTGGAATCGCAGCACCTCGTACTTCCATTGGCTGCAACTGATGCGAGGAAACAAATTAACAGCTTTTTCAATAAGAGCCCCTAGCACAAACCTGGACAAAATTGCACAGCCTTCATTACAACGCCTATTCGTGGGTGCTGACAGCTCTAGGACTTACGCATTGACAAAGAGTTAATTTTGTGCAATGAACGTCTAGGCTTTTGTGTGAGGTGTGTTCCATAATGAACTCAGAAGCTCTATAATCCGGACTAAGAGTGCGGGGTATGAGTAAAACATGGTTCTTAAACCTCTGTACGTTACAAAATATGGTGCGGCTTGTATAGGAGACTCAATCAAACTACTAGACCAAATTGAACCTGACTCAATTGACTTAGTAATGACATCTCCTCCATTTGCTCTACAACGTGAAAAAACTTATGGCAACGTTAACCAGCAAGCCTATGTAGACTGGCTGTTTACTTTCTGTGAAAAGGTCTATCGTGTGATGTCACCCACTGGCAGCTTTGTCATTGACTTAGGAGGAGCCTACCAAAGTAAGCGCCCAGTACGGTCCCTACACAACTATAGGATTTTGATAAAGCTCTGCGACGAGCTAGATTTCCGATTGGCTGAGGAGTTCTTTTGGTATAACCCATCTAAGCTACCCTCACCTATTGAATGGGTCAATAAGCGTAAGATTCGAGCTAAAGACTCCGTAAATACAGTTTGGTGGCTTTCTAAAACTGATAACCCCAAGGCTAATGTGAGTCGGGTTCTTGTGCCTTACTCAGAGCGCATGAAGAAACTCCATGCAAATCCGCAAGAATACTACCAGCCTTCACATCGTCCTTCTGGTCATGACATCGGTACAAGTTTTGCAACTGACAATGGTGGAGCAATTCCATCTAACCTACTGCAAATTCCAAATACTGAGAGCAATTCTCGCTATATCCAACTGTGCAAAGCGGTTGGTGTTTCTGTTCATCCTGCAAGATTTCCTCAAAAGCTCCCTGCATTCTTTATCAACTTTTTGACAGAACCAGGAGATACGGTTTTAGACATATTCTCAGGGTCTAATACGACTGGAGCTGCTGCTGAAGCTGCGCAACGCCGATGGATAGCTTTTGATAATAATCTTGAATATCTCGCTGCTTCCGCTTTCAGATTTCTAGACTCAGAACAGAGCAAATGTGAAGCTTTAATGCTTTTTCAAAAGCTTATTAAAGCGCAAGAAACAATTGAAATTACTCGCCCTGAACAGCTTCATTTAGTTCTCTAGGAAATACTGATTTGACTCTCGCTATTAATACTATTACGACTGTAAGCAAGTTCACCTTGCCTAATTAATCTCATCGGTATTTTTGGATTTTTGATTGAGTCTAATGTGTTTAATTTTTTCTCCCATTCACTAAATTTTTACTCCAGAATTCCCGGAGAAATTCTGTAAATTTCCAGCAGTTCACTACCTTCGTAAACGGCTATATACCAAGCTTTGACAGCTCTGTACTTAGCGAGAATACTCCTATTTAAATGATGGTGAGTTGTAACTCCAAAGCTAAATTTGTACTTTCTATTTCTCGGATACGTGGAGGTCCCGGACTTACGCTTCACAGGATTCGACTCTGTTACTGACCTGACTTACACCCTCACACCGACCAGGTAGATCCTGGCGCGGGCTCTATTCAGCTTTACGCTTACGACCTTGATTAGTGAAGCATGTTTATCTGGCCATGTCAAGAATATAGAGCGAAAATTCGTCATCCCTAATCGAGGCTTGGAGAGAGAGTCAAGCCGTCAAACCCAAAGACTACGCCACCCACCAATAATCCCGAAATACGGCTTGACTCTCTCTCCTATCGCCACTTGTATCCATGTACTCAATCTTTCACGTTTTACTACAAAGTTATTCGTACATGGAATCCTCATTTTCCAAGGAGGAACGCCTTTGGTGAATCTTCTGTCCGGCGACACTCCGCGCTATTCATCCCCACCGCATTGAGTTCATTGCAATGGGGTATTTCGCGAAGATATGGATAAATTGAGGGGGATTCTTGCATCATTGGGTCTTTCTAGGATAAGCATAAATACTACAACCCTTGTTTTGATCCCCTCAGCAAGCTTTTACACGGCATGCCGTTTTAAAAGTAATCTTATGAGCTTGACAGTTAGGAGCTAGCTGCTTAAAGATTTCCTTTGTAAAGAATCTCTGACCTCACTCCTGGAACTTCAAGTGAAAAACACAGAAACGTTGCCTAAGCGCTACCCACCTTGGTTGGCTTACGTCACACCTATGGCAGCTTTTATGGTGCTGACGACAGCAGAAAGCTCGGCTCCCAAAGCGTATTATGTATGGCTCTACTTAGCTAAGGTCGTTATCGTTACAGCAGTCCTGGTTGCGTTCAGAACCCCCTGGAAGGATATCCGACCAAAAGCTCATCTCCTTGTCCCAGCGGTTCTTGTCGGTCTAGCAGTGTTCGTCGAGTGGATTTTATTAGATAAAGTGATTCCTTACCCGCACCTGGGCGATCGCACGAGTTTAGACCCCTTTACCGCCATCGAAGTTCCGGCTCTACGCCTTTTGTTCCTTACAGCTCGCTTTTACGGCCTCGTATTTATGGTGCCAGTGATGGAGGAGTTATTCTGGAGATCATTTTTGCTGCGCTATGTGACCGACTCCGACTTCACTAAGTTGCCTGTAGGAGCATTTTCCTGGGGGTCATTTTCGCTAGTAGCTGTAGCATTCGGTTTAGCACATTCCGAATGGCTGGTTGCAATTATCTGTGCTTGTGCTTATGCCCTGTTGCTCAGACAAACCAGAAGTCTGTTCGCTTGCATTGTCGCACACGCAGTCACAAATCTCGCCCTTGGCGTCTATGTAATTCTTACTCATGACTGGGTTTACTGGTGAGCCGACTGCGCTGGTCATGAGTGTAATCAAATGCTAGATTATCGCCGAAGCGCGTGTATAGTACGCGCTTCATTTCATCACACGAAAAATTCGAGCACATAATCATCGGCTTTGTCCTTCCAGCCCGCAATGTCTCGCCGAACTTCTGCGTCTGCGCCTTTAACGGCGTCGAACTCGTTCCCAAAAGAAGGCAATATCGAAGGCTGATCTTCTCCGGAATTGAAGTCAGAGAAGCGCGATCGCTTTACTCGTTGCAATAGTACTATTAACCTATGCTAATGAGCTTTTCTACCGTAATTGTGGCAGTCAACGCCACTTTACTACGCCGTGTCCAGCTAGTTTAGACAGTTGGGTGCGTTGGGGTTGTCAGGTGGTGTCGGGTTCCGCCGGATCTTTACCAAGGGTTTGCTGTACGGCGTGTCGAATGTGCAGAATGCGAACCGTAGATATCTCTTGCCCTTCCAAAACAGTGAAGAGGATACGGTATGAGCTGCGCCCTCGACCGTAGAGCAGTTGTCGAATTTCTTGACTGAAATACTCATTTTCTCGTGCTAAGGGAGAGCGCTTTGGCATTTGAGACAAGCATTCAATCGCTCGCAGCAATCCTGCGTACCACTGGCTTGCTCTTGTCGAGGATGTAATTTGAGATAACCGCAGAAATGCCTCGTCTACTTCAGCCTCCGCCACACTGGAAATTTCGATGCGGTATTTCATGAATCGGCAGACAGATTATACTTGCGACGCTGCTCTTGGGCAAACTCATGAAAAGACCGGAACCGATCTGCCTCAAAATCATTTAATCCTTGTTGAATCCCCTTTACAGCCTCCTCCGAGTCTTGCACTTCCCATTCTAAAACACTAGCTAGTAATGCAGATGCAACAAGGTTAACTTGACTCCTTTGTAAGTCCCGCGCCATAATCGCTTCGATTTGGCGTCGGGATGGATAGCGGGAGATGAGGATTCCATCCCCGAAAGAGTTTAGAGCACAGCGTGAAACAGTGAGTGGGATGGATGAGGAATCTCCAATCTATATTAGTACTATAGACAAACTTTTTTATGACTATTTCGTATTGATTAGTCACGTGAGAAACGAAAAAATAGAAGTGGTTAAACCAGCCCGCCGACTGAGAGTAAAAGGTAGACACAAGTCGGGACCTCCATAGCTCGGATAAATGTTCAGAACCTTGACAATTCGTAGGCAGTTGTGTTGAGAAAGATTGCTCTAGGCATGAAACCATCAACACGTAAAACGAGTTTGGTCGGTTGTACATACTTTTTGAGTACTTGTACAAGAAGTACGGCGGGACACGTCGGAAAGGAAACAGCCTGTGCAGTCAGAGCGCCAGGGATACGTAGATAACTACAAGTCTAGGTAGTGGGCGAAATACCTGAAAAGGAAGTAGACAGGAAACCCAAATCGCGAGGTTTGAAGCCCGCGCTATATCGGTACTCCGATTAGCGTCGGGTGAATGTCACTATCTTGACCTTGCCGAGCGGCTTTGTCGCGTAGCATGGCATCACCACTGTGGTGCCATAATCAGCGCCTCTGCCGCCTTACTATCCAATGGTTGAGAGAACAAGTATCCCTGCCCATACTCGCATTTCAACTTTCTGAGTTGTGCTAGTTGCTCTGCCGTTTCCACCCCTTCCGCTGTTACTTCCATACCTAG
>QQTW01003272.1_pt1 | contig 11940 bp, 12 predicted proteins | sample 1904831 | NCBI WGS metagenome assembly QQTW01 (sample SAMN09435610, study PRJNA476489) | Subsurface metagenome, whole genome shotgun sequencing project. | reverse complement strand
ATTTGAAACAAACTTGTTTGGTGAAAGTAGTAAGTTTCCGCAGCCACTTGAATAATATGTAGTTGGATAAGAATTAAAAACTAGTATTTAAACTGACTTGACTCGCAGTTATAACTAACTAAGAAGATAAATGTAGCCAAATTTACAAACAGCGCTTAAAAAAGGGTGAACACACCTAATTTCAATTTACTGTAATTTCTGTAACAATGTTTGTAAGAGCAGTCAGAGGAAGTCATGACAGACACAGCACTGAGCATCTCTCAAGCTGACATTGAAGCACTTGAGCAGTTATACACCTTCCGAGGACGAAGCGAAACCTTGGAGTTTCTGACTCAGCATCCGTTTCTGGTTCCCGTTCTGCTGGAAGCACCAGAGAAGATTCGCCATTATTTTGCTGGCTCCCAGCTATTTCTGGAAGTTATACCAGATGCAGAAATTTCTGATTGGGTACATTTGGTTCTATCGATTCTGACAAAACTCGATCCGAATGATGCAGTTGACAGGCTTAATCAGTTGGACTGGAACTGGGGGCTACATAACCCATATGAGGTGCGCAGTAAGTTTTTTACAACTTTAGAATACCCAGATGAGTTTTGATTGGTCAGAGTATCTCAAGGTAGCAAAAGAACTTGCAAGTGTTGAGACTAGCGCTGCTAGCCAAGAAGCCAAATTACGTGCTGCTATCAGTAGAGCTTACTATGCAGCTTTTATCAAAGCTCGAAATCATTTACGTGACAAAGAGGGGCTAGTAATTGCGAGAACAAGTCAAGCTCATAGAGATGTTAGCAAGCAGTTTGAGAATAGTACAGATGCCGTGCGTAGATCGTTAGGAGAAAAATTGCTCAGGTTGCGAGACTTTCGCAGACAAGCAGATTATGTCGATACCTTCCCTGGATTGTTCGGCATCACACAAACAGCATTAAGACTATCTGAAGAAGTTATTTCAACTTTGAAGAGCTTATAAATTAACTCAATTTATCTCAGTTTAAATACACATTTTTACCTGTGAGGAAATACCGATGATAATCCAAGATAAAAAACAACAACGCAACTGGAAGCCAATAATTAAGCAACTTGAAGCAGTTTTAGGAAAAAATAGTGTAGTGCAACGCCGCGAGGAACTGATAACTTATGAATGTGATGGTTTAACCAGCTATCGCCAACGTCCCGCCATTGTAGTACTGCCAAGAACGACGGAACAAGTGGCAGAAGTGGTGAAAATATGCGATCTCAACAACATCCCCTTCATTGCGCGTGGTGCTGGTACTGGTTTATCTGGTGGTGCATTACCAATAGAAGAATGCGTGTTGATTGTCACCGCTATGATGCGACAAATCCTTAACATAGATTTGGAAAATCAGCAAGTTGTGGTGCAGCCAGGAATAATTAATAACTGGGTAACGCAAGCAGTCAGTGGTGCTGGATTCTATTATGCCCCCGATCCTTCCAGTCAAATCATCTGTTCCATTGGTGGTAACGTAGCTGAAAATTCCGGTGGAGTACACTGTCTCAAATATGGCGTAACGACAAACCATGTTCTGGGATTAAAACTGGTGCTACCCGATGGTTCAATAGTTGAAGTAGGCGGACAAATACCGGAAATGCCTGGTTACGATCTCACAGGTATTTTTGTCGGTTCCGAAGGCACATTGGGTATTGCCACAGAAATTACGCTGCGAATTCTCAAAACAGCCGAATCAATTTGCGTTCTCTTAGCAGATTTTACCAGTATTGAAGCCGCTGGCGAGGCAGTTTCTGACATCATCAGCGCCGGAATTATTCCTGCTGGCATGGAGATGATGGACAACATGAGCATTAATGCAGTAGAAGATGTGGTAGCAACGGGTTGTTATCCTAGAGATGCAACAGCCATTCTGTTAGTAGAAATAGACGGCTTAGAAGTAGAAGTGGCTGAGTATAAACAGCGAATTGCTGCTATTTGTAAACAGAATGGCGCTAGGAATATTACTAGTGCAAGCGATTTAGAAACTCGTTTGAAGTTATGGAAAGGACGTAAAGCAGCCTTCGCCGCCGCAGGTAATCTCAGCCCCGATTATTATGTCCAAGATGGAGTAATTCCGCGTACTCAATTGCCTTATGTACTGCAAGAAATTGAGAATTTAAGTCAGCAATACGGTTATCGGATTGCTAATGTTTTCCATGCTGGAGATGGGAACTTGCACCCACTGGTTCTTTATGATAATTCCGTACCGGGAGCATTGGAGCAAGTAGAAGAATTGGGAGGAAAAATTCTCAAACTTTGCGTCAAAGTCGGTGGCAGTATTTCTGGAGAACACGGCATCGGTGCTGATAAAAAGTGTTATATGCCGGATATGTTTAGCGAAGCAGATTTAGAAACAATGCAATATGTAAGGGAAGCATTTAATCCCAAAGGTTTAGCTAATCCGGGTAAGATATTTCCTACTCCCCGTACTTGTGGCGAAGCAACAATTCAGAATCCTCGGCAGTTTGAGCAAGTCGAGCGTTTCTAGTGTTTAATTCCCACCCAGGCTGAGTTTGGTAGTCTTGTTACTAGGCTGGAGCCTAGTAACGAGCAGATGGAGGCGGAGCCTCCCCGCACAAATCAATCAACTTTACCTGCAACAAACCAGGCTGCTGCATATAATTAGCGACGAAAGATTTAAAATATCCTATTTTTTTGGATAAATTTGCAGTAGATGCGATTAAGTGAAAATGGTTTTCTATAGTCACGTAACTGTATAAAGCTAAGCGTTGTTGATGCTGGAGAAAGCTAAGGAGATTTAAAAAAATTCCTGCTAGTAAACTTTTATTATTGATTTTATAAACTAGCTCTTTCGAGAGCAACTTTGATATCATCAATAGCTGATAAAGCTGCATCAATATATTTTTGTTCTTCTTCCTCATTTTTAGCTGTTTGTGCTGCTTCTATAGCATCTGTAAAATCATCCATTGCGTCAGCATCAGCAGAAAGCTTTGCTTCTTCGATGACATCATTAGCATTATTCATAGCAGTTAAAGCTGCTTGAAAATATGTTTTTTCTTTGACTTGATTTGTTGCTTTGTCTGCTGCTAGCAAAGCAGCGGTGACATCATCTAAATACTCATCAGCTTCTGCGATCGCACTGACATTAACAGAACTCGGTTCTGTTGTTGAATTTTTGTTTGCTGCCAAGGCTGAAGAGTAAGTAGCGATCGCTCCTGATATTACTGCACTTGAAATAATAAATATGCGTAATAAGCTTTTTATCATTACATTTTACTCCTGTATGGATCGATTTATAGATTAAAAAATGCAATGTTGCTAGATTAATCCAGTAGATAAAATTTAAGCTTGAGTAAATCTACTGGTGACAAAATTCAAGGGTGAGTAAATCTACTAATGAAAGCGATCCAAAACCAACTTGCAGCTATCGTTGGCACAGAAGGAGTATGTGAATGGGAAAATATAGATGCTATACGCCAAGAGCAGATTAAACGAGCGATCGCTACCAAAACTCCTAGCTGCATAGTATATCCGCGCACCCAAGCAGAACTAGCAGCAGTCATCGCTTGTGCTGATTGTAACAACTGGCGAGTTCTACCTTTTGGTAGTGGCAGTAAAATCAGTTGGGGGGGATTGGCAAAAGATGTGCAAGTACTTGTAAGCACAGAACGGTTGAATCAGCTAATTCAACACGCTGTCGGAGATTTAACGATTACAGTAGAAGCAGGAACTCTTTTTGCTGATATTCAGACAACTTTAGCTTCTGTGGGGCAATTTTTGGCGATCGATCCATCTACCCCACAATCAGCCACAATTGGCGGTATTGTTGCCACAGCCGATACTAACTCCTTACGGCAACGTTATAACAGCGTTCGCGATCAGTTACTGGGAATTTCTTTTGTCCGCGCTGATGGACAAATTACCAAAGCTGGAGGACGAGTGGTGAAAAATGTGGCTGGTTATGACTTGATGAAGTTGTTTACTGGCTCTTATGGCAGTTTGGGAATTATTACGCAAGTAACGTTTCGAGTTTATCCTTTGCCGGAAGCTTTTGGAAGCGTGGTTTTGACGGGAGAAGCGGAGGCGATCGCATCTGCTACCTCTATCCTACGTGGTTCTGCTTTAACTCCAACCAAAGCCGATTTACTTTCAACTCAATTAGTCGCTAACCTAGATATAGGGAAAGGATTGGGATTAGTTACTCGTTTTGGTAGTTTGAGCGAAAGTGTGAAGCAACAGTCTTCTGGGCTGGTAGAAGTTGGGCAAAAACTGGGGTTACAAAGTGCTACCTACACAGATAGAGATGAAGCCGAGTTATGGCAACAATTGTCAACACAAATACAAAATACTCAACCAAATCAAACAATTACTTGCAAAATAGGAGTATTACCCTCTACTGCTGTAGCTACGCTGAACCAGTTGGATCGAATTGCTCCTCAGCAGGGGATGGGTTTGATTCATGCTGGTAGTGGATTGGGTTTATTGAAGTTCGATGGCCCAAATGTCAAGACTGATACTGTTTTACAGATGAGAACCCACTGTCAGACGCAAGGAGGTTTTTTGACTGTTCTGGAAGCGCCTGTAGCTTTTAAGCAGCAGTTGGATGTCTGGGGTTACAGGGGTAATGCTTTGGAATTGATGCGTCGGATTAAGCAGCAGTTCGATCCGAAGAATATTTTGAGTCCTTATCGGTTTGTGGGTGGGATTTAGATAAACGAACCGCGAAGACGCTAAGGACGCGAAGGAAGAGAAAGAGAGTTATAAAATAAAAATGCAAATTTCAGAAGGTTCTTTAAATAATTTGTCGGGTGAAAAGGCAGCTACAATTAAGAATTTGAAGGGGTTTGACGAGCATCATCCGCCGGAGCCTAAGTTGATTGATAGTTGCGTTCACTGTGGGTTTTGTTTGTCTACTTGTCCGAGTTATCGGGTGATGGGGAAAGAGATGGATTCGCCTAGGGGGCGGATCTATTTAATGGATGCGATTAATGAGGGTGAAATTGCTTTAAATACTGCTACGGTGCAGCATTTTGATTCGTGTTTGGGTTGTTTGGCTTGTGTTACTACTTGTCCTTCTGGGGTGCAGTATGACAAGTTGATTTCTGCTACTCGTCCGCAAGTTGAGCGAAATTATCCGCGTGGTTTGTTAGATAGGGTTTATCGTCAGCTTATCTTTTCTTTGTTTCCCTATCCTAATCGGGTACGGTGGTTGTTAGTTCCTTTGCTGTTATATCAAGCGTTGGGTTTACAGAAGCTTGTTCGTGCTACGGGGTTATTAAAGTTATTTTCTCCCCGCTTGGCTGCAATGGAATCGATTTTACCCAAAATTACGCTTAAGTCTTTTCGAGATGATTTACCGACTGTGATTCCAGCCCAAGGTGAGAAGCGCTATCGGGTGGGGATGATTTTGGGTTGCGTCCAACGTCTGTTCTTTTCATCAGTGAATGAGGCGACCGCAAGGGTTTTAACTGCAAATGGTTGTGAAATTGTGGTTCCAAAAACTCAAGGCTGTTGTGCAGCATTACCCCATCATCAGGGACAAGAAGAACAAGCAAAAGCTCTTGCGCGTCAGATGATTGATAGTTTTGCTGATACTGATGTAGATTTTGTCATTATCAATGCTGCTGGCTGCGGTCATACTTTGAAGGAATACGGACATCTGTTGCAAGACGATCCGGAATATCGGGAAAAAGCAAAGGATTTTGCAGCTAAGGTGAAGGATGTACAAGAGTTTTTGGCTACAGCAGGGTTAAAGGCAAAACTTTCACCTTTGAGCGATAAACCACTGACTCTGGTTTATCAAGATGCTTGTCATTTATTGCACGGGCAGAAAATAAGTGTACAACCGCGTCAGGTGTTGAAACAAATTCCAGGCGTGCAGCTAAGAGAACCGATTGATGCTGCTTTGTGTTGTGGCAGTGCCGGGGTTTACAATATGTTGCAACCAGAGGTTGCTGATGAGTTGGGTAAGCAGAAAGTTCAGAATTTGTTAAATACTGGTGCGGATTTAATTGCTTCTGCTAATCCGGGTTGTACTTTGCAAATCACTAAACATTTACATCAGCAGGATAAGAAAATTTATGTCGTGCATCCGATGGAGTTGTTAGATTATTCGATTCGGGGAATGAAGATAGAAATTTAGAGGCGTTTTGGATAAAATCATCTAGAAATGGAGCGCGAAAATCAGGTAAACCTGAGTAGCTCCATTTCTTTTTTTTACAAGTTGGCGATCAACACCGAAAATCGAATCTAAGCAGCCCGATCGGATGAAGGTAGGTTAGGAATTGTAGCAGGAATTAAATAGGCTCTTTTGCACCAAGCAGTCTACTGACATTTAATTGTTAAAAGCTTTTCGGCACGACGTACATCTTCATCCGTGCCATTTATTACCAGTAAATACTCTTCTGGGGAAAGGCGATCGCCATCAATTTCTCTATTTGAGGCTACCCCCGCACAATTACAGGTGGAAATCACACCGCCACTTGCTAAGCCAATCCCAGCACCAGCCAGAGTCGAGGCTAAAGCCGCTCCCACAGCTCCACCAATCACTAAAGCCGGAGCTACTCCAGGTATTGATAAAATCCCAATACTTGTCAAGCAACCGCCTATAGCTCCAACTATACTACCTGTAATCATTGCACAGGGCGCTTTTCCTGGGATCGTTTTATCCTCAAGCTGCTTATTTCTAATTGCTGCTTCCAACTGATCGAGTAGTTCTGATTCTTTGCTAATTACAGAGATACGAGCAATTGGGAAACCTGCACAATACAGATGTTTAAATGCCTGTTCCGCTCGATCGCGCGTGGGATATGTAGCAACAGCACGTCGGTGTTGAACTAAAACCATTTTTTTCTCCTTCTCTCGAATTACTAGTTATCAAATTGATCGCCATCGCCAAAATCTGAAATCTGCTGGTAACTTGCAACAAGATGCAACTGACTCAAAAAGCGCGCCTCAAGACATTGCGCTTTGAGCTTATTATCTCTCTCTAATTGCAATTTAAACTAAATCGATCCTAAGAGTTGACAACTTAAACACAATGATAAAAATTTTGATTTATTAGGCTTTTTTTATTAACTATTATTAAATTTATCTTGCATTTAATGCATGAATTTAATGCATTTAAGTATTTAGGATTCTAAATATTTAAATGCTAATTTCTACTTTGAGTAATTTACCTAGAAAATATCTTTAGAAACTTAAAACTTTGCATAATAAAATTACGGATACGAAAAATTTGTTTAATAACAAACGCACGATTGATAACGCCTACGTTTAACAAAGAGCTTGCATAATGTGTAATTTGCAACTGTCAGGAGATCGTTGAAGTGGAAATTTGGGATGTGGCGTATAGCGATCGTAACTCCGTTGTTACATCAATTCACTGGCATTAATTGGCACAAAGAAAGCCTCGCCAAACCCAAGGAAAACTACAATCCCCTACAGCACAAACGAATTTATAAATAGTTGCTTCTAAACCGCACAGCAACTAAGCTGTAACATATTTAACTTGCATTTAGAGGTGCAGCCTGGTTGCTTGTCGACAGGCATTTTGACTTTTGGCTTGCTTCACAAAGATTCTCAGCAAAAAAAAAGACAAGCAAAATGCTTACCTTTTTTAGGTTACAAATAAAAAAATTTGTATCAATTTTTGCTGGCATCAAAGAAACAAGACAATTTAATTATTCTTCTTCTTTGCTTTCGCCATAATGTCCAGGGGAAGATTCATAAAGGGCATCCAATTGAGCGCGGGCATCTTCGACATCAATCGAACGCATAACTAGCAACGGATCTCTAATTAAATTGCCTGCGGTATCTAATAACTCAGGATGTGGTACGGACTGAGAATAAAAGTATGGATTGTTACTTCGGTTTGGCATGGGCGATCGCGGTACTGAAAAAGTCCGATCTCGCTCAAAACTAAACATAATCAAGTTACGAATTAAGTTGCTTACAGCTATAAGTGCCAGAACAGTAAAAGCCAGAATGTAAATTAGTTGTAACATAGATTGTCTCCAAGCCAAAATTTTATAAAGTGTTTAGATTTTTATTTCAGCCTTACTTAAGGCATTAGCGTTGTATTTCAGCATCTATGCAATTTTTAGAGCGCACAATCCTCTACCCAACCTTTTAATAAAATCACTTATTACTTTTGGTGACTGTGCCAGGTTTTGCTGAAATGAATTTATAATCCGTATTCCTGCTGCTTACCTTGCTCTGAGCGAAATCGGATTGCTACTTTCCAACATTCTGTCACTAACTGGTGCCAAGGCACTAGGGTTTCCATGTCAAGTCCTACTTGTCCTCCTGTTGCTTGGAACATCAACCGGGCTGTGCTTACTTCTTGCTGTGCGGTCTTAACTTGCTCCAGTAATTGAGATTGCTGCGCTTCGCTCAAAAAAGGAATGCTTTCATTTTCCAACAGCAAGCGCGATCGCTCAAACCAATACTTAAAATCATCTAAAAGCGGCTCCAACACAGTTTTCAGCAGTTCCGCATCGGGTAGGTTTTGGTTAAACATGAATAAAAAACAGTTTTCTTAACTTATCTAATATTAACTTAATTTATCTTTCTTAATATTCTGCCAATAGAAGTAACTAAGCCAAAAGCATCAGGCTCAAGGCAAGAAGATATAGGCTCAAGGCAAGAAACGTATGAAGTGTGAAGTGGGTAGACGCAATTTCTGCTTGCCCCTGGCGCTTGATAAGTTGTAAGATTTCATCCTTCATCCTTCAGCCTTTTAGATCGCCCCTAAAATAGAAGCAGAGCCGTCCGAATGCGATCGCGCGCTGTCAAACAAATTTGTTCATAGTTTCGTAACAATGTCTAGTCAAGAATCCCCAGAGCAACTAGAAAAGCCTGAGAAAATCTATTTGCCCCGCACCAGTGAATCAGATCAATTGAAAAAGATTCGCCACACCGCTTCCCATGTGATGGCGATGGCGGTGCAGAAGCTGTTTCCGAAAGCACAAGTTACTATTGGCCCCTGGATTGAAAACGGATTCTACTATGACTTTGATAACCCAGAGCCATTTACAGAAAAGGATCTCAAAGCCATCCAGAAAGAGATGGTGAAGATCGTTAATAGTAAAATCCCGGTAATTCGGGAAGAAGTCAGCCGCGAGGAAGCAGAACGCCGGATTAAGCAAATTCACGAACCTTATAAGCTAGAAATCCTGCAAGACATCAAACAGGAACCGATTACGATTTACCACCTAGGCGATCGATGGTGGGATTTGTGTGCTGGCCCTCACGTTGAAAATACCGCAGATTTAAACCCCAAAGCAATTGAATTAGAAAGTGTGGCGGGGGCTTATTGGCGGGGAGATGAAACCAAAGCTCAGTTGCAACGAATTTATGCCACAGCTTGGGAAACGCCAGAACAACTAGCTGAATATAAGCGGCGTAAAGAAGAAGCACTGCGGCGCGATCATCGCAAGTTAGGCAAGGAACTGGGACTGTTTATCTTTAGCGATGAAGTGGGGCCGGGTTTACCTTTGTGGACACCCAAAGGAACTGTGTTGCGCAGCATCTTGGAAGACTTCCTCAAGCAGGAACAACTCAAACGCGGCTACCTACCAGTGGTAACGCCTCACATTGCTAGGGTAGATTTATTCAAAACTTCTGGACACTGGCAAAAATATAAAGAGGATATGTTTCCTCTGATGGCAGAGGATGAGTCAGCAGAGAAGCAAGAACAAGGTTTTGTTCTCAAGCCGATGAACTGCCCTTTCCACATTCAGATTTATAAGAGTGAATTACGCTCTTATCGAGATCTGCCGATGCGTCTAGCGGAATTTGGTACAGTTTACCGCTACGAGCAATCTGGAGAACTGGGCGGCTTAACGCGGGTGCGAGGCTTCACAGTGGATGATTCCCATCTATTTGTGACTCCAGAACAACTCGACAGCGAATTCCTCAACGTAGTGGATTTGATTCTGTCAGTGTTCAATAAACTGCAACTGAAGAACTTTAAGGCGCGACTCAGTTTCCGCGATCCAACTTCAGATAAATATATCGGTTCGGATGAGGCGTGGGATAAAGCCCAAAATGCGATTCGCCGCGCCGTAGAACAGTTGGGGATGGAACACTTTGAAGGTATTGGGGAAGCTGCATTCTATGGCCCCAAATTAGACTTTATTTTCCAAGATGCCTTGGAACGCGAGTGGCAGTTGGGTACTGTACAAGTAGATTACAACTTGCCAGAGCGATTCGATCTAGAGTATGTGGCGGAGGATGGTACTCGTAAACGTCCAGTGATGATTCACCGCGCTCCGTTTGGCTCGTTGGAAAGGTTAATTGGGATTTTAATTGAAGAGTATGTTGGGGATTTCCCATTGTGGTTAGCACCCGTGCAAATTCGATTACTTGCAGTCAGTCAGGAACAATTGCCCTTTGCCAAAGAAGTGGCAGAGAAAATGAAATCTCTCAATATTCGCGCCCAAGCAGATACCAGTAACGAGCGTTTAGGTAAATTGATCCGCAATGCTGAAAAAGAAAAAATTCCCATCATGGCTGTAGTGGGGGCGAAGGAAGTCGAATCAAATAGCCTCAGTATTCGCACTCGCAAAAGTGGAGATTTGGGAGTGATTCCTGTGTCGGAGGTTATAGAGAGAATGCAACAGGCTATGCTCAACTTCGACGATTTTTAAGTTTGATACATAGCTAAAATCGGACAATCAATTCAGGTTGTTCGATTTTATTTTTTGTAATTTGAAATTACAAATGAGTAAAAAAACATTAAATTTGGTTTTAAACCTGATTTTATTTGCAGTCTTCTACCCGCTAATTGTGTGTATAATTCACGGGCAGTTGATTATTTAGCGATCGCGCTTGCAATCTTCTTGCTCGTTCAATCTCACTCGAATCCCAGCAGGCATGGCGACAGCCTTCAAATCTTCTGTTTTAATCTTATATTTAATAGCGTTGAATTACTTAATAAGTAATACTGTTTTGAAGGCGAGTGCCACGAATTTTGCTCATATAATTGAAGACTCGGCTAGCAATTTGGGGAGAGAGTAATCTTATAATTAGTATTTTTACGACTGAAACGCGAACTTTTTTGTCTAACAAAATTTTGGGGTATAGATAAATTGCGGTTTGCAACTTCTGGCTAGCTAGCCCCACTCCACCAGCGTTGGGAATGCGAGTCAAGCATAAATGTGCCATAATCCGATACATATTAGCGAGAATTTTATTTTTAAGCGGCTTTAACTCTGGTGGAATTGATTGAAATGCTTTTTCAATCACAATTAAATGAGCTTCCTCCATCACGTTAATCTTGGATGACATTGTTCCTAACGATAAGCGATAGAGAATTTGTGGTTTTGGTACTACAACAAACGCCCAACGAGCTGCTAGCCGCAGCATATAATCCCAATCTTCACAAGAGCGAAGTGTAGTGTCAAACTCTCCCACAGATTCAATTGCTTTTTTACGGATCAGAGGATTTGAGCCACTAGCAATGAAATTATCACTTAGTAGTTCGGCATATATGTTACCTTCAAACCATATAGGTTCTCCTGCACGAAAAGATTCTCCTTTTTCATCCATAAAATTAGTCCAACTATATGCTACGCCTGCCTCTGGATGCTTTTGTAAGGCTGCAAGCTGAGCTTCTAACTTATCTGGGGTCCACAAATCGTCAGCATCGAGAAATGTAATATACTCCCCAGTAGCACGAGCTATACCACGATTTCGAGCTGTTGATAACCCACCGTTCTTGTATGAAAAAACTTTCAGTCGAGGATCTTCAACTTGTTCGACTAGTTCTAAAGTTCGATCCTCTGAGCCATCATTAATAACAATGATTTCATAATCCGAAAATGTTTGCTGCTGAACTGATTTAATTGTGTCTAGAATAGTGAGTTCAGCATTATAAGCAGGAATAATAACAGAAATAGTCGACATTTTATTCTCCTTTTTCATCCATAAAATTAGTCCAACTATATGCTACGCCTGCCTCTGGATGCTTT
>QQTW01003271.1_pt1 | contig 11943 bp, 17 predicted proteins | sample 1904831 | NCBI WGS metagenome assembly QQTW01 (sample SAMN09435610, study PRJNA476489) | Subsurface metagenome, whole genome shotgun sequencing project. | reverse complement strand
GATGCGACCCTATCCGTGTCATCATTCAGCGGCATTTCTTTGCAGTGCTACGCCAATGCTCTCACCTCCAGAACTCGCAGGAACAAAGCGGAAGCGGACAAGCCCACGGGACGTCGAGAGTTCCAATGGCGCTAATGGAGACGCAGGTTGGGGAATTTTCAGGAACGGACAAATCAAGATCGAACCTAACAGTAATGGGTTGTCCCTCCAGAATACTGTTTTGGAGCAAGAAAATGTCGAGAACCAGGATGGTATCAATGCGACAGCTTCTGACTTTGAGGAAGAGCAAGCGCACGGCGACGACAAGCCGCTGAATGATGACACGGATAGGGTCGCATCCACCAAACTGAAAAAGGGCAAGACAGGCAAGCGTAAGGGGAAAAAGCCTCGCGAAGGGGCCCCAGACATCAACGCGCAACTCAATCCTACGACTCTCGATGACGGTTACAGTGCGGAGGATGGACAAGCACTCGAAGCAGAAAACATGGATGAAGGAGAGGAGCCTGCAATAGTGGAAGTGGACGGTGACGAAGGAGAAGCCGAAATCGCTGCAAGGACTGAAGAGGAGTGTAAGCTTTCTGCCTTCCATTCTGCTCAAGTTATCTACAATATGCGTTCTAGATTTGGCAATCGCTGACAGCAATTTGATAGTGTTCAAGAAGAAAACTGCTATGGATTCCCTCGGTGCCATCGAGAAGCATTTTGCAGCCTTCCGAGACAAGTGAGTTGTAGGCTAGACTCGACTCTTTCAAAGAAACTGACGTCGGACTTCGAACCAGGCTCTACGACGAGCGATTTGCACAGTTGACAGGCGAGCTTAACCTACTCACTCAACTCAATCCTACCCATCCAGAATACCTCGCGATGATGCAATGTCTGGATCAACGTCGCGAAGAGAAGATACAACTTGAACGGGTTCTTCTCGGCTACAAACTGCAAGTCCTCGAGAACAAAAGCGTTGCCGAGCGGAGCCAGCTGCACAGTCAGTATTTTCAAAACGTTCGTGCCATACGGGACCGGAAGCTGGAAGAAGTCGGTGAGCAATGGTATCAGATTCAGCGCGATCGCCGAGGTTGCGAAGGCATTGCAAATAGCTCCGACTTCACCTACCAATTCCCCACCCGACGGTCACAACAAATCACCCAACAAACAGCTTATAACCTTGAAGTCTCTATTCTGTCGGGGATGGCGAAATATGTGGGCTTCCCAGCGGCGCCTTCTATAAATGGTGCCCGGCCTTCCGAGGTTGATGAAGACTTTCAGAACATGGGGGTGCGTGCACGAGTCCCTCAGCATGACTAACCCCAACTCTGACTTCTCTACTGCAGATTAAAACCCAACTCAGAGCCTCCAATCAACGTCGTCCGCCGTCACCATTGCATGCCGCATTTCCGACAGCTGCGGTTTCAAGGCCTAAAACATCAGCGGATGAGCAGTACCTGGAAGAGCATGCTTGGGCCAACCCACATCATCCAGCGCATCAGCACTTTCACCTGCTGGCTCAACCACAAGCTTCGCAGCAGGCCCAACTTAGTAGTTCTTTGATCACACCTGCGGCTCAAAGAAGATTGATAGACCGTTCAACGATCAAAGGCTCGGCATCTACCATTCCCGACGAAACGTCTGCGCCGAACTCTTCTGCGGCGGTCACACCTGTAAATGTTGCACAAGTGTCAAACCGACAACAGCGAGATAAGTCATTTGTCACAGACTCTAACTCGCCATTGGGTCAAGCGAAAGCTGCCCTGTCCCTTTACGGCACCGCAGGAGCGTCTGAAGGCGAGAAGTCCCCTCTAGGATTCAGAAAGCGGGTTCCGGATCAAACCATAGGGGAACATCCTTCCGCAGGCTATGGCTCACCGGACGTACTGCGGCAAGCTAGTGTACCAATGTCAGCTTCCATCTTTTCTACGGCGCTCGGCAAACGTACCGGAACGTCACATCCTGGGATCTTCAGCGAGCACTTGGGCTTGGTCTCTTCGTCAAGTCAGCCTTCGAAAACTAAAGCGGAGGATGTCCCGGACAAAGCGCGCACTTCTCCAACCATAGCACACTTACAACCTCGTCAAGGTAACGTCATCACTGCAGGCGCAGGTCTGGGCAGGTTTGCCGCAAGATAACGTCTATGTCTTTGTACACGAATGGTGCTTCCGGTTAGCATGTACTTCATACTACGTGTTATTAGACTCCCATGGTGTTTGGATTCAGGAACGCACTTTTATGTCTACGTTTCGGCTTCGGAAGGATGACATGGGCAACGTCATCTGGAAATGTGTGGAGAAACATCATAGGTCGACATAAGCTTCGGCGTTTTGTGTATCTATGTAACACAGCGTCTCTGAACGCCAGGGACATGCAATTTGCATTCAGAGTGTTCTGGAGTTAAAGGGTGGATTATGGCTTGTATTGCTGGTGGCTGTACCCCCGAACGTCTCGGGAAATCAATTCCACGCATTCTGTCATTCCACCGCTTAGCAGAGCATGTCTGCCATCCAATAACAAACAATCCGGTGAGAATTTCTGGTAAATGTGACTCTTGGTCTGAGAAAGCAGTGAAGCGCAATAATCCCAGTCCATAAACGCCACTCCCAAGCGCCGCAATGCATGATAATTGACATGGTGACTCTGTACCCCAAAACCTCCAGAACCTGTGCTATTCTCCATCCCCTAGGACGTAAAGTTCATGTGCTTGTTGTGATGCTCCCAGCAGGCCTTACTACTCCTGTGTTCGGCGTATGTGCAGGCTGGGCAGGCGCATCTGGGATGGGAATGTCGGAAAAGTCATCTTGTGCGACGGCCCTTATTGTAAAGGCATCTGCATGAACCAGGGCTTTAGTAAAATCTAGATGGTGCACAGTGGTTGAGCTTATGACTCACAGACGCTGATAGCGAAAGCAAAGATGGCGGTGCCTGTCACAATGTTTCGCACAAGGTAGGGTTGCCGCGCCCGGATCAGGGCCGCTGACTGACGGTAATGCTTGTCATAGTACGAAGATCTCGGAATGCTAGGGGTTTAGTCAGTAACTGCGACTGTAAGAAACGCTAAAAGCACTGCAACATACACAGCCATTGTGGAGGTCTACAATGGACCTGTGGTGAGTACGAATGATATGTTCAAGGAAGAGAGTAACTTAGAGACTTGGTTTCAATGATGCATTGTTCGAGTTTAGTGTGACGGCCGAGGCTCTGCGGGAGTTAGCGTTGTACCAAGGCTTAGCTTCATTTGCACATGAACATCCAGACGAGACGCGAAAGTCAACGCTTCCCTTGTGCATATCCACACATCGTAGACACCTTCATCACCCATTCATCACGAAGTCCAAGATTTTTCTGAAGATTTCTGCGCATGAGATGACGCTTTTGGTAGAGACGCAACACCAGAGCCATCGGCAATAAGCTCTACGCGACGGTAACACTTGCTGATAAGCTCTACCCACGGCTGCATCAAGCTTGTAAAACATTCATGGCGGCATCTGGTACATCTGTTACCGACCAACTCGCCCAGCTCGATGCTGCCCGCAACCTAGTCCTCGGTGATGCCGCCTTTTATCCACAAATCGTTCAAGGTATTCTGCCCATCATTGGCGCCAAAGCACGACTCGAGCTCCGGCGATGGGGAGCCGACTTTCTCGCTGAGACCTTTGCAAGCCCTGCTCTTGCCTTACAGCAAAAGGAGCGTTTGAGCTTGCCTGTCTTGCCAACATTGCAGGGGCTATTGGAGAACTCTGGGGAGGATGCAGGCGTCGTCAAGAGCGTGGTACAGGCTGCTGCGAGTATATATCCGCTGGTGTTCAAGCATATGTACGTGTAGAGACCTTTGCTCCCCACCTGTAGATCATCCTTAGGGTAAGATCTGGGAGCGCGACAAGACCTTCGAGAACGAAGTATTGCGTGAAGTCGATTGATCAGTCTCTTACTTGCATGTCCGTATACAGAATCAACGATCCTAATGATACGTCGAGCTGGGAGAAGATGTCAGCTATCAAGTCAAATATACTACGACGATGGGACACGGCTGCCGCTGGAGTCCGAGTATGCTGCATCAAGTTCGTGCAGAGGGTCATACAGACAGAGACACCCGGAGAGATAGCGGACCCTCGAGTAAGCGTGCCTCAGCCGGATGCCCTGAATCCCTCAGGCTCACATGGAGAAAAGCGTCCCGACCAGAATGAGATTTCCCTTGCACTCGTGCCCCGCGATCATCCCCTCATACCGCCTCGAAACCTCGAAGCTGAAGCCTCGGGACTGTTGGACAGATTACTCAACATCTTCCAGGAGAATACAAGGTACGCATTCCATATGCTGTGACAGAATGGCACTAAGACTGGTGTGTAGTGATGCGGTGTTGGTGAACGCAACCCTCAATTGTCTTGCGATACTCATACGATCACGTCCATCGATTGCCAACAAGATTCTGAATGCTATCTTGAATTTCAATCCACTCAAACAAGCCAATTCCCCAATGACGCCGAAGCTCAAAGTCATTATAAAGTCGATGGAGCGAACAACGAGGGCTCTACTCATCAACATCAACAAGCGGTGAGAATTATAGGCTCTGCTACAGCAGTCATGGCTGATGACGACGTAGGAACCCTAATGGCCCGCTCGCTGGACGCATACAACAATTTCTGGAACGCATAACTCAGTCGACCATGGACATATTCCAGGAGCACAATCGAAAACGTGGAGCACCGACTGAGCCTACAGACGGCCTAGACAACGTCAAACGAGCACGCCTAGCTGCGGGAATACCAGATCGACCGACGATTCCACCATTACCACCTGGGCCGACAAGCATTGCGCAACTGTACACTCTAACGAGCGATGAGGGCCTGACATCCTTCGACGTCCAGCAACTGCCTATAGATTTGATTGTCAAGATCACGCTTCCTGTACTCTTCCGGATAGACCAGAATGTCCTCGGCGATGCCATCGACGGTGTCCGCTTTAGATATCAATCTCTTTCAAGAATACAGCAAACCTCACCTCCTGCTCCATCACTTCTGCCAGCGACTGCAGACGACGATGACGATGACTACGAGCCTGACTTTGAGCCCACAGAAGATACAGAACAGATTCTCAACAAAAATGACAACGCACCTCCAGAAGATTCCGTCCAGCAGCCAGAAGTAGCACTTGGACCGTTCACCCTCCCACCACCTCCGCCCTTGACGGAAGAGGAAACCGAGCAAATCGGTAGAGGAACCCTGAACCGAGTCTTCAGCATGATGGACGTACTGGACGATTCTTCTCCGAGAAAAAGGCAGAAACCCGGGCTGAACAGGTTGGCAGCAAACAACTACGACAGAGAGGCCTGGATCACCGTGATCACGAGACTCGCGACACGTGCATCCGCAGGCCTCGAAGGTGACCCCTCCGAGAAGATCAAGACTGAAGAGGTCAACGGCAACGGAGTCGTGAAACATATCTCCTTGAGTGACAGTATCCGCGAGACGCTTTACCTGTACATCATTGAAGATTTTCGAGCGCGGATCAAGATCGCGAGCGCCTGGTTGACGGAGGAATGGTACAATGACCAACTTCAGTTGCAGCAGCGGCCGGACGACGCACAGGGTGCCGCAGTCCCAGCTCAGCACTATGAGCGCTGGGTGCTCAAAGTATTGGATGGCATCGTACCATATCTCGATGCCAAGGATAAACTTTTGATCCAATTCCTTTCGCTGATCCCCGGTGTCAACGAGCCGGTCTTGGACAGAGTGAAGGGGCTCGCCAAGGATCCCGAGAGAGTTGCATTAGCAACCAACACGTTACAGTAAGCACGACGACCTCTCCACTTCCGCTCGTAACGCCTCTGACTTTCCGGCGCCTAAGCTACCTGATTATTTCCCGGCCGCCGGTCCGAGAAATCTGCATCGACGCGTTGGAGGATCTGTGGAAGAACTGTCGGTCGCTCCGATCCCCGATCCCTGCCCGACTTGCTGACCAACCCATGCAGACGATGACGCGAAAGTCCCGGCGAGGAAACTACTCACCAAATGGCGCCCTCACATCCTCGAGCAGGAAGCCCCGAATGGCGTGCAGCAGCCGGACATCAAAGCCATATCCGCGACACCTGCGTCGGTCCCCAGCGCGCCTGTCGCAGCCGTGTAGCATCACCACTTTGCCACATTTATCTCTAGCGTGCAGAGTGGACCCGGCGACCTGGTAGTCGGGAAGAATGTAACGTTCCGAATTCGCATGCGTTGTCGAGGATCGTTTTTGTTTTTCTCGCATGCGCTGCATGGCATGGCATGGCATGGCATGGCGTTTCAGAAGCGTTTGGCGCCTAATCTTAACGCCCGTGGTTTTGCTCCTCATGTTCGCCTGGCTTGTGTGCTGGTTCGCTGCTTGTAACTTATGCTACAGTTCTACAGCAGTAGAGGTGCCTCATCTTCTCGCTTCTCGGCCTCCGAGACATGAGTTACCATGACGGGATTTCTCTTGAATCATATCGAAGTCCGGTTTATCTATGAGAATTTGGTCACCATGGATGGCTGAACGTTCTCGGGTTCAAAGGTAGAAGGAATTCGTATGGAGCGAGATCATTGCAGGAAGGCAAGATTTATGGATTATAAAGCTAGTGGGAAGCGAAGCTGAATTTATCAATATCGAGTAATTGCTACACGTCTTCAGTCTATGTTCCAATTTTGACGTCGATCCTACACCTTACATTACTTTAACAAGAATGCTCGTTTCGTGAACGCCATGGGGATGTATATATGAACACAAACAACCCTACCCTCCCCGAGAAGTATATACCATCTCACGCCACAGAAACCGCCGCCCTAATCCAGCACTCAATAGTCTTACTCCGTCGCCCCGTTCGCCGGTCGCTCCGCCGGTCGCTCCGCCGGCCGCGCCGGCACGGCAGTAGGCTGATGATGCAAATACATCTTAGTGCATCTCGACCTGGCGACGACATCGCCCTCTCTCGCGACCCTGGAAGTACACAAGTTGAAAGTATCCCTCATATCGCGATCCAACTCCCTCTCATTGACAACCAGCGTGATGAAGCCGTCCCCGGTGTGGCAATCGCCACCGAGGTTGGAGCCGACGACGCACCGCTGAACGATATCCTCAGCAACCTTGATGCGGGTAGGCCAGTCGCTGCGGACGACCAGCTTAACGTCCTCAGTGTCGACTAGGAGGGTGCAGGTGCTGGTGCGGAAGAGCTTGGGCAGCAGGAAGCGCCGGTTCTCGCTGAGTCGGCTGAAGGCGGCCGGGAAGCGGCTCATGCTCGGCATGTCGCTGAAGTGGTTGCGCATCATCTGCAGCGCGTTGTTGCAGTCCGGCAGCCAGTATTGGCTGCCGTACGCCGCCAGGCAGTTCGTCACCCCGTAGTCGTCGAATGCCCGTTTGGCGAGGAGCGGCGTTGATGGAGTTTGGTTGGGGGTGATGGGTGTGGCGGACGTGAGGCGGAGGAGGTTGAGAAGGAGGAGGAAGGGGGGAAGGTGGAGGAGGGTGAGGAGGAGCATGGTGGGTTTGGAGGGAGGTGTGTGTTGGTTGTGGGATTGTGTCGCTGGGGTGGAAGTGGTGGCTTCTTTATCATTTTGGCGCGTATAACGTCTCACGCTGGATTGTGTGACCGTGTTTGGAACTTTCGAGCAGGGAAGGTCGGTGTGCTGGTTGATGGTTTCAGAAGCGCGGCCGATGGAGGAAGTTGGAAACACGCCATGACAGGTGGTCGGAAACGAAAATTGTTAGCCGCTCAGGAACAATGAGAGCGCATTTGGTATACAAGAGAAAGCAGAGATGACAGAAAAGATAGACAAAGTGCATTTCATCTCGAACCAGTTGAAATGGAGTTCTCTTTTCTTCACTGACACTTGTCTTGATCAATACCCAGCCGCACTGAGTATGTACGAGCAGCCTGCGAGGCGACATGCATATGTGGCGCACATAAATCCCCTTACTCTTCCACATCCAAGATCTATTAACCCCAGAAGCAGACTGACGATAGGAACAAGTAGAGGGATGTTTGGCTAAATCAAGAGCGATGGGAACCCAGCGATGGGTAAACAAGTGCATGTACAGGAGGAGCTAACATGCTTACTAAGCACCCATCGTCCGACGCCCCTGCCCTTGCCCTGACGAAACCTACGATCAGCATCGTGCTATATCCTGTTCTAACATCGAACAACATCGTACGCACTCAGTAAGACCCTTTCGCTCATTGAATTCTCTGGAGACATTCGATTACAGTTATTCCTGCTCACTGCAAGAATCTATATACATCGATATCGATCTTCCGTTCCATATCTATGACCGCTACTGGTAGACAAAAGCAATGGGTGTATTATCTCGTTCGTGAATGTAGCGGATACCATGTCACCATTACCATTTGGTAAGGCTGATCGCCTGCCTTGCCTTCCGTTGCTGAGTACCGAAATCATGTGGTATCGTAGCGAGGGAGAAGATAGCAGTGAGGTGCTTGAAGCGGAGGATTAGACCGAGCTGCCTCAGCTCGAGCGGAGCGATGACAACGTCCAACCGTATATCTAAACCAAACATAAATCTATGCAACGCTCGCCAGCAACCGATCCTCAACGCCGTCCAGAATGTAAAAGTGCTCGGTAACCTCCAGATTCTCGGCCTCGGCCTGGAACATCTTGTCCGGGTCCTGACCGGGGCCGAACATGTTCGCCTGAGCGCCTGGATTCATCTGGCCCATTTGCTGCGCCAGTTGGCTTGCGGCTGCCACGTATCTGGTCAGTGAACCGATGGGATGAGGGCAGTGAAGGGCTAAGTACCGTTATCGTCCCCCAGCAGGAATATGAAAACCGACTGCAACCCGAACAAGTTCAGGAAGTACCACGACAGACTCGACACCCATCGGACATCGAGATCCCTCGTCGCGACTCCGGACTGCAACATTGACTTGAAGCGTATGGTAAGCGGGAATGGCAACTTCACTGTTGATCGTTAGCAGCCAACCCGGATCCCTAATTATCCGCCCCCCAAGAATCCAGAACATCCACCACAACTCAAAGAAAAAGGCCAACCCACAAATCACAAACCCCGCAAAAAACGCATTAATCCAACTCATAATCAAAGTCTGCGGAATCATCATAGCCATGTTCCCCTTCATCATGCCCATCATGGCCTCCATGCCCGCCGGATCCGTCATTGGGTTCCCAGGCGGCTTGCCCTTGCTTGCCGGATCCTTCAAGAACGCGCCGCTCTGGTAGGCCGAGACGAGCTGGTTTTTGCGCGACCGGAAGGCCGGGCCCGAGAGCACGGAGGCGTTGGTGCGGAGCGTGATGCCGCGCAGGAGCGACCGTTGCTCGCGGATGGCCGGTGCCGGTTGCGCTTTGGGGGTTGGCGTCATGAGCACGGTGGCGTAGTGTCGGAGGATGCCGGTTAGGATCTGAGGCGTTGTTAGGAGGGTGGAAGGTGAGGATTGAGGGGAGTGGCCTGGTGGGCGTACCATGACTACGGTTATGGGGAAGAGGATCCAGTAGCTGGTGCGGAAGTGTTAGCTGGATGCTGAGGTAGATGTGGAGGAGATGAGAGTACAATAACTGGGGATCCCGGTGGATCGTTTGAGCCATGTCTTGAGACATGGTGGGGCTCGTTGGGAAGCTCTCGGTGACACCGCAGTAACTGGCGATGAAGGTTGAAGGTTTGTTGCTTACTGGAACGGGTTCTGATTACATAATCAGGTCGCGACCCTTGATCTGCAGTACTACCGGTAGTTAGTACTCCGTAGCTCAGGGTAGCTGATTAACACGGCGACAGCAAGCTCGGCGTTATCTTGTATTTCTGAGCTTTACTTCAGACTACGCGGTGACCATTCTGGCTATAGCTTCTCTTGGTCGAGAATGAGAAATACCAAAAAGTAGAGGTATCGGAGAGATAGAAAGTTACTGCTCTTTACTTTCGCTTTTGCCTCGCAGCCTCGTGCAACACTCATCCAGCCCAACCAATGGTGAAGCGCTCAACAAGGCTACACAGACTTACGGCTTACGAGCAGTCAGCCCATTTCCCTCACAGGTCACCTTAATGGTTGCCTTCTGCGTGGCGTATCCTTTTGCGGCTCGTTGAGCTGAACATCTCGGTTCTTTGGAATAAGATCCCTGATGGCCTTCAGTCCTGCTCTATCTCGGTTTGATTGAAACATCTGAGCGTCGCGGCCGCTTCGAGCAATTTTATATCGATTCTTCCCTCGAAAAAGCTTGTAGTGAAGTTCAGCCAGACCTCTGAAGATATCCCATCGGGCTCGCACGACCCCTTTGCCAGTGCAACATGTCCGAAGCCCCACGCAGATCGCCTCAGGTCTCTTCACAGCTCACAGTGCACAGGTGCCACACTCTCAAACGGGTCAAAATCTGCCCCCGCTGCGGTCGCGAAAGCCGACATGTTGTGGTAGTCCAGTACCGGGCTTGTTCGACCAAGTGGCAAACCGGGAGATGTAGGCAGGATCAGGTCACTTTGAACAGGGTCAATGGGGACTTGTGTTCTCGCTGCGTGGTTAGACGAAGGGCGCGACAAGTTGCATAAGAGTGATTGGGGAGTAGATGAAGTATGGAGAATGGGAGATTGACAGAGATGGACAGACGTTTGGTGTGTGACTGTGGTTCGTTTTGTGATGATTTATGACGGACATGTTGGGTATAGATGATGCTTAATGAAATCGGGTTTTGCTCCGGCACACCATGTGTATCGAGTATTGTGGATGCCAAGTATCGGTGACGACTGTGATAGAGGAGGGACCACATTCCTTTCTCACATCCGCCTCGCCGAATTCTGCAGCTCATCACGGTGTCAGGGTAACTGGCAGAAGCGACTGGCTTTATGCTTGAAAAAGGAACCGTCCCGAACGAAGAGATCGAGCGCGTTGCGAGGGAGGTGCACACAGAAATGGTTTCACCCTATAGTATTATAGGGAAAAGCTCTACAAACATGTTGTTTGAGATGACCGTCTCCGAACGCAGATCATGGCCCAATACACGGCCGTTCGGAGCCGCGTTAGCCGTGCGATGGAATATTCTATGACATGCTGCAGAGGCTGACACTCACAGATACCACGAGCCGATGAATGCGAGGATCCAGTAAGCGTTCACAATCGTGACGTGTAGCTTTTGAACCTGCTGAGACTTCCAATCCGGTTCTTTCGCTTCTTTGGATGGATAGGCAACCCCAGTGCTTGGATCTCGAACGAGCAGATTCTTCCTCACAACCGCAGGCGGTGGGAAAAGCGCATGGGAAATGGGAATCCAGCATTGTGCTATGCACTCGGAATAAATTGCCACAGCGGGCGGCCACCCAGCATATACCAGCAACCGCTTCATGACATCGGTGATACTTGTGCTGGGTGATGTTTGGATTGCTTCTCGACAGGACGTTACCAGTCCAATGACGTATAAAGTGATGAAGATCAGGTGAATCCATGCTTGACAGTCCCACAGAAGGATACTCAGACGAGTAATGACAGATGCTCCCTGGATCTTCCGTGGACTACTTTTGGAGACATTACCGGACGATGTGAAGGTGAGAGGAGCCCGGCGGCCGAGCAAGGGAGAAACAACGAAGTATCGTACAGCGATGATGATTGAATCTTCATCCTCGACATTCAGTGTACTTCCGAAAACGTAAAGGGGTTGGGACAACTCACAAGGAGACAGCCAACCGGTCTCTAAGCTTGTTTTTGTCGACTTTCGGAATCCTACTCCAAGTGGAGTCTGCCAGCTGCCAAACCAAGTCGCGGCGAATTGAAGGAACGCCAAGGTGCAGAGGATATGGAACTGTTGTGGGGTTGAAAAGATGATTAGGGGTCTTCCACAGAGTAGCAGGAACGGCATTATCGTGGCGCCAACCGTCACAAGAACAATAAAGGAAGCGAAGTTGATGGCCGGAGCCACTGCAACGAATCTCTGCTGTGCCTTCATGGCGCGTGCGCGCGAGGTTTCAATCAAACCGAGATAGAGCAGGACTGAAGGCCAT
>QQTW01003270.1_pt1 | contig 11945 bp, 9 predicted proteins | sample 1904831 | NCBI WGS metagenome assembly QQTW01 (sample SAMN09435610, study PRJNA476489) | Subsurface metagenome, whole genome shotgun sequencing project. | reverse complement strand
TATATTAATGAAAAAGAAGAATTGGTATACGAGCCATTTCAACGGTTAATTGATAGAGAAGAACTTTTTGCCCACGAATACAATGGTTTTTGGGCTTGTATGGATACTTTTAAAGACAAGCAGCAATTAGAAGATATGTTTTCTTTAGGTAACGCGCCTTGGGAAATATGGAAGCACGAGCAGAAAGTAGCAGCAGTTAGATAGTTGAATCGCCTTAAATCAAACAAGCTTCCTAATTAACGGATTTAGGAAGCTTGCTAAAAAATATCCTAATTCTGTAATTGGCTCACCGCAGCCGCACGGTGGTTACAGCCAATGCAAGCCTAAGCTTGTCTTGAATAATACTCAACAACGAGAAGTTCGTTAACTTGCAGCGCTACCCATTCGCGCTCTACTAAGCTATTGACTTTACCTACCATCTTGTTTTTATCAAATTCTAGATGGCTGGGCAAATTTGCTAAACCGGGATATTGTAAATTAGCTTGTACTAGCTTGCGCGATGCGTCTCGATCTTTAACTCCAACAGTTTCTCCGGGACGGCATTGGTAGCTGGCGATATCAACTACGCGCCCGTTTACCGTGACGTGACCGTGATTTACTAATTGCCGAGCGGCGGGGATAGTCGGTGCCATTCCCAAGCGAAATACGGTATTGTCAAGGCGCATCTCTAATAGTTGTAGCAATACTTGCCCGGTTGACCCCGTAACTCGTCTTGCTCTACGTACATAGCGGAGCATTTGCTTTTCCGTTAAGCCGTAGTTCATGCGTAGCTTTTGCTTTTCTTCTAAACGAACGGCGTATTCCGATCGCTTTTTACGGTTTTGTCCGTGCTGACCTGGGGGGTAAGCTCGCCTTGCGCTTTTGCGCGTCAATCCTGGTAAATCGCCCAAGCGACGGATGACTCTTAGCCTTGGTCCTCTGTATCGGGACATGAATTTTCCTGTATCTACTAATTATGCTTAAAGTTTGCCAAATATATGATTGTAGCAGTCAATGCTGAATTATACAACAATACAATATATCTATATTTTAGATACTCTCGTGGGGTTTGTCAGTTTAAAAAATGGGCAATAATATTAAGTTGCGGATGTATTTAACGATTTTTTCGGAATCTATTCAAATTTTGCGGTAGTTGTATAGGTGACAACAAAGAATATCAGTGATATTACTTAAGTAAGCGCAGAAATTGAGCCTAGAGGCGATCGCCCCTAGGTAAAAAATAATTAAATAAGAATGCCTAGAGCCAGAAAAATCAATAAGTAGACAACTATGATGACCGCCAATGCTTCAACTACAAACAGCTTGATAAACCAAATAGAAATCTGTCAGCAAAAGCAGTTTACAGGCAGACTAAATATAGTAGCTGACCAGCATCGGCAATGGATATTATATTTTTGCCTAGGGCGATTGGTTTGGGCGACTGGAGGAATACATCTAATTAAGCGTTGGCAGCGATTACTAAATCAGTATTGCCCTCAAATTAACAGCCAAAAGTATCTTCCCACAAGCAGGAGGGATTTAAACGAGTATCAAATACTAATTGAATTAGTAAAAAAACAGGAAATCAAAGGAGATGAAGCGGTTAGGGTAATTCGCAATACTGTCACCGAAATATTATTCGATTTGTTGCAACAAGAAAAACTAGGTCAATTAACGTTTACAAAAATCAGCCAAAATATCTCAAATGCCTCATTGACGCTACTCAACGCTCAACACGCACTTGCTTACGCCAAGCAAGCTTGGGAACAGTGGTGTAAAGCTGGCTTAAAAGACATCTCCCCCAATGCTGCCGTTTTGCTGCGCCAAAAAGAGCAACTACAGAAGCATACCTCCGCCCCAGTCTACCAAACTCTAATCAAAATTGTAGATGGAGAAAGGACGTTGCGAGATTTGGCAGTAGCGATGAAACAAGACTTACTTTTAGTAACGCGCTTGTTGAGTCCTTATATTCGGCAGGGCATTATGGAGCTAATAACCGTTGGAGACTTACTGCCTCCCGCAGGTCAGCAATTAGACACAGCCATTAATCGCTTCTCTACCAAAGTCCCCGCAAACCCTCAAGCTTCGCCCATAATTGCCTGCATAGACGACAGCCAGATTATGGGACAACTAATGAAACATATTTTAACTACTGCCGGATATCGATTTGTGGGCATTAATGATGCGGTAGAAGCATTACCAGTTTTGCTCGAAAGTCAACCAGACTTAATATTTTTGGACTTGATGATGCCCATTGCCAACGGCTACGAAGTTTGCAGCCAAATTCGGCGGATTTCTCGGTTTAAAAATATTCCCGTCATAATTTTGACCGGTAATGATGGAATTGTAGACCGGGTAAGGGCAAAAATTGTAGGCTCGTCAGAATTTTTGAGCAAGCCAATTAAACCCGAACAAGTATTAGCCGTTGTGCGGAAGTATTTACCGCTACCGCAAGATAAACCGCAACGCTAAATAAGTTTTAAGCACTGTAAAACAGTCTTTAAAGTAGTCTGTAGGTAGGGTTCAACTTCTTAGTACTGCCTTAGTTTAAAAAATTGTTTAGGTAAATTCATGCAAACTGTCCTTATTGTTGAAGATAGCTTACTTCAAACCCAAGTCCTTACTGGTTATCTACAGCAAGCAGGTTTACGGGTAGTCAGCGTTACCAGTAGCGAGGAGGCTCAAGATAAGTTAACTAAGCACAAACCAGACTTAATTATTTTAGACGTAATCTTGCCGGGTCAAAGTGGATTTGAGTTGTGTCGCGAATTAAAAACCGATCCCCAAACTCAGCAGATTCCTGTAGTCCTTTGTTCTACAAAAAATACCGAAGTAGATAAAATATGGGGCAATATGCTAGGTGCGGACGCTTACTTACCTAAACCTGTAGATCGGCTGAAATTAATTCAATTAGTTCAACAACTAATGAAAAATTAGGAATAGGCTTAATGACACCACAAGAAATCGCCAGTTTAGAGCAGACGATAGACGTTACCCAAACTGAAGCGCAAAAATTTTTACACTTTAACTTGAGTAAAAAATTAGCAGCTTTAGTATTAGTTGAAGATATTGCGGAAGTATTGCACGTACCCAAAAGTAGCCTATTGCCAATCCCGCAAATGCCCCCATGCGTATTAGGTATTTATAACTGGCGTGATGAAATGCTCTGGACGATCGCGCTGGGTGAATTATTTCAATTACCTGCTATAGATATACCGTCAACGGATTCTACGATATCAGTCATAGTTGCAGAAATGGACGGTCAGTATTTGGGGCTAGTAGTCGATCGGGTAAATGATATTGAATGGCACGAATTAAAATCAATTCAGCCGCCTAGGGCGCAGTTATTCTCCGCCCAACTATTACCGTTTATGCAGGGATATTTGAGCGATGGCACAATTTTAATCGCTCCACGCGCGATCGCTTGTTCGCCGCTTATCCAAAAATTTTACTAAAGCCGCCCTCCTAATTCAAACTCCTAAACTACAGTGATTAAACTATTTTCTTCCCGCTCTGAAGATCGTAACGGCAATACACCTAGTATTTCCGAACCATTAGCGATCGCTCAAACGACTTTAAAATCAAAACCAGACGCGCCAGGGGATAGTAACGGTACTAAAGGGTTTAAAACCACCCAGCGCCAAGATATAGCCGCGATTACCGGACAAATGCGCCAGTCGCCGTCTTTGGAAGCTTTGTTTGAAACGACGGTTAGCGAAATTCGCAAAACCTTACTTGCCGATCGCGTATTAATTTATCGCTTTGAAGCCATAGATCGGGGGATAGTAATTGCCGAAGCTATTGGACGCGAGTGGACACCTACTTTAGGTGAAAAACTACCCGCTACTTGGTTTGGTGAAGATGAAGCGAGTATTTATTTAGGCAAGCAAGTTGTAGAAATTACAACTAATACAAATACTACTCCCTACCAACAACAATTGTTAGAGCGCTTTCAAGTTAAAGTTAGCGTTAGTTTGCCGATATTAGTAGAGCGCGAAGTCTGGGGCTTGCTTGTCGTACAGCAATGTGTGGCGTTGCGTTACTGGGAAGAAGCAGAAATTAATTTGTTAGAGCGCCTAGGATTAGAACTAACGCTTACCGTTCAGGCGGTAGAATTTCGCGCTAAACAAGCCCGTCAAGCTGAATTTACCCGTACCTCTACTCAAGTAGCAGCGAAAGTCATGGACAAAATTCGCCGCTCTTTTGATATCGATACGGTTTTTCGCACTACTACTAGCGAATTAATGCAGCTATTAAAAGCCGATCGCGTCGCCGTGTACAAATTTTCCTCTGATTGGAGCGGTGAATTTGTATCGGAAACTGTTGCTCCAGGCTGGATTCCTTGGGTGGGAAATAGCGATCGCACTTGGGTTGATAGTTATTTACAAGAAAATCAAGGCGGGAGATATCGACATAACGAAACTTACGCCGTCGATGATATCTATAAAGCGGGTTACGAGCCAAATTACATTCATAACTTAGAAGAACACCAAATTAGGGCTTATGCGATCGCGCCGATCTTTTTTGGCGGCGATTTATGGGGATTATTAGCCGCTTACCAATCCTCCGCTCCGCGTCAATGGGAAGAAGTCGATGTAAATGCCTTAGCTCAAGTAGGTACGCAACTAGGTGTAGCTTTGCGTCAAGCAGAGTATTTGCAACAAGTCAATGCCAAAACCGAAGAATTAGCGCAAATAGCCCAGCAAGAACGCACCGTAGCCAAAATTATTGACAAAATTCGTAAATCTCTCGATATTAACGTCATATTTAACACCACAACTCAAGAAGTCCGCCAACTACTGCAAGTAGATCGAGTAGTCGTTTATCGTTTCAACCCTGATTGGAGCGGTGAATTTGTCGCCGAATCTGTCTCCCCAGGCTGGACATCGGTACTTAGTAAGGGATTTAAAGAACAAGTAGGCGATTGTAGTGGCTTGCAAAGCCTTAAGCCTGGTAACGCCTCAATCTACCAACAACAAGGTTTAGCGGCTCAAGATCGCAATAGACAATCATTTTCTGTAGACGATATTACTCAAGTTGGATTTTCAAGTCAGTACTTAGAAGCAATGGAGCAGATAGAAGCTAAAGCTTATCTCACTACTTCTATTTTTGTCGGCGACAAGCTTTGGGGATTGCTCGCCACCTATCAAAACTCTGCACCGCGTCAGTGGCAAAAATCTGAGGAGAAATTGCTAACCCAAATTGGCGCTCAATTTGGAATTGCCTTGCAGCAAGCAGAATATCTCCAACAAGTAGAGGCAAAAACCCAGCAGTTGACGCAAATCGCCCAGCAAGAACGCACGGTATCTAGAGTAATTGATAAAATTCGCAAGTCTCTGGACTTGGATGAAATTTTTAGAACTACAACTCAAGAAGTGCGGAAGCTATTACAAGCCGATCGCGTCGCCGTGTATCGTTTCAATTCTGATTGGAGCGGTGAATTCGTGTCTGAGTCTGTAGCGCAAGGCTGGACACCTCTGGCAGCGAAAAAACTAAATAGCGATGTCACTGACTGCGATAGCGTGCGCGGCTTGGGTAAAGGGAAAGTCCGCTACGAAGACACTTACCTTAAAGAAAATCAAGGCGGGAGATATCGTCACGACACCGAAAACTTTAGAGTGAACGATATTTACACCGCCGGATTTTCGCCTTGCTACATTGAAAGCCTAGAGCGCTTTGAAGCTAAAGCTTACATTACTATTCCTATTTTTTCTGGCGAAAATTTGTGGGGATTGCTATCAACGTATCAAAATTCTGCCCCGCGTCAGTGGGAAGAATCGGAAGAAAAGTTGTTAAATCAAATTGGCGCTCAGTTTGGAATTGCCGTGCAACAATCTGCCACGCTAGAAAAAGTCCAAATGCAAGCGCAAAAACTTTTAGAGGCGGGGAGACGAGAAAAAGCTGCCAAAGAAAAACTCCAACAAACTGCCGTGCAATTGTTAATTGCGGTGCGACCGGCTTTAGAGGGAGATTTGACGGTTAGAGCAACAATAACAGAAGACGAATTAGGTACGATCGCCGATGCTTACAATAACACGATTCAAAGTCTCCGCAAGTTAGTAATTCAAGTTAAAAATGCCGCCAATAGCGTAACTTTAACTTCAAATAACAGCGAGTCGGCAATTGTTAATCTTTCAACTCAAGCACAGTACCAAGTTGAAGAACTCACCGATACTCTAGAGCAAATTCAAGCAATGGTTGACATTACTCAAACTGTCAATCACCACGCCCAGCAAGTAGAATTTGCTTTAACGGAGGCAAATCAAACTGTAGAAACAGGTAATGCGGCGATGAGTCGCACGGTAGACGGCATTTTAGAGATTAAAAAAACTGTGACCGATACCGGGAAAAAGATTAAGCGTTTGAGCGAATCATCGCAAAAAATCTCTAAAGTAGTTAGTTTGATCGGTAATTTTTCAACTCAAACTCAGTTACTAGCGTTAAATGCAGCAATTGAAGCTACCCGTGCAGGCGAGTACGGGCGCGGATTTGCCGTTGTTGCTGATGAAGTACGTTCTTTAGCGCGTCAGTCGGCAAAAGCTACGAGCGAAATCGAGCAATTGGTACAGGAAATTCAAGCTGAGACTATTGATGTCGCTTTCGCAATGGAAACAGGAATTGACCAGGTAGCACAGGGAGCAGATTTAGTCAATCAAACGCGCCAAAGTTTAGATGCGATCGCTCGTTCTACCGCCCAAATTGGTCAATGGGTGCAGGGAATTACTACATCCACGTTGGCACAAACTCAGCAATCCGAGGCTGTAACTCAAACTATTGCCGATTTAACCGTAGTTGCAAATAGAACGTCTCTAGGCTCGGTGCAAATTTCCCAATCATTCCAAGAGTTACTAACAACGGCGCAAAATCTCCAAGCTAGTGTCGAGCGATTTAAAGTCAATTAGCCCAAAATAAGCTGTGTATCGCCTAGCAACCTACGGCAAAAAGCAGTGCAGCCATACTTCCTGCTTTTTGCCTCCCCTTAAATAAAGAGGAATTAAAAATTCTCCCCATCCCCATGACACCCGATCGTATCGATAACGAAACTCGCAACTTATTTTTAATCGAAGCGCCAGAACTATTAGAAAATATCGAGCGCGACTTGTACAGCTTAAAAGAAGATCGCACTCCTGCAAGAGTACATAGCTTGATGCGAATGACACACACTCTTAAAGGCTCGGCGGCTTGCGTAGGACTTGAGACAATCAAAACGGTGGCGCATTATTTGGAAGATGTTTTTAAAACTCTTTATAATCCCAGCGTTGAAATTGATGCGGAAGTAGAAGCATTGTTATTTCAAATTTACGAGTGCTTGCGCTTACCGCTAACTGCCGAACTTACGGGAAACTCTATTGATGAAACAGATATTCTCAATCGCGCCGCCGCTATATTTGCGCTATTGCAAGGAAAGTTAGGAGACTTTTTCGATAACGAAGCGGCGATGCCAACTTCTGCCGAATTAGGGTTTGATATTACTAAATCGATTTTTACAACCGGAGTCACAAAAAGGCTAGAGCAACTAGCTACAGCTTTAGAAAACCCAGAAGTAGAAACTGTAGCGGCGCTACTGCAAGAACAAGCAACAGTATTTATTGGACTTGCGGAATCCTTAGGATTGCCAGGCTTTGGCGCGATCGCATTTACTACTTTACTGGCGCTTACGGAGCATCGGCAGGAAGCAATAACTATAGCTCGTCTGGCTTTAGCTGACTTTGAAAAGGGACAGCAAGCGGTATTAAATGGCGATCGCACCTCCGGCGGCGAACCAAGTGCCGATCTGCAACAATTAGCAGCATTAGATAGTTTGCCCGATCCAGCGCTATTAGAGCAGTTAATTAGTAGTGTAGATGACGAGCCTTTTATTACCCCCGATGAATGGGACTTTGGGGAAGAAGATTTAGGATTATCCCTAGATGGGGTATTTGGTAGCGTGTTAGATCGAGAGGAAATCAATTTCGATCTCTCCTCCCCCCTAGAAACGCAAGATGATGAAGTTGTTACCGTAACCGGACGCGCCAAAGACACTCTAATCGCGCCTTCTGCCCAAATTCGCGTTGAAGTAGCCAAACTCCAACACCTCAATTATCTTTCTGGGGAAATGCTCACCAATCAAAATCGGCAAGTTGCAGCCGACGAGCGCATTCAAGAAACTATAGAGCAATTGCAGCAGCAGTTAAAACAACATCAAAAAACCATTAATCAAATTCGCGAATATTGGTCGGATTTGATGTTAGAACCCCAAAACAATAATTCTCCTACTGCCTTACCATTAGATATTTATCACGAGTTTCAACCTCTATTAGATACCGCTTGGGATGATACGGTACAAATTGGCGAAACAATTGAAGAAATTGATTTATTTAGCCTTGGAGCTAGTCAAATTCTCGAAAAACAACAAAAGCTATTAACTAACGTCCGGGATGATTTGCTATCTACTCAAATGTTACCCGTAGGAGAAATACTCAACCGCTTTCATCGCGTATTGCAACAATTAGTCACAAGTCATGGAAAACAAGCAAACTTAGCAATTAGTGGCGCAGAAGTATTAGTAGATAAAGAAATCGCCGAAAAACTCTACGATCCGCTCTTGCATTTAGTCCGCAATGCTTTCGATCATGGACTTGAAAGTAGCGAAGTCCGCGCTCGAAGCGGTAAATCAGAAGTCGGCGAAATATCTATTCAAGCTTACGGACAAGAGCGCTGGACAGTTATCGCCGTTAGCGATGATGGTAAAGGGCTAGATTTTGAGAAAATTGGCGATCGCGCTTTAGAACTTAATTTAATTGCCCCCGAACAAGCGCAAAGTATTACGGAAGACAAATTAATTGACTTACTATTTACGCCCGGATTTTCTACTTCTGCTCAACTAAGCGATTTATCGGGGCGCGGAATTGGGTTAGATGTAGTTCGCACCCAAATCGAAGCCTTGCAAGGAACAATTACCGTGCGAAGTCAAGCCCAGCAAGGAACGACGTTTTTACTGCAAATTCCCATCAGTCTCAAAATTGCCAAAGTTTTAGTGGTGGAAGTAGGCGATCGCGTTTGCGGTTTGATGAGCGAAGCTATCGAGCAAATTGTCCTTCCTCACCCCGACCAAATCAAGCAGTGGCATGATGGTCGAATTTGGCAATTAGCGGAAAATGAGGAAATAGTACCTATTCGCCAACTATCAACGATTTTGCAGTCAGAAGATAGTAGTAGTCGTCTTGAACCGCGTCCGGTGCTTTTAGTACGTCAAGATGCGGAAGAATTGGTTGGGCTAGAAGTCGATCGCGTTTTAGGGGAACAAGAATTAGCGATTAAAACTGTTGGTAAACTTATTACTCCGCCAAGTTATGTATTGGGGTGTTGCGTTTTGGCAGACGGGCGTTTGAGTTTAATGCTAGATACTACAGCCTTAGTCGCCCAGTTACCACCAGCGCTCGTTAGCAGCCAAACTACTACCAGCGATCGCCCAGCGCAAATATTGCTAATCGATGATTCTGTTACTGTCCGCCACAACTTAGCCTCAATGTTGCAAAAAGCAGGCTATCAAGTATGGCAAGCTAGTGATGGCAATGAAGCTGTCGCCCAATTTGTGCTGCACCCAACTATTGAGCTAATAATTTCTGATATCGAAATGCCTGGGATGAATGGATTTAAGTTTTTAAGCCATCGCTTGCAAGACGAAGTACTGCAACAAATTCCGGTAATTATGCTAACTTCTCGCAGCAGCGAAAAGTACCGACAAATTGCTCTAGAATTAGGCGCTAATGCTTATTTGACTAAACCTTATATCGATGGGGAAATCCTCAAAGCGATCGCTAATTTAACTAAAAATAGCCCAAAATCAGTATTAACTCATTAAAATTTTCTTTAGGTAACTCTCAGCAATATGTTTAATTTTCAGCAACGCCGTCCGTTGAATTGGTTAAGTCTAGCGGCTACTCCCCTAGTGGTATCTGGTTTAGCATTAAGTCCAGCTTTCGCCGCCTCCGTCCCATCTTCCTACCTCAACGATTATCGCTTTTGTGCTGCTAGGTTACTAGCTTTGGAACTCTCCGCAGATGCGGTATCGCCAGCTTGTGCCGCCGCCTTAGAGCCAAAAAGATTATCTACTTGCGTCTACGATATCCAAAGGCAAACAAATATCCTGGCTGCCGATGCTTTAGCAACTTGCTCTCAAGTTAGACAACCAGACCAATTAGCTACTTGTGTAATTGGAATTAGCATTAATAGTCAAGAAGAAACAATTCCCGAAGTTCTCGATTATTGCCGTTTGAGCTTGCTACCAGTACGCTTTGCTGAATGTGTGGTTGGTTTGCGCCGCGAAATTGATGTTACGCCGATTCAAGCTATGAATACTTGTATTGATGGCAGCGATCGCGCGATCGTGCCGGTAATTTCTAGACCTTAGTTAATAAGCACAGCAGCGCCAAAATAGCACTAATTCCGTAAAAGGTAGCAACGACTTGAGTTTCCGACCAGCCCGAAAGTTCTAGATGATGGTGTAAGGGGGCCATTTTAAATAAACGCTTACCTACGCCATCTTCACCTTTGGTAGCTTTGTAATAACTTACCTGCGCCATTACCGAAAGAGTTTCGACAAAAAAGATCCCGCTTAGGACAAATAACGCCCACAACGTATTAGTTAATAGCGCTACCGACGCTAAAGCGCCGCCCAATGCCAAAGAACCCGTATCGCCCATAAATACCCGCGCTGGGTTGCGATTGTGGACGAGAAACCCCAAGCAGCTACCACTCATACAAGCACAGAAAGTCATCAATCCTGGAGAACTTGGCGCTACTAATATACCCAATCCTAAGAGTGCGATCGCACTTGTCCCGGCGGCTAAACCATCAACACCATCCGTAAGATTAGTTGCATTGCTCTCCGCCACTAATACAAACACGGCTAAGAGCCAAAATAGCATTCCTAACGGCAATATAACATTAAAAGGTATTGCCACATTTGTAATCCTACTTGTCTGACTCCACGCCAGCCACAAACAATACAGCACTGCAAACCCAACTTGCAAAGCTAGTTTCATTTTGGGTGAAATGCCTTTATTCGACTTGTAGCGCAAAATTTGCCAATCATCCAACCAGCCAATTAGGGCGTAACTGGTTGTCAAAGCAGATACCGCAATTACTTCGCTCCTGCCGCCAGACAATAATATCGCTACAATAATCGCGACAGGTACAAAAAACACCCCGCCCATTGTCGGAGTGCCAGCTTTTTTTAAATGTGCTTGCGGCCCATCTTCTCTAATAATTTGCCCGGTTTTTAGCCTGACAAGCATGGGAATTACCCAGTACCCCAGCGCTGTTGTAAAAACACTACTAATAACAAAGGGCAAACTTAGCGAATTTATTTGCCAAGGTAAGCGCTGGGCTAATAAGTCGTAAGCTAATATCCCACTGCCTAGAACGATACTTAAAGAGATAAGTAAATTACTTCCTGACAGATTGAATAAACCAGTAGATGATTTTGCTTCCACAATATTTTTTTGTCAAAACTTAGCAAGTAAGAAGCTCTAAGTATATTCCTCAAAGCTTCTTATACCTAATAATAGTTAGCCGACTTCTTCTTCAATTGGCTCGTCGCTATCTTCAAAGTCATCATCGTAGCTAGGATCGTCAGGATCGATAATATCTGCAATGTCAGACATCGGTTCGCCTTGAGTCAATAAATCCGGTTCGCTGCGATCGCGCGCTACTAATCTACCGCTAGACTTTAACCAGTCTAAGATTGATAACTCGTTCTTAGAAGGAATTACCGCAGCTACTCGATTGCGGGGCTGTTCTTGTAGAGGCGAGTTAGGCATAGAGAAATGTTTAAATAAACGGCTTCAATTATAGTACAAAGTCTAACATTATTTAGATATTCATTATTATTTACTGGTTAAGATAATAATGAGAGCAGCATAATTACCAGTAAGGCGATGTTTGGAAAATTAGCATTAATAGAAGCGATCGCCGGAAAAAAT
>QQTW01003269.1_pt1 | contig 11946 bp, 19 predicted proteins | sample 1904831 | NCBI WGS metagenome assembly QQTW01 (sample SAMN09435610, study PRJNA476489) | Subsurface metagenome, whole genome shotgun sequencing project. | reverse complement strand
CAAAATCACAGAACAAAAAATGCATCATTTGTGCAACATTTGAATGCATGTATTATATATCAATCACAGCTGTATCAGTAACACTCATTGTGCATTTATAGATAACATGATGATTGTATGTGTGTTTTGTGACATGAAAGTCAGCATTGAACTCATGTTTTGATATTACAGTTCTGATAATATCAGCACAAAGAACTCACATGAAAAACACAAGCAATAAGATTTCATCTGTGAGTGTGTCATCTGTTTAGATGCTAGAACAATGAATGCATTTATTTTTAGAAAGAGACAAAGATTGATAGAGAATCTAAAGTGAGTCTTCAACTCATCAGCACTGCATCATGTCAAGATGAAGAAGATTGAGTGTTTGCTCAACACATTGAATCAGATGTACAAACAATCTGCAGAAAATATCTCTCATTTTCTTCTCTGAGATTCACAGCTAACACTGACACATATCTATATGACTCAAAACAAAACAAGCAAGAGTATGAAGTCAACAATGAAGATTCTTGCTTCACTTAACTTTGTTATTGTTGATGCTGACTCATCATGCACACACTTTGCAATTGTCAGATGAGGCTTGCTGATGAATCATTTGATAAAAATGTTTCTGCATATATGAACTGTTTTTACGGCAATGAGAGCTAGAGAAGACTCAGAATGCACAGAGGAGTATGCAAGAACTATGTATAAAATCATAGTCAGCGAAGATGTGTCATTTAATGCTACTTATGGGTAGAGGGACACTAATAAATCACCCTCAGTTGTAATTACTTTGTACTCGACAATGATTGATCTCAGCGATCGCTGACCTTACGCCTGCTTGCGAGGTCAACCTCTTCTTTTCAAATCCTACATCTGTCTGCTTGCCTGCCATTGATGAAAGCAGCCTCCCTCGGCTTTTTCTACCCCTTTGCCTACCCTGCGCCCGGAGCCATGCCTCAAACTTTTCCACTAATGTGGCTCTCCATTTCACCCAAATAGGAATGTGGCGACATAGACGTCGAAAGCAGAGTCACCTCACAAACCAGTCTGCATGTCGTCAGTATGAGTTCAGCCAGAATGAGCATATTGCCACAGTGACTGCCAGACGCGCATCGGCAGCATCTCGACGTCCATAACGGTGGTTATGATCAAAGAAGTGAAGCCCGGCGCTATAGCCCTTTTGGGTGTAGCCAATTACATACTACCTTGTTAATCCAGCCTGAGCTGTTCTTACTTCTCATCCGATCTAATTTGATCTTATTCCTTTCCACTTTTCTTTATTGGTCTCCCCTCTTTATGATGGCTTCAAATAAGATGCCGGTAGCTACATTTATCAAGCAACTCAAATTAAAAGAGTGACCTTTGATGACGATGCTCACCCTTTGCCAATATATCAACACGACGCATTCATACTATGGTGTGATCTAATACGAGAGGACGCTACATCTTTGGCGAAGAGATCGAAGCAACAATGCCCCATAGCCATGACATTGCAGTCTTTGACGAGAAAGTCAACCTCATTAGTCTGCAGATCGAGGAAATTCAATTACAACAGGGCTTCAGAAAGGAAAAATATCTGGAAGGAAGAGCTCCTGACCGAGAGGTTGCTATTCATGACTTCGAGATTGAGTTGAGAAGGCTCCTCCTCTTTCTCAACGATCAAAGACTCGCCCAAAGTATCGAGAAGGCTATCAATGACGATGCCACGGCCATTGCGGAGGTCAGCACTGAAGAGGATCAAGCTGAGGAGATAGAGCTATTGCATTGAGGATCAGCGGCGAAGATCTAGAGAATATCTGGACGCTGGAAGGCAACCTGCCCACAAGGTCTGTCAAAGAATCTGACAGCGAAGGCTTTGCTGAACCTTCAGCTCCACATACACAAGGACGGCCTGACGCTCCTAGATGCCTCTCATCTTATATGGTTGACTGTGTTGCTTGCAAAGACACATTTCAATTATCTGAGCTAGTACACTGTCCCTGTGGTGACTTTTACTGCTCTGAGTGTTTGAAGTCGTTATTTGTTTATGTTACTATCAATAAAACACTCTTTCCACCACAGTGCTGCTGTCAAACTATATTGTTGTCAGCTATTGAAGTTGAGCTCTCTGATGTATTACTCTCAAATTTCAATAGTGCAACAATTGAGTTCAGTACTATCAACAGGATCTACTGTGTCCAAACAGATTGTGAGAAGTTTATTCTGTTTGATCATATATATTCAAGTTGAGTCATTTGTCTACATTGTAGAGCTGAAACATGTGCTCACTGCAAGAGAGCTCTTCATAGTGGTGATTGTTCAAAAGATCAGGCGTTGCAGGCACTGTTGACACTTGCAGAGGAAGAAAGATGATGAAGATGCTTTGTATCACGTTGCATGTGGGCGTAGTGAGTATTCGTAGCATTATTTTATTAAGTGTGTGTGTAGTACACAATGAAGCTATTAAACATGTGACACTATGCCTAATTAGGAAATAGGGTTAGAACACCACAGTCTAGCCCGAATAGGCCTGTATAGTTCAACACTTTGACTGCAACACTATGATGGAGCTCAACACTGAATGCAATCATGTCACATAAGCATAATTGCTATGCCCATTTTTTTGGCTTTGGACTTATACGATGTACTGACCATCACCACTCACCACAGTTGTGAGATTTAAACAAGCACTTGTTGGATGATCTCTACACATAATGAGTCTCCCACACATCTCAGCCTTTATTTGCTTACCATTGTCAGGAGCTCAGCTTCACATTCAGCCGCCGATGATGTAATCTGGTCCTTATCTTATGATTGGTTGCTGAGCAATGGAGTGAGTGTACTGGACGAGTCATAACTGGGCATGACAAGGAGACAGGGATAGGTAGCAAAGTGCGAATGAAGGGACGGAAACTGCCCTGGGGAAGCTCGGATAAGTAGGTACGGAGTGAATTTAAAATACATGGTAATATATTCAAATTATCTATAGGAAAGTCACATTTTTTTTATCTTGCTTTAAATTCGCTCTTCACGCCGAAGATTGAGGTGCGCCGACCATTTCCGAGCAGCATAGTTCTTGGAGTGCACAACTCGTTACCAGAGAATGATCTTCAATCTATTTTCTTGTAGCGGTCCAGTAATTCCCCGAATGAAACAGCTCTTCCCTCCTCAAAATAAGCCATGCACAGGCCAATATCTCCCAAGATGCTTCCAAAGGACTTGGACAGTTTGCAACCCTGTTGAATGTCCTTCTCCTCATCCATGACGTCTTCAATATACTGCTTTCCTTCATCATCGCTATCGGTAACTACATGAAGCGTCTTTGAATCAAAACGAGAATACATATTTGTCAACGCTGCGAACACTTCGAGTGGAGCAGAATGTGCAAACTCCCAGTTGATTACGCCCACAACATTGTATGTATCGTCGAAGAGTATATTGTGCAGCAGGAAGTCCCGATGTACGATTGGATAGCGATTTTCGCACGTGGTTGGGTTTCTCGACGACTTCTTCTCTGCTGCCGACTTGAGGCGTGAAGGGAACGAAATCACCGCCTGCTTTAGGCTTCGAAGCCCATCGTTGTCTTCAAGCCGACCGCGGAGAAAGTCCAGATTCCCGAATTTTGCATGAGCGGCCCATGAGAGAAAATAGTCCGCCGCGGACGAAAACGGTCCTCCAAAGCCAAATGACGCTGGAAGTGGACCAATATCAATTGTCCCATTTGGCCCCAAGACAAGGGATCCAAGCTTGCTGATCGAGGCTGTTGCCATTTGACACTAGGCACAACACCAGAAGAAGTAAGCAAGAGGGAAATTATGGTAGGAGTTCCACAAACCTGTATTGAAGCTATTGACTTCCGGATCCTACTCTTTTGCTCACCAGTGAGTATGCCAGGATCCCCAAGGTCGAACAACATATTGCCTCTTATGCATTGCATCAGCATATAAGGCAGCTTAACAGGGTTTCCATCTATAGATGTTCTGTGTCCAAATATCGTTGGTACTGGTATATCGGTGCAATTTGCGATGTATTTCACTGTTGCAATCTCGCTTTCCATGGTAAATCGTCGTTCGGCCGTCCACCATTTCAATATTTTGTTCTGGTCAGAGGTCGAAGAGGCTGGAATAATAGGAATGCGTACAAGCCACAATTCGCCTCCATCGATAAATTCGAGACGACGAACAATATGGCGTCCTCCAGCATGATAAGGTCCATCGTAGACGCACGACCGACCACTATTAATAATCCGCGCTTCTTTGAGCACAGCTGTCCAATCTGTATGCTGAAAGGTCCGTGCAGATTGCTTGTCGTTATGTTGGCCTTGCCAACGGAAGATGGATGGTTGAGTCATATGAGGACTGAACTGGCAATCTCGCTCTTTGTGTGAAAAGGGATATACGTAAGGCGTATCATCGGCAACCAAAGGATTTTAAATTTATTTTACCTTAGGCATCTACATTCGCCTCCGCCTCGGCCAAGCTACCGCGCTAATTGTCCAGGATAGCGAGCTATACTTCTTCTGCCACTTTCATAGAAGTTCACAACGAGCTCTACGTACCTTCCAAGGAACGACCCACGCGAGAAATCTATCGACGCCACGATTATCTTTCCTTCAACCTTCTCCACAACTATGAACACTCTCGACACAAGGAATATCGCCATGCCTCGTTTTGATCTATCTCAGTCATCTCTCCAAGACCCCTACGAGGTTATTTCTGGGCCAACGGAACCATCAGACCCTCTCAACCCTTATAACATAGCTGTGGACGAGCTCAGTCTTTATGGCCAGTGCACCAACCCTGTATACTGCGACGAGAACAATATAAAGAGGGGTGATAACTGCCCCAAATGTGGTCACAAGTGGGAGTAATGGTAAGTCGGCGGCCCGCTTCTGCCTTGTAAAATTCCAACTAACATCTACTTCGACCTGCTACGTTAGATTGCTCAATCGAATAGTGGAATTCTATCAAGCTGCAAGTCGGAGGCGCTGAATCTGGAGATTGAGACTTGATTGTATCGTCTGGAGGACATGGGAGCAGTAATTTGGACAACAGATGGCTAAGGAAATGCGGTATCATAATGATGTTTGGTTGATACAACAGGGCAACTTTACAAGCGGTAATGTACCATAATGAATATCAGATATCAGTTTCGCCACTTAACATCTTAACGTCGTTTCATTTGTTTAGATTCGAGATTATGACCCCTTTCGCCCTTAAGGATCTTTGGACACTGCATCTGCTGATACTCCAGCAACTACACCAACCCCAACCATCAGAAAACATCGCTGTACCTCGACATCACTCTGTCCACAACACCCCGCTCCCAGAGTCGCCAGGAAAGAATTCTGGACGGCGCGGATGAAGAAAATCCCGTCATTCATATGCAACCCTTGGGACATCTACGAACCATTCCTCAAACTTGGCCCAGGCCTCTCACTCGTCCTCTGCAATAATGGGACAGAAATACGGGTAACGAGGACGTTTGATGTCGCATCTCAAGGCGACGAGGTTTATTGTCTCTCTGAAACCCAGCATCCGGATTTCGTTAATATCTGTGAACGCTATTTGTTCGAAGATGAAATCTTTGTATTCACTGAGTATGTAGGATTCTCAATAGAAGATTTGCTGTTTCACTCGCTCCATCCAACAGAACGGGAGATAGCATATATTATTAGCCAAGTGAGTCGAATGTCACCCTTCCTCAATCTTACCTTTGTTGACATCGCAGGTCTTGGCTGGCATACAATTCATCTGGTCCAGGAAACTCGACCACCCACGTATATCAACAAAGAATATTCTCGTGTCTTTGAAAGGCGAGGTCAAGATTGGTGAGAAGCCCAACGCAAAAAGCATTATACGGTTCTAATTAAACATGTTCAGATCCCACCATCTTCCCGGATGATCGAGAGCACACTTCGGCAGATTTGAGTTCCTTGGGCACAATCGTGTTACAGATGATGTATGAGACGAGAGAGACCTTGAAGCCCACGGCGGTGGACTGGTCTGCCGAGGCGGTCAATTTTAGGCTGGCCGTAGGGTCGGGTTGGGTCGGGTTAGACCCCCTCATACCCGTACCCGGCTGGGTTGTGGGTCGGGGTGGGTTCCAGGTCTCAAATCCTCATCCGCACCCACATGACCCGCGGGTAACCCAGGTGGAACGTGCACACTGTATTATATCTAATAATAGTATGAATTACGAAGTTCTTGTAATCTATCATGTATTATAATATATAATACTCAGTGAATGTGTAATATATGCCTTGATTTGGTTAGTATGTGGGTCCCCGCAATCCGCAGATTTCGCACCCCACTACCCACACCGACCCAACCCACCCCACATCGGCTAAATCATGACCCAACCCGACCCATTACCCGACCTCACCCACAACTCACCGGGTTTAACCCGACCCATGCGGCCAGCCTAGTCAATTTTGTAGAAGCTACTTCTTCTGCAACACCAGACGAGCTTTCAGATGTGAGAGACTCTCGTTTCACCAAGCTAGCAGTAATCCTGTATTCCTCTATGAAGTCTTCCGCCTCTTTTCGTGATCTAAAACCTTTCTGGCACGAATGTGGGTACCTCGTGATTTCTCCTTCAACCCCCCCTCTATGACGGAGTCAAAAATACCCAGTGACGCGCTTAACAGTGGGAGGAGCTCACTGATAGCATTCATATCCTCCTACGTTTTCACCGTTCGCCACAGCGTAATAAACTTGGTCGCCTTTTCCAGGCGCTCTTTCACCTTCTGCACTACCACAGAAGAGCTTATGACTGAGATGTCCTTTTTTCTCTATGAACGAAATAGCTTCGTTCAACTTCTGAAACTCTACGCAATAGTTACCCGGGTAGCCACTGACTAGAGCATTGGTCACCCCTACTGGAATCTAGTTAGTGATCTATGCAGGGAACTAGCTACTTTAAGTGTTGGACACTCCAGGACGTGCATATTGCAGGAGCAAATACGACCGCGCAAAAATAGCGTAGTAGTTCTTCTTTGTATGCTTCGCCCATATTAGATCATCGGACGTACTCTGTGTGTTGTCGAGGAGACGATCAAATGCACCAAGACAATCAAGCGATAGCTTCTCGGGGCTATCTAATCTTACACGAAAGAAGGCGGCATAATGGAGATTGGTAGCGACGCTGCCACGTCAACCTTTACTATGTGGATGAGGGATTGGTCAATTAAGCTCAACTGCCTTCAACAATCGCCACTGGATGACCGATCCCTATTCTTTCTTATACCTGTCCAATGCATCGCTCAAAGCAGAGGGAGCCATGATCTTTTGTTCTACCCTAGTCCGTTTCCAGAAGTGGGCCAAATGTTTCCCGAAGAGATGACAGTGCGGCAAACAACAGACGGGACTGCCTCTTTTGCTTTATCGTGAATTCGCATGCTGCCTATAGCTATAAAATTAAAGCCTGTCACATGTGAACTCTTTCTAAATCATCCATCAGGCCGCCAGTAATGACTTCGTGAAAGCTAATCTGCTCGGCCCGCCAGTCAGCGAGGGCTTGTGCCGCAAGGTTTAATGGGCTCGGCTATTTTGTTTTGGAGCTACATGCTTTACCGAACTCCCCCGCATCTTTGCTAAACCCTTAATTGCGTGACTATAGCAAGCATTTTTCCCCGGTAGCTAAACTCGATAGGCATATTCGCTAGTGAAGGACTGATGAAAGCTAAATCTTGCGGTAGGCTTTTCCGATGGGACATACAGCAGCCTGCCTTCGTCGTTCTGTCGTTGAGGTCGAGTGGAAATTTCTATCAAGCCTTGGGCTTGTTAATCGTCTTCATGCAAATCTTGGACCGCCTGTCTTTCGAAGTTCAAAATATATGGGACGGCGCAGCTTCAAGGATGTTTATTATGATCACGACGGATTCTATCCTCCAACGGAGTGTGGGTACGAAGACGGAATGGAGATTGGCAGGCCAAGGTCCGTCAAAGAGAGAATTACACAAACTCGCAATTTGGGGAGCTGTCAAAATGGGACGAAATAGCTGAATTGATCAAGAAACATACCTCAAGCGCTTGTGCTGTCGGATTAGGAGCCTTTGATTTGCAGAAAACCGCGCGATTCACGACTCATCAAGACGCATGGCAAGCAGATGATAGATTCGAAATTGTGCTTGATACTACCGATTTTAACTATACCGTCGGAAAGTAGAACTACAGGAGGTACTGGAAACGAATGACGATGGCGAGCCGGCACTTCAGCAGAGACGAGCCATGGCGTTCAAGATGGATTCTGATATTCAAGAGTTCATGCAGCACTATTATTGGGCTTTCGCCTTGGGTAAACCTGTGGGAAAGCTCTCTGCGTATTTTGCTGGCAAGAGGTAAGACTAACCATGCTGCGTTTGCCAATGCAGTCAGACGAAGCTACGCCATACCAAGTTGTACAGACTGACGGACAACAGCAAGAGCAGCAACGGAAGGAACTCATTCAGTTGTTGAGCCAGCAGGCAACCAGCCGAAGCAGGTCTCGGGGCATCGAACAGCTGGCCCAGGTGGACAGTAGACTGCCAGATTACTGTGTCTGTGACGGCTCCTGTGTCTGTGGTATCTCCTGATATAAATCCAGCAAAGCGAAGACGCGAACATAAGTGTGGACTGCCTTATGACCGAGATTGAAATGTATGGCCTGATCTGCAGTTGACAGGGTAATGCGTCTGAGGCATCCCGAGCGCTAGTATCAGAATGCCAACCTATTTGTAATACATAAGACCATCACCTAGCCAAAAGGAAGGAGCAAAGTCAAGCAGTGCCCTGTCAGGAATGCCTTTGAGCGCCCTAACCACATTCAGAGACGCCTCGGACAACTTCATCCGTTTGGACAAAGCCAACATTGCTCGACTCATAGGATTTCAAACCACGCTTGGCACTCTCACCTATGCGTGCGTCAAGTCCGCAGCCGACCTCCAAGACCTTGGTAAGTCTTCCCTTTTCAATGGTCCATCAGAGCCAAAGCTAACGCTGAGCCGTTCGCCGCCACGGTCCAAGGCTCTTCGCGTTCCTGAAAGATGTCCCTGCCTGGGTGCGCGCTAACCCCTACAGTTTCGCCGCCATCTTGGGTGGCAGCACGCTCTTCGCGCTCAGCTGTGCGACTCCCGTGATTCGATGTGATTCAGTATGGTTGGGCCCGTGGCAGGGAGTATAGCTGCCGGGTGGCAAGCATCGTTGGGATCTGTGGCTTCCGGATCGTTATTCGCTTTCTTGCAGAGCGCGGCCATGGGCGGTGTGGCAATGGGCATCTTTTCGGAAATCAGGGTGATGAGAGCGGGGGTTGCGGCATACAGAGTTGGTATAGGCATTAAACTGGAAGCAAGTGAGAGCCTTGATAGAGACTGTTTTTCCGTTTCAAGGCAGCCACGAAGAATGATGATTCCACGCTAAAACCATTCTGGAAGCAAAGGTTCAGACTTTCGTGATCTCTTCTTCAGGGAGGGAACGCGTAAGACAGCGAAATATATGATGCTCGCCTGATCAATTGATCCGCTTGGCCACCATTTCAATGAAGTCACCGAGCAGCGAGCCCCCTTCTTCAATCATCAAGTTTTTGAACTCCTCATCCTTCATCAAAACACTCATCTCATATCCAACGTAATCTCTCAGCAAGGTCCGCAGGTCTTCGCCACCTCTTTCGGGTACAACGGTGTTGCCGTAAACGTACCGCAGTAGAGCAACAATGTCCCCAGTTCGTCTGCGGTAAAGAGTGTAGAGAGCAAGCGTATTGTGGAGTTCTTCGAGAGCCAGCGTCTTCAGGGGCTGGATGTCGTACTTTTCCGCAAAGACATATAAGTGCGCATGGGAGAGAAATACCTCTGTGTAATTCTCGTTTACTCCTCGGTTCGCGCGTGTAGGGGGTATGCTGATCACTTCTCGGCGGACGGTATACTCGCGGTGGAGAAAAGATTCTTTCAGCTCCTGTCTCACCTTCGCTTTCTGGCTCTTCTTGCCCTGTTTAAAGTATCCCCAATCCTCATCAATTGCTAGTTCCGGTGCCTCGTCTGCGGTAGAAGCGTCTGCTGAAGGTTTCTGCATCCACTCAGTCGTTTCGCACTCCTCTTTGTTGGATGGAACTGGTGATGGAGGACTGCTAGCCTCCAAATCGAAATTAGCAGCCGTGTAATATCCCTTGTAAGCCCATTCGATGAATCTCTCAAAGGTGCCTTCGTCAACTTCTTCAAGAACTGCAAATCCTTTCTGAGCCTCTGCCATCTGGCCATTGATCATGCAATCCAACGGATTGAAATGACGAGACACAAGGTCGGCATGAATGTAGTATGGATTGCCATCAACGACGAACTTGAAGGGAGTGGAGGCATAGATGCTACATATTTGTCAGTGATGTCCAGAAGGAGGTGCAGGATGTTCTACCTTTGACTGGCGTCGGACATGATGCCCAAGTGATACTAGCTTCGCAAAGCTGAAAAGAGCCAGGGCTAAAGATGAGAAAGAATCAGAGGCTTTTTATTTTCTAATAAAGTGATCCTGATTGCCCCGGCGGGGTTTGATGCCCCCCCGTTCGGGCAAGGCGTCGCCTCGCCGCTTTGCTCGATTATAAATCTCCGTCCACCCCTCTCCTTCATCGTTCCTTTTCCCCCTTCCCCTTCCCTTTCCCCTTCCTCGGATTTTCCAACCCATCTTCCTCTGACCGCCTATCCTAGACTCTAAGTCACCGCTCTTTCAGCGCGCTCACTCACACCGTGCTTGCGAGCTTCCCATCTCCCTCTAATTGATTCTTACTCTTTCGTTCTGTTCGGTGAATATCAGCTGACGATTACTTTCTACCTAGCAGCACATAATTTATCAGGTTTCAGTTTCTGCAATCGTTACATCACATCTGTTTGCTGAAGTATTTTCCTTCAATGAGACCATTCAGCATTCCACATACGCAATCTGCCTTGTTCTCATATACAACGCCGCTGCGCCTTGCACAAACGCCCAATAGTTTCAGCTCAGTTGTGCATCCAGTCTAATGATAGATGTTACAGATTCTCTTGAGCTGGTCATGGTATCGCAATCAAGAACAGATGGACAGCTTACATGTCCTGCGGTGATGGTCGTTGCGCTTTGGGTTTCTCAATCCGCTATAATTGGCACATTGAACAGGCAGCAAGGTGGCTAGGCTCTCCATCAGTCCGGTTGCCGCTGGCCTCTCGCCCGCTCAATTTATCGCAGTGGAACAGTGCAGTCACATCTTATGTACTTCACGTAGCTTCTTATCTGTCCCAATGACCAAGCGCAGCTGCCTGCCTCGTTCGTCATGAAATATTCCTGCTCACAATGCGTCGGTGAAGAGCTCATAACTTGGATAATCTGCATCTTCTCATTTCAGTTTTGATTGATCAGGGGTTTTGTATTCTCAGGAGACAAAGGCACAAGATGAATGTGGAAAGAAGACATACACCTGTTGATGAATTTGATGACTTGCTCATCGCTCATTCCCGTTTCTTTCAAGGCTCAGAGCGCGGCTTCTTGGCTTTGTTGCCAGGCATAGACGTCTTGTGTGTCTGCGGCGTCGCTGGAGGTAGCAACAGTGAGTCAGCATTTGATAGTTGGTAATTGGATGTTGGGTGGAGAAAGAGTAAAGGTGTACATGTGGATGAATGTGTTGAGTTGACTGTGTAGACATGACATTGTTATATTGTCAGTATATGACCAAATTATAGTTGAAAGATATTCTTAGAATAGCGCAAATGCATTGAAAACCACTAACTCAGTTAGAGCATCATAATCCTGTAATGCCTTATTTACAAATTGCACATCTTCAAATCTGTTGAATCTCAACTGACTGTCATATTCACTCTTCTCATTTTGTCTCATCACTTCCTCTCACTTTTCTCTTAATGCCTCATTACTCAGCACCCAAAACTCAACACATCATCTCTCAAGAATTACAATCTTGATTTCTTCATCTTTGTTCTCTGAACAATCTATCTCTTTTCAATTTGATTTCAATATCCAATCACTC
>QQTW01003268.1_pt1 | contig 11947 bp, 14 predicted proteins | sample 1904831 | NCBI WGS metagenome assembly QQTW01 (sample SAMN09435610, study PRJNA476489) | Subsurface metagenome, whole genome shotgun sequencing project. | reverse complement strand
GCTTGTACTGCGACAGTGTAATCTATTCTTCACAGAAAATGCGCAATGTGGCACCCACACAGAGAGAGAGAAGTAGTGTACAAGTCTACCAATCTACAACTTGCTTTTGCCGACGCCCCAAATCTCGGCACCAGGATTATTCGTATTCTTCCCTACGGTGCCTGTGGAGCTGACGGCCTGCTCGTTCCCTCCGATATAGAGGCCTTGGGACTTTTTCATCGTGTCGATGGCGTCGCGCTCGATGCGCTCAAGAAGCTCGGAGCATGTGGGAATGTCGTGTATCAGCCCTATCACTTGACCCGCGGTCCAAACCTACGCTGATCAGAAGAAGAAGTGTACGGTCAGCAGCCAGGCAACGTACACCAAAGTCTTTGTCGCCGTTCAGGAAGACTTGACGGCCACGTTGGCCGCTTACGTACTGGGCGACTTCTTCAAACTTGCCAGTCGCACTTTCCCGCTCCACCTTGACGGCTTGCTTAGCCACCTTGTTCGCGAACAGTCGCGATGTGTTTCGCCACCGTCGCAACACGAGCTCGGTATCTGTTTCTTGGGCGTCCACGATGGCTTGCTTGATGTTGTGGTGGATGGGCGCCTCCACGGTACACATGAAGCGCGTACCCATATTGATGCCGCAGGCGCCCAGCGCGAGCGCAGCAGCCAAGCCCTGTCCGTCCGCGAAGCCTCCCGATGCGATGAAGGGTGTACCGAGCGACTGCCGCGCCCTGCTGAGCAGGATGAAGTTCGTGATGTCGGTCTCGCCTACATGGCCCGCGCACTCGAAGCCGTCGATGGAGAGGAAGTCGACGCCAAGCTTGACGGCCGACTGCGCGTGCTTGATGGTGGTGCATTTGTGCAGGATGGTGATGCCGGCCGCCTTCAGCTGCTTGATCACAGGCCCGGGGCTGTTACCTGCCGTCTCCACGATTCGGATCCCCTCGTCGATGATGACCTTTGCGTACGCGCCGTAGTCCGGAGGCACCAGGGCGGGCAGAAGGGTGAGGTTCACGCCGAAGGGAAAGCTAGTCATCGTCCGGCAGCGGCGGATCTCCTTGCGCAGGTCTTCGGGCGTGGGTTGCGTGAGCGCTGTCAGCTGCGGCCAAGGTCAGGGTTCAGGATTGGCCGGTGGCAGGGGCAGCGAAGCGTACTATGCCGAGGCCGCCGGCATTGCTCACGGCGCTGGCGAGCTCCGCGTAGCCCACCCATTGCATGCCGCCTTGGACGACGGGCACTGGTCGTTGTCAGCGTCATTGCTCCTCCACCACGTCATGGGCGCGAACCTCTGATGCCGAGCGCCTGCGTCAGCTGCGTGGTGAATGGCATGGTGACAGCTCAAGCCGGTGCACACAGAGGATAGGGAGTTGACCGTTGAAGAGACGCGGTGTGTACGGAGCTGGTAGCACGGGCCTGCGTTGGAGAGAGCCGAGAGCCGAGGTATCTTCCGAAGGACTAGCCCAACTAGGATAGATCAACTCCTCTCACCTCCGCCTCGCTTAGCTTGCGAGCTAGCCCACTAGCGTGCGAGTAGTGGGCGACTATACTCTTTAGGAAGCAGAATGGCTGCTCCTGACTGGAGCATTTCCGAACTGGGTACTTTCGAACGACAGTACACTTGCACGTTGTGAAATGGTGTTTGCTACGGCCCTGGCCTCTATCCTGCCTGGCATCTACTCTATTTACATTTCTGCTGCCTGCCAGCGTTTGTCAAGGTACGGCAAAACACGTAGCCTTTACGTGCTATGCAGGGGCTGCACTGTTGCGGCAGCCGGCTTCGCCGCGGATGGCTGTCCTATTGTGGGCGGCGGTCTGCTCAATCTTTTCATCCGTCGCGCTGAGCCGTGGGAAGGCCATGCTCGTACCAACTTCCTGGCTCTGACTCTTTACGGGGGAAGGAAAGGTTGGTTGGCAGTGGGACCCACGACCGTGGTACGAGTGCCAATGGCAGCTATGCCAAACCTCCGCCAGTCACGGCACACACATTCCGAGCAATGCAGAGGAAGCAGGAGCAGAGGAAGCAGGAGCAAAGGAAGCAGGAGCAGAGGAAACAGGAGCTGAGCAGCGGGAGAAGAGGCCGTGCATCCCATCCTCATCCTGGGAGAGATGGGTCCTGCAGCGCTGGCAGAGGTGAAATAGGTGCGGAACCGGCCTTCCTCCGTGTCAGAGTCCATGGCAGAGCATGCGGTGTGCACAAACCGGCGTTCAACGTCTCCGAAAGACGCTGCTGCTGCGCCTCAAGCTCCGTCCGACTCCTCCCGAGCGAGATGCCGGTACGGCTGCAATATCCGGACAACGTTCCATGGCTCCGTGCCGGCACGAATGAAGCATGCCGCACCCAATTAGGCGCTCTCCGGTGTTGATGTGATAATGCCGTCGACGGGCCTCTACGTCATGCTCAGCCACGACAACAAAACTTCTTCAGAACGTGCTAGGCCCCATATCAAGCCGCAATGAGTCGTGAGTCCCAGCGGCATTGCCCCAACATATTGCTCTCCAATACTCAGCGGTCCTGCTTCGGCAGAAGGCTACCGTGCAATCCGCAGAGGAGTGTGACTTGTGGCCCAATGGAAGACACAGGTGAAGGCCAGAATCGCCCGCCAGGCTTGCCCCCATCAAAGGCCTCTTGCAGAGATGTCCTTCTCATGCGAGCGTGCCCGGTGGTGTACTCTGCGGTGGTGCTTCCTCGCAATCAATCCCACATGGGACACGAATGCAGTGCTCGTGAAGGTAATCCGGGCAATCTCATGATTCTAGATGCACAACCCGATGGGAACATCTCTCCACCGCCCCCGCTCTTTCGATCGAGTCAACAAAGCACAGATGCTCTGCTTCGCAGCTGCGGCCACGGGAGCGGTTACCCGAGGAAGGAAGGGAAGGGAGTCATCGCCATACCCGGGTACTGGCTTCCCAGATCAGAGCGAACGTCTTCCGGACGTCATACAGGCAAAATGGGAAGTGTTGAGATGAGAGTTCATAGCTCGCTCGATATCGTGATGGTAGTGGAAGCAGCTTTCCAAGCGATGGCTATGGAAAGCACCCATGTGTTGGTCGTGTCTTGAGCTTCTCTTTCCTGGTCGCGCCGCCCTGCCGCAATCCGTTGAGTGCACTGTGAGGCACAATCAAGGCAGTTGCCTCCAAGACATGTTGACGCGAGTCACAGCGGTTTCTGCCCCCGATGGAAGTGTTGGGCGTGTTGTGGGCGCATTTGGTCAGGAGCAATACAACTTACCACCAAACCGAGCTTCGGTACCATCCCACGATAGTAGAGTCAGAGTCACATCCCAACCACAACTGTGTTGTTGATCAGGCATGCCTCTAGCTATCGTTTTCTGGTATAAAGGGCGTCGTCTCACTCCTCCTTTTCATTCAACAGCCATCCACAAAGCCTCCATCTTTACCTGGCAACGACGACTCCAACTCTTACAACTCACAACCCCCTCTCCACTACTCCCTCTTCACTACCCCTCTCCACAACCCCCTCTTACAACCCACCATCCACAACTCGTCAACATGGTCCTCCCTCAGAGCTCCATGAACGACAACATCGTCCTCCACCGCCCAGACGGAGCTGGCTGCCGCAACCGGGCAGCTTCCAGTCCGTGGGTACAAGACCGCAGGATGGCGCAACTGTTGGCTCCCGAGCATTTCGTCAGCCCGAAGAGCCTCTCCCAGCCTTTCAATGCAGAAGCCGGCGATCTCGACGATTTCGACCGGTACGTGTGGGAGAGCCTCACGGCAGCACAAGGGCCTCCCGACGCGATGTCAGTGGCTGGCCCAGCCTCGGATGGGTTCGCCGAGCGGCAAGCACTGGCTCCGCAGTGGCTCCCTGCTGCGCAGCCAGCACCAGCAGCATCACCACCACAGGCACCACTGCCACCACTGCCAACATCGAGCGCACAGCAATCTGTGCTGGCTCCCTGTGCTCAGCCGTGGGCAATGCTCGCGGAGAACTGGGAGCCAGTGCAGGCTGCTACGCTGCCGGTAGCGGCCGTGGGGGCTGTGGAGGCTGCGCAGCAGGGAGGGGGGCAGCCCAAGAAGCGTGGCCGGCCGCTCGGCAGCAAGGACACGAAGAAGAGGAGGCCGGTGGGCGAGAAGCAGAGGGAGAAGGAAGAGCTGCGGAGGATCGGGGCGCAGAAGAAGCCAGGTCGTCCACGCAAGGACGGCCGGCCGGCGGGAATCGACCTGCCGCACAACGCCGCGCAGAAGGCGGTGTACGAGACACACCGCCAGCGCTTGTAGGCTGGCCGGTGGGGGAAGGTGCCTTGGCGAGGTGGGCAGGGTCGGCAGTGGCGATGGGCGCCCATCTGTACATAAACAATGCTTGCACTTCTTTTACCCAGCGAGTGGCCGGATGTGAAGTGGTGCCCTCCTCTTCCTCATTCGCCATGCACATTTTGCCCACCGTCGTGACCTTCATCGGCGCCATCCAGCCCGCCGTCGTGCACGTCATTCTTCTTTGGCACGTCATCCGGATGTGGATTCCCCTCGTGATGTCCATCGTTCCGGATCCGCCCCCACAAAACCAGCAAGCCCAGCAATCCGAGCAGCACGGCGACAATCGCGGGAGCGGCCGGATGCCGCATTTCTCTCTCGCCTTGCTGCCCGCGCTTTTGCCTTTGGTCTTGCGGAGTCTGCGACGGTAGTGGTGAAGATTCTGGTGTCGCCTCTGCGCCCCACCGAGAAAGGAAGGAATCTCAGAGGACCTGCGCACCTCTCGATGACCCGGCGCTTGGGCTCGAGGAGAAGGAGGAAGCAGAAAAGGGCAGCCGCAGTGGACTGCCTTCGATTCTTTGCGGCGTGATACCCCGATTAGGTTTTTTTTTTTTTCGCCTTTTGTATTCGTGCGGGTTCCGAGTTGGGCGGCACGTCGCAAAGGGTGCCCACGGCGTTTTTTTCTGTATGCAGAGCCTCCGTCCTGCAAACCTCGACCAAAAATACCCCTTGAACCGCGTGGTGTGAGTGTGGTAGCGACGGGATGAGGTTGGAACAAGATCGACATGAGCTAAGATGTTAGCGCTTCGCTAACCGAATCCGGTGGACGGCCCTGGCTAGGTTCCCGAAGAACTTGAACAGCGTGGAAAGGGTTGTAAAGTGTAGTGCTCGATGGATTGGTGGGTGTGGCGTAGCCTCTTGGGCATATAGCGTAGTGTAGTATATTGCGCCAGAAGCCATACGAGTTCTCTTTTGGCTTCGCAACAGTACCTTGTCGCAAGCTGGCCAATCAGGAAACCGACTAATCTACAGATTTCCTAGAAGCCTTGTGGCAGAGCATGCTAACGTGTAGCCCCTGGACATGTCTCTCTACGACACGGGAGCACCCTTCCTCTGCCATGCCAACCTCTCCGCCAACATCTCCCAAACCGGCTCCGCGCCCACCCGTCCTACACTCCTCAAACCCGCTATGACAAAAGGCAGCAACCTCTCAAACTCCCCATCGACATGGTTCAAACCGTCCTCGAAGCCAGACGTACGAATAGCCTTTGATGCTGCCGTCTCGCCATCATCCTTCGCCTGGTCGCCATCCGGATCCGAAGAGTCGCTTTCAACAATGATGGGAACGACGCTTTTACGGCGCGGGAGTTTGGGCTGCACGTTGCTTTTGCTTTTGGGAGCTGTGGATTTTGCGCGCCTTGTTGGCTTCTGGCTTGCTGCTGCGTCGATAAACGTGTCCGAGAGCGCAACACCGAGATCCAGCAGCTGCACCACAGCTCTGTTAATCGGTCGTAGATTCTCCGAAAGCAGTGCTTGGTATTGCAATCTAGTCACATATGTGATATGAATAGCGGCCATGTCATCGATGTCCCCTGCCTTCAACATCGCCGCAGCCATGTCTTCGGCGCTCAAGCAGATGACCGTCTCGGTAAGGTACGAGCGCAGGGTATCTGCGAACCAGATAAGACGTTGGCGGAGCTTGCAGCTGAGGTGACGCAGGCTTGCTGGTTTGATCCAGCGCACTCGTTGCAGGGAGATGCGTTGGACGAGGTACTTTGTGCGGTAGGTTTGCAGAAGGAAGGTGAAGAGTTGTTGGTAGATGGGGATGGAAGTGCGCTGAATGATGTTCATTATCGGCCAGGGTAGCTTTGCATGTCAGTGTCGTTGCATTCTTGATGTAGAGTACAAGGTAACGTACGCCGTATTCAAATGACAAGCTCGCCAACCCTTTGACCGATCGAGCTTGCGTCTTTGAACGTGCGGACCGCACGACGATCCTCTCGGCCTGAGTTCGAGAAAGCGCACTGCTGAAGATACCACGAGCTAGCTCGGTCAAAAGAAAGCGATCGTTCCATCCCCGCTGTCCCGCATCCATGCGCTCAAAGATGGCGTCAGCAAAATCCTGGAAGAGCGATCCGTCTGCGCCAAGGTATAACGTCTTGAAGTCATTCAATATTCTCATCAGACCAGCTTCGGCAAACAAATGTTCACGCAACACGGTCGACGCAAGAGAGTAGTTGCTGCTGATCCACGTCTGAAAAGCGGCCTGGAACAACTCGGAAAAAGGCGACAACGGCATCTCCCCACCTGAGCCGCATACCGTTTCGTGAGCAAGAGGCGGCTCTGCCTCAGAGGAATAGAAGCCAGCCCCGTATATACCCATCTCCCTGAGGAACACAACACTCTTCCCCGTGTTAAATATTTTCAACGCCGCAGGCTGAAGGAAAGTGGGAGAGCGCAGTGCATTCGCTTTTCCGCGACGCAGTACGAAGCGGTCATGCCAGAGAGACGACACCTCGCTTCCGGAATCGTTTTCGAACACGAAGAAGGTCTCATCGTTCAGACCGAGCTCTCCCAATGCCATCCACCTGCGAATGGGCTTCAAGTAGATCTGCAGGCACTCGAAGAAGATGCGCGACAGAAAGTCAAAGACATCCTTTTCCAACGTCATCTGAGCTAAGTTGATTTGGTCGAAAAGGATTTCAAGGTGAATGAAAGGGTTGACTAAGAGTTGTGGTTCGATCTCCGCAAGCAGCTGTGCGAGCCGTAGGATAGGACGAGATGCCGTTTGTAGTTCTTCGCGTAGCTCGAGCAGGCTCACAGTTACCGAGGTGTCGGGGACCAGGAACTTGCATTGTAGAAGCGCGAGCATTCGGTCGTATTCAGCTAGTCTCGTCCTCACAGCTGCTTCCAATGTTTGGATAAGCGGTAGAGACGAGGGCTGTTCTATCCATTGCCGAAGGCGATAAAGCCTGCCCCCGATGTCCGTCAAGTGAGAAAACAAACTGTCCGCCGTCCGATGCATCATATGGCTGAGTACATATTTCTGGTTGACGCGGACGTTGTTGCTCTGCTTGTCCACATGGTAGAGGGACGTCGGAAATCCGGCAAGCATGAACAACGTCTCCCTTACCGCTTGAAGCTCCGTGATGGCAACCTTATCTTCTTGCTCACTTACACGTTGTTTCCAGAACTGCGCGTCCTTGATCGGCTTCAGTCGCTCGAGGCCCACGGGTGCAAGACAAGCCTCCGCATCATACACATCCTCTTCTTCCCCGCGCGTCGCCGGCGTGCCGTTCCATTTGGCAGGCTTCGTCGGGATCTCCTCTTCCTCCGAAGATCCGGCTCCATACTCGACATCCTTCCATAACTCTTCGTCGCTGTACGGATCCTCCTCCAGAATCTGCTTCCACGTCAAGTCTAGCGGTGGCGTCGGTGGTCTTAACAGCTCCAATGCCCCCACATTCGTCTTTTGTGTCGGCTGGTCCGAAAGCAGCAGCAGCAACGACAGGTGCTCTGGGATCCGTTTGCCCGGCAGCTGGTAGATCTCCTTGACGCGCTTGTCGAGCGCATCTGCCAGATCATCACGGTTCAGCACTCGGAACTTCTCGTCTAGGCCGATGTAGCTAGCCTGGACGTCGAACTGGTTCGTGCGAGCATATTGCTGGGCTCTGAGGGCTCTTGTCGCCGTGTCTTTGGCGCGTTTGTAGGCTTGTTTGCTCGTCTCAGGATCGAATCTCAGAATGGAATGAATGAGCTCATCCGTGAGTGCGGCAATCTTCGCACTTTGCGCCATGATGGTCGCAATTCCTTCCTTCGAAAAGCCTTGTTGACTTACCATCGTGCACCACCAAACACGGCTGCCGTGACATCTAGGCCGCTAGCCACTTACGTCACCCGAATGGTCCGAGCGTCCTACACCCACCATCAAACCTTCCCTGGACGAGCAGTGCGTACAAGAGCAAGGCGGGGGGATGCAGTCCCTTGCTTTGCTCTTCCTCTGTAACTCACCATGGCGCTGCACAGAAACATACGCATTCTCGCCGCGCTGACATTATGTATATTTGCTTACCTGTTTGTCCAGCTGCTAGGCGACGAGGGTGGGCCAGTGCAGATGCCAGAGGGAAGGCCGGTATCCGGGGCGGCGGAGATGAGAGAGAGGAAGGGTAGGCTTCAGGATTGGCATCATGATCCGCAATTAGATCGTAAGTCCTGCAATTGGTGCTCTGGCAGTCGACGGGACGGGGCTAATCCTGCATCCCGCAGCATCTGGCGAACCCCCCCGAACCACTACGGCGAGTCGAAGGGGATAACTACGACCCGAACAATGCAAAGAGCGCGCGCATCAATGCGACGATATTGAGCCTGGTGCGGAACGAGGAGCTAGAGGATATGCTGCGGAGCATGGCCGATCTGGAGCGGACGTGGAATCGCAAGTTCAACTATCCATGGACTTTCTTCAACAACGTCCCATTCACGGACGAGTTCAAGAAGAAGACCAGCGCAGCTACCAAGGCGAAGACGTTCTACTGTAGGCCCTCTAGTCCACCCGCCGCCGGAGGATATGCTGATGTACGTGTCAACAGACCTTGTCCCCGCCGAGCATTGGGACATCCCGCCCTGGATAAACCTTCACCTCTATCAGGAATCGGTTGCGCTGCTCACCGCCCAAAAAGTCCAATTCATGAACAAACCCTCCTACCATCAGATGTGCCGCTGGAACAGCGGCCTCTTCAGCCAGCATCCGGCGCTAGCGCACATACAATACTACTGGCGCGTCGAGCCCAACGTACACTTCTTCTGCGACGTCGACTACGACGTGTTCCGCTGGATGTCTGACCACAACAAAACGTACGGCTTCAACATCAACATCTACGACAATCCCGACTCGGTCACGACCCTATGGCCCGAGACGTTGAGGTTCCTGAAGGACCACCCGGGGTACGAGGCTGCAGGAAATGCGAGGCAGTGGCTAGAAGCCCCGGGGAAGAGGGTGGGCAACAATGACACTGCGAATGGGTATTCCACGTGCCACTTTTGGTCGAATTTCGAGATCGGAGACATGGGCTTTTGGCGCAGTGCCAAGTATCGCGAGTACTTCGATCATCTCGACCGGGCAGGTGGCTTTTTCTACGAGCGCTGGGGCGACGCGCCGGTGCACAGCATAGCCCTCGGCCTGTTCGAAGATAAGAGGAAAATCCACTGGTACGCCCTCCACTCCTGCATGGCACACGTCGTACACCCCGTGCTAACAGAATCATCAGGTTCCGCGACATCGGCTATCAACACATCCCCTTCTTCAACTGCCCCAACAGCCCCAAATGCAGCGGCTGCAAACCGGGCATCTTCACCGACGGCGAAAAGTGGCTCAACCGCGAAGACTGCCGTCCCACATATTTCAAGTACGTCGGCATGGACTAGTCGTTCACGCCCCATCGCTGCGATGAACATCTCCTGGTAATTGTCATCGTTCGCAATTGATTTTGCGTCGGCATAGTGGTGGGACTAATGGCGTTGGAATGTAGTCATTAGAGTATGAGAATGCTGTGACGATCATCATGCATGGGTTAGCGGGCGCATCATGTTACAGGGCGTTAGATATTCCCCGTTCTAAAGAAAGGATGGGATTCGGGGTGGGCATCTGGGCGTACTTCACATTGCATTTTAGACGGCAAGCGGATTGATACCTGCTCTTGCATTGCAATCTCAATCCATGACGAAAACTGGCATTTTCACCGACCGAATTAACAGCGTGCATGAGCAGACGATACGCAGTACGGTCGACATTACGAACAGCATCACCACGAAGCCTACCGCACAGCATCAACAGCCAGACAAGCACTCTATAGGAATTCTGTACACACCACAGCGGCATACCGCTTTCCTGGAACACCCTCTAAGCGTACTATCCACGCTCATCACCCGCATTCCATCAGCCTAGGAGAAAGAAAGAGATCACGTTAGTGATACAACGTAACAACGCAGTCCATGCCACCTCCCCGCCCTTCCCCCATGTCTGATCCAAGGAAAGCCGACATGGCGAGTGACATGTACTCCCGCGAGTCGTGCGAGCTCATGTGTTTGTGGGCGAGTTTTGGGTGGTGGAAGCGACGAGAAGGATGGTCTCCAATGGTCATTTATTTACTCTCAGGGTACAGGACTTCCTTGAGCGGGATGCCAAGCTCCTCGCGTATGGGCTCAAGTTCTTGGAGATACTCCTCGTACTGGCCCTTGTTCTCGACCTTGTATTTGATGCCTAGACACGTGTATCAGCGTCCAGGCAGCTGCAAGACATCGTACGGCCCCCTCGAAGTACGCAAGTGAGGAGACGTACCCTCGAAAACGCGCACGGCACAGGGGAAGTCGTTCACGCGGCGGGCGGCGCGCAGGGCAGCGGTGATGACAGCGGGAGATGGAACCAGATCGTAAGCGAAGCAGTTGTTCAAGTTTCGCTGCACACACACCCATCAGCCTCGCATTCTCCCTGGGCGTCGACTCAAGGCGGGCCGGAGCCGCGCGACAACATACCTGTAGCTCGAAAACGTCGTTGACGTTTTCAAACTCCTTCTCGTACCTGCGGCACGCAGCAATGTCAGCGACACAGTCTTGCTTCCCCATGCACCACCCAATGGCACCGCTATCTCTCGGCTACCCTCTGTTCTCCCCTACCCTTCCTCCTTGCGCCAAAAGTGCTTCATACCTGGCAGTAAACTCGTCGAACGTCTCCTCGCCGTCCGCACTTTTCCTGGCTACGCTCTGCGAGAACGTCCGGCTCACGCTCCTTGCAACAGGACTAGTACGGTGTGCCGGAGCGCGGATAGCGATCCGGCTGACCCTCGACGTGGCGCGCACCAAGGACATGTTTGGGGTCAATGAACGTAGGGAAGCTGCAGGAGCGCGTGTGCGATCAGGATGTCGGCAGGGCGGGCGGCAATGCGAGCGTGGGGTTGTGTGGGTGGCTGATGCGGTCGGTGGGTTGTTGCTACTAAAGGTTGAACGCTGGGTTTCGCTGCTTACTCATTGCGCCAAGGATCCACTTGGCCCTACCCAGCTCAACGCCGTTTTCCTATACAACTATTTCCACCGGTTGTTTTTTATGCTGCGCAACGTATCTACTGCCTATGTTTATTGTTGTTGTTGTTGTTTCCTTTTACCGTGCTGTGTCAGCCAGAGGCGACAGTAGGACGGAGAGAGCCTCTCGAGGCACATCTGAAGCTCTCTGGCATATGCTTAATATATCTCTAACCAATCAATGCGAAGCTTAGTAAATCAAAATGCTTCTTACATTTTATTAGGATGAGTTGAACAGCTACATGAGAAGCAAGAGCTAGGCATCAAGATCGATAACAACTTGTCGCAAGCGTTAGGATACATAAGTGTATCGTGCCTGGAAGTCATCAAGACTTCTCTTTCGGTCATAACAGCAACCTTTCGTACCAAGATTAAAGACGATCTTTATTCTACGTTCTGCAGTTCAGGCTCTGATAGTAGATACTCTTTCATACCATAGAATCCTATTCCAAGTCAAGCGATCCTCACGGTTTGATGAACTAGGTTAACAGTGTATACTACTATCGATAGCCAATGCAGAAGTCTGTCTCTTGGACAGTTTCAAACACAGAAGTCAGCCTACTAATACTGTTCAGCAAAGTCGGCCTGACTCCCCTCCATAGCAGACAAGATGAGCCGTGAATTGAACGCCTGCTGGGCTGTATGCATCGCCTGTTTTTCTGTGTCATGA
>QQTW01003267.1_pt1 | contig 11947 bp, 9 predicted proteins | sample 1904831 | NCBI WGS metagenome assembly QQTW01 (sample SAMN09435610, study PRJNA476489) | Subsurface metagenome, whole genome shotgun sequencing project. | reverse complement strand
ACAGAGCCTTATGGCCACCGTCAAGAATGAGGCCACAGCCCGTGCGATGCCCCAAGTCTGTGTTACCAGTTCGGAACGTTGTTAGGGGTACGCCCCAGGACTGTGGTCGTGGTGGAGTCTTGGATATCATACTGTACCGCTCTTTTCTTCCGGACCTCCACCCCGAACTTGTAAACTCGGTCTTGGGAATATTACTTCGTGGCACGCCTAGAATCTCGCGCTCAGGTGTCATAACTTCAACCTCCGAATTTTCTGTGACATTTCGGCTGTCCCGTAGCGTCCGGGTTGGAGATACCGGTGGTGCTCTGGCAAGGGACCCGAGAGTTGTGCCGTTCTGGAGCTCGTCGGGGCTGTCGCCAATCAGAGAGTCGCGACGGTTTCCTTTATGGTCGACGAAACTCGTGCGAAGATAAGGCTGCTCAGGATGCGCACCTCTCAAGCTTCCACTGTTGCCTCTCATATTAGAGCTTATTTTTGGTTTCTTGGAGTTCCGAAAATACCCAGACTCGGTTCGTCCCTCACTTGAAGATGGGCGATCGGTGTGACCAGGCCGAATTGCATCCCTAGCTGCCATTCGTGGTTTTGTTTCCCTCGCAGTCCCTTGATATGACTGCTTCGGGACAGGAAACCGCTCGTCCTCCTTCGAGAGATCTACCGTGACAGGAGGGGTATTGGTAGCCTTCTTCGAACCCTTGCAGAACCGTGTGGATCTTTTGTGAATTCTCATGGTATCCTCAACCTTTCTGTGTTCCTGCGCGAAATCCTCTACGGGTCTAGTACGGAATGAGTCGTTGTTTGAGATTGCTTCCGAACCTTGACTTGGTATCGATGGATTATAGCTCCTTTGCCGTGAGGACGGAGGAATACGCTGCACTTGTCTCGCATCGAGCATGACTATATCAGCATTTTCCGGTGTTCTGATCGGATGCCGAGACTCAGTTAGTATGGACGTGGTCTCCACACGAGGTTTCTTATTTAACGGTCTGTCCATCCGATCTTCGTATAAGTCAAACACCTTTTCACTGGGCTGAACATTTCCGCCTGGACTCGCCATGAGAGTTAGGCTGTCTGGGCAGCTGCGCTTAAGACCTCGACGAAATGGTGAAGGCAGAGCTACAAACTTCTGCAATGTGTCCTTGACAGCCCGTAAATGACCCAGAGTGTTCTTCGGCCGAAATTCTCCTTGCACAAACTATGCTTATGTTAGCAACATATGTTGTACTGTATGAGTCCCGAGAAATACTTGTCCTGGTGCCATGCTCTTGTGCCGAGGTGGATTGCTTGGGGTAATTATGGGTACCGCATTAGGGTCTTCTCTGGAGCAAGTTTCTCTAAGCCGATTGCTTCCTGGGTCGGCTAAAGGAAGCAACATACTCATAGTCTCCCAACAGTCTGCGCTCATCCTCACTCCTGTTTGGGCGCAGTGTCACAGGTTGGTTACGCCCAACAGTGTCTACTGCACTAATTCTTTTGTCAGTAGAACGAAAGCTTGCGGAACCTTTGCAGCTAATGAGTACCTGTTCTTGAGCGTATCGTTTGTAGCACTTCCATTCACTGCCGATGCAGGGTTACGTGAATTGGGGAGATTCAAAGACCGTGCTTCAATCTAGAGATGTGACGAATCAGACGTGGAACTTGCCGAACATCGTCACCCCCGAGGGAAGGACGAGATGATCCCGAAGCCCCACCGCATGGGATTCGGAGGCTTACTTCATCAATTTCCACAAGAGTTATCTCCTCCAGTTCTGCTTTGCTGGTGTTGAGTTCGTTTGCTGTGATATTGCCCGGGATGTCACCGGACATTCTTGACGTGCCCATACATGTACCCGCAGAGGCTTGATTGAAGGTGTTACGGAGGTGGATCGTGAGCGGTCAGGGGCAGTCCACAATGTCACGACCCTTGACCGGCATTTTGAAATGAAATGTGCTCCTTCTGAAATCTCAAGCTTGGTAACAGCGATGCTTATCTGTAGAATGGTCGCTTTTGGGAGTGGATATGACAGCTCCGGGTGGCGTCAGGGATCTGGATATTCACCGTTATAGTTGTATAGGAAGTACCCGAAGCATATTCTCTTGTGTATACTTAGTCAGTCCTCCGACATTTTCAAACTTCATTACGCTCTTGTTTCTGGAAAGGAGTCGTCTCTGCTTTCAGATGTCCATTTCCAGGCATGTTACAGAAGTAATCCCTCGATCAACATAACGCTTAGTTCGCTAAATAAACATATCCAACAATAGGCCATAATGATACAGTGGGGCATTGGCCATCAACACGTTGAGACGGTCCTAGAGGCAGCAGCTGCCCTCATTCCGGTGTAGATCTACGTATCCATACGCAATGCCCATACCTGGGCACTTGCGATGCTATACTGAATGATTGGAGCTATGATCATAACACCTTGCCTCGGTCAGGGGTCTCGTCGTTGTGATTGCTGCGTCGTTTGTCAGAGTTGTGCTGAGTACTACCATTACTCTTCTCGTGTCGAGCTAAGTCAATGGCAGACCGTTGTGCGATGCTGTCATCGTGGCTCTTCCAAACGATGTTCGTGTCTGTCGGGAAAGCCAGCAAGCGTTTGATCGTCTCTCTGCAGAACAATAAGCCCTGCGTAAATGTTGAGGTCGTATCGGGAACATCACCTGATTTTAATATTTCTTCCGCCATCGATCCTAGTCCACACGCTTAAAACATCCTCACCGCTCCTCACGCTGAGTACAGCTCCACACACCTCTTCGCCAGCCTCGGCGAATTGATCGCCGACTATGGCCAGTAAGAGATCCTCCCAAAACCTATCTGCAACACCTTTCTTCAGTCTGACAATCCACTTGCCACCCTTCTTATTCTCCTCGTCTTCCCATACCGGACGAACACCTTTCTTGAAGATATGATAGTCAGAGACTGATGGTAAGGATGAGGGACGTTTGAGGTGAGAGTATACGGTCCAGAAAGCTTCCACAGTCGAGAATGAGGCAAGTGCTATGGTGGACTTTTCGTAATCCGAGTACTTGGAAGTTGGAGGCCTGTACCACACAATCCAAGTTGACTTCAGGGGATGCTCTGAGTTTGCGCTTGGTGATTGATTGGTCAGAGAAGACGACGAAGCTTTGGATGTGACACTCCTGTTTCCAGCTTCCTTGGCAGCCTCTTTGCCCCGCTTTTCGGTCGCTGAAGATGATCCTACCGCGGAGCCAAAATCAAGCGATGGGCCTGGCGTCTTGGGAGTTCTTGCAGAAGATCCGAAGGATGCGAAAGCTCCTGAGCCGAGTCCAAACGCCGAGGAAGCGCCGGAGCTTGGGGATGAGACATTGGTGGAGAGTGGCGAGATTGCGTTAAACGGATTTGATCTTCCGTGTGAAGAGTTGTCGCCGCCAAAACGTTTCGTAGATGTGAATGTTCGGGGAGAATCTGTCTTGTTGCTATTGGTAGTCTCAGAATTGCTCGTAGAAATCGAAGGCTTGCTGGTGCTGCAAAACAACTCATTAGCAGTGTAGGAGCTTGGTGCGGGGAAAAATACTTCGAACGACGTTGCCATATTGTATCCATATGGATCTATACCATCTAGCAAAGGGGGTATCTATGTACTGATATAACTGAACAACTCTAAGCTTGGTGGGGAAAAAAGAGCGAACAAGCAGCAACGATGCAGGATAGAACGAATCGGACTCCGCTATAATGCTGTCGGCCGACCAATTGATGACAACGAACGACTAATTTCTTAGATCTTTGCAGTGGGTATTGATGTAGAGGTCGAGCAGTTGGTGTTGTTGAAAAGGTTCTTCTGTATAAGCTGAATGAAGCAGTTCTAATGGCAGGATAAGTTCCTCAATAACTGAGCCCCCCTTGTAACATTGTTGTAGCGGCATTCGATTGTCGCTAAATATAGCGCGTATTTTTCCGCCAAGCAAAGCTGCTTTAAATTCCACCCAAACTTCACCCGGATTTCTTTCTCTTCATATCAAGACCACCGACTCAAATCATCGCCAGCTCGACATAAGAACCTCCACTCAGCTGGCGATTCCGATGTGTGTGTCGAGAATACGCTCTACCCGCATTTAAAACCGTCGTCACGAGGGCCCCTTGTGTGGCTTCCATGAGGCGATGACGACCTGAATCATGGGACAATCCTGGATGTCCGTTTTCCTTGACCCAACTGCTCATCGATCCCATTTGTAAGCTACCCCTGTTCCTTCCATTGCGGCATTCATTATGAAGATAATTCACAGCTCTGGTAAACCGAGAGCTCAGCCGCGTATACACTCTTGCTTCGGCATGGCGCTGGTTGAGCATGAGGTGAAAGGCAAAGCCTGACTGTTTCTGTGCTCGGGTCTTCAAGCTCTCCAGATAGTACTGAGTTGTTGCTGACAAAATGTTAGGTCTAGAAGCTTACTATCGTTGTTATTGGTACTGCATGAATTTGCAGACCGTCTCCGAAGGAATAGCCTTACTCACCTACACAGGCGCAGTATATTGGATCCAATGACTGCTTTCTTCCCGCCTTGTCTGGTATAGCTTTGAAATGTACTTCTAATTGTCAGCAATGGTGAATCTATTTTCACTACTTGTACTTGATACCTTGGTTTTGAGACTCGATGGAATCACTCTTACTCTCCTTCTGTTTATTGCTGGAAACTCTTGTGCCAACGCTTCTCGACCCATACCACTTTTCTACTGTGCTTTACAATCCATTCTTGGTGCAATTCACGCAGGTGGTGCAGCATACTTTTTTTGATGAAGACAGTCGTGACTTTCTACCTTCTTCAGGAAGGCCAGCGCCTATTGCTTATGCCACCGGATATGGTGACCATTGAGAAGGTGTTCGAATATATAACCGGAGTACATCAACAGTGCTCTATCTAAGCTAGAAGGGAGGTCTTAATAATTGCGGATCTCCCCTTGCTAAAGGAGTATGGTTGCAATGAGTTGGCTGCTCGTGTACAGCTCCGTTGATATTACCATTCAATATGGCAGACTTATTCGGCATCCTTCCCCCAAGATATGGATTCCATATTGCATGGAACTTGAAGACTTTCTACCACCTACTTCATGTTCTGAGGAAACAAAATCCGGCAAGCAAACTCGGTCCGTCCTCAATTTTCAGTGTGCCCTCGCTGAGGTCCTCACGCGACTTGACTTGGAAACCTACGAACCTTATGTGCGAATTGCCAAAGCCTCCTCACAGTTACCAAGCTAAGGGTAGCGCTACCGCACACGAAAGACATTGTAATCCACGAACCGATCACAACGCTGCTTTCATTGCGCTACTCTCCCCCAACCACCAATAGCAATATTCTTTCTCTCCTGCTCGAGCCGGTCCCTACATCTGCCACACACCTCCCTCACGCAAACCGGTATCGCACATTTCCAGAAATGCTCCTCAATTCTCCTCCTACAGATCATGCAATGGAGCCGTAGGTCTTCTTGCTTGTGCTTTGTATGTTGATTGGGTGGCCCAAGCCCGTCGATCATAACAGAATCAGGGAGGTGCGAAAGCCGGTAATGCTCAAAGATATGCCCTGATATGAGACAGTGGTGCTTCCGAATTTGGACGAAGCAAGATGTTACTAGGTTCGCCGAAGAAGAACTGGTTTTTGTCGCTATTGGCTGGGACACCGACGATTGGCACCATGGGCTACGGATTTCGTCAGCTGAAGCTCACAAGGTCGCTTTCCAGCTGCGCAGAACTTAACCTTTTGCCTTTCGCGCGAGGTTTGGACGAGCCCGGACCTGATGTTCCTTCTTCCGGTTCGATGGGCTCGTAATACTCAGGGAACAGCTGGGAGAGCTCTGAGGAAGGCATCGTCTAAGCACGAGTACTTGGTGAAGGAGTGCGGTGCTGAGAGTTTGCTGTGTCTAGAAATTGCTGTGTCTTCTACTCAGAAACCCATCGTCATGAGATTCGGGTGCTTGTAGGCTGTATGATGAATATCGGTAGTTGATGAGCAATACGAGCGATATCTGAGAGTTTACCCAGACGTCGGTCACATAGCTGGTTCTATTCACAGCTGCTCTTCGCTGAGAGTTGGTGAAAGCACATAAGTTTGTCTCAAGCGTACTTCACGACTGACAGCGGCCAAGGTGTTGTTACGTGTGGAAGGCAGGGATACGACAATGTAATGATATATCTCAGTATCCATTCACATTTGTAGAGTATATGTTACTTTGAGTTGTTTCGCCTCTTCAGCATGTCGGCGAGTCATATCAATGCCATACTAATCATCGCTCATGTGCTTCTTTCCGCCGCGCTCCGAAGCTCTTGATCACTTGCAAATCTCGATTCACCTACCATTCGCCTCCGCAACGCCGTGGCCCACCCTAGCCCACCACTGACCCAACCCCTTCGCAAACCCTCGCTCCTCAGCACCCATCTCAACAGGCGGCCCACTGACTTGTACATCGTGGCCTTTCTCAAACACGGCCCAGGCACTGCTAGCAGTACTCACGAGAATGAGTTTATGCTTCTGGCTCTGGACTTTGAAATTCCTGAGTAGAATCACCGCGCCTCCTTGGACAATAGGAAGCGATTCTTTAAAGGGCCGGAACATTTGTGCGCTTGTGGCTGACAGGTTTGAGGAGGGATCGGTGATGTGGAGGGTCATATGGTAGTCTTTTGGACCTGTCTTGGAACGCCGGATTGGAGTTGTGGAGGTGACGATTGCGAGGACATCGATGGTGGAGCCGAAGTGATTTTGGATTGTTGCTAGTGGAGCGAAGTATGAGAGAGGTGTGCGAAAGCCTGCTGGTGCTGATAATTGGTGGAGTATTGGGCGTGGTGACAGAGTGGTCGAGTGGCCATCCTGTAGGGTTTCTCCAGTAGCAGTTTCGTGGGATGGCAGATGCGGGGCATTTAGACTGTTTCCTGTCCCTTCCGGATCAGTAAAACCGTCCACGGTTGGCTCTACGCTTTGCTCGCTTTCCTCGCTTTCTGCGTCGCTTTCATCACCACTGGAGCTCTCTTGATCTACCCCGCTGGATATCTTCGGGGAAAACCACGGGCTCAAAACGTCCGGTACGTTGCTTAGGACGCTACTCCTATGTCTCCTCGAGGATGACTTTGCCGTCTCAGACTTATGGATCGCCAAAGATATCTTCTCAAAAGGGGTCGATATTTGGGGTGGTAGAAGATCAGCAATGGCGGTCTGGCTAAGCTGCGGTGTCGGAAGAGGATGTTCATGATATAGGATTTCGGGAGGTCCATCCGTTTGGCCATCTGTTTGCTGTGTTGCGGTTGGCGTTATCAACTGCGTCTTCACGTCTTGATCAAGCAGACCTCCTTGTAACTTCGCGGAGTGAGTTGCCATGGGCGAATGGGAAGGCGGTGATTCCCCGACATCTTCAGCGAATAAAGATGGATATGAGATAGAGTCCGGAGCCTTGTCATCGTCAACTGAGTCTGATGTTGAGTAATTATCTTCAGAGTTGCAAGGTTGCGACACATGTGACGAAGCAGAAGCTGGACTGAGGAGTTCTTCCTCCCCCAATCGCGCACTGAAATCATCCGAATATTGCTGATCTTCATCGTCAGACTCTCCCTCCAGTCTTTGCATGCTCTCAGATTCCCAGTGCCGTTGCGCTTCTTTTTCAGATTCTCCCAGGCTTTGTACGCTTACGGAACCCGAACGCTGTAATAATTCGTCCTCAAGCTCGTTCTCCAGTATTTGTGCGCTCGATGACACTGAACGCTGTGATGGTTCGTTCTCAAGCTCATCTTCTACTATTTGCGAGACTGGGGAATCAGAATGCTGTTGGGATTCGTCCCCAGATCCAAAGTCAAGCATTCGCACGCTCGAAGAATGTGCAGACGGTGGGGGTTCGTTCTCAGATTCGTTTTCCAGTATCTGCATGCTCTCGGATTCTGAATGCGGTAAAGCTTCGTCATCAGATCCATCTTCGAGATCTATAATCTCCACATCATGCAGCACCAGGGGCTCAGACACTGCATTGGGATCTGGCCTGTTATATTCAAATCCTTGAGTGTGAATCTCTGTGTCCTCGCTGTCATCTTCCCTGTCCTCTTCCCAACCAGGATCTCGCTCCGATGAGTCTCCTTCCGATTCCTGCGGCAACGCTACGCTTTGATCCTCCACTGAACCTACCAGAGACTCTTCACCAGTGCTCAAGCCCTCGAAGTCTTTCCCAGTCCACTCCTCTTGACCTTCAAATGCTCGTTCAATTACCGAACCAATGGAGGATGCTTTATCAGAATGTGTGTTGCGTGACGACTTTCCCTCACCTTCATTCGCAAGTTCTCGTTCTGTCAGCATGAAGGCGCTGTGATTCTGAGATCCATTGTTTCGACCTGTATCAGGCGAAGAAGAAGCTCCTGAGCCGCCTGATTCAGGTCTTTGCAATACCTGCTCTTCTCTATCTAAGCCCGGCGATACCATCTCGAGATCAACTGGATCTGGCTCGGCGGATGCGTCACGCTTTGGAAATTCCGACAATTCTTCCTCGCGCGGAGAGCTTTCGCTAACCCCCTCCAGCACCATCTGAGACACGGTTACCTCGTTCGGCTCGCCAACCTGGGTATCATCTTGCGGATCGTAATGTTCATCCGGCGCACTAGGCCAGAGGTCCTTACGATCTATACTGGGAGACATAAATGGCAGATTTGGCGAAGTAAGAGGACGAAGGCGTGGGGGTTGGGGAAGTACTGGAGTTTCCCACGCACCCTCCTCAGCCCGAGAGGAATCGGTCGCACCGGATGCTGCCTGCACCGAAGATTGTATGGTTGGATTGAAGGACGTTGGGGTATAGACGGGTGATACTGGCCCTAGTTCGCTGGCCACTGATGATACGCTTGTAATAGTAGGAACATGCCCTTCTGGTATATCGGCTCCAATTTCCGTTTGTAGACCTTTGTGTACATTCATCTCACCTTGATGAGCCTTACACTCGGATTGAGGCTCTATTGATTGCTCAGTCCCATCTTCAAGCGCTGTTGGCTGAGGAGGATGTGTTCCTTCGCTTCTGTCTGGGTGTGCCGTTGCAGGGGAGGAAGTTCGAGCGGGTGAGCGTGAGTCAGCTGATGGTTCTCTAGGCCCTGACTGAAGATCGGCCACAGCCAACTCCGTCGTTCCTGCTGAGCGAGCCTCAAATTCAATAGCTTCGCTTAGTTGCTCACCAGAGGTGGACGTGCCCACCATTACCACAGTTCCCGGACTAGGTGATCTCTCGGTGTATGTCCACTGCTCAGAGACTCGCCCAACCTTTTTCCTTCTCTTGGACGGGTTCATGTCCTCTGCAAAAGGCTCATGAAGAGCGTCGAAGAAAGTGCCGGAGCTGATTCGTGTACGCTTGAGGAAGGCAGGTGACCGCCATATATCCGGTCCTTGGTTTGCCGCAAACCTGAAGCCCGATGATGATTCTGGGGGTTGAGATCCTTGTGAGCGCGGAGGAGTAATTGACGTGGGTGGTGGGTCTGGAGATTGCCTTGGATGGTCAATGTCCAACACAGCAACCTGGCACGAGTTGCGAGTAATCTTCAGAGACTAGTTAGTCCAGAACTGCAGGCATCTGTCCAGCTCTACAAGGTGGTGCTATACCTGCATGCGGACCCGCTCTCCAAATCCAAGCTTCCAGTCCACGCCTGTGCCTGGTGTCCTTTGTTTAGCATCATCCCTTGTCCATGCCGCACCTTCTAAGCTTAGCAGAATCTCATCTCCGCTGTATAATCCCGACTTTGCTACCTCCTTAGCGCTAGAGCCACGGTATTCAACTCTCACTTGTCCTTTGGCACGGCGCAAGCGGAAGTCTGGCTCCACCAAGAGTAGCGTGAGCGAATTATTCGAGGCTGAGTAAGGCCATATGAGGGCTACCACAGCGTTTATGGCCTTCGTAGGGTCGATTGACGGATTGAGTTCCGCAATTGATGTCAGGGAGGTCTGCACCTGCGCGGGCGCTCCTAATTCAACCATGGGGATCGGGAGTTTGTTCACTTTGTGCATTCGCTGAACTTCTGCATAGTCTCGGAAGGTGTACCTAGCTCTACATCTCTAGATAGGAAATTTTCAGACGAGCTCCGCTAGCATGTCTGAAAGAGCGAGAGTACCGCGATTGTTTGTGGTCCAAGCTTTGAGGATGGTAGATTCCAATAGCCAATCAGAAGCGGGATGATCTAGGGCTGAGCTAGCCTCAAAGGATCCAAAGCTAACCCGCTGATGTTAACTAGCGTCATGTACGTCATATCAACCACCGAGGTCCTGTACCTTAAATTATCATTCGGTATCTGAGCAGCTACCACCTCCAGCAACTTAATCATTGTTGGTCGAGAATGAAGACCATTGCTTTCTGATCACAAATATCTGCTGCTGCATCTTGCTATATATTCCCTTTAAGTTCTTCGTTGTTTTGGTTAGTTATTCCGTCACTAACTAAACAATTGCTGGCATTGAAGGACAGTATCATTGCTTTCTTGTTATACTTTTCATAACAACACAATGAGCAGTCCACAGAGCTGTAGCAGTGTGAACAGAATCGCCATCATTGGAGCAGGGCCTGGAGGCATCGCGGCAGCTAAGTAGGTCCGATATGCGTCGAGGCTCGTTTCAGTGCGCCGGTCGCTTTTGATTCTTTCACTGATCACCACAAAGATACTTGCGGGCTGAGAAGGTCTTCGAGAAGATAGACATTTTTGAGCAGCGCAATACTGTCGGCGGTGTTTGGAACTATACTCCTATACTGCCGGACAGCATCACCGATGCGCCCCAGGTCAACCCAAATCAGTCGGTCGTAGGACCTCAACGGTGTAACAGCCAAACCAATCATGATACTGAAAATAATACAATAAGAGAAGACACCATTGTCTCACCGCTCTACGATCGACTTGAAACGAATATTCCAACTTTCCTGATGCAGTACTCGGATAAATCGTTTCCTAGAGAGGCGCCATTGTTTCCGGGGCGAAAGCAGGTACTCCAGTACCTGAATGAGTACGCATACGATGTTTGGGATATGATCAAGTTTCAGGTACAAGTCTTAGACGTACGACGAGAAGAGACGGGTTTGAAGGATAGCTGGACGGTGGAGACGACGGACCTACACTCACACTACAAGAGTAAAGCCGTATATGATGCTGTCGTTGTTGCAAACGGGCATTTCAATGTGCCGTATGCACCGAATATAGCTGGGATCACTGAATGGAATGCGCAATATCCGGGTGTGATCTCACACTCGAAAACCTACCGCAGGCCAGATAGCTTCCGAGGCAAGAAGGTGGTCATAGTAGGTAATTCTGCTTCTGGCTCCGACATTGGTGCCCAAATCAGCACTGTCTCCAAGCTTCCGATAATCGTCTCTCGGAGATCCGAGTCATATATTGCACCTGCAGATGAAGATTATAAGATTGAAGTGCCTGAGGTTATCGAGTTCTTACCGTCGACAGACTGGTCCCGTGCTATACGATTTGCCGATGGCCGTATCGAGCAGGACATAGACGCCCTGGTCTTCTGCACGGGTTATCTATATTCTTATCCTTTTCTCAATTCGCTGAAGCCTCCTGTGGTTGCCGACGGTATGAGAGTACAGCATGTGTATCAGCACATCTTCAACAACGACCATCCTACTTTAGCGTTCATCGGTCTGCCAGTAAGGGTTACACCATTTCCTGTCTCAGAAGCTCAAGCTGCGGTGATATCACGTGTGTGGTCCGGCCGTCTCGATCTACCATCGCGACATGAGATGTGTCAGTGGGAAGAGTCTGTCATTGCTAGGCGAGGCGCTGGTAGAGGCTTTCACACGCTGGGGTTCCCATTAGATGCTGATTATCTGGATGAGCTACGCAACTGGGCTCTGACCGCAGATTTGAGGATCGGACTATTGGAAAATGATGGGAAGGGAAAGTTGCCTCCACTATGGGGAGAGAGAGAAAGATGGGCCAGGGCGTCTATGTCCTGCTCGATACGGCCATCGGCAAATCGTATAGCACGGGACCAGTCTGTCGACGGTAAGAAC
>QQTW01003266.1_pt1 | contig 11952 bp, 8 predicted proteins | sample 1904831 | NCBI WGS metagenome assembly QQTW01 (sample SAMN09435610, study PRJNA476489) | Subsurface metagenome, whole genome shotgun sequencing project. | reverse complement strand
CGCGTGAACCAGTGCGTAGGCCGGGTCGGCCCAGTCGTACACCGGCGGGGTGGCGGTTTGTGTTCGGGTATGGGTTTGCCCGGTCGCGTCGCGGGTTGTGGTCCGAATCTGAAAGTCGCGCGTCAGCACTACCGACCCGGCCGACCCTTCGACCGTCACCAACGTTTGGGGAAAGACTTCGTGCTCCAGAATCGACGCGTACGACATGGCCGCGTGGCACACCAGGCCGCTTTGCATCGTCATCAGCACCGTAGCCACGTCTTCACCCCGGATGACCGGATTGACCCGCGCCGTCTGGCAGTACAGCGACCGGGCTTCGCCGAACAGAAACCGGCAGACGTCCAGCACGTGCGACCCGATGTCGGTCAGGATAAACTGCTCCAGTTCGGCTAAGAAGGGCTGGTTATCAAATACCGGAAACGCCGAGCAGAACGACACCGTCGCCTTGAACGGTTGCCCGATCACCCCCGAATCCAGCACCGCTTTGAGCTGACGGATGGGGGTTTGCCAACGGAAGTTTTCGTGGATGTACAGCCGAACGCCCTGCTCCCGACAAACCGTAACCATCTGCCGGGCGGCTTCGAGACTCGGACCCATCGGTTTCTGGCAGATCACGTCGAGTTGCCGTTCGGAGGCCTTGGTCGTGAAATGCAGGTGGGTATCAACGTCGGTGATAATGTCGACAAAATCAAGCTCGTGCGCGTGGCAGTCCAGCAGTTCGTCTATGTCATCATAAACGTGCGGTACGTTCGGCCGGCGTCCCGGGAACCGGCGGGCAAACTCGTCGGCGCGGGCGCGGGTACGGTTGTAGAGCGCCACCAGTTCGACGTGTTCCAGTTCAAACCAGGCGGGTAGCTGATAATTCGCCCAGAAGCCCGTCCCGATCACCGCAAACTTTAATTTTTGCATGAAATTCTTTTATTATTTAAAAAGAACCGTACCTTCGCCCCAACACTACTCTACTGTACTGTATTGGTCTGAACAGAGGCAAATGTATGTGGATTCTCGGTAATAGTATAATTTTTTGTAAAAAGTAGATTCGTGACCGACACTACCATCGATCCGGCCCTCGACCAGCCCAAATACCAGCAACTCGTTGATGCCGTACTAACCGGCATTGAACAGGGAGCGCTGGTGCTGGGGCAGCAACTGCCGTCGATTAGTGAACTGGCCGGGCAGCACAGCGTGGCGAAGGTAACAGTAACCAAAGCTTACGAAGTGCTCCGGGAACGGGGGATTGTGCTGGCCCGGCACGGCAAAGGGTTCTACGTGGCCTCCACCGAGGTCAGGACACCGCTGAACGTGCTGGTGCTGTTCGACACGCTCAACGCCTACAAAGAAACGCTGTACGACTCGCTGAAAGCGGCCCTTCCGCCCGATACCGTGCTGAACGTTTTTTTTCACCACTACAACCGGACGTTGTTCGAGAGCCTGATCCGCAACAACCTCGGCCGCTACAATGCTTATGTAGTCATGCCGCACTTTAACGACGACGTGTCGGAACTGGTGGGCCTGATTCCGGCGGACAAATTATTGCTTATCGACCAGACGATAACCACGTTGCCCGGCGATTTTACCGCCGTCTATCAGGACTTTGAGCAGGACATTTACCGGGCGCTAATGACTGCTTTAGGGCGGCTCAGGCGGTACCAAAAACTGACGTTGATCCGGTCGAACGATCATTTTCAATACATACCAACAACCCTGCTGGACGGTCTCTACCGATTCGGGCGGGACAGCGGGATACCCTGTGTAGCGGTCGACAACTACGACGACGGGCTGGTTCGGGCGGGCGAAGCGTTTCTGCTGTTTGCTGAGCGGGATTTGATCGCGTTCATCAAGCAGGTGAACCGGACGGGATTAGTGCTTGGCCAGGATGTGGGGCTTATTGCGTACGATGACACGCCGGTGAAGGAGATTCTGGCGGGGGGTATCACCGTTATCTCGACCGATTTTGCCCGGATGGGTCAGACCGCCGGGGAATTGCTGACTAACCGGACCCGGGCGAAAGTGGCGAATCCGGGCGGGCTGATTATGCGGCAGTCGGTATGATCACGCGGCTCGGCATCAGCACGTACACCCACGGCTGGGCCGTGGGTACGCCGGGCAACCGGCCCGAACACCCGCTCGATGAGCAGGCCCTGCTCGACCGGGCGCGGGCGTTCGGTGTGCGGGTAGTGCAGATTGGCGATAACTGGCCGCTGCACGAACTATCGGCCGAACGATTCAATGCGCTACGGCAACGGAGTGACAACGAAGGTTATACGATTGAAGTTGGGGCGCGTGGACTGACGATTGACCGGTTGACGGAGTACATTGACATAGCGCAACGGTTGAACAGCCGCTTGCTGCGCTTTGTGATTGATGAATCGAATTATGAACCAGACATTACCACTGTGGTAAGCCTGCTGCGGAACGCCGTTCCCCGGCTCGAACAAACGGGCATTACGCTGGGGCTGGAAAACCACGACCGGCTACTGGCCCGCGAGTTTGCCGACATCGTCGAGCGCGTGGGCAGTGCGAACGTCGGGATCTGTCTGGACTCGGTCAACTCGATGGGCGCGGGCGAAGGCCTGGCCGAGGTGGTCAAAACGCTGGCTCCGTACACCGTCAACCTGCACCTGAAGGACTTTGGCATCCGGCGGTTGCCGCACCAAATGGGGTTTCAGATCGACGGACGACCGGCTGGGCAGGGCATGCTCAACGTGCCGTGGTTAATGGCGCAGGTGGGCCAGTACGGTCGCTGTCAAACGGCCATTCTGGAGCAGTGGGTCGTACCCGAAGCAGAACAGGCCGCCACCCTTGCTAAAGAAGCGGCCTGGGCCGAAACGAGCATGCATTATTTAAAGCAAACGAATCTGTTTAGTGACGAATAACCGATACAACACAATGACTAAAATTGCTTTAGTGGGCGCGGGTGGCAAGATGGGCTGCCGCCTGACCGACAACTTCCTGAAACACCCGGACTACGCCGTTTCCTACCTGGAAGTAGCCCCGGCCGGTATTGAAAAGCTCCGGGAGCGGGGCGTATCGGTGAGCGAGCAAGGCCCGGCAGTAGCCGACGCCGACGTGGTAATTCTGGCCTTGCCCGACGTGGCCATCGGCAGTTTGTCGGAAGCGATTATCCCGCAGATGAAAGCCGGGGCGCTGGTACTGACGCTCGACCCGGCGGCTCCACTCGATGGCGTGATTGCCCACCGCGACGACTTAGGGTATGTCATTGCGCACCCCTGCCACCCGTCGGTGTTCAACTGGGAACCGACCGAGCAGGGTTTCCGCGATTTCTACGGCGGCATTTCGGCCAAACAGTCCATCGTGGTGGCGCTCATGCACGGCTCCGAAGCTGACTACGCGCTGGGCGAGTCAGTCTCGCAGGTGATGTACGGCCCCATCGACCAGACGCACCGGATTACGCTCGAACAGATGGCGATGCTGGAACCGGCGATGGTCGAAACGCTGGCGCAGACCTGCATGGAAGTGGTGAAAGAAGGCTTCGATAAGATCGTGGCGCTCGGTGTACCCGAAGCAGCCGCCCGCGACTTCGTGCTGGGTCACTTACGGATTCAGATCGCGGTGCTCTTCAAGGAAGTGAACGGCACCTTCTCCGATGCGGCCTACAAGATCAGTAAACGGGCCAAGCCGATTCTGTTCCGCGACGGCTGGCAGCGCATTTTCGAGATGGACGACATCCGGGAACAGGTAAAAGACATCACGGCTACCTCGCGGTAGATTACCCCACCCCCTCCCCGTTGGGAGAGAGGCTAAAAAACTTTCGGGGTGTAGCCCCTCTCCCAACGGGGAGGGGGTGGGGTAACCACAGAATCCTAACCACAGTCACTTAACTCATGAAAAACACCACTTTCCTAACTCTTTTCTATCTAATAAGCCTGCTGTCTCAAGCACAAACCGCCCCAACGGGCCTGCTGAAGGTATCCGATAACAAACGGTATCTGGTACGGCAGGACGGCACGCCGTTCTTTTGGCTGGGCGATACAGCCTGGGAATTATTCCACCGGCTCAACCGCGAAGAGGCCGACAAATACCTCAAACGCCGGGCCGAACAAGGCTTCACGGTCGTGCAGGCGGTGGCGCTGGCGGAGTTCGACGGGCTTAAAGAACCCAACCCCTACGGCGAGACGCCCCTGCTCAACGACGATCCGACCAAACCCAACGAAGCCTATTTCAAACACGTTGATTATATCGTCGATAAGGCCGCACAGTACGGTCTGATAATTGGCTTCCTGCCGACCTGGGGCGACAAAGTTTTCAAGAGTGGTTGGGGAAAAGGCCCCGAAATTTTCACCCCGGCTAATGCTCGCACGTATGGGCGTTACCTCGGCACCCGCTATAAAAACCGTTCCAACATCATCTGGATTCTGGGCGGGGACCGTAACCCGCGCGACGGTTCGCAGGATGTGGCCATCTGGCAGGCGATGGCCGCGGGCGTTCAGGAGGGCGTTGGTGGACCCGACAAGGCGATGATGTCCTATCACCCGCAGCCAAACGGTTTGGAAGGGGGCGCATCGAAGTGGTTCAAAGACGAGAGCTGGTTCGATTTCAACATGCACCAGAACGGCCACTGCCGCTTCACGCCCGTGTACGATAACATTTCGGTGTCCTACAACCGGCAACCCACCAAACCGACGATGGACGCCGAACCCATTTACGAAGACCATCCGGTTTGCTTCAACGTGAAAGACCTGGGTACCTCCAACGCCTTCGACGTGCGCCAGTTTGCCTACCTCGACCTGTTTGCGGGGGCGTTTGGACATACGTATGGTTGCCACGACATCTGGCAGATGTACAGCCCCAACCGCCCGGCTGTCAACGGGCCGCACATGTACTGGAACGAAGCCATCGAGCTGCCCGCAGCCAACCAGATGATCTTCGTGAAGCGGCTGCTCACGTCGCGCCCGATGCTCGACCGGGTGCCCGACCAATCCCTGATCGTAGAAAACAACCTGAACCCAGCCGACCGGATTCAGGCTACGCGGGGCCGGGATTACGCCTTTGTTTACACCTCATCGGGCAAGCCATTTACGGTGAATCCGGGTAAGGTGTCGGGCAAATCTGTTACGGCGACCTGGTTCGACCCGCGGACGGGCAAGACGAAAACCGCCGGAAGTTTTACCAACCAGCAACCGCAGCAATTTACCCCACCCGATAGTGGCTACGGGCACGACTGGGTGCTGATGCTGGATGATTCGGCCAAAAACTACCCGATGCCATGATCGTAACGAAATCAGCTACATCCGTTCTGGTCCTGGTCCTGCTCCTGCCTTTATTCGTGCAGGCGCAAACGCCGATGCCCGGCCCGAACACGCGCCTGCTGACGACCAGCATCCGCACGGGCGACACCGACGTTTTCTGGATCAATCCCGTTACGGGTGACGCAGTAAACATTACCAAAGCACCGGCTTCGGAGGAGCGCTATCCGGTGTGGTCACCCGACGGCAAACAGGTTGCTTTTACCTCTAACCGATCCGGTGCTGCACCTGCCGGTGGACCGCTGGTCGGAGCGTTCAATCTCTACATCGCCAATGCCGACGGCACCAACGTCCGGCAACTCACGAAGCAGCCCACCCCGGCAGTTTATTACTTTCCGAGCTGGACCGCCGACGGCAAACAAATCTGGTTTAGCCTGGCCGACGACGTACAGAAGAAATCGGTCATTGGCTACGTCACACCCGATGGTCGGGATTACAAAGAAGTCGCCGAGGGCCGCGATGGGGCGATTTCGCCCGATGGCAAAACGATTGCGTTCACGAAGCAGGTCGGCAAAGGATATTGTCTCTTCACGATGGATGCCGACGGGCGCAACGTCCGCCAACTTAGTCAGCACGAAGACGAAATCGGAGCCGTGGCCCCCGCCTGGTCGTTCGATGGGCGGCAGATCGTTTACAGCGACCAGGTGGGCGACGCGCTGGAACTGTTCGTGCACGACGTGGCGACGAAGCAAAACCGGCAACTTACGAAATTAGGCAAGATCAGTTCGTCGGCGGCCTGGTCGCCGGACGGTCAGTTCATCACCTTCCGGGTAACGGAAGATGCCTACTGGCGCAATATCGAAGCCCGTGACAAAGCCTACCAGGACAAACGACCCGACAAACGGCCGGTCTGGATGGTGGGGGCCGACGGTTCCAACCCGCACGTCGTCGAAGTATTACGCTATCACTGTGCCATTGACGGAAGCCGGGCCGCGTGGTGGCCGGGCAAATAACCATGCTGACCCTACTCCGCGAACGCACTTACTCGTTGACGCTCACCATTTTACTGGTCGGCGTTGGCGCGGCCGTGGCGTTTCCGCAAACATTCCCGACGTTCGGCAACTGGAGTCAGTTGCTGCTGAACCTCTCCATCGATACCATTGTGGCCGTGGGCATGATGGTGCTGCTGGTTTCCGGCGTGTTTGACCTGTCGGTCGGGTCGGTGGTGGCCTTTGCGGGTGGATTAGCGGCCTACGGGATGATAGCGTTTGGCTGGCCCGTCGCGTTGGCCATCAGCACGACGCTGGTGGCGGCCGGGCTGATTGGCGCTACCAACGGCTACCTGATTGCCTACCAGGGTGTTAACCCCATGATTCAGACGCTGGCCATGATGGGCATTGTGCGCGGTGGGGCGCTGTTGGTGAGCGGAGCAGGTATTCAGAACCTGCCCTACTGGTTCAACGCCATCAGTCAGTCGCGGCTGCTGGGGGTGCAGATGCCCGTCTGGTACATGCTGCTGACGGTGGGCGTATTCGCGTTTCTAATGCACCGGACCGTATTTTTTCGGCGCTACTACTACATCGGCGGTAACGAACGGGCGGCCGACTTGTCCGGCATCCGCGTCCGGCGCATGAAGTTGTTCGGCTTCGTGCTTACGTCACTGCTGGCCGGGGTTGCCGGGTTGCTACTGACGTCGCGGCTGGGAACGGCTTTGCCCACGGCGGGGCGGGGGCTGGAGTTGCGCGTGATTACGGCGGTTATTCTGGGCGGTGCCAGTTTGTCGGGTGGGCACGGAAAAATCGTTGGGGCGCTGCTGGGGGCCGTCTTCATGGGTCTCGTCAGCAACGTGATGGTGCTGGCCCGCGTGTCGGGCTACTGGCAGGAGATTATCCTGGGCCTGATTCTGATTACGGCCGTTTGGACCGATATGGCTCTGCAAAAACGGCTTCGTTAGTTGGCCGGATTAATCATCAAAACCTAACAACCATAAGAATGAAAATCTGCGTGTATTGTGCTTCAAGTGCGAAGGTTAGCCAATCGTATTTTGATGCGACGGAACAGCTTGCGAACGAATTGGTGCAAGCAAACATAGAGGTTGTTTATGGCGGTGGCGCTGTTGGCCTTATGGGGAAACTGGCGGATACAATTATAGATCAAGGGGGCAAAATAAAAGGCATTATGCCAAAATTCATGAATGAAGTGGAATGGGCCCATAAAAAAGTAGTCGACTTTGAGTTTACCGATACGATGCACGAGCGGAAAGCAAAGTTTCTGGAAGACATTGATGGATTGGTAACGTTGCCCGGCGGTAGCGGAACACTCGAAGAATTACTGGAAGCCATAACCCTGAAACGACTTGGCCAATTCACAAAGCCAATAATCATTCTGAACACAAATGGCTTTTATGACCCATTACGTCAACTGCTTGAAAGATGCGTAAGTGAAAATTTTATGAACGAAAAGCACTTGCAGATGTGGACATTCGTCGATGCTCCGATAGATGTTATACCAGCACTACTACAGGCAACACCCTGGAACACAGACGCCATCAGCTTTGCCACGAATCAATAAAATCACTTGCCACGAAGCGTTATGAAAGGATATGTGGTTTTGGCATTATTGCTCGCATCCTGCGAATTGCCGCCCCGCAATGCGGCTTCGGTGGCTCGGTACGCCACCGAAGCGACTACGCAATCGGGCGCTGCGGAAGAATACGTCATGGTGACCACCGCCGTATCCATGCCGATGTACGTGAACCACGACCAGGCGACCTTTAAGCGGTGGGGCAAAGAACGCAACGTGAAGGTGTCGGTGCTCGGCCCGGCCGACTGGGACGTACCCGCGCAGATCAACACCATTGAAGAAGTAATCGGCACCCGGCCGTCGGGCCTGCTCATCAACGGCACCGACCCGGCCATTGGTCCCGTCATCAACAAAGCCGTGGCGGCCGGCATTCCAACGGTGGTTTATGACTCCGACATCCCCAACTCCCGGCGCGACGCGTTTCTGGGCACCGACTGGTACGAGATCGGGCGGATGCAGGGCGAAGAAATGGCAAGGCTGCTGGGCGGGAAAGGTAAGGTGGCGTACATGGGCATCCTGGGCCTGACCAACATGGAAGCTGGTTTCCGGGGGTTGCTGGACGTGCTGAAAAAATACCCCGGTATCGAAGTCATCGGGAAGTTCGACGACAAGGCCAACGTGGAAGAAGCGGCCCGCATCACGGCGGATCTGCTCTCGGCGCATCCCGATCTGGCGGGCCTTTGTGGCTTTGATTCCAACTCGGGTCCCGGCATGGGATTGGCCGTGAAGGAAGCGCGTCGGGCGGGTCAGGTGAAAATTACGACGGTGGACTGGGAGCCGGAGCATTTGCAGTTAGTGCGCGAAGGCGTCATTCAGATGCTGGCGGGCCAGAAACGGGAGCTGTTCACGTGGTACGGGGCGCAGTTCCTTTACGACCGGGTGCACCAGACCAACCGGCTATCGGGCAGCGACGCGCAGGCGGGCATCACCAACATCCCGACGGCCGTGAACACGGGTCTGCTGCGCATTACGAAAGCAAACGTGGACGAATTCATTAACCGACCAACGCAATGACCGACTCATGGAACATAAATTGAATCGCAACCAATAACCCAGCGATCAGGAATCGTTTAGCCGGTTTTACCCCGCTTAACCAACCATCCTTACTTAAGTTTCATTAAACCCAACTCCTACGTATGAATGCGCCTTTTTACTTCATTCCCGTCGCTTCGCTGAGCGTGGCGCTGGCCCTGGTCCATCCGGCGGTAGCTGGTGGTCCCCACGCATACAGACCACCCTCCTCCACGAGGAGCACCGCCGACGTAGCCGTGAAAGGCCGCGTAACCGACGAAACCGGGGCCGGGCTGACCGGCGTGACGGTGTCCATCAAAGGCACCACGCGCGGTACGACCACCAATGCCACCGGCGATTACACGCTCACCGCCCCCGACCGGGGGACGCTGGTGTTTAGCTTCGTCGGGTACGTAACCCAAGAAATTCCCATCGGGAATCAGTCGACCCTGAACGTTCAGATGGCTCCCGACGCCCGAACGCTACAGGAAGTTCAGGTTGTGTCGGTCGGTTACGGCGAACAGCGTCGGCGCGACGTCACGGGCGCCATTGGGTCGGTGGACATCAAGACGCTGCAAAACGTGCCGATCCAGACCGCCGACCAGGCCTTGCAGGGCCGCATTGCCGGGGTCGACGTGCAGTCCAACTCTGGCCTACCGGGTAACGGCGTGAAGGTGAACATCCGGGGGACGGGGACCATCAACAACTCCGACCCACTCTACGTCATCGACGGCTACTACCCGGCCAACGTCAACAGCATCAACCCCAACGACATTGCCAGCATCGACGTGCTGAAAGATGCGTCGGCGTCGGCTATTTACGGGGTACTGGGGGCCAACGGCGTGGTTATTATCACCACCAAACGGGCAAAGGCGGGTAAGCCAACGGTCTCGCTGGATGCGTACTACGGTCAGCAGCAGGCCATCCGGTTTCTCGATCTGCTCGGTACGCGCGACTTCGCCACGGTCAGCAACAACGCCAAAGACAATGCACTGGCAGATGAAAACCTCAACGCGTTTCTATCGGGCAAACCAGGCAACATCGGTCTGATCGGTTCCACGCGCGTCGAGACGCTGGGTAACTTGGATAAACTGCCCACCTACGATCCGTACCAGCCCGAACTGGCGGGGCAAACCATCGATACCGACTGGCAGCGGGCCGTCTACCGCACCGCCCCCACCTCCAACTACAACCTGACGGTGTCGGGCGGGAACGAGAACTCCCGGCTGCTGGCGTCGGTGGGCTATCTCCAGCAGGATGGCATCATTCGCGGGTCGGACTTCAACCGGATTTCAGCCCGCATCAACGGCGACGTAACCTACAAAAAGCTGAAGGTGGGCACCACGATTTTCTTCGGGCAGGAACGCCGGTTGCAGAATGCGGGGAATAACGGAGGGGGGACGGCTGCTTCGATCACGAAAGCCTCGCCTGCCTTAGCCATCTACAACCGCGATCCGCTCTACGTCCTCGGCTTCAACGGCAACGAGCGCACCCGCGACGGGCAGGACGCTGGCAATCCCCTGCGCGACCTGATTATCAACGACCAGCGTAACACGTCGTACAACGGCTATGGCACGGCGTTCGTGGAATACGAAATCATTCCGGGCTTGAAGTACAAAATCAATACGGGGGCTAACCTCACCCTGTCGTCGCAGAACAACTACTATCCGGTGTATTATTCGAGTTCGTACGACAAGCGCGATCCGGGTCTGAACAACCTGTTCCAGAACCAGTACCGGAGTTTAGGCTGGCTGCTGGAGAACACGCTGAATTACGAAAAGCGCATCGGCAAGCATAACTTTTCGGTGCTGGCCGGTTACGTGTCGCGCAGTGAAACCCGGACGTACTTTGAAGCAGCCAAGAATGGTTTCCCGGCTGGCGACCAGATTCGGGTGGCCGACGCGGGGGCAACCGTCACCAACTACAACGGCAACCAGTACCAGACCCGGCAGGTGGGTTTGCTGGGGCGGGTTAACTACGAGTACGCCGACCGCTACCTGCTGACGGTCAACGTCCGGCGCGATGGCTCGTCGCGGTTTGCCGATGGATACCGGTTCGGGGTGTTCCCATCGGCGTCGCTCGGCTGGCGGGTCAGCGAAGAGTCGTTCCTTAAAAACGCGACCGGTGCCGTCAGCGAACTTAAGCTGCGGGCGGGCTGGGGCCAGATTGGCAACCAGAATATCGGCGACTACCGCTTTGCGCCGACCATCGACATCAACACCCGCTACCTGCTGGGTCAGAGTATCGTTACGGGGGGCGGCACGATTACCTCGGCGGCTAACCCACTCATCAAGTGGGAAACAACAACGCAGACCAACGTGGGTCTCGACTACGGCCTGTTCAATAATCGCTTAGCGGGGTCGATTGACTACTTCGTGAAAACGACCAACGGCATTCTGCTGCAGGCCCCCATCGAAGCTTCCACGGGAATCGACGGCCGACCCACCGAGAACGTGGGCAAAATTCGGAACAGCGGGGTGGAACTGGCCCTGAATTACGGCCAAACCAGCGGCACTGTGGAGTGGAACCTGGGCGGCAACATCTCGTTCATCGACAACAAGGTGCTGTCGCTGACCAAGAACAACGAACCGACAGCCTTTATCGTGGGTGGTTATGACAACTCCAACGACAACCGGCCCCTGACGCGGGCCACCGTTGGGCAGTCGGTGGGGGCGTTTTACGGCTTAGTGGTGGACCGGATCATTCAGAACAGTTCGGACCTGTACTACACCAATGCGACCGACGGCAATTCGGGCTCGGCCTACGGCGGCTCGGCGCTGCGGCCCGGCGACATCAAGTTTAAAGACCTGAACGGCGACGGCATCATCAACGACCAGGACCGCACCATCATCGGCAGTCCGATTCCGAAGTTCACCTACGGCTTCTACGGCCGGGCCGCCTACCGGGGTTTCGACGTGCAGGCGCAGTTCAATGGCGTGTACGGCTCGCAGATTTACAACGCGGCCCGCTTCTGGACCGAGGGGATGCAACGCAACTTCAATTCCTCTTTGCAACTCTGGAACGTACCCAGCAGTAGTAGGGCGGTTAAACCCAGTAGGGTGATTGTCTTTTTCATGGTCGTTAAAAAGAAACTTGAATGCCGCCGATTAGACTCTTGGCGACGGGGCAGTTGGCATTGTCGATGTTGCGG
>QQTW01003265.1_pt1 | contig 11954 bp, 8 predicted proteins | sample 1904831 | NCBI WGS metagenome assembly QQTW01 (sample SAMN09435610, study PRJNA476489) | Subsurface metagenome, whole genome shotgun sequencing project. | reverse complement strand
GCATCCGGTTTATCCATGCATCAATTCTATCAATTTTGCCCCTCAATCTGTAGGCTCTTCGATTGCCGGGTTAATAAGAGGAGTCTGATGGGTCTTGTATCAATTCTATGGGATAAGCACGTCTAACGCGTGGCACCAGCCGATGCTAGGCGGGGAAGTGCGCCTACCGTCGTAGCCAGACTTAACGAGAAAAATCAGGTTGGAATAGGGGTCACCGTACCATAAAAAGAACAGCCTACGAATCAGGCTGTGAAGCCCGATAGATAAGGCTTTGCCACCTTATAAAAACTTATGATGGCAGAATATCATATCTACTCTGCACCAAGGAGAGTAAGTCTGAAATCACCGAGTTTCGTTGTCTTGCTGTCGCCCAAAATCCTTGGCGTAATTTTTTCTGGAGCGGACACGGTCACCCCAAAAGGGTCTTTTTTTCTGTAGGGAGACGTTTTGTAGTACGAATGTTCTATAGAATTTGTATATTACCTTCCTACAAATTTATGGAACCCCTGACAGAAGCTCAAGAACAACTATATAGCTGGCTAGCAGAATACATTCGTAATTATCAGCATTCGCCTTCAATTCGGCAAATGATGCAGGCGATGAAATTGAAGTCGCCTGCACCTATTCAAAGCCGTTTGGAACATCTACGCGCTAAAGGCTACATTGGGTGGACCGAAGGCAAGGCGCGGACGATTCGGATTGTGCAAACCGTGAGGCAGGGCGTGCCAGTTTTGGGTGTGATCGCTGCCGGTGGTTTACTGGAACCATTTACTGATGCTGTGGAGCAGCTAGACTTTTCTAACCTATTTTTACCACCCCAAACTTTTGCACTGCGGGTGATGGGCGACAGCATGATCGAAGACTTTATTACTGAAGGAGATGTGGTGCTTATGCGCCCAGTACCAGAACCGGATCAACTAAAAAATGGCACCATCGTTGCCGCCAGAGTGGATGGACACGGCACCACCTTGAAACACTTTTACCGGCGGGGCGATCGCATTACGCTCAAGCCAGCAAATTCTAAGTACAAGCCAATTGAAGTTAACGCAATGCAAGTGCAGGTGCAAGGTGTTCTCATAGGTGTTTGGCGCGGCTACGATGAATAGAAAGTGCGGTTACACGGGGCACAACACTGTAGAGTAGGCGAGTCAATCTAACCGCTGCTGACGCTGATACAGCGACGAATACAATCCCTTCTTGAGCATCAACTGTGCATGCGTTCCTTGCTCCATCAGCACCCCTTTCTCTAAGACCAGAATCAAGCCTGCCTTCTTAAGTGGCTCAAACCGATGAGCAATCATAAAAATAGTACGATTCTGAGCCATACGCTGAATATTCTGTAAGACTTGCTGCTCAGTCTCACTATCTAAGGCAGTGGTGGCTTCGTCCAAGATCAGCAGCGGGGCGTTAGAGAGGAACAGGCGTGCCAGAGATATGCGCTGACGCTGACCTCCAGATAACCCTGTACCTCGTTCTCCAATACTGGTCTCGTACCCTTGTGGTAGTTCAGTAATAAAGTCATGGGCTACTGCTAGTCGAGCAGCTTCCACCACTTGCTCGGCTGTGATTTCTGGATTGCCTAAAGTGATATTTTCTAAAATAGTGCCATTGAACAGAAAATCTTCCTGGAGAACCACGCCTATTTGTTGGCGAAGAGAGACTAAATCAGCACTTTTGATATCGAAGCCATCGATTAGAATGCGACCTGATTCGGGTAGGTAGAGGCGCTGTAGAAGCTTAGAAAGGGTACTTTTCCCAGAACCACTACGACCCACAATTCCTACAAATGTTCCCGGTTGAACTGTGAAAGAAATTCCTCTCAGAATTGGTTCTTGGTTAGGTTTGTAACGGAAAAATATTTGATCAAAGATTACTTGCCCTTGCAGAGGAGGTAAAACTAGACCTGTTCCTCTCTCGGCTTCTGGGGCAACATTAAGAATATCTCCTAGCCGATCTACAGAAAGCAAAACTTGTTGGAGGTTTTGCCAGAGTTGGACTAGTCGGAGGAGTGGCCCTGTTACCCTAGCAGAAAGCATTTGAAATGCCACCAGTTGACCAATAGTCAGCTGGCGATCAATAGCTAACTTAGCTCCAAACCATAGAATCAGCAAATAGGAAAAACTAGTCAGAAAGGTGCCAATATTGCTGCTGATCTTAGAGGCTATGGAAGCTTTGAAGTTTGTCCGGACGTAACGAGCAAATAATCCTTCCCAACGTTCGCGGGATACTCTCTCCGCCCCATGTGCTTTAACTGCATGAATCCCAGTTACAGTTTCTACTAAAAAAGATTGAGTATCCGCACTTTGGTTAAAAGTTTCGTTCAACCAATTTCGGAGAATGGGTGTTGTTACCAGAATGAGAATAGCAAATAGAGGAATAACGGCAAGAGCAATCCAGGTGAGTGAAACACTGTAATAAAACATCAGTGCCAAATACATCACCACAAAAAGGCTATCCAGGATGACAGTCAAAGCGGTGCCTGTCATAAACTCACGGATGTTTTGTAGTTCCTGCACTCGTGCCGCCGTGTCTCCAACCCGACGAGACTCAAAATAAGCCAGAGGTAACCGCATCAGGTGACGAAATACCTCAGCAGATAAGCTGAGATCAAGACGACGAGCCGTGTGGGTAAAGATAAATATCCGTAAGACACCAAGAACTGCCTCGAATACTGCAATACCCAAAAGGGCGATCGCCATCACATCTAATGTGGAAAGGCTTTCTTGCACTAGCACTTTGTCAATAATCACCTGAGTGATTACCGGTGTTGCTAGCCCAAATAGTTGTAACGTAAAAGACGCTAACAGCACTTCCCCTAGTAACCTTCGGTAGCGCCAAACCGCAGGTAGAAACCAACTCAAGTTGAACTTATCTTGTTTCTGAATCAGTTCTACTTGCCAAAGTTGCCCGTCCCAAGACTCCTCAACTGCCGACAAAGTAAGGCTCTCACAAGTTTGACTGGGGTTTAGGGGGTTAGCAACAATCAGGCGATCGCCCTTGACTCCATACACCACAACCCAGGACTCTTGTTGCCAACGCAGCAAAGCCGGAAATGATAACTGCCGTAAGTCACTCCAAGTTGTCTGCAACCGTCGCAGTTGCAGTCCCAATTTTTCTCCAGCTTCCACAACATTTTTCGGGTTTTGTCCCCGCAACTGACGTTGCACCCACTCCAATTTAGCTGGGTTTTGGAGGTGTTGAGTCGCCATTGTTAAACAGGCAGCCGCAGTGTTAAGACTAGAGACGAAGGGGTAACCCGAAACTGGCTGGGGTGATTCGTTGCTAGCCGGTTGATAGCGCCGTTTTAGGGAAGCCCAAAATTGCTTAATTTCTGCTGAGGATGTTGTCCAAAGCTCTGAATTCCAGTACAAAACGACTACATCTTTGCTAGACGCTCTGGCTTTCCACGAGCCCGAGAGTTCCAGCAGATCGCCCAACCAATCACCTTTTTTCAAGATGATGGATTCACCTTGGTCTGGTATCAGTCGCACCGAACCCGTAAGCACTACGAACTGACCTCTAAAATTTGCTTTGGCTCCATTGCCATCAATTCTGTGATCTGAATCTGTAGCCCAGATTATTTCTCCCAAGATGTATCTACGAGTCTCAGCTTGATTCTTAAATCTAATTTGCTGTTCGGGAGTCAGCAAATTAAGGGGCAAGACATCCCAATCCAATTTGTTAAATTTTTCGTCAGTAATCATAGACTCACCTGTAGCTTGATAGTGAGCTTCTGCATTTTCTCTCCCAGCCATTGTTCAAATAGTTGATTTTGCAGATCTTGCTTCAGCTGACCTTCTAATGATGCTGGAAGGAATTGTTCAACTCTAAATAAACAGTATGCCTGCTCAAGTTCTATCGGCCCAACTACTTCGCCTGGACTTGATAGATCAATTAAAGCTCTGAGGTTGTCAGGCATTTGTCCTCGGCTCACTGCTCCCATCATGCCGTTGAGAATCCGATCATCTGTTATGGAATACTCCTGGGCTAGCTGTTCAAATCTAGCTCCTTCCATAATCTGACTCTTTAATTCCTCAGCGATTTCTTTATCATTAACAATGATGCGAGATAACACCACCCGATCTAGAAAAAGCTTGCGCTCAATGAAATATTCTTGTAGCTTTGGCTCTCCAATATCACTTTTAAGTTTTTCTAACTTGAAACTAGAAGCGACCTGCTTATGAAAACTAGAATAATCTAGACCATTATTGCCTAACCACTCCTGAAACTTTTTGGGATCAGTAAGCTGCTGCTCTAATCGAAAATCAATAACTGCCTGCTCAATCACTTCTGGGCTAATGCCAAGATTATCCCGCGTTTGTATTTCTTGTTCTAATATATTTTGACGCAAGATTTCTAGTATGAAAGGTTGAAGTTTTCCACATACTTGCAGATATCTCAAGGCTTGACTGAGGGAAATTGACCGCTCATCAACTATTAAAAATGGTGTAGATTCCATGTCTTGCATACACTGGATAAATTCCCAGGACTAGCGTGCCACTGCTTTTTACCGGAAAAAGTATGGTTAGGCGATCGCAGCCTATTATGCCCACATTACACCTATGAAGCTGCTGATAGGGGCCCTATAAACTGCTCCTGCTCGCTACATCCACGCCAAGCTCCGTAAGATTCAACGAAAGTTGCTAAGGTTACAATTCCAGCTTACCTTGTTTTTCATCCATGACAACTTAAGTTGCGCCACCAGCAAAAATAAATTAAATTTCGTTGATTGGTTGTCGTCCAGCCTCCTTGGCAGCTTTATTCAAAGCGGGTTATGGTGGCGGCAATCCTGACACGGTCCCTGTGGATTAACCGCACATCGTAAATGACCAGACCGGGCATTAAATCGGCAGCTGATGTCACCGATCAGATAACCAACCCCTTCTAGGTAGTACCGCTCCGGAGGGAGGGGAGAGGTGATTCGCCTTCTCACCCTCATAGAGACGAGCATTGCCTGCCTCAACTTGGCTTGTGTCTGGGCCTCACTACGGCGGAGCATCCATATTGAAAGCAGTGGTGGCATCAAACCGACGGCAAAAATCCACAGTGTTGCTAACACCTTGTGTTTACCTCTGAGTTGGGAGAATCTTCCTGTATTTTATTCGCTACTTAAACTAACTCCGAAGGTGCTTGAATGGCGGGAGGGGGCTGAATTTGAGGTTGGAACTCGAAGAGGGAGTACACCACATTGCGGCGAATGTTGGTCATCATATCCAAAAATAGTTCGTAACCCTCGCTCTTGTACTCGATCAGCGGGTCTTTTTGACCGTAACCACGCAGTCCCACCGATTCGCGCAGAGCATCCATTTGTTGCAGGTGTTCCCGCCAGAGAGTGTCAATCTGCTGCAAAATAAAGAACCGCTCTGCTTGTCGCATCAGTCCCGGTTGGACTTGCTCAACCTGTGCTTCTTTCATGTCGTAGGCAATTCGCACCTGTTCATGCAAAAAGGTTTTAATTTCACTGACTGAAAGCTCTTCTAGTTGACTCGGCTCTAAATCTGAAAGCAGGTAGACAAATTCTTTTACCTTATTAACCAAGGTGGGCAAATCCCACTCTTCGTAGGGAAGATCTGGATTTACGTAGTAATCAACGATCTCATCCATCGTTTTTTCGGCGTACTTGATCACTTGTTCTTTCAAGTCTTGACCTTCCAGCACTCGACGGCGCTCTGCATAAATGGCGCGACGCTGGTTGTTCATCACCTCGTCGTACTCAAACACCTGCTTACGGATGTCGTAGTAGTAGGTTTCAACCTTTTTCTGAGCGCCTTCCAAACTGCGAGTCAGCATCCCGGATTCGATTGGCATATCTTCTTCAACCCGAAATGCATTCATCAATCCAGCCACGCGATCGCCGCCAAAAATCCGCAGCAAGTTGTCCTGTAAGCTGAGGAAAAATCTTGTAGAGCCAGGGTCACCCTGCCGCCCTGCCCGACCCCGCAACTGGTTGTCAATTCGCCGTGATTCGTGGCGTTCTGTCCCAATTACGTGTAGACCCCCAAGGGATACTACCTCGTCGTGTTCCTGAGTGGTGAATTGTTCGTATTCTTGACGTATTAGGTTATATACCTCCCGCAACTTTTGAATCACGCGGTCGTCTGTCGGTGCTCTTTCTGCTGCGATCGCTACTCGGTCTTCTGCCTCTAGTTCCGGTAGGCTCCGCTCCCCATACTCCCGCACCGCAAATTCTACCGCTTGTTTCAATAGCTGTTCTGTTTCCCGCGATAGCTGGGTTGGGAAAATCTGTGGCGACGCCTTCCAGGTCTTAACTTTCACGCCAGGGACAAAGCCTTGACCACCACCATTTCCCGACGGCAAACCAGCGACTCGTCCTGCACCAAACATATCTTCATCGCTCGGCTCCACAATCCGGGGCATAAAGTATTCCCGTAGTTTCAGCCGTGCCATGTACTCAGGATTTCCACCCAGAATGATGTCTGTTCCTCGACCTGCCATGTTAGTGGCAATCGTCAACGTGCCCTTACGTCCTGCCTGAGCGATTATTTCTGACTCCCGCTCTACGTTCTCTGGTCTAGCGTTAAGTAGGTTATAGGGGATCTGCCGCTGATTTAATAGTCCACTCAGATATTCAGATTTTTCGACGCTAGTTGTTCCGATCAGTACCGGTCGCCCCATTTCGTGCATCTGGGCACACTCTTCGGCAACTGCCCGCCACTTCGCCTCCTCAGTTTTAAAGACCATATCGGGCCAGTCCTGACGGGTAGTGCGCCTATTGGTAGGAATGATCGTCACTTCTAGTTTGTAGATTTTTTCAAACTCTACCTCTTCCGTCTTGGCGGTCCCGGTCATTCCAGCTAATTTCGGATATAGCAAGAACAGGTTTTGATAGGTAATCGTTGCCAAGGTCTGTGTTTCGGGTTGGATCTCTACCCTTTCTTTTGCTTCAATTGCTTGGTGCAGACCATCACTCCAACGCCGTCCTGGCAGCACCCGACCTGTAAACTCATCTACGATCACCACTTCGTCGTTGCGGACGATGTAATTTACGTCTTTGAGAAACAGTTCTTTGGCTTTAATCGCGTTGAAAATATAGTGAGCCCAAGGGTCATTGGGATCATATAAATCATTTACTTCCAACAGCTTCTCGGCTTCAGCAAAGCCTTCATCAGACAGCAGCACATTACGAGCCTTTTCATCTACCTCGTAATGCTCCTCGCTCTTTAGCGCTGCCGCAACTTGTGCCGATTGCAAATATTTTTCTGTAGGTCGTTCCACCTGCCCGGAAATAATCAGCGGTGTCCGTGCCTCATCAATTAGAATCGAATCGACCTCATCAATGATGCAGTATTTGAAGGGTTGTTGTACCACATCTTGCATTGCGGTAGACATGTTGTCGCGCAAGTAATCGAAGCCTACCTCGCTATTTGTGACATATGTGATGTCACAGGCGTAGTTCTTCTTACGCTCTGATGGTCCCATCCCCTGTTGAATTAGCCCAACGCTTAAACCCAAGAAGCGGTGTATCTGTCCCATCCACTCGGCATCCCTACGAGCCAAGTAGTCGTTAACCGTCACAACATGCACTCCCTTACCAGTTAGTGCATTCAGGTAAGCTGGTAACGTGGCAACCAAGGTTTTACCCTCACCGGTTTTCATCTCGGCGATCTGCCCTTTGTGCAGAATAATTCCGCCTAAGAGTTGAACGTCAAAGTGTCGCAGCCCCAATACCCGTCGTCCGGCTTCTCTTACTACAGCAAAGGCTTCTGGCAGCAAGTCATCTAGAGTTTCACCTTTTTCCAACCGCTGCTTAAACTCCGCTGTTTTGCCGGTTAGCTGCTCATCGGTAAGAACCCGGATATCATCCTCTAGGATGTTGATTTCTGTGACGTAAGGTTGGTATTTTTTGAGCTTACGAGCGTTTGGATCGCCCAGCAAGGTTTTCAGCATGGCAGGTAAGGGAAACTCTAGGAATTATGCTTAGCGTTAGGTTTTGAGTCTATATACGGTCTTTCAACTCAAAATTGTCATGAGTCATGATTGAAGTATCTCCATAAACTTATAACTTTTTCAGTTAGTTCTGGTTGAAACTTCAATTTAGTCTCTCTCTATAGTATCATTTATACCTCAACTAAAACTGTACGGGGATACGATCCCGCCATCAGTGATCCCCGGCCTTAACTCTTCACTGGGAGTCTTCCCACTCTGCTGTAAGGCTACGAAAGTTGTATTCAGCAGCGCCAGTATGACAGCTGACACAACTGGTAATCTGGACAGGGCGGGGCAACTTTACCTTAGGATGAAGGGCTGTGAAATAACGAGAGTCATCCACGCGGTAGGGTGTTTCTTCTTCTTTTGCTTGGGGACGAGAGAAAGTTCTTAGATAGTTCCATACCAGCAAGCGTGGTGGATCAACCAAAGGTGGTAACTGCGTGCCGTAGTGCTGCGAGTCTTGCAAAACCTGTTGCCAAGTTTGCGTAGGCAAAACAGCTGGTGGTAAGGCAATATGGCAGCTAGCGCAGTTTTCCAGATACAGTTGTTCACCTAGTTGGTTATTGGCAGGAACTGGGTCAACGGTGCCGATAGCCTCTACTGTAGAGTTTTGGGTAGCTGGCTGGGCATTAACCAAGGACAGCCCCCACCCGATGGTAATACTCCAAAGCAAAATCAACAAAAATAAAACGACAGGAGAACTGGTTCTACCAGCTCTGGGTATTTGCCCACGCCTTTTTTTCCATTGGTATTTTGGCCTTACACGAGAATTAATCGACATCTCAACATCCAGTAGTAGCTTAAGGAATAGAAACGGAGCGCAGTAGCCGCTCCACAATAGTCTTAGCTCTGCGTCCCCCGGTTGGAATAAGACGATGGCAAAGGACGTGAGGAGCAAGAAACTTTACATCGTCGGGAGTGGCATAATCGCGACCATGAAGAAAAGCTAGAGCTTGAGTTGACCGTTGTAAAGAGACTGTACCGCGAGGACTGACACCAAGCGTAATTTCTTCATCCTGCCGTGTGGCTCGCACCAAGTTGAGGATGTACTGCTGCAATGAGTTTTCCACTTTGACTTGAGCGCAAAGTTGACGTAACTCTTGCAGTTGAGCCAAGGTAATACAAGGTTGCAAATCAGCAACTGTAACGCCATTCTGAAGCCGTTGCAGCATTTGGAGTTCTTCTCGCTCAGTGGGATAGCCCAAGGTCAAAGACAGGGTGAAGCGATCCATCTGTGCTTCTGGTAGGGGAAATGTGCCTTGGTATTCAATCGGATTTTGGGTGGCAATGACAAAGAAGGGGCTGGGAACCTCACGAGAAACACCATCTACAGTCACCTGCTGCTCTTCCATAACTTCCAAAAGAGCAGACTGGGCGCGGGGTGTGGCGCGGTTTATTTCATCAGCTAGCAGGATGTTGGCAAATATTGGCCCTGGGAGATATTCAAATTCGCCACTCTTGGGGTTCCATATATTGGTACCAGTTATGTCAGTAGGGAGTAGATCGGGAGTGCATTGCAGGCGTTGAAACCTCCCGTCGATGGAACGGGCTAGGGATTTGGCAAGCAGGGTTTTGCCAACCCCAGGCACATCTTCCAACAAGGCATGACCACCGGCAAGCAGCGCGACTAACACTAAGCGGATTGCTTCAGCTTTGCCAACAATAGTGTGACCCAAGTTTTGGGTTAGCTGCTCAATTTGTTTTATCATGCTAGCTATTTATGACTCTAAAGTAAGCTGGGATCTAGCTATGGCACAGTCAACTTGAATTTGGGCAATGAGGGCTTCTAGGGAAGCAAATTTTTGTTCGGGTCGCAAAAATTTTTCTAGCTGCACTGTTAAGGTCTTTCCGTACAAATCATCAGACCAATCTAACAGATGTACTTCCACAGATGGATGTATTCCATTTACTGTAGGGCGATTGCCAATGTTCATGACACCCAGAGAAGAGGCAGAGGAGCAGGGGGGCTCGCTACGCTTGGAGGCAGGGGGGAGTTGTTCATAAAGACTACCTGAATATATACCCTCCCTTGCTCCCCTGCTCCCCTGCTCCCTGCCCCCCTGCTCCCCTGCTCCCTGCTCCCCTACCTCTTCTACCAAGACTCGTACGGCATAGACGCCCTGCCGAGGCAAAAACTTTTCTGTAGGTAGTTGGAGGTTAGCCGTTGGAAAGCCGATTTTTCTACCTAGTTGCTGTCCTTTAACAACATAGCCAGTCAGGGTGTAAGGACGACCTAGCAGAGCCTTAGCTTGTTCGAGATCGCCTTGCTCCAAGGCTCGACGGATGGATGAACTGCTGATGCGATCGCCTTCACAAGTGTGTAGAGGAACCATAGTAACGGGAATATTGAAGGTGGAGGCGATCGCTTTTAAATCTATAGCAGTGCCACGGCGTTGCTTTCCAAAGCAAAAATCCTCTCCCACACTAATTTGTTGAGCGCGCAGTTGTTGGAGCAGAATTTTTTCAACAAACTCTTGCGGACTCAAAGCAGCCAGTTCCCCATTAAAGGGCAGTAGCACCAGTTGTTTGACTCCCAAAAGCGTCAACTGTTGCACTTTTTCATCCAGAGGAGTCAACAAAGGACGGCGTTGACCAGTAAAAAACTCCTGCGGATGAGGATCGAAAGTGACAACCGTGCTGTAAATGTGTTCAGTTGAATCCAAAATAGGTTGAATTACCCGTTGATGACCAAGGTGCAGACCATCAAAGTTTCCCAGGGCTACAGCAGTTGGGGTTAGAGCTTTGGCTAAAGAAGAAGTAAACCGCACACACTACACATTTAGACATATATAAATCAATTCTAAGGGAAATGGAAATCCCACTTGGGCAATTGATTCAACCCGGCTGCATAAGTCAAGTTATACTGCAAGGGTGTCACAGTGATGTAGTTGTTGCGAATTGCTTGCACATCGGTGGGAATGTCTTGGGGCAGATTTAAACCTTGTTCTGGTTCAACATCCTCTAGTAACTCTCCCGCTAACCAGTAGTAAGTTTTGCCACGCGGGTCAACCCGCTTTTCAAAAACATCGATATAGCGCCGCACCCCTTGACGGGCGATTGCGACTCCAGCAATCTCCTCCAACTTCACAGCAGGTACGTTGACGTTAAGCAACATCACTTCTGGTAGAGGTTTACTCTCTAGCTGGGCTAGTAGGGTCTTGGCAAAGGCGACAGCCGGTTGAAAGTCCTGAGAGGAAAAACTGGCAAGACTCAGAGCAATACTAGGAATCCCTTCAATTACCCCTTCCATAGCAGCAGACACAGTACCTGAGTACAAAATATCGGTACCTAGATTGGAACCCTGATTAATGCCGGATAAAACAAGTTGGGGGGGACTGTCTAGTAAAGCCCACAGTGCTAGCTTAACGCAGTCTGAGGGAGTGCCAGAACAAGCCCATGCTTTGACGGTAGGGTGAAAACCGGATTCGACGATGTCAGCGCGTATAGGTTGATGCATGGTCAGTCCGTGCCCGGTTGCCGAACGCTCTCGATCTGGGCAAACCACAGTGACATCATGACCTGCTTCTGCTAAGCCATTAGCTAGGCTGCGAATACCTAGCGCGAAGATTCCATCATCGTTGCTAATTAGTAATTTCATGAATTGATTGGCACTTCCAAGATCGCCTTTAAACTGGTAAAGATAGATTGCGTTGATGACGCAGCTGACTTTGACAGAAACACTGTTGATAAAAACAACTCATGACCAATCAGCCTAGCAATTTAGAGGCTCAACTGGAAGCGTTACGACAGGAAGCGCAACAAGCGATCGCAGCCGCCGATACCCTAGAACGTCTAGAAGAACTTAGAGTACTTTACCTCGGCAACAAAAAAGGGCAACTGTCAGCGTTGTTAAGAAGTATGGGTCAGCTGAGTGCCCAAGAACGTCCCAAAATTGGGGCGATCGCCAATACAGTCAAAGAAGTCTTACAAACAGACCTGGAACGGCAGCGAACAGTGCTGCAAACCGCTCAGCTCCAAATCCAACTGGAAACTGAAACCCTGGA
>QQTW01003264.1_pt1 | contig 11955 bp, 11 predicted proteins | sample 1904831 | NCBI WGS metagenome assembly QQTW01 (sample SAMN09435610, study PRJNA476489) | Subsurface metagenome, whole genome shotgun sequencing project. | reverse complement strand
CCCTGAAGTTTGGGGCTTATGTGCTGACAGGCTCAGTGGGGTTGCTTTCTGACGCGCTCGAATCCTTAGTTAAGCATTGAACTGCTATCGAGGGTTTCAGACTATAGAGTCGGATTCTAAAGTACAGGGATGGTTAGGGTCGCCTGTCTCCACTTGAAGCGTAGTGTGTTCGATGCCAAAGTGGTTGTGAAGCTGATTAGATACCTGCGCTAAGAAAGCATCACCAGGGTATCCTTTAGGCATTACTAAATGTGCAGTAAGGGCTGTTTCTGTTGTACTCATTGCCCAAATGTGCAAATCGTGAACAGAGGTAACATCAGGGAGTTGGGTCAAATAAGTTTGGACAGCTAATGGTTCAATTCCCTCTGGCACGGCATCCAATGCCAAATTAAGAGAATCTTTCAACAGTTGCCAAGTACTAACTACCACTACGACAACGATAATTAAGCTGACAACTGGGTCAAACCACAGCCAGCCAGTAGAAACAATGGCGATGCCAGCTAGTACCACTCCTAGTGAAACTCCGGCATCAGCTGCCATGTGCAGAAACGCACCCCGGATGTTTAAATCCTGCTTACGACCTGAAAGAAACATCAAGGCAGTAATGGTGTTAATCAGAATTCCTACTGCTGCCACACCAATGACTGTCCCGCCAGCTACTGGTTCAGGATGGCTGAGACGTTGAAGAGTTTCCCAAGTAATACCGCCCATTGCCAGCAGCAGGAGAATGGCATTGAGTAGAGCAACTAGAATTGAAGAGCGACGTAGCCCGTAAGTATAGCGGCGAGAGGGCAGGCGACGGGAGAGCAAACTTGCTCCCCAGGCAAGTAAGAGACTTAGAACATCGCTTAAGTTGTGTCCCGCATCAGCAAGTAACGCCACAGAATGAGCTAAAACTCCATAAACTGCTTCAACAGCCACGAAGCTCACGTTTAGTGCAATGCCAATAGCGAAGGCTTTGTTGTAGTTGCTAGGAACGTGGTCGTGTCCATGATGTGCGTGGCTGTGATTATGCGCCATAGCTGATGCTCCAGAGGTAATGAATGAATGGCAGTTTTTAAATACTGCGGCCTCAAAAGTTGGCAACCACATTTACCAATTTGAGCGTATGTTCCATCACAAGAGATTACTTGCTCTTATAATTAGAGGAATAATGGGTAATTTGTTCGCACTACTTAAGGTATGCCTGCCGCCCCCGCGCCCCGCGTTACTTCCCAGAAGGCAGAGAATTTTGGAAGTTACGCAGTCCCTGATAGCCAGACAAGATAGCTAATTCTTCTAGAGATTGCGTCCCCGTCACGGTTTTACCTTTAATTTCCCATGTGGGAAAACCCTTAACATTAGCAGCTTTACACAAATCCGTTTGGGAATTTTTGCCTTTGGGATCGCACTCAATGTAATTTATCTCGCTAAATGCTGACTTACCAAAAAGCTGCTTCTGGTCGTGACAGTGAGAACACCAGTAAGCTCCATACATTTTGGCTCCTATCTGTTTTAGATGAGCAGCAAGAGCCATTTCTGCCTTACCCGAATTAGTGGTAATAGCTAACCCAGCTTCTCCAGGTACGGAACGTTGAGCTATTGCCGGATTATTCACACCCGCATATACCCCTAAAGAGCCTAGTAGCACGAGGGTTCCCACAATAAATCCAACGAACAGCAGTTGTCCAATGTCCTGCCAATCCCGACCGACGACCGCCAAAATCAACAAAGCCATTGAGAGTATAGCGGAGCCAACGCAGTAAATACAGACTGCTTTAATTTCAAAAGCAAGTAAATACATTAGGTAGCCGCTGAAAACCGTCATGGCTGTGCCACCAGCAAAGAGCAACAATCCAGTCCAAGATTCCAATGGAGATCGCAGTTGCTGATTGGACTGTGGCACTAATAGAGGCGCAATGGCAAAAACAACCATACTGGCATAGGCCAAAAAGCCAAACAACGCCAGAGGTAATCCAAACACAGTTGCATAAGGGCCCGAAAGGACGATATCGCAGCCTGAAGTTGGACAGGCGGCAGAGCCCTGAGCGAATTTGACTGCTGTTAGATAGGCAGTCACGACAGCACCAAAAGTAGCGATTCCTGCCATTAAAGGACGTGACGAGCGATAAATCCAAGGTGTCGAACGTTGTCGCTTCATAGAATTCTTATGGTTTGATTTTAATTAAAAAATAGTTAAACAATTGTATGGACTGCAATTGTGCCTACTGCAATTTGGTATTCTTGGCCTGAAACAACCGCATTCCGTTTGCAGTAACTAGGAGGGAGGTTCCAGTATCTGCCAGAACCGCAAGGGCTAACCCGACAACCCCAAACGTTCCTAACAGTAAAAATAGTCCTTTCGTCACTAGGGAAAAGACCACGTTCTGCTGAATAATTGACACTGTGCGGCGTGAGAGGTTTACTGCATAAGCTAGTTTTCTCAGGTCGCTACCAACCAGCACCACATCAGCGGTTTCCAAGGCAATGTCGATGCCACCCACCGCGAAGCTAACAGAAGCAGCAGCTAGGGCAGGGGCATCATTAATGCCATCACCCACCATGCCCACAACTCCAGAACGGCGTAGTTGTTGAATTTCTTGAAGCTTATCAAGTGGTAGTAGTTCGGCTCGATAGTCTTTAATTCCAACTTGAGTGGCAATCTGTTTGGCAACAACGGAGCGATCGCCCGTCAACATCACCAGTCGTTTCAGGCCGGCTCGTTTGAGTTGTCGTACTGCCTCAGTTGCTTCTAGCCTTAACCCATCCGCCAGAGCAATCGCTCCCAATAATTCCTCAGCCGTTCCCACTAATACAGGTGTTTGACCTAGCGTTTCAATCTCAGTTAGTATTGCCGAAGCTTCTTTTGATAAGGAAATACCCCGCTCGGTAAATAAACGCCGATTACCAACTAAGTAAAGTGAATTATCAACAATCGCTTCAATTCCTTTACCAGGAAGTGCCGTAAACTTTTCAGGAGTCTGTAACTTAATTGAGTGAGATTTAGCTTCAGTAACAATTGCTTTGGCTAAGGGATGTTCGGACTGCTGCTCTAGGGTGGCGGCAATCGACAACACCATGTCAGAACTGGTTTGTGCCAGGGTGTAAACCTTTTGCATGATTGGCATTCCCTGAGTGATCGTACCAGTCTTATCAAAGGCAAGGGTAGTCAGGTGTCCCGCAGTTTCCAAAGCATTACCACCTTTGAATAAAACACCCTGACGGGTTGCTGCGCCAATGGCGCTGACAATCGAAACTGGGGTGGAAATGACTAAGGCACAGGGACAGGCAATCACCAACATCACCAAAGCACGGTAAAGCCAAACGTCAAAAGGTTGAGCAAATGCCAAAGGCGGAATCAGAGCGATCGCGATCGCCGTGATAATGACAATAGGTGTATAGACATTTGCAAACCGATCTATCCACTGTTGAGAGGGAGCGCGGCTTTCTTGGGCTTGTTCCACCAAATGAATAATATTAGCAACTGTCGTATCGTTAGCAGTATGAGTAACTTTGACTGATAAAAAACCAGTTTGATTCAACGTCCCGGCATAGACAGAATCACCAGGAGCTTTGTCTTCTGGAATTGACTCTCCGGTAATCGGGGAAGAGTCGATCGCACTCGTGCCAGCTATAACCACGCCATCTAACGCTACGCGCTGTCCTGGTCGAATTGTCAGGATTTCGCCTACCCCAATACTTTCAACGGCAACCGTCTCCTCCCCGGAGCCGCGCTTGACAGTAGCCCTCGGTGGAGTCAAATTCATTAGAGCGCGGATTGCATTGCGAGTGCGACCAAAGGTGAAATTCTGTAAAGAAGTGCCAATAGAGAACAGAAAGACGACTAGCGCAGCTTCAAACCAGTCGCCCAAAATGATTGCACCAACTACCGAAATAGTCATGAGTAGATTCATATCGGCGCGACGTAGGCGCAATTCAAATAAACCAGCCCGTGCTGTAGGATAACCAGCAACTACTATGCCGATGCCATAAAAAGCTCGTGCTATCCAAATGGGTAGCTCTAAATGTTGAGCGAGTAAGCCAAAAACTATCCCGGCTCCTGCCATCAGGACGCTCTGCCCTCGGCGGTTAGCGATCCAGAATCTCCAACTTGCCTGCTCGGATTTTTGAATTCGCTTGTCAGCTAGTTCAGCCCGATGGCAGGAGCTGTTATCCTCCAGAACTCTGGTTTCAAAAGTCTTTTCAACTGTATAACCCAAAGCTTTAATTTGGTCATAAACTTTTTGTTCGCTCACCGATTGTGGATTATAGGACAGTTGCAGGCGTTCGGTTGCAAAATTGACTGATACATCAAAAACACCAGGCATTTGCTGCATCCCCACCTCAATTGTTTTGGCGCAGCTGCCGCAATCCATCCCGATTACGCGCGCTCGTAGCGTTTTCACAGCAACTTCATCAGCATCACCACCCTCTAAATTAGGATGGACAACGCTTTGGCTCAAGCTTGAGCCAAAGCAAGAGTCATTACTCTTGCAATTGCCCGATTGAGTCTGTTGATGAAGCTGTACCTCGCGGCTGGCTTCGATGGTATAACCTAAAAATTGAATTCGGTCATAAATTTCCGCTTCACTTACTCGGTCGGGATCGTAGGATATATTCAAACGCCCAGTAGCAAAACTGACTGATGCTGATTCTATGCCTGAAAGCTTTTGTAAGCTAGCTTCGATTGTTTTGGCGCAACCGCCACAATCCATACCGCCTATCTGAAGAAGCTTAGTTTTGAGCGAAGGTGTTTGGGCCATAGTAGCAAAGCACAGCTAGATCTAACTCTCTGCATTTTAGTCCTATTTATGAAATATGTGAACAACTGCTCATATATATAATGATTCTCATTCTATCGTTTATACTGAAGGCAAGCAGAAGCGATTTCGGAATTTGAATTTATTGAGCTAATAGCTTAAAACTCTCCATGCATGAGTCAGTCCAACAAGAAGTACAACTGCTACAAAGTGATGCTACTCCTAAGTGTGAAATCCATTGTCCTGTTCACCTAGACAATCTCCGTCAGGTACAGCCCAAACTGTTGCCAATGACAAAGGCACAGCAGATGGCAGAACTGTTTGGAGTGCTAGCAGACCCAAACCGCCTGCGCCTCCTCTCAGCTATTGCTAGTCAGGAGTTGTGTGTTTGCGATTTAGCAGCGATGGTGAAGATGAGTAAATCTGCTGTCTCCCATCAATTGCGAATCTTGCGAACCATGCGCTTAGTAAGCTACCGCAGAGCGGGCCGCAACGTCTATTACGGCTTAAGAGATAGTCACATTGTCAACCTCTACCGCGAAGTCTTAGCCCATCTGGACGAACCTGAAAATTAGCCTGTTTAGTCAACTGTGTCTCTAAAGGGATAGTTATCAGCTGCTACTTTATATTTATTCAATAAATGAACATTTCTTCAACCGATCAAATATCGATAGTTAGTCTAAAATTATGAGAACAATATGAAAAACGGGTTCGCTAGAGTAAATGCCCTATCCTGAAAATCCTGAAAGCAGGCCCAGCCTGCCTGAAGTACACCGCAGTATCCGAGTTCCCGACGGCGGAAACTTTTGGCGTAAGATGCTGGCATATGCAGGGACGGGGTATCTAGTTTCTGTGGGATACATGGACCCAGGCAACTGGGCAACAGATATTGCTGGAGGGTCTAAGTTTGGCTACACGCTGCTCTCGGTAATCTTGCTCTCGAACCTGATGGCGATCTTGCTGCAATCGTTATGTGTGCGCTTAGGTGTTGCCACCGGGCGAGATTTAGCACAGGCTTGTCGGGACTATTTCAGCCCCCGCGTTAACTTCTGTTTGTGGGTACTGTGTGAAATTGCGATCGCTGCTTGCGACTTAGCAGAACTGCTTGGCAGTGCGATCGCCTTACAACTTTTGTTTGGTTTGCCTCTAGTGTGGGGAGTCTGCATCACGGCGTTGGACGTACTTGTGTTGCTATTTCTCCAAGGGAAAGGCTTTCGCTACGTAGAAGCCTTAGTCATCATGCTAGTAGCAACTGTGGGAATTTGCTTTGCCGCAGAAATTATGTTCTCCCGCCCAGATGTAGTCGGAATTTTATCAGGGTATCTGCCCAAACCAGAGATTTTACAGAATCCAGAGATGCTGTATATCGCTATTGGTATTCTGGGGGCAACGGTGATGCCACATAACTTATATTTACATTCCTCAATCGTGCAAACCCGCGATTGGCAACCAACTAGTGAGAAGCGATGGGAAGCAATCAAGTTTGGCACGATAGATTCAACTTTTGCTTTGTCATTGGCACTATTTATCAATTCAGCAATTTTGATTGTATCTGCCGCAACGTTTCATTTTTCTGGTTATCAGGATGTGGCAGAAATTCAAGATGCATATAAACTACTTTCACCATTGTTAGGGGTTAGTGCTGCTAGTGCCATCTTTGGTTTAGCATTACTTGCTTCTGGTCAAAGTTCAACACTGACTGCAACATTAGCTGGACAGATTGTGATGGAAGGCTTTTTGCAACTGCGCCTTCCTTCTTGGTTGCGCCGTTTAGCAACTAGACTGATTGCGATCGTTCCCGCATTGATTGCAATTATTTTATTTGGAGAGAGAAGTACAGGCCGCTTACTGGTTTTGAGTCAAGTAGTTTTGAGCTTACAATTATCGTTTGCTGTATTCCCACTAGTAATGTTTACCTCAAATCGACGGTTGATGGGCGAGTTTGTTAATCCGATGTGGCTCAAAATTCTCGCATGGCTCGTTGCCATTACTATTGGTGGGTTAAATGTTTGGCTTCTACTGCAAACTTTTCTTGGCTGGCTGTAAATCTCAAGTAACATAAAAGCACTTTGCTTTGCGAAAAGCTACTGTAAATCTATAATTACTAGTTTTAACCTCAATGTCTCACCTAGAAATAACAACATTAATTGGGGCATTAGCTGCGATTGCACAGATAATCCTCGCTCAAATGAATTATCGGGAATACAGTCAGATAAAATCACGTGTTTTAACAGAAAAACATCAACTATTGAGTTATAAGGCTGAACCAAAGTTTGAGTTAATTGACAGTGTATTTTCTCTTAATAAAGTTTGGACAGTTGGTTTATTAACTTTTGTACTTTACGGACTATTAGGATTCCATTTTGCTGCTATTCATGCCAGTCTATGGATTTGGGCAGTAGCCGTTTTAATTAATTATTGGAACCTGGCTACTGCGTGGCAAAGAAGATTTTGTCATAGCCAGAGAAATTATTTGGTCAAGGCATTACTAGCTGCTCAGATAATGCCTTCGGCTGTAGCAGTTACGGGAATAGTTTGGGCAAGTACTAAGAACTTACCAGCTTATCTACCAGTTACCCTTGGACTGGCAACTGGTATTAACTCAATTGTGATGATAGCAATGTTTACAGAATCTTTAGGCCGGGGCAAAGCTGTTACTCTGGCAACAGCTTTATCCTGTTTAGGTTTTGTCTTCGGCTGGATGGTACAGAGCTTTTCTGTTTAGTCAAAGGTAATCCTAAACTCCCGACCACAATGCAATAGTAGCAAATATCAAGAACAGCGCTCCCCCAACACCAGCAATCGCCTGTTCTGAAATACGTCCAGCGATTAACTTGCTACCTGCTACAGCAATTAACGCACAGGTCGTGTGTCCAACAATTGCTCCCAAGGTTACCCCAACTGAGTTATTCGCCGCTGCGAGAGTAATCGTAGCAAATTGGGTACGATCTCCCCACTCTGCTAGAAATGTCAAAATGAAACTCTCTAGAATAACTGCCCAATTGCTTTTGTAATATTTAAGATTTTTTTCACTCTGCTCTACTGCTGTCTTAGCTTCATCCAGCACTAAATTTTCAGCAGTAATAGGCATCTGCCACGCATCAATCAATAGCTTGATTCCAAAACCCGCAAACAAGGCGATCTCCGCATAGTGAATATAAGCTTTGGGTAAGAAAGAAACCGCTTGACCTAGTAGAACTGACAGAATAGTCATAGCTGCCAGCGCGGCTACTACACCCGCAAACACTAAGCGGCGCGGGTGGCGCATTGACATTATTACAGCGATGAAAAAGGTCTTATCACCCAGTTCTGAAATTGTGATTAGTAATAAACCAGCAGTAAAAGCAGTTAACATTCTCTCAAACTTCTCAGAATTTGTAGCAATCTTCCTGAGTGAGCTTGATGAGAGTGTTGACACTCCACCATGCTCACAACAGAGGTGAACTTGGTGAAGGTCTCGCTTTCGAGCTTTAGTAACTTCAGTTTAGTAGTAATCCCCACTAAACCTTGCAGTAAAAGCTGATTTCCTGAACCAGGCAATTTGCCAGTATGTTGACTCAGGAAACTGGTAATTTAACTACCAGCAACTACTCCCCTTCAAATCTACTTTGATATTACAACAGATTAAGTTATAAGTCAAAAGATAGATACAAGTTATTAAAAACTAAAATATTGGTAATAATAAATTTCATTTTTGTTTCAGATTCTCTTCATTTTTTTCTCACTATTTAAGTCCAATTGCACTAAGTAAAGATAACCTCCCTTATCAGCATTGGGAAGAAATTTATTACGAGTCGTGATGCGTAAAGCCCCTCGCCTTTAAGCAGGGGATATAAGCAAAGAGGACAAATTTATTGGTCTCTATCTTACACAATACTGTAAAATAGAGATTTGGCAGAACTATCTTTGACACTAAAGCCTCCTTTTTATCGACTCAACAAAGTAAAGGCGCTTGAGTTTGAGCGACTAACCGCTGTCAATACTCAGGTTGCCAACAATCTACTTTTGGTCGATAAAAAAGAACGTAAAAAGTTAACCAGTTCTGCTTTCCACCATGTAGAAATAGGTTCTGCCTGGATTAATCAAACAATTTGCAATACAAATGCAAGAACAGGAGTAAGGTATTTTAAGCGAATGTGGTTAGAAACCAATAACCAGAATTTTGAGATATCCAAGCAAGGCAGTTTCTACACTGTTGCTTTCAATTTATTGAGAGGACGGAAAGGGCGAATACCTCTTGATGTTCATGCATCCTCGCATACCGAAATACTGGAAAAAATAATTGATGGATCTGCTAAGTTAGGTAGCCTAAAACTGTGTAAATCCAAAAAAGGTATTTGGTATGCACTTATATCTGTGTCTATGGAAGTTCCAGGTGCAGGTGAAGTTAAAGGATGGATTGGAGTGGATAGAGGTCAAAACAATATTGCTGTCGCTGCACTTCCCAAGGGGTTTGGCAAGTTCTGGAAAGGTGGACTCCTCAAGCAGTTGAGAAGACAATTCGGGCGGACTCGTAGAAAACTTCAAAAAGCCAAACAACTAAAAGAAGTAAAGCGATTAGAGCAACGTGAAAGACGTATTATGACCCATATTAATCACGTTATTTCAAAAGAATTAGTGCAGTTTGCTAAGGATTTTGGAATGGGATTGCGGTTTGAAGATTTGTCTGGTTGTCGTCAGACGATGAAACAAACCAAAAAAACAAAGTCTGATGCTGCCAACAACCTTGATTCGTGGGCGTTCTATCAACTTGAATTATTTTCCAGATACAAGGCAATCAAAGCAGGTGTACCTGTTGAATCTGTACCAGCATCTTATACAAGCAAATCCGATCACCGCAATGGGGTGTTAGGGGTGCGAAATGGTGATTGGTTTAAAGGATTTGATGGTTATAGATGCAATGCTGATTGGAACGCTAGTCAGAATATAGGTCAGTGGATAGGTTTTTCATGCTCTCTGGATCTTCAGAAGGCTGTATCTGCAATGGATGCAGTTGATGCAGAGGGCGGGGTTAATGACAGTCCCTTAACTAGTGAAGCGTCTAAGCAGGTGGATTTATCCCCTGCTTAGACAACCGCTAGAATCGCCGTCAATTTATTGCGGCGAGTGTCAAATTTTCATCCATTGCTATAAAAGTGTTTGATGATTTAATACTATTAAAATTAGAGTTAAATCTAGTCGTGAGTTGTGCCATCAGGCATTGTTGCCCCACTCAGGTTAGCTCCAGTTAGGTCTACTGCTGCTAGAAGTGTCGAGTGAAGATTCGTATAGCTCAAGTTGGCCCAACTCAAATTTGCTCCCGACAAGTCCGCTCCACACAAGTTGGCTCCCGACAAGTCTGCCTGATGCAGGCAAGCCATTTTTAGATCTGCCCTACACAAATCTGCATATCTCAAATTAGCTTTCGTCAAGTTTGCCCCAGGCAGGAATGCCCAACATAAATCTGCACATAACAAGTCAACTGCGCTCAAGTTCGCTTCACCCAGTTTTGCCCCAGCTAGTATTGCTCCGCTCAAATCTATACCAACCAAATTGGCATGACTCAGGTTAACTTCGGACAGATCCACCCTAATAAAATCTCGTTCTCCGGTCGCATACCGCTTCATAAGTTCATCAGCGTCCATATCAGCTGCCTCAAACTCTACAAAGCACTGAATCTGCGTCATTTAACAAAGCCAGGTACTTCGCCTTTTGTATCTGACAACGCCGGATCAGACCGGACCTTATAGATAAAGCGGCTAATAATAGTAGCGGTCAATGCGCCTCCCACTACTATTAATGTAATCGGACGCGAGCCGACTGTCAGTAGCAACCAAATCCCAGCGGCGGCTAAGGAAGTTTGTATTACACCAAGGAAAATTCGTACCCAACCCCAAATGAAAGTATGGCGTGCCATCACCTTTTTTCCTGATTATGTCTGCCTGAAGCGCCTCGATCGCTGACTACTATTTTACACCCTAAAATAGTAGTGACGTTTTAATAAAACTTGATGATAAGCACTTCAACTGTAGCAGTATCTCATGTCATTGGTGGTTTTCATGCTTTGTCCGACCCCCTACGAATTCAAGTTCTGGAACTGCTACGTACACAAGAGCTATGCGTGTGTGAACTGTGCGAATACTTGGGGGGGATTACTCAGTCGAAACTGTCTTTCCACCTCAAAACCTTAAAGGAAGCAGGTTTAGTTCGCGCAAGGCAAGATGGACGCTGGATCTACTACAGCTTGAATCTGTCTCAGTTCGTTGTTTTAGAGCAGTATTTAGCAGAGTATCGCCGCTTTGCTGTGATGTTACCTGCAAATTCCAGCGTAACACCAACTCATGTCATTAATGGTTTCCATGCTCTGTCCGATCCCCTACGCATTCAAGTCTTGAAGCTATTAGGTACACAAGAGCTATGCGTGTGCGAACTGTGCGAGAACTTGGGTGTTACTCAGTCGAAACTGTCTTTCCACCTCAAAACCCTAAAGGAAGCAGGTTTAGTTCACGCAAGGCAAGATGGACGCTGGATCTACTACACTCTCAATCTGGTTCAATTCGTTATTTTAGAGCAGTATTTAGCAGAGTACCGCCGCTTTGCTGTGATGCTACCCGCACGTTCCTGCCAGGATGCGTTGTAATAAAGCAAGTTTTTTAGAACTTTTCTCGGCTCATCGCCCCGATCGGGATCTCAGTTTTTTTGATTAATTACTTGCAATAAAGCCAGGGACGCAATTTTTGCTGATGTTGGCTTGCTGCCGATTCGAGTGGCGGTAGCTACAGGGCTAGCCTTGACAATTCACTTAGCAATCAATTTTGGCAAAGACTGGGAATACATGAAAGTCCCTTTGTGCTTGGTTATTAGCTACTTTAACTGAATTCGGCAGCATTCTCATCTAGGAACTACAGCCACTAGAGCGACCAGATATCACCTCACCAACTTGGATGTGACACAATATTGCAGTTTATCTTACGCCTTGCCCAGACGCTATCAAAGCAAGTCTATCAAGGGCAACCAGACAAACTAATACAGGTGATATTCAAAATCATTCTATCAATTTTTTTTAATTTAAATATTAATTTTCGTGCAAATGATTGTTAAAAATTAATTGTAGCAAAAAATACATCAATATTTATTGATGTATAATATTTATAATCTCAATCGAATTATCTCATGAGAGTGATGAAAGAGCGTTAGGCAACAGGCAGTTCTATGTATCTGACCTGGCTTTTGTTAC
>QQTW01003263.1_pt1 | contig 11957 bp, 11 predicted proteins | sample 1904831 | NCBI WGS metagenome assembly QQTW01 (sample SAMN09435610, study PRJNA476489) | Subsurface metagenome, whole genome shotgun sequencing project. | reverse complement strand
AACCCCAGAAGCCAACCAAAAGAAGGGCCACACAAGGCAGATTGCCCGCATGACCCTTCCAGGACAACAGGTTGGTTTTAGTCGATGCTGGCGCGCCAACGCCACTCGCTGGCCCGCTTCATTACGTGGGCGAGGCCGCCCGTAATCGCCAGCTTCTGGTTCCAGGGGAGCTTCATCCAGCCCACAGCCATCAGTCCGCCGAGGCTGACGAATTCGCCCAGAGTGGTGGGTTCATAGGCTTCGGGTTGCTCGCCTTTGGCGATACGCATCAGGTTTTTGCCCGTCAGGCGGCCCTGTTGTCCGGCGTGCTGCGCCGTGGTGGGCACAGGCTTGCCTTCTTGGTTCAGCGCCAGGCCCATGTCACCAATAATAAAGACGTCGGGGTAGCCTTTGGCACGCAGTTCGGCGTCCACAGCAATTCGTCCGCCGGGGCCTTTTTCCAGCTTCTGGCCCTTCACCACGTCGCGGGCCTGAATGCCGCCCGTCCAGATGATCTTGCCTGCGGGAATGACCTTCTGTTCGCCATCGGCAGTCTGCACAGTCACGCTGTCAGCGGTGGCCTGCATCAGGCGGTGGCCGACCAGAATGTTGATGCCGTACTCTTCCAGCGTCTTCTGGGCCTTCAGGCGCAGGGCTTCATCCAGAATAGGCAGGATTTTGGGGCCAGCTTCCACCAGGTGAATCTTGAAGGGCGGCAGGCCGCGCTCCTTGCTCAGCAGTTCGGCCCGCTGCGCGAGTTCGGTCACGAGTTCCACACCCGTCAGGCCCGCGCCGCCCACCACGATGTCGCGGTTGCCGTGATAATCGTTGGCAAACACGCGGTTCACGTAATTGAAGATTTCGTCGGCGTCGCTGAGCTGCTTCAGTTCGCTGGCGTTTTCGGCCAGGCCCGGAATCCGGTAGAAGTTGGTGACGCTGCCCAGGCCCACGACCAACGTGTCATAGGTCAACACGCGCCCGTCTTTCAGGGTCACTTCTTTGTCATCCAGGTTCACGCCTTCCACCTGTGCCTGCTCCAAGTGCACGCCCGTGCCTTTCAGCAGCGGCGCGAGGGGCATGGTCACGCGGGTGTTGTGCGCGGCGGCTTCGTGCAGGCGCGTTTCAAAGGTGTGAAAGGCGTTTTGCTCGACCAGCAGCGTTTCCAGGTCGGGAAGGGGTTTCATTTTGGTGGCAACTGCTAGGCCTGCATAACCAGCGCCGAGGATTAGGGTCTTCATATGCTTGCTCCTGTGGGGGAACCGCTGGGGCAACCCCCAAGATTCCTGTGAATTGATTCACGAGGTGGGTTTCAGGCAGACTCCCACCTGTCTAACGTTTACAGTGTACACCTTACACCAACTCTACGCGCCTCTTTAAAGGGGGTCTTTTGGTTGCATCAAGGCGCGCTCAAATTGTAGATTCAGGATTAAAACACTGTGTGGCTGGGCATTTTTTGTCAATGCTTCGCCTTCAGCCTAGTCTAGATGGTGTCACGGCCAGCGTTGCAACTTTTGATGCAGTTGGGGCAGTTTGGGAGCAATGCGGCGGCCGGGCTGATTGGATAAACCCGGCCGCCGCATTGATCGTTACGGCGATAATCACGGTCACGAATACATAGGAGAGCAGCGCGTGCCCCAGCAACAGGCGGCGCATGGCCCTGGAAGTCAGATTGGTGTCGCTGACCTGAAACGTCATGCCTATGGTAAATGACAGGTAGGCAAAATCCCGGTAATCGGGGTCTTTGAGAAGGTCAGTTTCACCCTCCAGAAAATTGATGCCCCTGGCCCCATCGTCGTAATAGCGGTGGGCATAGTGCAGCGTGTATTGGGTATGCACCAACGCCCAGGACAGCACTACCGTCAGCACGGCCAGCGCGGTCATGCCAATCCTGTCCGGCCCCTGTGTTGGCCCGGCCTCATGGAGTGCGTAGCCCGCGCCGACCAGACTTACCAGTGCCGTCAGGGTGGTTAAAAAAGCAGCGACGGCGCGGGTGTCGTCCTCACGGGTGGCGCTCTTGCGGGTCAACTGCCCATCGGCACGCAGCATCACGCTCCACAGCCGGAGCAGATGCACCGCGCAGAACGTGACCCAGCCCAGCAACACGTGGCCCTCCCAGGGCAGGCCACTCGGCACGAACAGGGTCAGCAGCCACACCACTACTCCCGCACCTGCCGCAACCGTCAGATGCGTGCCAGCGGTTCTGGATTCATGGGGCATGTGGGGAAGATAGTACGTGGAAGGGCGTCTAGGGTTCCCGTGCCGCAGAGTTCAGAAAGGGCAATCGCTGGGACTGACTTCTTATCCTTTCGCCCCTTTCAGAGGGCTGTTGCGAAGCAACCGGGGGATTGCCCCCTTCCCAGTTCTCACAGACCACCCTCTACGCCCGCTTCCTCAGTACTGCCGCCCAAAAATCACCCGTTTGCCATAAGCGGCAGGTTTTCCGGTGTGCACGCACACGCCTTCCTCGGCTTCCGCAAAGAATTCGGCGTCATCCAGCGGGATGTTGCGGGCGGTGGCCTTGGTGTCTTCCTTGATCTGCCGTTCGCTTTCGGGATCGCCGCAGTGGAAGGCCCGCACCCATTTGCCCCCTTCTATGGCGGCCTTGAATTCCTCGTAGGTGTCCACGTTCACGGTGTTGTCCAGCATAAAGTCGGTGGCGCGGGTCAGCAACCAGGCCTGTATTCCGGCCAGACGGTCTGCCATGCCGCCTACGGCTTCGGCGCGGGCCAGGGTTTCCTTCTCGTCCGAATTGCGGTTTTTAACCACTACCACACCCGATTCCAGGTCACGGGGGCCGAGTTCCACGCGCACGGGCACGCCTTTCAGCTCCCAGTCGTTGTACTTGAAGCCGTTGCTCACGCCGTCGCGCTTGTCCACCTTCACGCGCAGGCCCGACGCCCGCAATTCGGCGGCCAGTTTCTCGCCCTCGGCTACCATTTCATCAAAGTTGTCTTTGCGGCCCACCGGAATGACGACCACCTGAATGGGGGCAATGTTGGGCGGCATGATCAGGCCCTGATCGTCGCCGTGCGTCATGATCAGCGCGCCGATGATGCGGCTGGAAATGGCCCAACTGGTCGTGTGTGCCCAATCTTCCTTCTGCTCGCGGGTCTGGAATTTTACGTCGAAGGCTTTGGAGAAGTTCTGGCCCAGGTAGTGCGAGGTACCCGATTGCAGCGCCTTGCCGTCACGCATCATACCCTCTATGGAGTAGGTGGCGACTGCGCCTGCAAAACGCTCGGAAGCCGTTTTTTCGCCGCGTACCACAGGCAGGGCCAGCACATCGCGGCAAAATTCGTGGTAGATGTCCAGCATCTGGCGCACTTCGGCCCGCGCCTCCAGCTCATTCACATGTGCGGTATGGCCCTCATGCCAGTAAAATTCGCTGGTGCGCAGAAACGCTTTGGTTCGCAGCTCGGCCCGGAACACGCTGCCCCACTGGTAATGCAAAAACGGCAGGTCGCGGTAGGAGTTGAGCCAGCCGCTCCACATGTGCCCGATGATCGTCTCCGAGGTGGGGCGCATCACATACGGCTCACTCAGCACTTCGGTGCCAATCTTGTTCACCGTAAACAGTTCGGGCGCGAAACCTTCCACATGGTCAGCTTCTTTCATGATGAAGCTCATGGGAATCAGGGTGGGGAACACCAGAGATTCGTGTCCGGTAGCCTTGAAGCGGTCGTCCAGCCAGCGCACGATGTTTTCCCACAGCGCCGAGCCGTAGGGCTTGATGACCATCGCGCCCGCAACGGGACTGTTGTCGGCCAGGTCGGCCTTCTTGACCACTTCGTTGTACCAGTCGTTAAAATCCACGCTCTGGGGCGTCACGCCGTATTGCTGCGCCTTCTTGTCGTTGCCCTTGTCGCCATTCTTGCTGGCGTTGTCCTTGCCGTCCTTAGTCATTGGCAGCAGGATAACGGGTATGGGGCCGTTTAGGCGTCCAGGCTTAGCCAGGCGGTGGGCAGGGTAGGGCTGATGGGGGGGCCGGGCTGAGCTATTCGGCAGGGGCGGTGGTAGAATCCGCCGTTCCCCATGACGCGCCCCCCACGCAATGACCCACCCCCGCCCGAAGGTTCCCGCTCCGGCTCCAGCCTCGGCAGCTCTGGCCTGGGGGGCGCAACGCCCGGCGGTATCAAAAAGCCGCTGCTCTCACGCATCAGCCCGCCGCAACTGATCGCCCTGTCGTTCGCGGCGGCCATTTTGGTGGGCGGCGGCCTGCTGTCCCTGCCGATCATGCATTCGCCGGGGCGCAGCGTCAACTTTTTGCAGGCCATCTTTACGGCTACCAGTGCGCTGTGTGTTACAGGGCTAAATGTCATCGATCCCAGCAAAGACTTTAACCGGCTGGGGCAGGTGGTCATCATGCTATTGATTCAGGTGGGTGGACTGGGAATCATTACCTTCGGCACGGTCTTTGCCCTGCTCATTGGCCGCCGCGTCAACTTTTCCGAACGCATTCGCCTGGCGCAGCAGGTCAGTGCTTTTGACGTGGGCGGCGTGCTCAGTCTTATTCGCAACATTTTCCTCTTTACCTTCATTATTGAACTGACAGGCGCGGTCTTATTGTCGTTCCGTTTCGTTCCGCTGGAAGGTTGGGGGCGTGGCCTGTTCTATTCGGTGTTTCACGCGGTCAGTGCCTTCAACAACGCTGGATTTGCTCTGTATTCAGACAATCTGGTACGTTTTGTGGGCGATCCGCTGGTCAGTATGACCATTGCCGGACTGATTATTTTGGGGGGCATGGGTTTTCTGGTGCAGTTGAATGTGGTGGCGCATCTGGTCAATCCGCGCCGCAACCGCATGTTGGTTCACAGCAAATTGGTACTCACCATGATGGCGGTGCTGTTGGTGGTGGGTACTCTCACTTATCTGCTGCTGGAATGGAGCAACCCCAAAACACTTGCGCCCCTAGGCTTAGGAGATAAATTTCTTGCCTCTTTCTTTCAAAGTGTAACCACCCGGACTGCCGGATTCAACAGTCTGGACTATGGGGCCATGAATTACGCCACGCTGTTTATAACCATCATCCTGATGTTTATTGGTGCGAATCCCGGCTCTACAGGCGGCGGCATCAAAACCAGCACGTTTTACGTGATGATGGCGAGTGCGTGGAGCATGGTGCGTGGGCGCGGAGAAGTCAATCTGTTTCGCCGCAGAATAGACCAGGAAACGGTGATCAGGGCCATGACCGTGGGCCTGATCAGTATCGGTCTCGTCAATGGAATGTTTGTGCTGTTGCTTGTCTTTAACGTCAATCCTGAAGTCACGTTTGTGCAGATGTTTTTTGAAACCGTCAGTGCTTTCGCTACGGTGGGCCTGAGTATGAATGCCACACCCATCATGTCGCCTGCTCAGCATGTCGTTCTTATTTTGCTGATGTATCTGGGCCGTATTGGTCCACTGACCTTTGCCGTGGCGTTCAATTCCAGTCGCAGCGCCGATCTGGTCAAATATCCGCCCGAAAAAGACATCATCATTGGTTGAGGCGCGTCAACAGACTTTGCTTCTGATTAAAGGAAACTCTCTGATATGAAAACCAAACAATGCCTGGTCATTGGCTTAGGCCGCTTCGGAACGGCAGTTGCCACCACCCTCTATGAAATGGGCCATGAAGTCGTGGCAATAGACCAGCACGAGGAGAACGTTGAACGGGTCATGAACCTCGTGACCCACGCGGCAGTGGTGGACGCCAGCGACGAGCGTGCGCTACGGGCTATCGGCGCATCCGACTTTGATGTGGTGGTGGTAGCGATCGGCACCGACGTGCAGGCCAACATTCTGGCGACCATGAACGCCAAGAGTCTCGGCGCACCTTACGTGGTCACCAAAGCGATTGACGAAATGGCGCGGCGCGTGCTGGAGCGCATCGGTGCTGATCTGGTCATTCGGCCCGAACACGATATGGGCGTGCGTTTGGCCCGCCAGATCGCTACCCCCAACATCGTGGATACGCTGGACTTGGGCGGCGACTACGCCATCGTAGAAATTGAGGCCAATGAACGTCTGCGGGGTACGCTGCGCGACCTGAACCTCACGGGCCGCTTTAACGTGCAGATTATTGCCATCAGCCGGGGCGGCAAAGTGGAAGTGACCCCCCGCGCCGAAGACGATCTGCGTCCACACGACAAACTGGTGGTCATCGGTACAGCGCACAATTTGGATGATTTGCGTCGGTATTTGGGAGAGTGATACGGAGTCCGTACACCGTGAGGGGTCAGTGTAAGGGCCAGCGAACCAGAGTGATCCGGTTTTGAGGCCCTAAGCCGGAGCGAGCAACCGGGGCCAAGCCGTTCATCTTTTGCCACTTACTGCTGGGCACTTACCGCTTTGCTTCCCGAATGATCTCGCAGCTCAAGTCCCCCCGAATTTCTAGCGCCTCGGTGATGAATTGTGGCGGCAACTGGCCCTCCAGCCTGGTGGCCTGCGAGAGAGGAATCGGGGCCAATCCCGGTACCTGAAGGCTGGCCCGCGTGGTGGGAGTCATCAGCCGCAGGGTTCGTTCCAGGCAGGCTGCGTCGTTGGTGTTCAGTGTGACTGGTCGGAGGTCTGTACCGCTGACCAGCGTCACAGAAACGGGCTGGGCACTGAAACTACCGAGCGTCGCATTGGCCCGCGCCTGCCCAGTCAGTGCCGCTGTGACTGCCGCCAACAGTGGAAGCAGGGCCGCCACAGCCCACACGGCGCCAGCCCGCGCCGCCCCCGGACGTAGCATCAACAGCCCAAGCCCTGCGGCGCAGATCAGGGTGAGCAGCAGGTAAACGGTGGGCAATGGGGCGGCAAACGACATGGGCGTCAGTGTAATACGGAAACCAGTTTGAACGCCGTGCAGCACCGGAGCAGCGTCCGTGCCATACGGTTATTGGGGCCTGCCAAACTTGACCTTTTCAGCGGGCACGTTCCCAGCCCAACTCCTGCTCCCAGGGGTCGTTATCAGTGGGTTCTGGGCAGCGTGGCACTGGTGGAGTGCAAGCATTGGCGCTCGGCGGGGCCAGTCTTGAGGGACTCAGCGGCATGGGCTGTGTCCAGGGCACTGGCCCGCACACGAAGCCGCCTGCTTTGCCCAAATAAATCATGCGGCTGCCCGAATCCAGCCGCCCGGTACAGCCTTCCAGTCGCCGCCCCACTTCGGCCAGCACCCGATCTGAAAAAGCTCTGGCCTCAGTGCCCAACTCTGCCGCCTGCAATGCAGCAAAAGCGTGAAGGACGGCGCAGACACTCTCCAGCAACTCACTGACCCCCTCCGGCCAAGGTGGAAGGCGCTGCATGCTGTTGGCGGTCAGGATCAGGCCGCCGCCCACGTCGTCTTCCAGCAAAAAGACTTGTTGTAGCTGTGGTGTACAGATGTCATTCGAATGCAGATTGACCATGTGTGCAGCTTAATCAAGACCAATGACCAACCCCTGATCGGTACAGAGGGCAGAACATTTTCCCTACTCCCTATGGCCCAACCATAGCCCGAAGTTACCTGGAAGTCAGCGTATAGGTCAGCAGCGGCACGGATGCCGGACTCTGACCGGGGCCAGTTTCCAGAAAGCTGACTGGAATTGCAAAACGGGCCGTGCCCTGCGTCAGTGCCTTTTTGACGTAGTACACGTAGGTGACAGTAGAGCCCGCGCCGCCCACCACTGGGGGTGAACCCGCAGGCCGCGTGGCCGGCGGGGTACTGGTCTTGTGAATCAGTGTCAGGTACTCGGCTTCTACTTCTACCGCGCGCCAGCTGTATCCGGTGCCTGCCTGGGTGGGCAGATGAAAACGCAACAAGTCGCCCGCCTGCACGGTCAGGGTGGTGGCGCTCTGATTGGCTGTAATGTCCAGCGTGCGCGTCATGGTGGCCTTTACAGGTGCGCTGCTTTGCCGGGCACCTGCCGGCAAGAGAGGAGAGGTCAGAGCAAGCACAGACAGCGCGGCGGCCAGCATGGGCCTCGCCAACGAGAGATTCATGGGGACATTCTGCCTGAGGTCATGCCGCTGTGTGCGCCTCTACAGCACAACACCCCCACAAGATGAGGGGGGTGCTGCATTACTAGGGAGTTGTGGTGCCGAGAACGGGACTTGAACCCGTATGGTCAAAGACCGTCCGATTTTAAGTCGGGTGCGTCTACCGATTCCGCCATCCCGGCCCGCAGAGCCTCGCCAGTATATCAGCAAAAATAAAAACCCTGCCGGGAAAGGCAGGGCAGGTGGTGGAGGTGGGCGGAGTCGAACCGCCGTCCAAAAGTCCGTTCAGCGTGCGTCTACGTGTGTATCCCGCTGTTTAATTGTCGGGTCTTGGGCCACCAGCGGGCGGGTTTCCCTTGACCGTAGTCCCACTTATTTTCGCCGTCAGCTATGGAACCTTGCCTGGGCTAGCCTTCTTTTGTTTCAGTTCGCGCCTCGCCAAAGGCCGGGCTAGACGGTCACTGTCTCACTTAAGCAGCGAGAGCGTAGTTCTGGTTGCCAGTTAAAGGCTTTGCCGTTTTTTTACGAGGCCCACGGCACCTCGACACGCAGCAGCGCTTTCAGTTCCCCTGTCGAAACCGGGTCACCCCCAGCGGTAGTTCTCGCCTCGCAACTCCGGTCCGGTTACCCCTACAGAGTCCCTCAGCGACGGCAAGTATAGCACTTTCGCGCTGACTTCAACCTGACCATTCATGCAGGCTGGCACTCATGCAAAAGGCTTAGCCTGAGGTGTGCGCCTCACTGTTCTCACTTCTCTATCGGCCTCTCTGCTGGCCCTCGGTGTGACGGCCTGTGCCGCGCCCCCCAGCACGTCCAGTACGGCCCGAACCGCCTTCTGGCTGCGGCCCCCCGCGACGGCTGCTGAGCTGGAGCGGACTCTGACTGCTGCTCAAGACGCCGGATTTACCGATGTGCTGCTGGAAGGCTTTTATCATGGGCGCGTGGCGTGGAACAGCGCCCAGTTTCCGCACAAGCTGAAGTACGATGCGGTGCAGACGGCGCTGAACGTGCAGGCAAGGGGTGGGCCGCGTGTCAACGTGTGGCTAGAGACGCTGTATTGGCGGCCCGATGCGTCTTTTGGCATTCCGGTGACGCCGCTCTGGAAAGACAGTATGGCAACCCTGAGTGCCGATGGACGGCCCAGCCTGAGCTTCAGCAAGTTGGGTTTCGTGGACCCCGCCGACGCCGATGTGCAGGCCACCCTGACGGCCCTCGTGCGTGAAGTGGCGACCCTGTACCCCGGTGCAGGCCTGCATCTGGACTATTTGCGCTACCCGCGTGAAACCGACTTTGGCTATCATCCTGCTGCACTGGCCGGATTCGCCGCCCAGACAGGGCTGGACGCCCGCACCCTCAAGCGCCAGAACAGCGGCACGCCCAGCGACGGCTGGCGACTCTGGACAGAGTACCGCGCAGGCCTGATTACCAAGCTGGCCGGAACCCTGAGCAGCACCTACCGGGCAGCGGGCGGGCGCGGCCTGATCAGCGCCGCCGTGTTCTATACCCACGATCCACTGCAGCACTGGCAGGCGTGGCCGGGGTTAGAGGCCGCCATGCCCATGGTGTATTCGCCGTATGCCGCCCTGACGCGGCTGGCGTTGCTGCAATTTCCGCAGCGCCAGTTGGTGTGGCCGGGCCTGCAGGTGGGTGCCGGATACCCGTCCCTGGCCGCCCAAGTCCAGTCGATTCGCGGTTATGGCTACGGGAACGCGGCGGTATTTGGCTGGACACCGGGCATGAAGTGAAGCCTACTTATCTCGCCTCAATTTTCCCCGCAGCACCCGCCACTGCTTGATGCCGTAGGCCTGCACTGGATGGGTCCAGCGCCCGCCCACTGTGCCCACGCTGAGGGCAGCCAGCAGGTCGGTGGGCGTATGAACCGGCCTGAATGGAGCTTCTACCCACGCTTCCCCAATGTCTTGCAGGGTGTGGGCGTCGCTGCCAGCGCACACAGGCAGGCCGCGCTCCTGCGCCCACTGTGCTGCTGCCCGGTTCCAGCGGGGCCGCGAAACACGCGAATTGAAAACTTCCACGACGTCTATAGAGTCGGCAATTCGGGCCGTCGCTTCAGGCTTCAGGCGGTAGCGTTTCAGGGGATCGAAGCCGTGTTGAAGCATGACCAGGCCGCCCTGGGCGTGAATGGCCTGTACGGTGTCTTTGGGAGAGAGCCGGGGCGGAATGCGTTCGGTGAGAAACAGCCCGATCAGTTCGCCCTCAGCGGTGGTAATTTCCTCGCCCGCGATGATATTCAGGCGATCCGACAGGCCCATGTCGGCCACGATAGCCGCCAGTTCCGGGCCGCCACGCTGCTGGTCGTGGTCGGTCACGGCAATGGTCCGTGTGTCGCTGCTCAGCATCCAGGCCGGAATATTGCGCAGGCGGGTGCGGCAGTCGTGGCTGATTTCGGTGTGCATGTGCAGGTCTATTTTCATGGGTTCATGTACCGGGGGCTTGTTCTAGGGATGACGCTGGGGCCGCAGCATCTGCAAGGCTCCCGGCCACGCTTCGATGCTGACCCTGCCGCCGGGGGCTGCCTGCCGCGTCTCGCCGTCCACATGAAAGATCTGGCCCACATAACTGATTTCAGTCAGGCGGGCATCGTGGCTCTGCACGCTGGGGCGGTCTTCGAAGGTGTCGGTCAGCAGCGAGGTGAGGTAGGCCAACATGCTTTCGCGGTCAGAGTGCGCCACCCGGATCACGTCCAGCGTGCCCTCGGTGGGGTCGGCATGGGTAGAAAAACGCAGTGTGGGGCCAGTGGCACTGGTGTTCATGACTTCCAGAATGGTGTAGGCATCGTCGGGAAAGACCCTCCCGTCCAGCGTTAACGAGACAGTGGGCGGCGTGAAGCCTGGCATGGCGCGGATCATGGCCTGCACTGCCCGCAGCACGCTTTTGCCGTCGTCGGGACCGTATTCGGCCATCACATCGGCAAAGAGGCCGCAGCCGCACGCTTCCAGAAACAGGTCGTGGCCCCAGGGCCCGCGCACCCGTCCCACGTCGAATGGCACAGCCTTTGCGCCCGCGTAAGTCCGGATCACCTCTAGCGGGTCGCCCAACACGCCCAGCGTGCGGGCCACGTTGTTGGCCGTACCCATCGGAATGACGCCTACCCGCAACGCCGCCCGTTCCTCTTCGGGGCGGGCCAGCAGATGCAGCGCCACCGCCCGCAACGTGCCGTCTCCACCCGCCACAAACAGCGTGCCGCGTGCGCCTTCCAGTGCGTGGGCAATGTCGTCGGCACTGGCCGTGGCACGGTAAATCGGGCGGTAGCCGATGGCCGCCAGTTCCTCGACCAGATGGTCAGGACTGGCCCGCTCGCTGCTGCCCGCGCGCGCGTTGTAGATCAGAGTCGCCTCGGTGGACTGGGACTGTGCCTGAGATGGGGCCTGTATAGGGACGCCTCCGGGGTGTGGGACGGTGTGCAGCGCCATAGATGGAGTGTAACGGGTCCAACCGTAAGTTCAGCCACGTATCAAAGTTCTACTTTCCGGCTGAACTCAGGCGGTAGTCCACCAGCAGCGGCAAATGATCGCTGCCCGCATCTGGCAGGACCTGCACCCGCACAGGCTGTAGCCCGCGTGCCAGCGCGTGATCTATTCGTAAGGAGAGGCTGGGAAAGGTCCACCCCGGCCCACGTCCGGCCTGATCGTGGGCATCGGGGCCATAAGCGCGGATCAGGCGGCGGTAGAGGCGGCCACGCGGCGGGGTGTTCAGGTCGCCTGCCAGCAGGAGTGGCCCGGATTCTGCGGCAGCAATTTCTTCCAGCAGTTGCACCTGTGCGTTCCGCACATCGCGGGTGCGGCCCACACTGTCCCAGTCGCCTGCCAATGCGCGGGACAGCAGCACGGTATTCAGGTGGACATTGACGACGCGCAGGCGTTGGCCCCGCCAACCCAGCGTGGTCTGGAGGTACTGGCGGTTGCTGCCCGGAGCCGCGAACGCCTGCGTCTTCAGCACGGGCAAGCGGGAGAGCGTCATCACTTCACCCGCCGAACGCACCGCATACCCCGGCAGGCCCGCGAGGAGTGCGGCGCGGTAGC
>QQTW01003262.1_pt1 | contig 11958 bp, 8 predicted proteins | sample 1904831 | NCBI WGS metagenome assembly QQTW01 (sample SAMN09435610, study PRJNA476489) | Subsurface metagenome, whole genome shotgun sequencing project. | reverse complement strand
TGCATCATCATCTGTAGCTGCAAGAATCAAAGCACTCGAGGCAAACAAGAAGGAGGACAAGGCGGAGAAGTTAAGAGCTGAGCAACAGCTTGCCAAGGATCTAGAAAATCCACCGCCACCACCGCCACCACCTGTAGAAGAATCGCCGAAACAGACTAAAAAGAAAGATTTCAGTACTAATTCGAAGACTGCATCGGCAGGCACATCTAAGCAAAGCAAGAAGAAAGAAACTTCGCCTCCAGTCGAGGAAAAAAAGCCCAAAGAAACTGTTCCCGGTAGTTTCCCAGGTGCATTTGGCGACGACGACGATCTGATGGCTATCGACGACTTCCAAGCTGCGCCAGAGCTACAACCAGCCAAGATGGTGAAGGGCAATAAAAAGGCGACCCCGAAATCCAGGACGGTGAAGAAGGAGGAAATTTTGGTAGAAGCTCCCGAGGTTCCCGAGGCTCCCGAACCTCCGAAGCTACCCACTCCGCCACCTGAGGAGAAGAAACCAGCCAAGAAGGAACGCGCTCGAGTTGAACGAACTGGAGCTGGTTCTTCCTGGGGCTTCTGGGGTGCTGCTCCAACCCCGAAGAAGGACTCGGCCAAGAAGGAATCTCCTGCAAGTGTAGAAGAGGAGGCAGTCACGCCTTCGCCCAAGAAGAAGACTGCTCCGCCAGGATTCACCCGTTCCAAATCGACAAGGACGCCCAAGGAGAAGGAGCGTGATGATAAGAAAGACGCCGAAAAGACGTCTAAATCGTCAGGTTCCGACACCAAGGAGAAGCGACCCGAAGCCAAACAGTCAAAGCCTAATCGTGGCATGAGCTTTTCTGCATTCATGATGGGTGGTCCTCCTCCATCCGCAACAAGGGCAAAGCCAACACGACGTTCCAGTGTGACTGGCGGCTCAAGATCGACTTCTCGGCGGCAGTCAATAGACGTAGGTGCTGGCGGACTTATGTCGCCGCCTCCTGATGATCAATCATCGATTGCCGATAAGGCCGCAAAACTCATGGGTGTTAAAGGTACGAAGCTTGAGCGAACCAAGACGGTCAAGGGTAAAGAGAGAGCGTCTGGTATGTTATCGTCTCCAGAGGTGGCGATTACTGCTGACCAGACTCCCCAAGTTGTACCGGATCCATATCCCATAGACGACGACGATATGGTTCTGGTGAACGGACTTGATGATCCTTTACTTAACGGTGCTTCTTCTAAGAACCCACCCAAGGAGAAGATGGCAAAGACCAAGCCAAAACGAGAGGTACGAAAGACCTCTACTCCAGCGATTCCCAGCCTCTTTAAGTCGTCCTGGGAGCCTGAATTTGCCAAAGTAACTCAAGCTGACAAAAAGATTGCTTACGCACAGTCGAAAGCTACGAAGCCCCGAGCTAGGACCCTTTCCAATGATGATGACGTGGTAATGGTCGAAGCTGGACCGTCAGGCGGCGAACCCTTTGTCACCAGTGGACCAGATGATATGGCTTTCGTGGAACATAATCCTTCTGAGCTCAAGCGATCAAACACAGCTGCCAGAAAGACGGGTGGCTTTTTTGGCGGCTTTTTCGGTGGCGGCGGCAAAGCAGAGAAGACACCCGAGCCCGCAGCACGTTCTAGACCAAACTCCTTCTATAGAGAAGAAAGGATGATAGACGCCGAACCCCTACCAACACGAACCAAAGACAAATCCAAACGTCGATCAATGAAACCTTATCCCGCCGACATCGACCTTCAAGACCAAGCGGAACCCGATCGCGAGGTAGAAGTCCGCCGTGTCGAACGCCATGCAACTCGAAATCTGGAGGAGCAAGAGCGAGCCGAACGCCGTAAGTCCCAGCGTGATAAGGAAAAGGCTGAGCTGGAAGCCCGCAGAACCAAAGCCCGGGACCGAGCCCGGAAGGAGCAGGAAGCAGAGGAGCAGCGACGAGAAGAGAAACGCAACCGACGCGCCGCGAGGGAGGAAGCACGTCTCCGGGAGGAAGCAGAAGTTGAAGCCGCGGCCGCTGCGAGACGGGATGAGCGCAGACGGCTAAGAGCTGAGCTTGAGGCGTCGGAACTTGAAAAAGCGAGAGTCGCTGCGGAAGGCGAGGAGGGCGTTGAGAAGGTCCGCAAAGCCGCTAAAGAGGATCGGAAGAAACATTTTGAACGCGAGGAAGAAGAAAGGTTGCAACGCAGAGAGGAGAAAAAGCGCAAATCTTCGAGTCGCGACAAAGAAAAATCTGGGACGGGTGGAAAACGCAAGTCAACGGCAACCTCACCACTGATGGATGAGTACTTCGAATCTCGAAACGGTAACAACGGGTTGAAACAGCCCGGTGGACCATCGGAAAAAACGCGCTCGTGGGTCAATTCACAGGCTAGTGATCCGCCTGATCTCCCGCCCGTGGAGGGCACGATCCTCGATGGCGAGAAACCACGGAGTGGCGCTCTTTTTGGCGAGGATCTGGAAGGATTGACCAGAGCAGACGAGCCGAGACGATCGTCTAAGAGAGAGAAAGATTCTTCACGGAGGAGAAGTAAACACGTGACCAGCCTGGATCCGGAGGAGCAGCGGAAGTCTTCGAGACGGAAGGACTCACGCCGCACTGCCGCCGAGCGAGAAGAAGCCGGAGCTGCTGTCAAATCGGGCAGCGGGAGCGCTGGAGATGGCGCTGTCTATCCTCCCAAGCACCGGTCTTCACGGAGGAGAGATGCCGATTATGATGCTTATGCCGATGGTGGGCCCGCCGTCGGAGGCATAAAGACTTTTGATGGTCGACCTGCCCTGGGAAATAAGAGGAATAGCATTTTAGGAAGGTTTGGGGGTTTTTTGTGAATTGAATTGAAATGAAATGAATCTCGCTCCCGGGAGAAAGATAATGTCCGCTGGACGGCATGGGTGGGTTTGGATCTTGGATCTTTGGATATGCAGTCCGGGTTTCCAAGCTGGAGGCCTGGGGCCTGGGACTGGGTGGTGCTCGGGAGTAATCGAGTTATAATCTCTTGGGCATTTGTTGGGGTGGTTCCAGTCACCATTAATATGGGGGCACTGTCATTGGATTTCGGGTACCGCTGTGATCGTGGTGGCGAATTGGGCGGGGGAGAGCGCTCCTCCTTTTCCGGTGGCAGTATTTAGTCACATCTTGATGTTACACCTATCTCTCGCCCTCTCTCTCTCTCTCTCTCTCTCTCTGTCTGTCTGTCAGTCACGTCGATTACGTTTCTCATATTTGAACTTCCGTTCAAGTTAGCCCGACACAATTTAGGGATCAGAATCCCATTTCCAGTGCATGACTAGACAATTTCTCCATGGTCTGCTGATCTAACTAATCATGCGATATACATGGATGTCTCTTCCCCCATCTGAGAGTATAACCACTGGGGTGGTATCATCCAGCTGGACTGTGATAATAATGGCCAGCATGTGTGGATACCCGGCTCAGCAGAAATGGCCCATGGGTGGAAAGTACCCCAATTAGGCTGGGCCTCACCTAGAAAGAATATGAAGACAGGAATGAAAGATGAAGATGGTTGACGCGGTATTAAGGGAAGCTTCGTCTTCAGCAAGCAGACAGGCTTCTTCAGAATGATGAGAGATGCAGAACGAAGGTGCCAGCAGCAGGGACGATACAGGTATGAAAGCAAGGGTAGTGACCGGCGGAAAGGAGTATATTGGATATCAGTGCACCGTGGCATGATCATATTCCGATTCTGAGGCGAAGGGGAGGGATGAAATAGTAGAGAAAGAAGGTCACAAAGTGAACACAAAGAGACGTCTAACCCAAGCAACGATCTTGCATACTTCCATACAGATAGTATTGGTGGAGGGAGCTGTGCCTGGCTCTTGGACTTACTATGGTATCAGGCATAAGTAATGTAAGTGGGGTGCCAAGGAGGCTAGTACATTACCCTTTTGATACGCATCTCGATATCCTTGGTGTTGTATCTCCTTTCTATCAATTCTGAGCGCGTTTCTGAGCTATTTGCGCATTTTTGAGCTATTTTGCTGACTATATGGATCTCCTAGAGGATCCTCCTGATCGAAATCATCCTTCGAATACGCCAAATAGCCTTTTTTTAGAGGCAATTCGTCATTCAAAATACACTACACGCGATCAACGTCGAGATATCAAACTTCTATACGATGAGGGCCACACGATAGCTCAAATCGCTCAAAAACAAGGTGTTACAGAGCGCCAGGTTCATTATGTCCTACATCATCCTGCTACGTCTCAAAAACGACAAGGAAGGTCACAAAAGATTACTTCTCAAGAGCTGGAATATCTCATCAATTGGATATGCACATCAAAAGCAAATCGACGCTGTCGTTGGGATGATATTTCTTGGGCAGCTGGCCTGCCCCATCTTGGAATTTATGTTATTCGACACGCTCTTCGAAAAGCTGGCTTTCGTCGATACGTTGCTCGTCGAAAATCTTCTATTTCTGAACAGAATCGAATCAAACGTCTCAAATTTGCATACAATCATATCAATTGGACTCAAGAGCAATAGAATAAGATTCTATGGAGTGATGAGATATGGATAACAGCTAAGAGGCATACAAATACTTGGATTACACGTCGACAGGGCGAAGAATGCGATCCTACGTGTATTGTTGAACGCGAACAACGTTCTAAAGAATGGATATTTTGGGGTTGTTTCAATGACTCTCATAAAAAGCCAGGGATCTTTTGGGAGAAGCATTGGGGGTCAATCTTAAGCGAATCGTATTGCGAGCATATTATTTCAATTATTGAGGGTTGGATTCGACTCAATGAGCGTGCAGAGATATATCTTGATTTTATGCAAGATAACGTCAAAGCTCATTCTGCAGCAGCTACGTACGAAGAACTTTAACAACGTCAAATTCAAGTGATTATTTGGCTCTCTTTCTCTCCAGATTTGAATCCAATTGAGATGATATGGAATTGGATGAAAAACTATATTCAAGGGCATTTCGAGGAGAATATGGGATACGACGCTCTACGTACAGCTGTTATGAAGGCCTGGGAAGCAGTTCCGGAGTCCTATCTACGTGAATTGAGCGAATCAATGCACGATAGATGCCAGGCAGTCATTGATGCCAACGGCATATACACAAAGTACTAAACACCAAGTTCTGCAGCTGAGATAGATACACAATGGTTGCTACAGCAACTGGCCAATTGCTATATACTTGGCAATACAATTTCTAGTGCAAACCAAAATTTCTAGTGCCCCACTTACATTACTTTTGCCTGATACCATAGTACGTAAGATAGTGGTAGTCAATATCCTTGTGTGACACGGACGGTGCGTGGAGAGTACGAGTGTCATATGCAGTGTTAAGTAACCGATGTTTCTCTACCTGAGTCTCAAGATTCAACAACAAATATGCAACTCTTCAAAGTTGGTGTCAATGGCGCTCCGTTAGCAATTAAAACGAGACCAATTCCTGCGGCTGGCCATGCCCTAGTAGCTAAAGACCAGACGCGACGTCATTCCTTAACAGCATGCCCAGGCAAGGTCCTCTGGTCTCAAGCTGCTCCCTATTCAGTGTTTTTCTCCTATTCCCTATCGTTCTTACTTGAGTGATATTCTCCACTACAATCATGGCTTCAGGTGGGCTACTTTCATCTTTTCTTGGTGCTCTACAAGCCAGTCTTGCTGTCCTCTTAACTATCTCCTATGGGGTTATCGCTGCCCAGTTCAAGCTCCTTGACGGACAATCTGCGACGTCCATTTCCAAAGTATGTGTGCGCATGTTCCTGCCAGCATTGCTGATCACGAGAGTTGGTGCCGAGCTGCACATTGACACAGCAGTTCGCTATGTTCCTGTCCTGGGTGAGTCTCCGTGTTGCCTGCTCTGGCATGCATTCTGGCAACTGAGAAGCTGATCCACCGCCTTTGTAGTCTGGTCAATATCTTACACGCTCATCTCGATGGCAATTGGTCTCCTCGGCGTCAAGATACTCAAGCTTCCTCAATGGGTCACTCCTGCCATCTGCTTCAACAATACCACATCCCTTCCACTACTACTCATTCAGGCTCTCGACGCGACTGGCATACTCTCTAGTCTTGTCATTGGCGGTGAATCCACTGCTGAAGCGATAAAGCGTGCCACCTCATACTTCCTAGTCTGCGCGATTGTTGGCAATTCAATGACCTTCGCCCTGGGCCCTCGCCTTATGGATACTGAAAATGTTCCCGATGATCCCGACCGCGGCAGGAAGGAAACGGACGAGGAAGACGAAAATCAAGAGAGAGGCCAGAATGGCGAGCAGGGACAACAGGCTGGTGACTCTAACGAGCAGACGTCTCTGTTGCCCACGGCTGTCAGAGACGCGCATACACAGGCCTATAACCACAGCTACAACCATGGCAAATGGCTTCGGGACCGGCTGCATCCTCAAGCGCAGTATGGACTTGGGTTCCTGGCGGATTTCTTCAACGCACCGCTTATTGGAGCCGTGTTGGGCGCTTTCATTGGCTTGGTCCCTCCCCTACACAGAGTCTTCTTCAACAGCCAGGAAGATGGAGGATTTCTCAATGCGTGGCTGACGACCTCCATCCGTAATATCGGAGATCTCTTCGCCTCCCTGCAAGTCATCGTTGTTGGCGTGACCCTGTCCTCTTCTCTAAGAAAGTTGAAACGGGGCGAACATTCCGGGGATGTGTCTGTGGTTGCAACATTATTCATTGTCTCTGTACGGTTTATACTTTGGCCAGTCATCAGCATCTCCTTCATCTGGCTGCTCGCAACGAAGACCAACGTATTGAGCGATGATCCGATCTTGTGGTTCACCATGATGCTAATGCCGACTGGGCCTCCCGCGATGAAGCTGACAGCCATGGCCGAGGTCAATGGAGCCGACGACGAAGAAAAGATGGCTATTTCGAAAATACTAGCAATTGCTTACGCTATAACACCATTGACCTGCTTCGCCGTTGTCGGAGCGCTCAAAGCAAGTCAGGCCGCCATTTGAAGAGAAATGAATAGCGACATCGACCCTGATGTAGGAAGCCAAAAAGACTTCATCCGAATTAGGGCATTCACCCAGACGCCTCTTTTCTCGACGATCGAGCCATGGCAATCTCCAAGTCCTGGCGAGTACTTGACCGATATGGAGGGAATGCAGCAACTTGAAAGGCAGGTCTTGTCTTCACGACTGGGTTGCCGATGAGGTATCAGCATGATGGTGATGGCATCAATGGAAGCAGAACATGAAATGGTCATCACAAATGTAAATAAATAGCTATCCGTGAGATCTTGCTAAATGAGAACCATCATGGCCTGTTGCCATCGCATAGCCCTCTTCAATCTGCACTCCTCCTTCGTGTCGTTCTCGTACGCCCGCACAATTCAGTGTAACCGCCTGCAAAAACGAGGCTGTTGCGCATTGTGTGTATCAATGCGCTACACGCATTAAGGAATGAACACAAGCTCCTGATCCTCCATCCCTTTCTACGATTCCAGGTGAGATCGTAGCCAGACAACGCTTGTCCCAGCCCCAGACGTCCAAGCATTGTGACCTCACATCTCGCGCTATCAGAGTCAATACTCAGTCATGCAGATCCGTATCTCCGAGCCCGAGACCTAAATCAATTTTTATCCCTGCAGTGAGAGTTGGAAGGAGAGACGAATGCTATGTCCTTCGAAGGAGGCATATGGAGAGGATTATACTGTTGTAAGCGGCTGAAGGCGGGGAGCGGATATTTTATTATTTTGGCTAGATTGTCATGTTATTTAGGATAGGCACAGATAATGGTAGATCTTTGTTTCAGCTGTGCTGAAGTTGTCATCCTGAGTGAGGGATGATAGCTTAGGATGATCAGGGATGATTATTTCCCCATGGGCTGTATCAGATGCGGATTCCCCTATCTGGCGGCCTTGAGGCTTTCGATCTTCACATGAGTCGTGTTACGATCTGGGTGGCGGGAGCTCACGCGTGTGGGTGGGTACGAAGCGTCCCCTTTGGTGATGCAAAGTACATGTGTGTCTTTCCTCGAGGACACCTTTGCGCAAGATTGCAGCCAGCGTTGCTAACCGTTGTGGCGAGTGGGTGTGGCTTCGAGCTTGGCACCAAGTGGAACCGCTAACTTATCTACGCCGCTTGCTAAGCTTTATAAGCTTTTTGCCGCTAGTAGAGTTTCGGCTTGGCAATATCCCCTGGGGACTTGGTCCCTAGATTGGTCCCTACCATGTACTAAGGGGGGGGCCTGAAGTATTGTTAGTCTGGTGCTAGGAGGGGCTAGTCCATGTTACAGAGATACAGCGTTATGATGTATAGCCGTAAAGCTTATCCTGCATATGCTCATTCTGATAGGCTTTGGCATGGCAACTAACTTGTTTTGATATAGCTGCTGTGTACAGCGAGGGTTTTTGTCGCAAGATACTAGCGCAGAGCTAACAATACTTCAGGCCCCCCGTAGTAAGGGTTTCCTCTTCAATGTCACATCTAGCATCACTCTTGCCGTGATCGCACTCGATTTGATTGCCAGATGGTTGGCATCGTCAAGCGCGTGTTTGCAAAGTCTCAAAATCAATCATCCTCAATTTCACAAATAGAGCTTGAGCTCGTCCAGCGAATACGTGCTACGGAAATGTCACCTGGACTCCATTCTCGTAGAGACGCTCTTCTCATCCTTTGATACATATCTAGAACTTAGACTTGTTGGGGTGGATTGCTTATGCCAGTCTAGGTCTCGAAGCCGCGATGAAATCACCATAAAGTCATTCGTGTCCAGGTCTGACTCGTCCTTTCGCCTACCCTCTCCCTCTGGATAAGGCAGTGAATCTCATTCTCACAGCAGGCTTCAGACACAGCTTCGGCCATCATCTATCCGGATCAGACAACTAACCCACATCTTTGGCGCCTCAGACCACTGTGAGATATGCTGACGTTATCAATGCTCGTGATCACGGCGAGCAAGTCGGACGCCAGCGTAGCAGCTCTGAGCTTCAGGCAGATAAGACCACTTACAGAGAACAAGCAGCTCGCATGTGCCATTTGTAGGAAAGGATACAGCTGAGTCATATGTCTCTGTATTCCGTGTCATGCAATCAAAATGCAACACGATTGGAAGAGCACGAATTGTTAGCACATTTGCCCGTTCTGCTCTTGGCTTGAGATACGTAGGTGGGCCGTAAGAGACGTCCATCTTTGAGTCATTCTTACCACAAAAACAAGTTAGAAGTCGTTGATCTGCTTGACGTGGCGGCTCAGTCCTATCCTCTTTTCGTTCTCAGCATGAGTTGTCATATCTGACTCGGAAAAGGCCTGACGTTGCGAGCCTTTCGGCCCTCATGGAAGTACAGAATTCCCTTTTCGTTCCGAATTTGAGGTTCCCGAATCAGCAGCAGAACAAACAAGATTTGTAAATTTCGTAAGACTCGCAGTATGTGTAGAGAATAGGCACAGAGATCCTAACAAGAATCTGTATGTAAAACGCGTGTTTTGTAAGACATTTTGATCGGGCAGGGTACAAAGATTCGGCCTGTAGCCGTAGTACATCCGAAGTTACTAGCGCAGAGCTAACGATACTCCAGTTTACCCCCTGTACTACGGTAGGAGGCATAAGTTTTGTTGATAGGGGCTAGTAGCAGCTAGTTTCTGATACGAAGACCCGGGCGAGTTCTAGAGCATCGAACAACAATGAGAGTGATTGGCCCCGGTAAGGATTTATACGAACTAATACTTTTCAAGTAAGACTCCCATCGGCTATATCAACGTTAAATACAACATTTCTGGCTTAAAGCTAACAATTCAATTGCGCGAAGTAGTTTCATTTACTATCAGTAGCATTTTCACCGGGCAGAAGTAATGTTAGCTCGATGCTAGTATTTTTGCCTCAAAACAGCCAGGCTTTGAACCATACAGCTAGGCTTGGAAAGGCTAAGAGTAACATGTTGGCCAGTAGTATGATCCAACAATAACATTTATTAATGCCTTCTACCACTGCTAGTAAGCAGGCGCATTCACCCCGCACTTCTTGGCCGAGGGCCCAAAGCTCTCGCCGCACGTTAGCGCTATCGATTGTACTCCGCCCGAGTTCCCACCAACAACATTCGTCACATGCCACAACACCATGGATATTGATGGTATCCACAAGATCCAACATCGTAATTTCTTAGGCCGCAAGAGCAGATATTGAGTCATCTCGCTTACAGGCTTTTTGGTCCGAGTTTCCCAGCTCCTGTCCATCCTCCATAGGGTAATCAATAGGTGTCTTTCCCGACCTCGTGTATCTGGGGCTCAAGCTCTTCGTCTTTGTTCTGCCTTTTCTCTGCTCCCTTAACTCCCTTGAATTGAACCCATCCCAGATCTTGTCTTCGATCAAGCAGTTCGCAGATCAGTGCCCACCGAACGCTGAGACCAGTGAAAAAATGAGCACCGGAGACACTTCCAAAATGAAACCCAACCTGGGCGTCTACACGAACCCAGCTCATGACCTGTGGAGTGGCCCAGCAGAACCAGACGTCGAGCATGTGCTTGATGGCTCAACACTCAAACCGGGGGATGTAAGTATCGGGATCAAGAATACAGGAATCTGCGGGTAACTCGCCTCGTCCATCCCTTCCGGCTTCCCCACCCACCACTATCAGCTAACCGATCAATCTTGTCCCCGGGTATTTCAGATCAGACGTCCACTACCTAACCCACGGCCGTATCGGTCCTACGATCGTAACCTCGGACCAAATCCTGGGCCACGAATCCGCGGGCACCATCCTGGCCATCCACCCCGACACCATCACAGCCCTTAAGATTGGTGACCGCGTCGCCATCGAGCCCCAAATCCCTTGCCTCTCATGCTCTCCCTGTCTCCATGGTCGCTACAACGGCTGTGAAAACGTCTCCTTCCTGAGCACACCCCCGGTCCCGGGTCTGCTGAGACGCTACGTCACCCACCCAGCGGTGTGGTGTCACAAGCTCCCTGACAGCATCTCGTTCGAGGAGGGCGCGATGCTGGAGCCGCTTTCAGTGGCGCTACATGCAGTTGAGAAATGCGGACTAAGGCTTGGTGATCCAGTCTTGATCTGCGGTGCAGGTCCCATCGGGCTTGTGACGCTGCTATGCGCAAGGGCGGCCGGGGCACACCCCATCATCATCACAGACCTAGACGCCGGACGTTTATCGGCGGCTAAGAAGTTTGTCCCGTCTTGTAAGACCTTCTTGATCCCCCAGTCGGGCAACCAGACCCCTGAGGAAATCGCAACACAAATCGTACAAGACTTGGGCATAGAGCCCTCGAGAGCCATCGAATGCACAGGCTCCCAACCCTCCATCGCGACAGCCATCTTCGCCGTCAAATTCGCCGGGACGGTCTTTGCGATCGGAGTAGGGAAATCAGAGTTGGAGCTCCCGTACATGCGCCTCAGTTTTCGCGAGGTGGAGTTGAAGTTTCAGTTTCGGTATGTTAACACCTGGCCGAGGGCTATCCGGCTGGTGGAGGGTGGATTGGTGGATTTGAGTCCCTTGTTGACGCATCGCTTTGATGTGGAGGACGCCCAGAAGGCATTTGCCGTGGCAGGGGATAGGGCGAGTGGGGCGCTGAAGGTCATGATTGACATGTAGGAGGGTGTGCGGGAGATGTGATTTGACATTTTGCATAAGTACGAAATTAGGAGAAAAAAACCGTAAATATGCACAGCACAGGCTTAATTTGGTTGCAGTTCTCTACCGTGGCAAAATCCTGCCCCTCCATCCATCGCATTGGCACGGTATGTTATGAAGAATCACCGGCAATATGATCTGAGGCAGTGATCTTTCCACCTCTCTCACCGCCATCCTCCCCGATCAGAAGACTTTTTCACTTGGTAAAAGGACCGGAGGCGGAAAAGGGGAGAGGGCAGCTTAAAACTTCTTTGAATTATGAGACTGGGTGCGAGATGCCTACTATGTCGAAGCTTGTAGCTCTTTATCCCCTCCGTACCTGAACAGGGGTGTAGAATGCCTCAATTAGCGTTGTCGATCTTGTTCGTTCATTGTTCATCACAACTTCTGTACCAACAGC
>QQTW01003261.1_pt1 | contig 11961 bp, 13 predicted proteins | sample 1904831 | NCBI WGS metagenome assembly QQTW01 (sample SAMN09435610, study PRJNA476489) | Subsurface metagenome, whole genome shotgun sequencing project. | reverse complement strand
ACAATGGAAACGTTACTCTTTCTTTCTTTCGTTGCTCCTCTTCTTTTTGTTGTTTCTCCATCTCTTTCTCGCGTTTCTTCTCTTCTTTGATCTCGTTCTTCCTCCTCCGTTCCTCATCTTTGACACGCTTCTCTTCCTCACGCTTTGCCTTCAATTCGGCCTTCTCTTTGCTTTTGTTCTCTTTGTCAACAAGCTTCAGCAATTTCTCTTCTGCGGTCGTTTTACGGCGCTTTGCAGTGAGTGTGTCGGGTCTCTGGTCGGAGGGCGAGGTATGTTGCTCTAGCATTTTGGCGGGCCCATCGGTACTGAGAGCGGGCGAACCTGGTTGTGTAAAGCCACTCGATAAAGACACATAGTCGTGGGCATGTCCTGAGGTCGAGTTTGCAGGGGCTTGAACGGACTGCAATGACCCAGTACTTGACGTTTTCGAAGGAGAATCCTGAGCGCCATCCAGTTCATGTTCCGACCAGGAGCGCTTCGAAGTGCGCGGCGATGGTGAGCCACCGGCACCGAGCGCAACAGACATTGTTCTGAGTGGGGCAGTCACCGTAGGGTACGAGAGAAGTCGTAGACAGGAGTGGTCACGGTTTTCAACCAGTTGACACGAAGAAAGTTCCCAGTCTGTCATGGCCAGGAAGCATCGGCAAACCCGTCGACGCGTAAATTGAGGTTGAAGCGCGCTACGCTCTAACGCCTTTGGGAGTTAGCGCCAACTTTTCTGTCCCCATTAACGCATGTATCCATGTACCTATATCATTCTTAAAGTTTCCCCACGACGACCAAGAACATCTAGGAAGAAGGGTGCTCTGCTTAGACGAACTGCGAGAAGAACAATATACATATCGTAAAGTCGATGTGAACATGAGTATCTGGCGCATCGAAGCCCAAACATCCCCTGTGGTGCCAGGCCGGAGCCTAATTGAGCGATGAGCCAACGTCCTCAAATTACGCCTCCGCAGGAGTGCGATTCTGATTCTGTCGTTCCCCTCATCCATAATCCCGGACAGTAAGTTCTCTAACGAACCGCGTCCGTACTATCTGTTCTATATTTCACATTGTCCTTTCTGGTGACGTTTCCTCAATGCAGAGAATGGCTTCTGCAGAGAATCGAGTCTATATTTTGCGATTTAATTGAGAAGTTACTCGACGCCAATGGCGAGCTCCGCTTGTACGACCCTTCACATCTCCAGCACCCAAATAAGGCACTCGACGCACCCTCGGTCGAGCAGCAGAGGCGAAAGGAGATCTCTTATCCCGGATCTAGCGCACACGAGGCCTGGAGATTCAGTCAGACTGGCAAATACACCAATACAATTGCAGAACACACTTAGCTGATCGGACTTAGCCGTACTACTCCGAGTCCTAGGCTTGATCCACGAGGCAGTTGCCAGCGGCGTCGTCGTCAGTAAGAGGTTGTATTAGAGATGTTGCGTTGTATCTTGTCGACTATCTCCAGACGCTTTACTTATACCACATGGCAGAGATCTGTTCTATCAAGACCCGGCGCTTTTCGTAAGGCAGGCCGTGGTAGACCGGTGTGTTGACCGAATTGCCGCCACGTTCGGCGTGCCACGAGCACTCCTTCACGTGGTGGGTTATCATGCATGGCCACGAGTGGTAGTCGGAGTGCCTTTGTTGACGCGTAACAGACGGCGGCTGCGAAGGGCTTGTTTACGGGCTCCCTGTCGCTTTCCAAGCACGATGGCTCAAGATTAGAGGGCAGCAAGGATCGCGAAGTTAGTGCAATATTGAACTCATTTGTCGCAAAGCCGCAAACACTCATTGGAGTCCAGGGCCTATTGATCCCAGGCATACAAGAGGTCAAGAGCTTCAGTGGTGTGGAGAGTGTGCGGTGGATCCTGGTCGTGGAAAAAGAGGTAAAATGCAAGCAGTCCAGCACGAAGTCCTGCGAACCTGAATTGCCTTGCAGGCCGTTTTCCGATCTCTGAGTGGGTCTCCTCTATGGGCGACATTGAGTCAGCAAGGGGTCATGGCGACGGTACGCGCAGCTCCTCTGAAACGTTCATGTCTAGGATTCGACCAACAAAATCGTAGGGCAAAGGTTACCCAGACATTGCAACCCGTGCTTTCCTTCGTCATCTTGCCTTGCCTTGCGCAAGGAACGGATACAGGACGATTCCCATCTACGCTCTTGTAGATTTCGATCCTGACGGTCTGGCCATTCTATCCACATACAAGCGCGGTTCTCAAGCTCTAGCACACGAAAATGCCGCCTTGGTTGTTCCAAGCATCCGGTGGCTCGGGATCAGAAGCTCCGATATCATTGAAGATGAGGCAGTGCTGCAGAGCAGCGCCATCTTGCGGCTTACGCCTCGCGACCGTCGAAAAGCCTCGAGCATGCTGATCCGAGTGACGAACGATCAATGCAACCTTGACGGGCAGCTGAAGAGGGAACTGCAGGTCATGCTGGCGCTGAATGTGAAAGCCGAAATTCAATCTCTACAGACGAGCGTCGATGGAATCTGCCGCTTCGTTTCGGACAGGCTGGGTTATCTTGAAGCAACGATACCGATGTAACAACTAGGTGGCAATGTTCAACACAGATCAGGGCAATTGTCGACAGAGCGAGCTGGCACAACTACAAGCTTCGGTGCGGCCCCTGCAATCGCATTGAAAGTAAAAGCCGAATGCGTCTGATAGGAGTAGCAAAGTTGCAGCTGTGCATAGTTGTATAGTAGGTAGACTGGTAGCAGAGCTCTCGCTCATGGATAGTTGGCTCTACACGAACCAAATTGAATCCGCATCGGGCGCGGAGATGCTAATAGGAGTTGTATGCCCTAACCCTAGTGAGACGAGAACGAACCATTCTTGGTCTTAATGTGGGCAAGTTAATGCAGGCAACCTCGGAAGCTTCCAGAGTTGAGAAGCGGTAACGCTGAGTTTAAAAAGCCAACCGTCGACCTCGGGAGCATCCACGTCGGTCCCCGTCTAAAAAGAAGTTGCGCATGGTTGGGGCGAGCGTTTTCGAGCAGGCCAATTCCTCTGGCATCTCAACTCACGACAGTCACTACCTTCTGGGCCAGGTCGTTGCAACAGCATGCTTGGTGTGGTATGCGATAGTTGTCACTGTCGCTGCGATTGGTTACGTTCAGCTGTGCGTAAATATGGTCAACAGGACCGTGGGTGTGCCACTTAAGATATGTGCACAGGTTCCGGCATTTCTCGAGACCCCCTCGCCCGGCGGCGATACAGGACCGACCAGCGTCAGCGCTCCCTCATATTACCATCATCCGCCCGGTCAAGGGTGTCGAACCTCATCTCTACGAATGCTTGGCTGCCACGTTTCGACAGACCTACCCTTCGTCGAGACTGACCGTATGCCTCTGCGTGGCTTCTAAGCATGACCCAGCGTATCCCATCCTCAAGCGGGTAGTGGCCGATCACCCTCATTTCGATGCGCGGATACTGGTGGAAGAGGAGGATCCGGTCCTGAGGAGAGATGTTGAGGCGCCGCGCCTTGGGCCGAACCCGAAGATTCGGAACATGAGCAGGGCCTATCGCGAGGCCAGGGGTGATATCATCTGGATATTGGATTGCAATGTATGGGTAGGGAAAGGGGTTGCCGGCAGGATGGTCCAGACTCTTGGAGTTTGCGAAGGGCTTCCAAGATACAAGTTCGTGCATCAGCTCCCGCTCGTCGTCGACGTTCTGGGCAATATCCGCCATAACAGTACTCGTTCGGTCTCGCCTCCCGGACCAGAAGGTCAAATCGCACGAGGGCCTTTTGCTGGACCCGTGAAGAACACAGCAGCAAAAGTCAACCCACCCTCAAAGCTGGCTGGCATCCTCAGGCTGGGTGGCGGGAGGCTGGAGGAGGCGTTCATGTCCTCAGCCCATGCAAAGTTCTACACTGCCATCAACACCGTCCTCATCGCACCATGCATCGTCGGCAAGTCTACAATGTTTCGACGCTCGCATCTGGACCATCTTACCGGCCAAGATGGGTCGCACACGAGAGGAATTGACTACTTCTCGGAGAACATATGCGAGGACCACCTCATCGGCGATATCCTGTGGAGAGGCCGAGTACCAGATGAAACGGATGGACAGCGCTGGGGCAAGCACGCCCTGGTCTTCGGGGACCTTGTCATCCAGCCGATGGCCGACATGAGCGTTGCGGACTACATCGCCCGGCGCGTGCGGTGGCTGCGCGTGCGCAAGTTCACAGTTCGCCTCGCGACGCTGGTGGAGCCGGGGACGGAGTGCTTGCTCTGCTCGCTCTACGGAGCTTTCGCCGTCACCACCCAGTCCTGGATTCACGACGCCACAGCACTTCCACAGACCTGGGCCTTCTTCTGGTTCTTCTGGGCTTCCCATGTTACCCTCTGGGCGGCCACCGACTGGATCCTCTACCGGCGGCTGCAATCGGCGTCCTCCGTCGAGGTTGACGAGCGCACTCCCTCGTTCGCCCGTCCACCACGGGAGGGCAACAGACGCACCTTTCCGCAGTGGCTTCTGGCCTGGCTCGGACGAGAAGTCCTCGCCTTTCCGATCTGGGCGTGGGCGGTCTTGGGAGGGACCAGCGTCACGTGGAGAGGGAAGAGACTCTGGGTCGGACTGGACATGAAGGTGCATGAATACAGCAACTACGGACGATCTGGGAACGGCAACGCGTACGGTAGTAGTCCTGGCTTGTCGAAAGCAAGACAAGATTAGTCGGATGTGATTACGAGCGCTGCGCCTTACCGTGCCCGGAGCCATTTGGACCAAGTGGGAGTCGTGGTCAAACCACAAGGCCTGCATATATAGGTAATATGCAGGTAGCGGGGGAGGAGTTGATAACCGCTACCTAGTGTGTACGTATACAGGACATTACCTGGCACCCTGGTCAGCCTGAACCCCTAACCAGCGTTTGGTGCAATGCATACATATGATATCGTCACCTAATATTAGTCTCTCAATCTTTCATCCATTCGACGCAGAAATATACCCTCTGCAGTAATGCCTATCCTTCAGCGGTCGTTGGATGATCAGATGCCAACGGTCAAACACGACCGTGGAGGGCAAGAAACACAGTACATACATGACATCATGCGCAGATATGCTGTATGCTGGATCCGTCGAAATGCAGCAGCACGGCTGCCTCCGCAGGCTCGGGAGATGGGAGACAACGAATTCAAAGCGGCGGCGAATCAGCTGCCGGTCAAGCATTCGAAATCACCGCGGGAGCCGCATTCGGGCCAATAGCAATTCCAGATGTCCATGTCAAAGAAGATCGTCGGTGATTAGAATGAGTGCACAATCATGGACAGTACTACCTTGCCTAAGGCACCTTTGACAGAACACTGACGGATTGATCAGGTCAGCCTTGCTTCTACCCCAACGCATCCTGTTGGGCATTCCTGGTGGACCGCCTACCTGTACCACTCACCTCTAAATGGCATTGATATTCTGCTCTGATTGACTGGCCCAGTAAAGCAGTCATATCTCGAGTCGAAAGGAGGACCTTTGTGGAGAAATTGAAGAATACCATCAGATCCGGAATCGAAACCGGAACTCCCCCACAATGCTGTCAGGTCTCGGCGATAGCAATCTGATCACATTTTCAAAGAAGTTTACAAAAGCTCGCGCTGAGTATGCGGCGTGACGATGCCTCGGATAAGAGACAGGATCATCGCCCTCGGATATACCAGCGACGGTATGAGTCTCAAACAGAAATCTCATGCCGACGAACATGCATTTGGGCGCATTATCGTAGAGAACGACGATCCGGTAGCAGAACCACCGCTGAGAGATCAAATCCCGTGTACTTCAGTTGCCATACGTGGTAAGCCTAATGCGGCATATGGCCGCACCGCCGTTGGAGGAATGGAAGACGCTGCTGGGGCCACACCAACGAGTTTGCCCTATGTAAAAGCCGACGCCTGAGCGGCAGGTTGCTTCAGAGAGTATCCAGTGAAATCACCGCAGGCCGTTCCCTATCCTAAGGCGTGTTGCGTCGTGGACCGCGCGCTGATTGAGCGATCGATTTTAGCGAGCTGCCTGGCGATGAACTGGCTGGCCTTGAGTTTATCACTACTGTGTACGTTGATCAGAACTTTGCGAAAGACCGCAACGTTGAGCGGACGAGTGGTGAGAGAAAAATGGATGGTGTGGAAGATTACTGGTGTTACTAGTAGATACCCACGATACCATACCAGTACTGTACGCTACAGTTTAGCATTAACATGCTCCAGCCAATGTTTACACTACTATGATAGTGGTGATAGTGTCCAGGTGTCCATTCACGCATAGGGATCACACGGGATTCTTTGCGCCATCCTGATGAATATGATGTTTTGTCTGGTGAACCTGCACCGAGAAGTTTCGGAACGAGAAAGAGGGTCTGTGATTCCAGGGATCGGCGGGGGAGCGCATGCGTCATGCAGGGTCCGACGCCATTGACGCTAGCGAATGACGTCGGCGGGCCCAGCCGGTGCCCCTTCCGCCCTTGACGAGACGGAAAAAAAAGTGAGTGGGACACATGTCGATGACGGTGATGACGGCGATGACGTTGGTCGCAACAGCAACAGCAAGGTTTCTACCCTGTGTATCCCGCGCCGGCGTGCCACAGGATAGTCCGCAAACCACTCGTATTCGTACAGTGCTGATGGCTACCTAGGTACGCCTTGCACACAGGGCAACCAACGATCCGAGGAAGACGGGTGACCGCACAGCAAAGGCGCAGCCTGGAGGTCAGTCTCTGGCAGTCCGGTGAGTGGGAGAGAAGAATGCGAGCTCGGTTCTACGGACGAGTAAAGCCTGGAAGCATTCGAGGTCGGTGGCGGCCCTTGGCGACGTCAGGGTCCAGCGGGTCGTGAACCCTTTCAGTGTTTATCGAGACAAGAGCCGGATCAACGGAAGGAGCCTGAGCTGAACGGCAATCCATGGATGGTTCTGATCGGCGGCTGGCAGAAAACGACTCATCCTTCGTCCACAGCATGTAAGATACTCCGTGCTACGACAGAGTGCGCAGCCCGTTATCAGCTGCATTCCGCACATCATCCTCTGCGGTCCGACTGTTGGACGGTCGAATGGGAGGCAAGACCGGTAGGGCAAGTCGAAAACAGAGCTCTGCCTGAGAGCTAGGGCCAACAGGGCTATCAGGGTCGCGGCACATCGCCCGTCTGGTCCACACCGCCCGCCCAAGACGCGCACATAACTCAGGTAGCTGGCCAGTCAGGGCCGAACGATGCGCGAACCCCTGCCCAAGGGTTTGCCCCCGATTGTGTCGGAGTCCGGCTGAAGCCGCCGTTGGGGAAGTGGGGAGCCCCTCCGCTCGCCGATCCCTCTCGTCTCGTCTCGCACCGCAAGGAATCCCTGCGCCGGGGCCCTCGACCGGCGCCCCAAATGCAGTCATTTCCTTCTCGTGGTGGGGGGTTCGCAGTCCCCTCCTGCCAACGAAGCCCATATATGAGCGCCCCTTCGCCCAGAAGCCGTGTTTCGGTCAAAGCTGCGTTTCTCGGACCTCCTCTTCGATCTCGACAGCTTCTCACATCGTCCCTCTTGTGACCACACCGAAGCATCAACCTTCCTTTCTCCAAGTCACATCGTGATTCCCCTACCATAAACCCACTCCCCAACAGTTCCTCTGCCAGTTCTCTTCAGTCCACCAGATGGCTCAGCAATCCGACAGCGTTTACGTGCGTGGAAACAACGAGTTCTCCCAGCCCATGACCGCTCAGCACAACTTCGAGAACCAGTTTGATCTTGAGAAGCCCTCCGACGCCATGCACTCCTACTCCAGGTCAGTCGGCCGCGCCATCTTCCCTGTCCGCTGATAGCTGGCCTTGCTGACATCGTCTTGTGCCACAGAATCATGCTCGAACACACAAAGCAGCAACTCGCTCTCGCCCGGCGGAGTAGTCTTCGACGCTCCTCCGGCACTCAGGTCAGGCTCCACGCTGAGTCGAGTGTCGAGTCCATCAATTCGGCCGGCTCATAAATTGCCCCGACCGTCGGAAACTCGTTCCCTCTCGTCCTCGCTTCAGCTCGGAGTTGGTCATGTCATGTCATCAGCGCGGCGTCTTCAGTCATAGATCTTCAGTCTGCCCTTTAGCGTCCGGTTAGCGATGTGGAAATTTGGGCATGGCCTCATCGTTGTCGGACCGTCAGAAATATTTCATGCTTCGTCTGGATGGCGTTCACTGTATTGGAGTCAATATCCACATTACATGCGACTCGGTCTCGCCGGGTCTCAGGTGGTATCCTATTCAGAAATTCCAGTCCGTATGACCTCATTCCCTTTCTGGAGCGTAATGCAGTACTACTGTGCTCGTCTGTCGCGCTCTCTCGAAGTGGCGGTGAGGTTCCGACGAGTTTACACCCTGTCGCTTGCGCCCATGTGTGTCGACTGCGTTGCCGATATTTGAGTATCAGTGTCCCATAACGTCCCTTTCGAATGTCGGAGCGGTTAGACTTGCTTCTCACACGAGAAGAACATCTCCATATACGAGACTCAACTTAACGAGACGTCTCCTGTTACAGCTAAGCTTGCAGTTCCGCCAGGAAGGTCGCCACGGTCGGGTCGCCTCGGACACGTGCATCGTTTGAGAGACGAGGTAGTTGGCAGAGCAAAGGCTTCACGGCAACGTGAATGTCAGATCCTGACCGTCGAATGCCGTGCTCACCTCGACAGGCTCGTCGTCCAGGCGGAAGATGCGCGTCATTCTCGTCCTGCACCGAGCAAAGACAAGCGTTGTTTCGATTAAAGAGTCGCACCGTACTCAGTGCATCTCCTCCTGTGCAAAATTGATAATTCCGCGAGCACGTGGGGTTGCCTTTGCCCCAGTCGCTCTTCCCAGCATCTCTGGAGCTATTGATTTCTGCTGCTTCATTTTGAGGTCTTTCACGTCCGATAGAAGATAGTCGACTCTGTCTCTATGTAGGATAGGCATCTTCCATGAGCTCAAAGCCATCCATAACCACCCATAAGAAAGACTGTCCGAGAATATGAGGTGTACAGTAGCACCCAGTCAAGGCTCGTTTGATGATGACACGATGGATGAAGTCCTTCAAAAAATTGAGTATCATTTGTGCTAATCTGGCTCTCAAAGGCTCGATTCTCCCGCCCTCGAAGGCTTCCAAAGAGCGAATTCGGGTTAGGCCGCTTCTCCCTCTTGTTTGTGCTCAAGTGCGCCCTCGCTGTCTGGTTGTATGCGCTCGTTGAATGGGAGTATTCTGATCTCGAAATTTGAGTATTTGGTTTTGGCACTACGGAGTAGGTACCTCAGCATTCCATGATTGGTCGCGACGTATTATTTTCGACAGGGCAGTTTACTTCGAAGTCTGACAGGGCCAACATGCACCGAAGTTAGTCGTAACCCTAGTTTATCAGATACCATTGATAACGCTGAAAAGAGCATGCATCAAGCGAAGGAACAGTAACTGCCCGGGCGAGAAGTAATTTCTCCATTATTGAGTAGATTACGTGGAACCGGTCGACTTAACTCGAGCGACATTAAGATTTTACTCGAATTCTTCAATTTGGGATATCAGATCAGATACAATAAATGTACGTAACTCAATGCTTCAAATACTGAGTCCCTTGAGAATTGTTCGAGAGACAGATGCTGACATAGACCTAGCAACATGAGCTACACGCACAACTCACCTTTCTTTAATCCAGGCACGGTGACGGAGGACAACGCGCTTGCTATCCTCCATCTGAAGCGTGATCATCTCCTTCCAGTGATTCTACAATCACAAAGTGAAACTGCGTCCGGCTACACCGAGGGAAACGTGGTGAACACCAGGTTTGGATCATTCCCGCATAGCACGCTTATCGGCCTTCCTTGGGGCAGTCAGGTCGCCGCGAAGAAGGTCGACACCGGTTCACGGGGGCGCCCAGGTAGCAAGAAGCGCAAGCGCGAGGATCTGAACGGGGACGATGAACCGGACGGTGGCAATGGCGCAAAGAAGGAATTTGCTGCCGCTTCCAGTGGCTTTGTACACGTTGTTCCACCGACTCCGGAAGCATGGACGACGTCCCTGCCCCACAGAACGCAGGTGGTATATACCCCAGATTACAGCTATATCCTGCAAAGGCTGCAGGCACGGCCTGGATGTACGATCTTGGAAGCCGGCGCGGGCAGTGGCTCGTTTACGCATGCCGCCGCACGAGCGGTCTTCAACGGTTACCCACCCAGCACCGGTGGAGCTGTCGATCAGAGAGTCGGGAGCCGGGGCATTCCCAAGTTTGGAAAGGTATTTAGTTTCGAGTATCACGAATCCAGAGCAGAGCAGATACGCGAGGAAATCAGAAGTCACGGTCTGGACGGCATCGTGACAGTCTTCATGAGGGACGTCTATCAAGACGGGTTTGCGCACCCTTCCCAGAAGGACGCAGTTGAAGCGGACGCAGTCTTTCTCGACCTTCCGGCGCCGTGGTGAGTATGCCGCGTTCCAGAGAATCGGCCTTGTGCTAACTGCACGCATCAAGGCTGGCGTTGAAACACTTGACCCGAGGCAAGACCAACTCAAAGTCATCGGATGTTACAGAAAAAGTCATGTACCGTATCGGGTCGGACTCGAAGCTGGAGAACGAGAGGAGTACAGAACCCGACCCCACAGAATCCAGCCATCAAACTGGCCAAGTACTGAACCCTCAGATGCCAACAAAGTTATGCGCGTTTTCGCCTTGCATAGAGCAGGTACAAAGAATGGTCTCGGAACTCCGCAAGCACGGGTGGGTAGATATCGAGATGGTCGAGGTCTTGCACAAGCGGCTGGACGTCCGGCGTGAGCGAGTGGGCTTGCACGAAGAAGGGTTGCGCGGCGTGACCGCATCGGCGGCGACCGTGGAGGAGGCACTCGCGCGACTGCGTCAAGTCGAATCGCGGCTAAAAGCGTATCATGACACGGGTAGGGCCAATCCCGATACCGCCCCGGGCAGAGGTGTCGACAGTGGCACGCAGAGCAAGAAGGAGGGGCGCAAGTCAGGGTCGGGGCAATTGAAGCAGGAACGTCTGGAACAGATCAGACTCGCAGAGCACGACAGAAAGATCTACAAGGAAGGCCGCTTGACGCATCGCACAGAGTCCGAACTGAGAACGCACACCTCTTACCTTACGTTCGCGATATTACCTCGCGAGTGGACCAGCGCGGACGAAGAGCGATGCCAAAAGTTATGGCCTCCCTCAAATCCCTAAAACGTATGGCACGTGTCCACCGAGCGAGGGGCAGCGGCTGAAGAAAGAGCTGCCTATGAGTTACTGGCCTCTCGATCATCCATGCTGGTACTGTCCAAGTTTGACTCGACAGCTTCGGCAAACCGCTCGCCTGCGTCATCTAGCATCCGATATGCGGATGGATTCAGTTTAGGCTCCCCGGCTGCAGACTTCATCTGATAGCCGCGCATCCTACGATTGCTTAGTTATCCCATTTCAATCAAATTACAAACCGAACTTTACCTGGGACCTTCACCGGTCTTTGTGGGTAATGCGTCTTCATAATTGGTATTGAAGGCCTGATGATCCTGCTCGAACCTTCCATTGGCGATACTGAGGCGAATCCCAGCAAAGAACTCATCCATGACGTGATGATTATGGATCTGGAGCAAACACCATGCCAGCATTTCTCTGGCCTGAAGGAGATGGTGTATGTAAGCTCTGTGATGATTCCTGCATGTATAGCAGGCACACTCTTTTCGCAGAGGTGCAAGGTCAGTTGCGTGGGCCGGGCGCCACATGTCGAAGCCGAGTGGCGATGGCTGTGAGCGATCCAAGGTCTGGGATGGAGCGGGAAAGGAAAATTCAAAGGCGATTCCGGCATCAGAGCTGGAAGCGATGGACGGTAAGACGAAGAGGTCTATGCCAATGCTGATTTCCCTGAGAATCTCTTTCGGGCCGCTTGAGTTGCACAATGAAAGCAGTGGCAAGCTAGCGAGATCTGAGGGGAGGTCAATAACAGATGACGGGTCGTATATTGCCAGGCCCGATAGACAATCCCTCACGTCTTCCG
>QQTW01003260.1_pt1 | contig 11961 bp, 11 predicted proteins | sample 1904831 | NCBI WGS metagenome assembly QQTW01 (sample SAMN09435610, study PRJNA476489) | Subsurface metagenome, whole genome shotgun sequencing project. | reverse complement strand
CTAAGCCACCGATCGACCTCCTTGTCTTCCTCCTACGTGGCACGCTCACCGGCGACTTGACGAGTGAAGTCGCCGACGCAGAAGATGCACTCACCATCCGGACGGCAAAAGCTCTGTTGTTTTACTTTATGTGGAAAGTGCAGGCAATGTGTGGCTCCATACGCTCCGCGACTCTTATCGCGGATGCTGATCTTGAGACGCTTGCATTGCGCCGCGATGAGGTCGTCAGGCTTTTGACCAAAAATGTGAAAGAAAGGCGAGGGGCCGACACAGTCCGTCTTAGCCTTGCCGGTATCCTTCTCGATCTCCACGTTCTATTCTCCACATTACGTCAAGCAAGTCGAGAGGCCAAGGCGCCACCCGTAGTCGCCGGCCGCCCGGCAGCGCAACTGAACACTGACTACCTTGCTCTCGCACTCCCTGTGGACCCGCTGACACAGCGACTCATGCTCCGTCTTCTCGGTTCAGCTCAAACCGCATTCGCAAAAAAGTCTCGTCGCAATCTCGGGTCGCACACAGCCCGTGCGTCAACGCCCGATATGTCGGCGGAAGACGCGGAATCGGACAATCAACATGACGCGGATGATCCCCTGTCCGAGTCGGACGCAGATGATGGTGAGGCAGCTGGAAATGGCTTTGCTGTAGACGACGCAGACGCCTCTGCTCGCTCCGCTCTAGAAGCGGAACAAGCTTTGTGTGAGTACGCAGGCAAGCTTGTGCTGGGCATCTTAGCCGGAGTGTTGGACGAAGCGGAAGCAAAGAATGGACACGGGCGGCTCAGACGGGCGCTCGAGAAAAACAGAACCAAGCTGGGAGCCAATTACAAAGAAGTGGTGGCATTCCTAGATGCTGAGAAGGGAAAGAAGTCGCGCCGTAAAGGAGCCGCTGGAAATCAGAAGCAGAAGCAATCCGGTACCAAGCAAGGCTTGACAAAGGCACAGAAGAGCCGGGATATCATTACTGTGTCTGAAGATGAAGACGAGCCGGTAGAAGATGACGAGTCAGAGATACAGGACGATGATGATCTAGGGGCAAACGTGAACGATGAGGATGAAGCAGATGGATCGGAACATGGCTTTGCGAAACCGGGCAATGAGGACATACTTGGGGACTGATTGTCACGCCCCCCTTCAGTACTCTGGGTTCTAGAATCTTATGAGGTGCCATGTACATGGACAACTCGTAAATCGAGCAGTGCCTTGTGCACATTACGTGAACCAGTGTGCCAGGCTCTTTCCGCTCGTAATGGTACTGGCATTGCGGGAATACCATTCGGCCCAACAGAACATTTTCTGTTTCAAGAGATCGTCGTCGCACACAACCGATGTATCCTCTTCCATTTTCCACCCTCTTTGACGCCATACTCCTTGACGCAGCATTCGAAGACCCTACTACTGACCGTCTGCTCTTTGCCTTCTTTCACGTCTGCGAGGTTACCCCACAAGATGAACAGCTTTTCGCGCAATTCCGCGAGCGCCCTCACATCATAACGTAGGTCGGTTGCGTCCATCTTGAGGAGGTGCACGGCATCTTGTTGGGCGACCAAGAGGGGGAGCTGCGCTGGTTTGCTTTGATCCGCGGCAGTGGCCGATCGCGCATCTTCTACGAGCAGGTAAAATGCCCATTCCCAACGTTGCCCCGTGTCTGACATCGAGTCTGAAGACGTGTCCATCTGAGAGCTATCCTCGTCCGTATTGTCAGCATTACGGCCAGATAGACGTTTATAGGACTCGTCGTCAACGTCATGAGAAAAGTCTTCAAGCGAGGATGGGAAAAAATCGACCACTCGGACTCGGAGGCGGCATTTCAAGTTGACAAAGGGTAGTCTAGTCTCCAGCCCTGACGGGGTTTTGTGATTGAGAAATGGGCTTTCCAGAATGTCAGTCAGAGAAGAGATCGGTATATTCTCGTAGGCGCATTTGACTGTTACAAGCGTTAGCCTAGTAAAGCTATGGATCTTGGTTTCCGCGACCCACCATGCTGATTTGTATTCGGAGCATTCGGCTTTGCCTGCTGGACGGTCGAAGCTAACCTCTCGGCGGCCTTCTGTCTCTTTTTCGCTTTCCTGTTACGTTTACTGGCCCCCCCTGGTTGAACTTCCCTGGTGTGGTAGGTTGAACTATTGAGCTTGGCCCAGTATTCCTGCTGTCGGTGCTTAATTGCTTTGACATCGTCATCTTTCCGGCCAAGCACTTCAACGTGAACTCGGGTGGGAAATTGCCGGTCTTCTCGTAGCGCTCCCTCCAGCCGGGACGAAAAGCTTGTCTTGATTTGGACGTTCCTCAAGAGAACAAAGTCACCCTCCTTCACATTTGACCTAGTCCATTCAGAATGAGGGTGCCACATGGTTACTTGCAGAGTCATCTTGCCGTAGGGCCCGGGCCATTGCTTCTGCCGCTTTTCAGCGAGGTAATTGTAACCGTCTCCTTCTTGGCCGACTCCCATTGACTCCTCAGAGTCCAATGGCGCGACGTAATGAAACAACTGGCCGTTAGTGGTGAAGTCTGTGATATAGATTTCAAGCGTCCCGTTGTTGCTGGGATAAGTCTTCACCACCAATCCAACCAGATCATAGAACTTGTAATCTTCGATGTGCTTGATCAGCGAGAATTTAGGAGTCCTCCGCAAGCTGGATCGATTGACATCGTTCGCAGTGTCAGCACCGGGCTTTTTCGCTAGCGCCCCGTCTTGATGTGGAACAGACTTGGACTCCTCGCCAGGCTTCAGAGGGCCATCTGTCCACGCGCGCGATGCTGAGATCATCAAAGGGTTACTCTTTGATTGCTGATGCAGAGTTATGGCGTACATCTGCTCCTGCACCGTAGGCTTGTATTGGAAGGGGGTTGACGTATGAGGCAATATTTTGGTCCCGCCCCTGTAAGCAAGGCGATATTCAGGAGCGGGAATGCCTTCCAAATTGAAAACGATGCATTCTGTACTGAAGCTTGACAATGCCATGGGCATGTTTTGAAACAAAGTAATCGATGGGGACGTTAGTGCGATAAGGAGATATCTGCCACTTGAAGGGCCCTACCTTGATTCGGCGGCATACAAGAATATCCCCGACATTCCGAATATGCGGAAGTTTGTCTGGCTTTGCAAAGAACTTGAGCCGGAGGCCGCCGTCATGAGTCGAGGATATAGCAGGATCCTGAAGAGTACATGTAAATTGCCAGTCCGTCCCGCGCGTGGCCGAGGGTGGCAGAAAATCCACCACAACACCAACGAAGCTGACTACTTGATTGACTTTGGTGGACGCATGGAGCAAATCTACGAAACCTTCAGGGGGGTTCTCACTGGCCATCATATCAAGATGAAGTAGGTATGATTCAAATAGCAGGCTGACTTGACGTGCTACACGCGTTCAAGTGGCGGGTTCCTCACAGTTGCGCGTTCCCGAGAGAGCTGGTGAAATAGTTTGCACTGTTTGATCCTCATCGCATGCTCAACTGCTCCGTACGCCACCATGGACGAGCGCCGAGTCAACAACAAAGGACGATGAAAGCACCAAGGGACAGAACGTCGAGCTCACAGGTAGAGCGTACAAAGATTGTATTCGCGTCACAAAATAATGTGATACCGACTTACTGAGAATAGAGACTCCTAACGTGCATTCAGAGCGCCTTGGCCGAAGCGGCAACGCGGTTGCTGAACCTGTTCTTAAGAATCGTTTTGCATCGGCCGGAGATCGATCAAGAATTACAGTAAGAGGCTACGAGGGCGAGTGGGATATGATATACGCATACAAGTGTCCGGCATATTTGCACCTGGATCACTTGATTGCGAGCTGTATGTTAGTGTCCACATCTGGAGCGGTCCGCCCGGATGCATCCGCATTCCTCCCGAGATCGCTGCCGTATTCCTTAGCGCCGACGGCGTCATACATCACAGACTTTCTCCAATTACGTAGAGTCAACTCCGCTCTATCACGATAAGATCGAAATCCTTCTAGAAAACATAGCATCGTGTCTCTTCTAGAATATCCAAAGCACTGAACATCGGCTTGACCAGAACCTATACTGCCTAGTAGGTAATGATATGTGTTGGATTATAAGCCCAACAGCGTAGCTATCAGGGCCGGCCTTTTTAGCTCCACAATATGACCCTAGAGAAACGACGGTTCCTGATTGATAAATGGACATGATCTGTCATACCGGTAGCAAGATCAGGATCGAAGGTAGCAGCGAGTTAATAGCGACAACACCAGTGAGATTCAGCCAAAGATTCAAGTTTCTAATTCATCATATTTCAAGATAGTGAATGCAGGCAGGTGGCTTATTCTTGAATTGCCACATGTTCTCAGCTCTTACAACACCAGGGATAAGAAACAAGACGGCGGGTGGGAAGGAGAGCAGTAACGCCTGGTACCTGAGAGTACCTTCCGCTCATCGAAGCAGAACCTTACAACCATCGGCACTCGATACTACAATCGTCAGATTTTGCCTCTCCTCTCCCGTCGCTTCCGTCTCCATTTCAGGCGGTAATCGGAGGTTCGGGAATGTCTGGATGATTTTGACGACACCGTACGAGGCTTCCATGAGCGCGAAATCCTCTGAGATCATTAGTCAAACGTTCTACTACCCAGAAGGAGCGTCGATGCGGAAACAATCGGACTCACTTCCAAGACACAGTCGCGGCCCGCCATGAAAGGGCAAGAAACCCCACCCAATGTTCTTCTCCAGCTCTTTGTTTTCCCAACGCTCAGGACGGAACTCCCACGCGTCTGGCCCATATAGTGATACCCTGCGGTGCATGTGGTAGACGGACCAGCTAACCCCAGTCCCTTTTCGAATGAGCACGGGAGCGGTGCCAGACGGGCCGCCACCTGAAGGTAGAACTGTCGTTTTGGCAGCTATCCGAACATTCACAGGAAGCTGAGGATACAGACGAAGTGCTTAGGAAGTAGTTCGAAGTGAGTGAGAAATATTGATTCGACATGGCTGAGGACACTCACTTTCGTTGAGAACGCATCGCAGATATGGCATTTTGGTCAAAAGCGCCCGCGTTAAACGTGTGTTACTCTCGGGCAGCACTAGGGCTATTTCCTCACGAAGTCGTTTTAGAACCGCCGGATGGCGAACAAGAAGAAAGCTGCGAGTTTCGAAATGAAATTAGAAATGTTTGCACAAGCTAAAGTGCGAGTACGTGCACTGGATAAGAAAGGCCGGCTGTATTCAGGTTCATACTCACAATGTCCAGGACATGAGACAAGCTGTGGTGTCCCTCCCAGCAATCAGGACATGCATAAGCTGGTCTCGCACTAAATCCGGATCCTCCAGATCCCTATGAAGATCGAGTATGAACGGATATCGCGATAAGGCAATTTCATCGCCTTGCCGCTCGGCACTCTCAAGAGCTTGAGAAACAAAGTGGCTAGCGTATCGCTTGACCACGCCACATGCGGCTCTGAACTTCTGAGGATTATATAACCAATGGAGATCAGCAAGCCGCAGTCTGATTGCAGATACTTGCGATGCATAGTCGAAGTTTTTACTGAAGGTCTCCTTGACATCGTCGCCAAGCGTGCCAGCCGTTTCACCAAAGAGCAATGCGGTCGTGGTTGAGAGAGTGAAGCGGAAGAGGTAGGGTTGCAAATCTACAATACCATCTGCTGCTGAAGAGAGTATGTTGACCAGATCATCGATATGCTGGTCGAACACCTCTAAATTCTGGTATTGGGTTCGTACGAACTGCTTACGGAGAATCTCTCGTGAGTGCTTCCATGGCCGTCCATCTTGCGTGAAGATGCCCTCGCCGAGTAATGGATAGAGACCGGCGCTGCGGGATCCAAGGCCCCAGTCTACGCAAAGCAGTTAGTCTGCGTGAGCTACTGTACGATGATGATCTCGGACGTACCTTCAAAGTGGGTGGAGAGGATTGCTTCTACGTTCATTGGGTCAGTCGTTAGGTAACCCTCCGCCCCGAAAAGCATGATCTTCACGTTAGGTCCATATTTGTCGATGTACTGTGACTGAAAGGCCAGCAACCGTTTAGACGGCAGAGCATCGTATTGCCTCTTCAAAATGTCCAATGCAAAGGGCCATTTATAGGGCAGAACTGTTTCGACGGGCAAGCAGCCGTGCTGAGCGCCGATAGCTTGATCTGCCTTTACCATGGTGAGACGGTGACGCAGAACAGGACAACACAGAACGCACCTGAAAGCGCAGTCTTCGTCGAATGTATAGATAGGTAAGATAGGTAAGATAGCTTAAAAATAGTGTAGCAAACGTAATGCGTCGGGTCGGGCTGGTCTCGCTCCAAAGCATAGTCACCGAGAAATATTCATCACCGTAAAACGAAGGTTCAGCGTGAGAAACACGCAATGTATTACAAAATATCGATGGCAGAGAGAGCAGTGCAATAAAGATATTGAAACCTGCTACCTAGCTATCGCTCACCGGTATATGCAAGCTGCAGGAGGCTACGGCGTACTCCTGAATCAAACGTGATGTGAAGGCAGCGTGCAGCATTGGCGCGGTCCTATCTGACAAGCAGATCCAGAGCCTGCCGAGTGAGCTCTCATGGGGTGAATGAGGAGCGTAGTCTCATCCCAGCTGGGCGGCTCGGCGGTATCGAACATTTGAATGTCTGCATAATTAAATTGCGGTAAAGCTTGGGTACTACAGTACCTACTCAGTTAGGCCTTGGCCCAATCAAGTCGCAGAACACCAGGGATGAAGCTTCACGGTGCCAGACAGTTGGGAGGCGTGAGCGGCGAGGTGAGCGGCGAGGACGCATACGGAACGGGCCCCCGCTGTGGAAATTGACGCAAACCATATCTGCAAGATCCCTCAGGCGGCGAACGGCATTATTGCTTGCGGGGTGCGGCTGACTGCTGTAGCTCACAAGAGTGGTGGCAATGGCCGAGTTCTTGTCCACCCAGCACAGCATGCAACCCTACGAGGGTTTTTTGCTGTCGGAGATCTATCTTCCATGCGCGAGCGGGATTCACATCCTCTCACCTGTACTCCGCAGAGCGGATGGCGGATCCTTTTTCCATTGCCGCCGGCACCGTCAGCTTAGTGGACGTCTTATTCAAGGTCGGTGCGGCGATCAAGCGTTTTTGCGACTCCGTGGAGACAGTCGATCAAGATGTCGCCGCTCTATCTCATGACATTGAGTTGCTGGGATCGACCAATTCAGCCATACGAACCCTGTGTGAAAGGCTGTCAGGGTCGTCATTGGCCAGGACTGACATCACCGAACACCTTTGGCGACAAGTCTCCGCAACATTGATTGAGTGTGAAGCTTTCGTGGTGGATCTCGGCGCCATATTGGAAGAGATCAACCATGAAGACCCCTTGAACCCTCCGGGGTTGAGGGACACTATCAAACAGACGTTCAGGAAAGAGAAGAGAATACCTGGTATGAGAGAGAAGCGTATGAGAATGTCTGAATACCAAAGAGCTCTTCAGATTTTCTTTCTCGCCTTGACATTGTATGTTGACATCGGTATGGAGTACGTTGAGAGTTCGAACATGGCTAAAGTTTAGAGCCGTAGGGTTTATAACCAGTGCTCTCAAGATTCGACAAACTCATCGCTTGGCCATTTATCCGAAACCGTCATGAAAATAAAACATTCGCTGTATACAGAGATTGCTTCACTGCGGGCAGGCCTTGCAGCAGCTGATTGCAACCGCGTAAGTCATTTGCTCAGTTCAGACATTGCCACCTAACAGTTACTAGTCTACCAAGTTCCTCGACGCTATCAGCTCGGCGAGCACGGTCGCCGAATTCGTGTCCATCAATCGTCATATACACATACCGCAGCCCGTCAGCAGTATCTTTACTGGCCGTGAAACACTTCTGGAGCATCTACGAATGGCCTTCGACGTCATGCAAGAGTCTAAGCAGCGGAGTAATGTACAGAAGCGCTTTGTGGTATACGGGACCGGAGGCTCAGGCAAAACCCAGTTTTGCTGCAAGTTTGCGCAGGACAACCAAGATAGGTAAGTATCCGGCGTGTGTCTCGCACCTTTGGTTACTTATTTATTGGTACCAGCTTCTGGGGCATCTTCTATATCGACGCGAGCACACCTCACACTGCTGAGCACTCTTTTGCTGAGATTTCCAAGATCGCGGGTATCGCGCCGAGTGAGGGATCGAATCAACGTGCAGCAAAGGACTGGCTTGCTGGGAAGAATGAACCGTGGTTGCTGCTCATTGACAACGCAGATGGTGCCGAGTCATCAGAAGTCGAAAAATACTTTCCAGCGACTAGACGCGGCTGCATTCTTGTCAGTACCCGTAATCCATCTAATAAGACACACGGCACAGTTGGATCAAAGTCACACGACTTGCAACCACTACCAACTAACGAGGCGAACGACCTACTCCTACGAGCAGCTGGCAAGCCAGGTCCTTGGGATCCAGGGACAAGAAGTCTTGCAGAACCCATTTCCCGAAGATTGGGTTGCTTGCCTCTTGCTCTTATCCAAGCAGGAACGGCAATATTGCGAGGACTGTGCTCTTTACAAAATTACCTCAATTATCTGGAGAAGTCTTGGCATCGGCTTCGCAAAGCGCACAGTCGTCGTAAAGCGGAGTCCGCGGATGTGATGGAGAAACTGCTCATCTACTCCAGTTATGAGATCAACCTGCAGCAACTTGAGAACTCAATGTCTCAACCACACATTGACGCCGTGCAACTTCTTCGGGTTTTCTCTTGCTTTCATTTCCAGGACATCCGTATTGACGTTTTGATCGCATCCGTGATAAACCGCCGTGACGAGGAAATGTACCAACAGCAGGGCCGCGAGGAGGACCTGCGCCTTAAAACGGTATCTAAACCTAAAACACCTTTAGAATATTTTAGGGACAGAGCTATTGACCTCATGGAACAAATCTTTAAAGATCGGACGCCTCCTGTTCTACCAAGTGTTCTACGGGATGCTGAGAAGTGTTTCATCAGTGAAGACGAGCTGGAGACCCGCCTACGCGAAGCTTTAGGGCATCTCACGAACATGTCCCTAATCGGTCGTCACGAGCATGGAGGTAATGACAGCTATTATATGCATCCACTTTGGCACACCTGGATCCGGCAGCGGCCTGAGATGAAACTTGGAGAGGAGGCGTTATGGTGTCAGGCCGCAAAGACTACGCTGGCTCACGCTATTCTACTTCCACCTCACGGGTCATCGGAGCCAGAGGAGGCGATGAGAAGGTCGCTTTTGCCTCACATAAACCACGTCCAAGACTGCCAGAAACATATTGATGCCAGGATCGAAGAGAATAGGCAATCAAGATCTTGGTCCATCCGCCATCTGCTTTCGAAGATAACCACTATGGCTATGGTACGGAAAAGAACTATGACGGCGGGGGAGGCATTAGAGCTTGCAAAATTCAGCCGCGTCTATATCGATTGCACAGAGTGGGATAAAGCGGAAGAACTACAGTTGCGAGTCAAAGACTTCGCCTGTAGTAAGCTAGGCCACGACCATCCACGGGTCATGGACATATACCGATTTCTGGCACAAACTTATTTGCTACAAACTCGTGCTAATGAAGCAGCGCCGTTGCTGGACCATGTTCTCAAGGTGTATCTGAATTCTCTAGGACCAAATCATCCGAAGACTCTCAAGATGAAAGATATCCTGGGTCAGATTCGATGCTGGCAGGGGAGATTCAGGGACTCGCGAAAGCTCCATCAAGAGGCGGTCATGGCTATGGAAAGCAGCTTTCGTCAAGTAAGATCAGAAGGACTGACTCTGATCGACGAGGCCATCGAACAAATTGACAGCAACTACGAAGCTCAATTTGATGAGGTGCTCGAGCGCCATAAAGAAACTATCCGGGAAATGGAAGGAGTGTCAGTCAACAAAGCCGAAGATTTGTTCAATGCCTGGCGTAATCTGGGTACGGTACTGTGGAGATACTACCTTCACGGAGTGGCCCGAAAGTTCCACAAAAAGTCAGCACTAGGATTGTTGGCATTGCTCGGGCCAAACAACTCACAGACACTGGATGCTATGCAGGATCTTGCGATGTCACACGTCGATTCCGAGGGAGAGCTCGTGCACGGCGGTCGCGAGCACTTGGCCGACGCTCATGCCATCATGAAGAAAGTATTCGACCAGCGTAAGAAAACGCTGGGTGAAGAGTCGCCGCTAACTCTGCTGGCATTGGGAAATTTGGCCCGGATCGAAAGTGCTAGCGGGAACCACGAGGAGGCGGAACGTTTATTCCGCAAAATCTTGCCTGTCGCACAGCGGACATTGGGAGACAACCACTTCGGAACGCTAGCTGGAAAAGCTCACTTCGCACAGATCTTAGTCCGTCAAGGGAAGTATGATGAAGCAGAAGGACTTCTGAAGCAAACTGTGCAGAAAAGGAAGTACTCCAGTCAAGCTCACGCCGACGGAAACCATGCTGATCATATTATGCATTTGTGGTATCTGGTGCGATGTTATGAGCGTGCCGGAAAGATCAGCGAAGCCATCATGCATGCAAGAGAACTTAAAAAGGCTGTTGAGACGATTGGCGGAGAGGGATTGGGAAAAGCGCATCCATTCGCGGAGAAACTCAATGAACGCATGACTAACTTAGAGGAAATGGAGGAGCTAAGTCTGCCGAAAGGTTTACGGCAGAGTACCGGTAGGGCAACCGGATCTTGTTTCTCTTGACCGATCCATATAACCGTGGCTTTTGAAGTGGCTAGGGTGGAGGGTTGACGCACAAAGGCCTCGCAGGATTTTGGATCATAATATCAATTGACTAAGAGTTCATTAATAGACCAAGCGTAATGGGAAGGCAATGTGCAGCACGGCGCAGTCATCTCTGAGAAGAAGTTCCAGAGCCCGCGCAGGTGAGCTCTCATTGGGCTGGATGAGGAGTGTGTAACGTCAGGTCAGAGATCTCAACCCGAGGTCCAGTGGGGCGGCACGGCGGTGAGAAATATGTAGCTACGATCATAGAAACGCTCATTTGAATACGGTAGAGCTTGAGTACTTCAGTATCTAGGAAGCCATTAGCCTGTACCACATTGCAGGACAGTACTGCTTCAGGAAGCCAGGCTCAGGCCGCCAACGGTTGGGAAGCGGGGACGGCGAGGACAACTGATCGCTTCGGATAAAACCCCTGCTGTGGAAAATGATAGGCAGTCATATCTGCAAGATGTTTGTGAGGAACGGTACCGCTTGCGGTGTAAGGAGACCCTGATGCGGCTGAGAATGGTGGCAAGGGCTGAATTCTTCTCCATCATCCAACTTGGAACACAATATGCAACATATCGACTGGCTCGTGTCAGCCCGTCCTAATAGACTTCAACCAGAGGTGATATACTATGAATCTAATCAGCAGGGTAAATGACATCAATAATCGGAAGATCTCGACAAGCACTAAGTGGTGTTGGTTTTAAGACGTACATCGCTCGCATGGGTGCTACTCAAGATTATACTAGGTAGATTAGATTAAATCACATCGTCCTGATTGTAAGCGACAACGTCATATCATCCATGGTGAGTTCTGCACCACTTCCAAGGTTGTGTCTAGATATGAACCACAACTGTTTCATTTCGAGTAAACGGACATGCTGTACTCCGTACTGTTAGGCTTTGATGCTCAGCTTCTAGATCCAAGTATCAAACCCCAAACTCTTGGCTTCACACTCAATTGTTAAGGAAATTATGAAGATTATTGGCAAACACACGTCGTCACACTCGCTTTCTTTCTTCCAGAATATGAGAGGAATGAGCCTTAACGGAGCACTGAATGCATCGTGATCATATAATAACGCAACGTTTCTTTTAAGCTACCTAATAATGAGCGGAAGTACTCTAGTACAACGATACGCATGCAGGTCAAAATTGTCCTTGGACTCAATGGCCTTAATAGCCTCGTAGTCAATCAAGTGCGAGAAGCAAGCTCTCATAAATTTCCGTACCATTCCTTCCCGCCGACTGCAACTTCCCGCTTTTTTTATGGGTTTGAGTAAATGTCGATCGCGAGGTTAAGAGTTTGGGG
>QQTW01003259.1_pt1 | contig 11963 bp, 12 predicted proteins | sample 1904831 | NCBI WGS metagenome assembly QQTW01 (sample SAMN09435610, study PRJNA476489) | Subsurface metagenome, whole genome shotgun sequencing project. | reverse complement strand
CGCAGTGTCCGCCCCTTCTCCGTTTTAGCATCCGTACCTTTGTTTGATCGGTGACCTGGCAAGCGTCTGTCAGTAATGAGGCGGAGAAAGCTTGTCAACTTAGCCCACCTTATCAAATCCTTTCAATAGATCCATTATTCGCCCCTCCACCTCCTGCTTCGATAATCCAGCAGGTGCCGAGTACCATCTTCTCGCCTGGGGTACCTGTGTCGGGGTGTAGGCGGCGGATCGAACGGAGAGACAAGGTGTAAGGATTCGTGAGGTCGGTACCGTCGACCTGACCGCGGTCCTCGATGCGCATTTGAGAGAATTGAAGAGAACGGCGCGAATCATCGTGAAATAGTCGTGATGTGCAAAGGAGAATTGATAGAGCTGTGATTAACGATTGCTTTAAGATTTCCCCAAAGTCACATTTCGCCAACGACTTAGGCTTAGACAGCTTGGATACGGTGGAGGTGGTGATGGCTATCGAAGAGGTATGGTCATCCTTGATTGTGGTCAATCGTAATGACTTATTCGGCATCACAGGAGTTCAGCATCGAAATACCGGACAAGGAAGCGGATGCTATTCACAGCAGTAAGTGCTGACTGTTTTTAAATCACCAAGACACTCGAGAGAGTTCTGACAGCGTGCCGTAGTCGAACAAGCTGTCTCCTACATACTTTCTCAGCCCGATGGTAAGACACCTCTGCCTTTGTGGAAGGTCTTTGGTTGACTGGATATCTAGCTCACTGATTAGACTCATTGAATCGTGGGTGGATGGGAGTGGGATCTTCGGTTCCGGGCCGTTTGTATAACGGGGTTTTCTGGTGGACTTCCGCCAGTGTATCTTAGAATATCCCTGTTCTACTCCAAGCACATAGTGCTAGTCTTCTCCTTTGTGGCTTTGAAATATATTCAATTGACTGCTTGTGCTCATGAGGAACGTGTGCCATCATCCATAGGATTGATCAGCCCTACGGAAGCTAGCCTTGGCGCGGCGTCACGCCCTTAACGGGCAGCCTCGCAAAGTGCACAGCATCCAAGCAAACGACAACAAGATAGTGGCCGTCCGCAGTGGACAAGAATTACTATCCCATCTGATGTACCGATCTTGGCTTGTCATCTTCTTAAGGTTACGGATGCCGCCCGTTTGAAGCGGCCAATTGCACCTGAATCCATCGATCAGTAGACACCAGCGACCGCCTTGGACCGCATCGGAAAGGGCATCGCGTCTTTTTAAAGGAACCTTCACAGTCAAGAGGTGCAAGACAAGTGCAGATTTGTCTGAGAAGGTGGCCACTACATGGCATCCTCCGGGGGGCTTACTCGACGTCGAGGAGGCGGTGCGGGAGCATCAACTGGCGAAGATGATGATGCCAGCAGAGTCACATCACCAGCACCGAAGACTGAAAGCCGTGCGCCAGAAACATCATATACCGGTGGCGAGAACGGGCACAAGATTGCTTTCGATCCGCGGGACATCAGCGAAAGCGCTGAGAGGAACAAGCAGCCGAAGCTTACGCTAATGGAGGAGGTGCTTCTGATGGGACTGAAAGACAAGCAGGTACGGCATGGATCGCTTGGGCGAGGGGCGTGCCTGGCTGACTACGAGGGTTCAAGGGCTACCTTTCATTCTGGAACGACAACATTTCCTACGCTCTACGAGGATGCATAGTCATCGAGCTGGCATTTAGAGGGCGAATAGCTATGCAAAAGGACTCTTCCAGACGACGGTTCCCCTTGACGGATAGGGTAATCGAGGTCATCGACGACACTTTGACTGGTGAGGTGCTGCTGGACGAAGCGCTGAAGATGATGAAGACGAGCGAGAAGATGAGCGTCAGCTCCTGGATAGACCTCATGAGCGGTAGGCAACTTACGGCCGCATAGCATTCCCCTGTGCTAATATGAGTCTGTCGTGTTAGGGGAGACGTGGAATTTGATGAAGATTGGCTATCAACTGAAGCAGGTGCGAGAACGCCTGGCAAAAGGATTGGTAGACAAGGGGATCTTGCGGACCGAAAAGCGGAACTTTCTTCTTTTCGACATGGCAACGCATCCGGTGGCAGACGGTGGGGCAAAAGATGAGATTAGGCGGCGAGTAAGGAACGTCTTGACCAACAGAACGGTCGTCCTGCCGGGCAGCCAGTTCCTTCCAGAAGACGCGGAACTTCGATACTTACGGACGATATCGATGATTTGTGCAGCATACGCAGCAAACGTGCTGGAAAATGCCCTTGCCTCCCTCGGCCATGAATCTCGAGAGAGAGCATTCGCGCAAGTGGATGAGTTACTAGCGGATTACTCACAGTGGCCATTCGGCAAGCGGGCCGGTGGATCACAAGGAATAGGGCAAAATCTGGGGCAGGTGATTTCGGAGGAAGTTAACGGTGCGAGTGATAAAGAGCTACAATTAGAGGTTCGTCGTCTCCACTTGCCGTTCTTGTTTGCTCGAAGACAACCGGGCACGATGCGGCGCCGCCACTCGATTGTATTTGGACGGGCTAACTGGATTTCGGGATGTGTAGGTTGTGGCGGCTTGTTTGAGCGTCTTCACCCGGCTGGATTCCTTGCTATGAACGCTACGATGGCGGTGGATCGAAACGTGGAGCAATTGGTAAGAGGCAGTCCGGCCAGCTGGGGGCTGGAGATAGCCGGGAAGCTGCAAGCTTCATCTCGATGTGTTCGGTGGCCTAGTCCAGGTCCAAGGTTGCGCCATGTCACAGCTACATTGTGTGCTAGTTTTGGAAGAGGCACCGAGCAGGGGAGTACGAGCAGCCAATGCTGGGGAAAGTCTGTCATCGATCTATCCGCACTATTGAGCTGTCAAGGCTTCGCGAACGGTATATCTGGCGGCATCATGGAGAAGTTAAGGTTCAGGACCAGCCGCAGAGTACGGCGAGCGTTCCGCGGAACCATTACTAGAGTAGTCCACATCATACTTTTGGTACTGTCAAGAGGGGTTGAGCTGTGTATAGCGGCGTGACAAATCGCTTTGCTTGCCGAACGGGCCTCATCCGCCTAAGTACGCCTTCCTTTCACTCTCTTCTCCATCGATGTGTAATGGTGCAGGTGGTCTGGAAAGTTTAGAACCGCCTAGTAATGCGATTGATCATCCGTAATTAGTAAGAGTCCCAATCCTATACTCCGTGCTCGGCTGGGGGAGCCCCGTCACCACAGCTTGCTTGTGTGTTAAATAGGGTGAGGGAATATGCATCCGCACGGAGTACCTACCCGGGCGGACGGTTGATTAGATCTTATCTCATTATTATTAGCGCCAGATCTGGTGTCACGTCGGCAAGGCACGATTGAAAGACAGCCTGACTGAACAGGCACTTTTTGGCTGTTTCTGTGATGAGCGTGCGCTCGCTCGGCATATGTTCTGGACCTTTCTTCTCAACCATGGGTCCAATGATACGAGCAGGCATGGGTTGCATCTGCCGGTCGGAGCCTTTGCGCATTGACCACTTACCAAAGTATGTACTTCGTAGGCAGAGTGGGCACAACCACTTAGAAGTGGACAACCACCCAGGCTGGTGAGACATAAGTTGGTGAAGACTGAAGTGGCTTTGTCGTCACTTGTCCCTCCAAAAGGCTCAGCCGATTCGGCAGACGGCGAGATCGAGCGGCACTCAGCGGGAGTATCGTGCATCAGGGGGGCGTGGTAAGTCCGTCATTCCCCTAACGGTTGAGCATGTGTGGCCCCAGGGAAATTGTTCCCAGATCGGTAGGGGTGTGGGGACTGGCTGCATCGAGCAACTCAAAGGAGAAGCACGGTGTGGTGGTACAACGCTCAGCAGCAGTTAAATTAGCTTTTTGACGGTCGGGGCACTTGCAGGTTTCGGTGCGGAAATGCCAACCCTCCAATTGGAAGCACTCCGTTTCGCTGATCCCGAGCTGCCCCTCTCACCTCTCCCTCCCATACTCTGCTACCCATACGATTCGCAATCTCGTTCTCGTTCAGCAATACGAGGGCCATGAGGACCCCTTCCCTCATCGTTGTCGCGGTGCACCCATGTGCCGATGATGCACGCACGATGCACGATCGACGTAACGCAACAGCAAGGGACATGGCCTTAATCTGGCAGTACAGCAGAGGCAAAGATAAGCTGAGACAAATCCTCAGAGAAGAACTTCCAAGCCCCTAGCCGGCGGAGGCAAGTCCGCAATGAGTGGCCAGGCATGGCGCTCATGTGGGTGACTGGTTTATAGTACCAATGGCGGGTACAGATAGAAAGGTCTCATCCTGGGGTCCCGGTTCTTCCCTGCGCATCTACCGCACTGCGACGTGGGGGAGCCGTCGCATGAGACGGACGTCCAAACATGCTGCTGCTGCTGCTGCTGGAATGCTAATAGCCAAGTGCCAAAAACACCTCTTCCACAGCTCATTGCCTCGGCTGCCGGCTTAAGTTGGTTCAAGTCAAGCGAGCACCGTTCGTCGTACAACGTTCTGTTCCGTAAATGTCCCTATTTACGATATACGCTTTACGAGACTGCAAATGGATCAATCTCCAGCGCGCGTCATGATCCGTCAGTCCGCAATCGGCGCTCCGTCCAACGAAGGAGAAGCTTGTGACGGCCGTTTGCGCATCCCTCCACCCCCTCCGGCAGGATGATGCAAGAAACCATCGTTCTACCTGGAAAAGTGGGCCGGCCATCGATCCTAGTCACGCTCGGTTATCTGAGCAAGATCGGCCTAGGCCAGATGAAGAAGGGAGCTGCGAGCGGGCAGCAGATCGCCGGCGCTGAATGGTCAACCTAATCTCATTCACTCGGGATCTCAGAGATCCGGACCCACCAAGGCCCGATTGACGAGGCTGTTCCCAACCGATTGATCTGGGCGGTGCGATTGGGGGCCCACCTGCTTCCCACACTGCCAGCTTTTGGTCCCGTAGTTATGGAGAGAACTAAGCTGCATCTCTTCCCACATGCCGACCCCCTGTGCCATCCGGATACTTCCCCGCTTGACGCCTATTGCTCAATCCCTCCTATTTGCCCCTCCCGTGACAGGGCGCGATATAGTTAACAGGACACTCCTGCCCACCCTTCCTGCCCTCCTTCCTCTGCACTTTGCAATCTGCACTCGACTTCTTCGACGCCTGTGACTTTCGAATCCATCGTTTTATATCATTGTGTGCCCAGTGTTACTGCTGCCTTCCACCAGACTGGCTGTCAGTTGCCGTTGACAACTGTCATCGGAGTTAGCACCGGCGGATACGCCGGCTGTCCCTGTGATTCACCCAGCAAGATTCGAGGTCTCTCCGAACCCTGCGAATCGCGCTTCGCAGAGCAACTTACCATCGCCCGAAAACACAACGAATTAGTCACAAACGACTGCTCGTCATCTGGACTTCTAAGCTGCAAAGCGAGCCGAAAGTTTCTTTAGTCTTCTGTTGCCTTTTTAAATAGCAATCCCTTTCGTAATTTATCAGCTACGGTTCCCGAAGACCGCCACCACAACCAGCACTGGTCACGGAGCCTCGCGGACTTCTGATTGCATACCCGAATCTCTCCTCAGACAGCATCGTTCAGCGTTGAATTCTCTTCTTCATCTACGCCGAGTTGTTGGATTGAACCGATCCTCTGGTCTATTTCCTTGCAATCACGACCGAGCTTAGCGGTCGCCCGCCGTGATGCCTCCCCAACGTACTATTCCGCCGTCCAAGGCCATCAAAACTGAGCGAACTCATGAAGAGAACCAGGAACGGTTGGTACCCTGCCAGACTTCTGGGAAAATCGAACACCGCTGATCGCTCCCAGTGCCTACATTGCCGCTTCTCGAAGAAGTGACCGAAGTCTAGAGGCCAGAGTCGAGTCTGCCCGTCGAGCTTCCGAGATTCACAAGCGACGCACCGGTCGGTCGCTTCGCGTGACCGAACAGGATGTCGTCAACGAAGAAATGTACGAAGAAGAAGACGACGACCTACCAATGCAATATCGGAGACTCACCGCTCACCTTCAAACCGGGTCCGCCGATTTCAACCGAAAGTTGTCCGCTTACTTGACCAACCACGTTGCCATGCGATCTGCTCTCGACCAAGCCATAACGAACTCTTACGCCCAGCAATACCCCAATGCTCCACGGTTTGCCCACAATCAACCTACAGCCTATCCCTCACCTTTCATGCACCAAGGCATGACACAGACTGTAACCCCAGCTCAGTCCCCCCATACGTACATGCAACCACCGTTCCCGTCCGCGAATGCTGCAAACTTCCGTCCGTCTTCCACACGACCTGTTTCCGCCGCGGAGCGCCATTCGCCCACAGTCTATGTTCAGAGCCCGTCGACTTCGAACCCCGGCGACGCTCATGACCAAAGAAGGATGTCTGCACATTCTAAGTCAGCCTCGCCAATCTCCGTCCGCACTCCGCAGCCTATGCACGCTCGCCCTTCAATACCTCAGACCGCGGCGTCTTACCAAGTGAAACCAGAACACCCACCAATGCAGATTCCCACGTCAACACAACCACAACAGATTCCGCCCACACCGACTTCCATGTATAGTCCACAAGATATGGGCCCGTTGAGTGCCACACTGCCTCCCGAGTCCCAAATGCTTCTCGGCTCAGCGCTGGACCCGAAAGACCCAATGACTTCCATGCTCATGGGCACCCACGACAACATGATCCCATCCTATTGGCCCACCGCACCAGCGGGAGGAACAAAGCCACGAAGCTTCAATACGTCCTATGACGGCATGAGTGCAACACTGGCGCCCAGTGCTCTCGACATGTCTCCACATCATCTTCATTACCATCAGACACAGCCCATGTCGACAATGCCGTCGACGGCCAATCCCTCATTCCTGGCTTTCGACAATGGCATGTTTGATTACTCCAAAAGCTACTTCCAAGGCAGTGGCAGCTCTCACGGAAGTGGCACCGTGACGCCAGGTGGTTTAGATGGGGGCTGGGAAGCCTTCATTAACGAGAGTCCGTGGGCTGAGAACCCCACCTGAGTGGTCCAGGGTTCTATTCTTGACCTCGCTTTTATGCGATCAGTGTCTTTGCTCTCATGAGTCTTGCGCTATGCGTAGAATGAGCCCGTGGCTCCTCATGACGTCGCAATCCGAAAACTAGACCATCCCACGGCCGAGCCACACGTGCCGAGCTGTAAAAGTCAATCACGGCCGGCACTTCGGCGACAGTGCTGCCAAGAAGACCATTCTTCCTTCATGAGCGAACCGCACGTACGGTTTTGCATGTCGGTCTCCACTCACATGTTCACGACAATGAGGGATTGTCGTTGAGTTCGGATTGATATTCGTCATGTTTACGAGAGGAAAATGGATGGCCGTCAGGTGGCCGAGGAAGGGCGATGGGGCAAAAGAAACCTGTACACGATACAACTTATTTTCAAGGTCGCCCGGAAGGACTTTGTAGGACTAGCCGAAATAGCTTCAAACGATTGAAAGGCTGTAAGCGATCGCTACCTGCCCGGTGGAACACACTTTTTCTTTACCTCTCTTGTGCCAATGTTAAAACGAGATGAAATTCAAAGTAGTCATTCTAAATGAAATCAAAAGTGCCGGACAATTACGGAGTATGTACTCCCTCTACCCTTGAAAGATTGTCGATATCGCTTAATTTCAGGGGCCTTAGCGCATTTCCAATTCATCCGATCCACGTCGCCTGCTTCCCTTTTTGTATACACCACCAATCTCACTAACTCCTTACCATAACACTCACTGCGTTACATACCGTGAGCTTCGTTGCCTTAGAGCTCACCGGAATGGCTGCGAAGTATGCTAGTATCGATAAAGGCTCAACATAAAGCAGTAATTCAAGCAGATAGGTGTACTGGTTAATTGGTGCCTGAAATGCCAAGTCACTTTGTACTGTAAAACGCGTGTAGAGTAACTCTAGCTCTCCTCTTTCAAGCTAGATTTCTGCCTATCCTCCTTGGCGCACTAGTCAATCGAACAGGGGGGGGGAGGGGTACAGAAAGACTTTTCCAAATCTGGTTTAGTGGTTTTTGCACGCACAACCCGGGTCCCGCTTAAATGAACTTTCCAGCGGACTTTGCAACGGTTCATAACCAGATTTCGCAAGTCAGCCGTGTTCTACAGCGTCCCAGCAATAGCCAATTTCATGCATCAGGATCTTCTGATTGATTTTGATCAGCCAAAGTTGACGGTGCAAACATGGCGGAGAGCTTGGAGGTATGTTGGTCACTGCAAACGTGCCCCGCCTCCAGCGGTTAATTGTAAAAGTACTGACGGTGGGTATAGGATCGCTTGCGGAGCCACGCCAAAGCATTTGATGGCCTGCTATCTTTGATACCTGCAAAATTATATTACGGCGAAGATACAAGTGTATGTGTTGCCTCAGATATATCGACATTCACTATTGGAAGTATTTGCGGAACTAAACGGTGTTACTCTTGATGATTTTAGGATCAATGGCAGCGGAAGAAGCAAACCAAAGAGGAAGCTCGTGCAGCGAAAATAGCGAAGCTTGACCCCGCCAACTCAAAGAGCGCCAAAGATGTTCTCGATGAGCGGGCAGAGCAAGCAAAAAAGCGGAAACGGGAAGAAGAGGATGATGAATCCGAGCTGCAAGACATCGTCTCGTCTGAAGCTCCGATTCAAGGATCGAAATCACAGAAGAAGAAGGCAAAGAAGCAGAAAAGAGAGGACAACGGTGGCAAGATCGACAGAGGCGTGCCAAGTGGAGTAGCCGAGAGGTCTGATGCGGATCTGAAGTCATCTTCGCATTCAGCAAATCCACAAGCCTTGAAGGACACGAAAGGTCCAGAGGCAGAAAAGAAGAAGCTCAAAGCGGAGAGAAAGAGGGCCAAGGCAGAGAAGAAAAAGCAAGCTCCGCAAAATCCTCGAAAGGCGGATAAGGGGACTGAGCTTTCAGCTTTTGGGCAAGATCAGGAAAACCTTGAAGCGAGTGATAGCGAGAATGACAATCCACGGAACGCTGATATTGATCGTATGGACGTCAGCGGTTTATCGAATCAGCCACAAGGCAGTCCAGCATCCACAGCCTCTGCTTCTCCGACGCCCGACTCTCCTGCTTTCGATCAGGCAGCTGTACTTTCAGGCTCGTCTTCCGTTTCATCGATCGTACCACCAACGAATCCCGAATTTGCAAACCCCGAAAAGCCAATCGACGAGACCACTAAGCCAAAAACTGACCATGCCGAGCTCGAAGCACGGCTCCGACGGAGGATAGAGGAACTGCGTGCGAGCAGGAACGCCGATGGTTTGAATGGCAAGCCAGCAAAAACCCGCCAGGAACTCATAGAAGCTCGCCGACAGAAGGCAGAGCAGAGTAAGGCCCATAAGAAAGAGCTACGCAGGAAGGAGAAGCAAGAAGCGGAGCGAAAAGAAGCCGAGAACATTGCCCGCGGCTCCCCACTCCTTTCTCCTGCTGCAGGCTCATTGCTTTCACCCTCGCCATCCTCCGAGAAACCTGACACCAACAATTTCTCCTTTGGCCGCATCGCATTCGCCGATGGCCAACAAGTCTCCACCCAATTATCCTCCCTCATCGATCCGAAGCACAAAGTCAAAGGACCTCAAGACCCTCTCACAGCACTTAGGGCTGCGCAGAACAAGCGGTCACGCATTAATGGCCTGGATGAGAACAAGCGAGAGGAGATTGCCGAAAAGGACAGGTGGCTGAACGCGCGGAAACGGGCGCATGGGGAACGGATCAGGGATGATACCAGTCTCCTCAAGAAAACGTTGAAGCGGAAGGAGAAGCAGAAGAAAAAGGGCGAGAAAGAGTGGGGTGAGAGATTGGAGGGGGTCAGGAAGGCCGGAGAAATGAAGCAGAAGAAGAGGGAAAATAACCTCGCCAAGAGGAGGGAGGAAAAGGGAAAGAAAGGCAAGAAAGGCCCGAAGCACGGGAAGAAGAAACGGCCGGGGTTTGAGGGGAGCATGAGGACGAAGGCGCCGAGGAAGTGAGGGCGTTGTGTGGGCAGGTCGTAGAAAAGATCCTTGAACCGGGATTGCACTAGGGACTAAGGACGCAGCAACGTTGACTGGGAATAAGGTGGAGTGGGAGACTTTGACACGATCGAAGCAAGCTGTCTGAGTTGGCCTGAATGGACACTACTACATTGTGAGCGTAAGCGAGCAATAACAGTGGAATGGAATCTGTCAGATGGGATCGGTTGACCGTCTAGACTTTACAGTCGATAGCACGGAATAGCAATTCATTGACTGGTCCTATGTATCTTTTGTATAAGATGATGCCCAATCGTCCAGTCTCAGTCCTGTGTTAAACGTCAAGTATCAAACGCCGCATGAGCACTGGTTCCATTTTCCTTCCCCGCATCTCTTGAAATCGCGACAATAGATCAACCTCATTCCCCAGCTTCGGCCTCGTACACTCCTCGCAAAGAAAAAGCCTCTTGCCGTCGCTTAGTTGACCGTTGCGATGAAATCCGTCTGCAATCCTTTCTCCTGTTTCGCGGCTTTCTTCAAATCCAGCCGGCGCCAACCCCACACACCGCCATTTGCTTCCGAGAAGAACTTCCACCCCTCTAGCCCTTCTCTATCGTCATCTACATTATCAACCAGCGCTTTTGAAGATTCAGCGCTCAATGGCGGCGATGAAAACGGTAATCGAAATTGCGTTATGTGCAAGAACTGCCACGGTTGTCAAAACTGCGTCACCTGCAACGACTGCAATGACTGCAAGAATTGTACGGGCTGCAACAACTGCAAAGACTGCAGGAACTGTACGGGCTGCGTGGACTGTGTTGACTGCGTGAATTGCGTCGGAGCGAAGGGTCTCAAGGGAGCGAAGAATGTGGTCGGGACGCCGCCCGGGAAGTAGAGGTGAAGAGTGAAGGAGGTTGAGTGAGGTCGTGGATATGGATCCCATACTACGGAAGTGAGCTTATGGACACTTCCGTTCAAGATTGCCCTTTTGGTGGAAAGCTCGATGGATCGATTGTCCCGTCTTGTTTTACCCTCACGAATTTCATGGTGTTCAGGCTCGCCCATTCGCCGCTCCAATTTTTTAGTTTGTCCAGCGTCTCGGCGTCTTCCATATTAGGCAGCCAGAATCCCGAAGCGTATTCTTTGGCCTCCATATCCATGAGCTGTTTCAACGTGTCTTCTCTGGTGCTGGTTGGGCGACCGGGGCGGCGTTCGCTCTGGAGGGAAGAAATTTCGCTGGAGTCGCGGAAGAGGTAGCTATCTCGGCGTGTTAGCGAGTCTATATTCTGACTGGTATGGGATACTGGACGAGTTCACATTTCAATGAGAGGCTGTATGTCTGAAGTGGTGAAAGTCTCCGGTGACTCCCGAGCTGCGGATTGGAAGAATGCTATTCTTTGCACTGTATTCTGCTCAGCCAACCCGCAGCTTCTTGCAAGGTATCTCAGTGTTCCACGAACGCAATGGTTGGGACGCCCTTGCCCTTACCGCCGCGAGCTTGTCCAACTTCTCGGATCTAGCGCCTGCTCGTCGCAGTCGTTTGGCGTCGCGGCTGTTCTCGTGCAGGCTTGACACGGATTTTCCCCTTTTCTTGGCGATCTTCTTCTGCACTTTGGCGAGATTTTTCGGCATTGTGCTCGGACGATCAGGAGGATCGAAGCACGAGGGTCTATAACGAAAGTCGTGACCTAAAGGGGCTCTGAAAGACGTCGTCAGGCGCTGTTGAGCCCGCCGGCTCAGGGTGATAACCCAATCACGACCCTTTAGAGCACCTGGTACTTCACCTATAGGACACTGGCTTTACGTTCAGGTGTAATCGAGGAATTGGGTACGATGACGCCGGTTTCGAATAGTGGATAAACGTGAGCGCTATCAAAAAGACCGTTCGTATTCTTAGCGACGTCGGAAAACCCTTTGTCGTTATGCATCAGAAATCCTCAAGTGGGATTTCGACAATGCCATTATCGATTGTGCAGTGGCAGAAATATTCCACCGCCTTCGGTACGCGCCGAAAGCTTGGCGCGGGTCTTCGCGATACCCCCATCACGCGTAGCAGGAGGTCCGGGAGGGATGTTT
>QQTW01003258.1_pt1 | contig 11963 bp, 8 predicted proteins | sample 1904831 | NCBI WGS metagenome assembly QQTW01 (sample SAMN09435610, study PRJNA476489) | Subsurface metagenome, whole genome shotgun sequencing project. | reverse complement strand
ACTGGCGTTTTTTTCATCAACCTGTTCCCCGGTACTTGTTGACTACAAGCCATGGCGCAAAGCCTTGGCAAAATAAGCCCCAATTCGAGCAAGTTATTGTTTGTAAAACATCTACCAAAAGGCAGATTGATTGGATTGATGCTGGAGAAAAATTATTAGCAATGGGTATAAGCCGTTTGGCAGTATTAGGCGGCAGCGAGATAGTTGCGGCAATGTTAGCCGCCGATTTGATTGATGAACTGTGGTTAACCGTGTGTCCGTTGCTTTTGGGTGGAAGGAAAGCCCCTAGTCCTGTAGGAGGAGAAGGATTTACGGAAATAGCCGCCCCGCGTTTGGAATTATTAGCGACAAAAGTAGTCGGCGCAGAAGTTTTTTTGCACTATCGCCGCCAACGGCAGGACGATTTGAGTACCCTGTAGAAGTAGCCTTGCCGTCATAAGTTTTTTGTATGGTTAAATCGATTCAGCCTAGTTATAACGTTGCTTGGATTAATAAGATTGCGGAAGTCCCCCAAGCAGTATGGGATGCCCTCGCCATACCCCTCAAAACACCTTTTTTAGAGTGGGAGTGGTTAAATAACTTAGAAAGCTCTGGAAGTGCCATACCCCAGGCTGGCTGGCTGCCGAACCACTTGACTATTTGGCGCGATCGCTCCTTAATTGCCGCCGCACCTCTGTATCTTAAAGGTCATAGTTACGGGGAATTTATTTTTGACCAGCAGTGGGCAGATGTAGCGCAACGCATTGGCATAGATTACTATCCAAAGTTACTAGGAATGTCGCCCTTCACACCTGCTGAAGGCTATCGATTTTTGATTGCCCCAGGAGAAGATGAGGACGAGCTTACAGAGTTGATGGTAGGAGCAATTGATTATTTTTGCGATCGCCAAAACATTTCTGGTTGTCATTTTCTTTATGTCGATCCAGAGTGGAAGCCTGTATTGGAACGTCATGGCTTTACGGCATGGTTGCACCACAGTTCAATTTGGCAAAATCAAGGCTTTCAAACTTTTGACGATTATTTGACGATGTTTAATGCCAATCAGCGCCGCAATATCAAGCGCGAACGCAAAGCTGTAGAAAAGCAAAGTTTGCAGTTGCAAGTATTGACGGGGGACGAGATTCCTAAATCATTGTTTCCGCTTATGTATAGTTTTTACGCTGATACTTACGAAAAATTTAGCGGGTGGGGAAGTGAGTATTTAACTAAGCGCTTTTTTGAGCAGTTGCATACCAGTTATCGGCATCGAGTGGTGTTTGTAGCGGCTTATAACGAGCTAGATAAGCGTCAGCCGATGGGAATGTCTTTTTGTCTAACTAAAGGCGATCGCCTCTACGGGCGCTACTGGGGTAGTTTTCAAGATATCGATTGCTTGCACTTTGATGCTTGCTACTATACGCCAATTGAGTGGGCAATTAAGCAAAATATTCAAACTTTCGATCCCGGTGCGGGCGGCAGACATAAGAAACGGCGAGGTTTCCCAGCAAGTCCCAATCACAGTATGCACCGCTTCTATAACCGACGATTAACGCAAATTTTACTTCCTTATATCAAGGAGGTAAACGAGATGGAAAGGCAAGAAATCGCCGCAATTAATCAAAACTTACCCTTTAACCCAACTAGCGAACGTACATAAAAAATTGCCTGAATAGAACTACTCAGGCAATGGCTAATTTGCTTTCCGTACTTAGGCTAGACCAAATTATTTAGATAGAAAACAGTGATTTTTCGGTAATAGATTTACTTATTAATGAAAAATTAAGTGTAATTACTTAGTTAATTGCCCATACCTACCGCAGCAAAGGCTAAATAATCTGACTTAGCTATAGCGATCTCGGCTCAACTTAACTTTTGGCAATAAGTTTAAAAATCATTTGCTAACAGAACTCTCCTAAATATTTGTATATCTTTATACAGAATTAATGCTTGTATTGATACAAAAATAACTTCTTAATAAGGTATTGGCAACGTATTTTAGCTTTAGTGGTAGAACAGACTACTTTAGGTGTTTTTTGCCTTGGAGTAACTTTTTTGGGTGCTACAGCTTGAGGTTGTTAGAAATCAAGATCTCATCAGATTATTAAGTATTTACAAATTTAAGGATCGTTTTGACTAATGAAGGGAAGACTTACGCACAAATACAAGTGGAAAAACACGAAAAAGCGGATCTCCGGGCATTCACGCTCCCGCTTCAACAGAAATATCCCGATTTTAGCTCAGTTAGAACAGACAATTAAACAACTAACTCCTAGTTGGCAAGCCTGCATACCTCTAGCAATCTTGATTGTGCTGGTTTGGGGTTATGCCGCAGTCGCTCAAGATGCGCCTCCTGCCAATACTGATAAGGTAACGCAAGACTTACAAAGTTTGAGAGTAGGGATGGACACCTTATGGGTATCGATCGCTGCTTTTTTGGTATTTTTCATGAATGCAGGTTTCTGTATGCTAGAAACCGGGTTTTGCCGTCAGAAAAATGCCGTCAACGTGCTGGCGAAAAACTTGATCGTGTTTGCGATCTCTACCGTAGCATTTTGGGCAATCGGGTTTGCTTTGATGTTTGGTGATGGCAATCCATTTTTTGGTACTAATGGGTGGTTCTTAAGTGGAGCAGACAATAGCCCCGCAACGGGAGATGCTTATCAAGGTATTTTTAGCGCTCTAAACTGGACAGGCGTACCTCTGGGGGCAAAGTTTCTATTTCAGTTGGTATTTGCTGGAACTGCGGCAACGATCGTTTCGGGAGCCGTTGCCGAACGAATTAAATTTGTTGACTTTTTAATCTTTAGTCTCTTACTTGTGGGTATTGCCTACCCCATCACAGGACATTGGATTTGGGGTGGTGGATGGCTGGCAAAAGCTGGATTTTGGGACTTTGCTGGTTCTACGGTAGTTCACGCAGTTGGTGGCTGGGCAGCTTTGATGGGTGCAGCCTTCTTAGGGCCGCGCTTAGGCAAATATTATAATGGTGTATCGGTAGCAATGCCGGGACACAACATGAGTATTGCTACCCTGGGTACTTTGATTTTGTGGTTGGGATGGTTTGGTTTCAATCCTGGTTCAACAATGGCGGTAAGCCCAAGTATTGCCCATATTGCTTTGACGACGAACTTAGCAGGGTCGTTAGGGGGAATTACTGCTACAGTCACCGCTTGGTTGTATCTAGGTAAGCCGGACTTATCGATGATTATTAATGGCATTCTAGCGGGCTTAGTAGGGATTACCGCAAGTTGTGCTTTTGTTAGCTTGCCTTGGGCGGCAGTAATTGGGGCGATCGCCGGAATAATTGTTGTCTTTTCTGTTACCTTCTTTGACAGAATCAAAATTGACGATCCGGTAGGTGCAACCTCCGTTCACTTGGTTTGTGGTGTTTGGGGAACTCTGGCGGTAGGTCTATTTGCCGAGGGGCCTGGGGGGGCTTTGAATCTATATGAAGAAAGTTTAGGGCCCATTAGAGGCTTGCTATTGGGTGGTGGCTTTCAGCAAGTTTGGTCGCAAATTATCGGTATTGTCTCTGTAGGCGGTATTACCGTTCTCCTCAGTACAATTTTCTGGCTGGCACTCAAGGCTACTCTTGGGATTCGCGTGACGGCGGAAGAAGAAATTCAAGGCTTGGATATCAGCGAACATGGGATGGAAGCCTATAGTGGGTTTCTTAAAGAGGCAGATAATACCGGGCTTGATGACACTTCGGGTCGTGGGGACATGACAAAACGACCGGGAGATTTATCTAGTAGATTATACTAATCATCGCTAATTGCTGAATTAAGATCGAAACTGCCCATAAACTTATAAGTTCATGGGCAGTTTTTTTTGATGAAAAGATTTAAACCTTAAGTTGGGATAGACAGAGCAAATTATCTGAAAATTGAGAATTTTTTGCGAGTATGTCACAGGCAAACTCAAGAAAATCAAAAGTTATAGAAGCTAAGAATTTTGCTTGATACTTAGACCCCCAGCAAATTCTTCTCCATAACCTTCTTCGCCGTGTTCGTTGATGTCCATACCTTGGTATTCTTCCTCCGCAGAGAGACGCAAACCTACGGTAGCGTCAAGGAATTTGAGAATTATAAACGTGCCAACACCAGCAAAAATATATGCAATAGCGATCGCTGCTATTTGAATCAAAAATTGGTTGAAATTACCGCGCAGCAGACCATCTTTACCAAATTTGTTAACTTCAACGGTGGCAAAAATCCCGGTTAAAATTGCTCCTACCGTACCGCCTACACCGTGTACGGGAAATGTATCTAAGGAATCGTCAATTTGAAATTTATGCTTGACACTAATAGCAAAAAAGCAGCACACCGCCGTAATACTACCGATTAATATGGCAGCTAGAGGTGTGACAAATCCGGCGGCGGGTGTAATCCCAACTAAACCAGCCACCGCACCTGTTGCTACTCCTACCGCCGTTGGTTTGCCGCGTAAAACTTTTTCTAAAATTAGCCAAGTCAAAGCCGCCGCCGCCGCCGCCGTATTGGTAGTAACAAAAGCAACCGTTGCCAAGCTACCGGAAGCCAAGGCACTACCAGCATTAAATCCAAACCACCCAAACCACAGCAAACCCGCACCTAGTAAAATAAAAGGTACATTGTGAGGCGATGCTAACTGAGTTGGATAGGTTTTGCGCGGGCCAATCACGATCGCCGCAACTAAAGCCGAAATTCCCGAACTAATGTGTACTACCGTACCACCCGCAAAATCTAGAGCGCCAATGCCACCGTACACGCCTAAAAAGCCACCTTTTGCCCAGACCATGTGAGCTAAAGGGCAATAAATAAAAGTTGACCAAATTAGCACAAATAGCGCATAAGCTCGGAAACTAACTCGTTCGACAATTGCTCCAGAAATTAGCGCTGGGGTAATAATTGCAAACATTGCTTGATAGATCATGAATGTTTGGTGAGGGATAGTCGCGGAGTAGGACTCTACGTTACTATAGTTTGGGTTTGCTGCTTTGAGTGCAGTTTCGTAAGCTAGGCTGGGCAAGTAGCCCGTAGTATCGGCACTAACTTCATTCAAGCCTAGCCATTGCAACCCACCAATAAAAGGTGTTCCCGGAGCGAAAGACAAGCTATAACCCCAGAGAACCCAGGTAACTCCCACTATGCCCATGAGCAAGAAGCTCATCATCAAAGTATTTAAAATATTGCGATCGCGCACAAATCCGCCGTAGAAAAAAGCCAACCCTGGGGTCATCAATAAAACTAGAGCGGAACACATCAGCATAAACCCTGTATCTGCCGACGTTTGAGCCGCAGCTAACGCCTTTTCTACCTCAAAAGCGCTTTGTGCCAATGCGGGAGAAACTAAAGTTGAGCCTAGCAGCATTAGAGCGAGCGCTGCTGTAATCAATATCTTCTTTACCACTTAATTTAACCTTTCACATCTATCAATTGAATGCAGTGGATCTCATTGCATCAGTATCCTTAATAGCAATTCAGTATTTTACAATACATTTATCTCAATTAAGTAAAAGTTCGTTGCCGTTAAACCGCTTTACTGTACAGTTTCATTTACAGGAAAACGATCTATTAACTGCACGGCGCGATCGGCATTGCGTTGTAAAGAAGTGGATAAGTGGGGAACGTAAGGAATTTGCGATAACAAATCCAAAGTGCGGCGCAAGAGACGGACAACATCACCTTCATCTAAACTTGTATGACTGCATAGTTCGACCCAATCTACCCCCAGCGCCCAATTTTCTAATAAAGCAACTAAATCGTACTCTAGCCAAATTGGTAAAGCGATATTGTAGCGGCGTTGTAATTGAAATAAATTTCGCCGGGTAGAACGCAAGCCTGCTAGAGCTTCTTCCACAGGAATAGACAAGGTGTAACGCACCCATGTATCGGGCCGGGGAGTTTCTGTAACTATGGCGGCGATCGCTGCTGCCAAACAATGGGGATCTAGTTCGTCAAATTCACCACTTGCTAAAGCAAGAGCAATCCACAACTCATTGTCGCCGCGAATTGCGGCGGCAACTTGTCCTAAATCGGTGGGAACTAACTCTTGCAAACAACCAAATCGCTGTAATATTTCGATTAAATGTAAAAATTCTTCCCAGTGACGCTGGGAAGTCTTTTCTAACTCTGCTTGACGGGTCGCAAGCTCGGCTTCTAGCTCGACGGCTTTATTGCGACGCTTAAATAGTGTTGCTGGATTGCCTAATTCATGCAAAGGATGAGTTTCGATTTGGGCTGTCACTGCCGCAACTCGCTGTTGTTGAGCTAAAACTTCGGGCGCAGCGTGCATAATCGCGGCGGAATCGGGAATCAAAGCCGCGAGTTTTTCAGATTCTTGGTTTCCTCGGCGCGATTGTCCGGGTTTGAGCGGCATTTCTACCGGAGGCAAAAGGTCGCACGGAATTTCTAAACGCGGCAACTCAGCGTGTAAATCTACCACATCGCTAGTTGTAACGACGTACCAGCGATTATTTGCCCCCAAACATACAAGATAAGGCGCTTGTCCCGCTCCTGGGGTTTTAGCTACTAGCACGGCAGTTAGGGGGACGGGGGTAACGATATTTTTTCCTTTTAGGCTCAAGAGAGTGCCAGTCATGGCGAAGCTAATAGTTAAACTTAATTGCTCCACCCGGTCATCTATTGCTTGTTCTTGCAGGGTTTTTAGTAATTGAGTTTCAACTTTTAGACGCTGGCGCAGTTTTTCATAGTGTTGCAATTGCACGGGGTCTACGGACGCAAGCTGGGCTTGGACTATTGCTAATTGTTCCTGAACTATTGCTAATTCTTCGTATTGAGGTTTTAAGTATAAATTGGCAATATACTGCCCAAAACTGCGCTCTACAAGTTCTTTGGCTTCTTCTAGGGTGTGGGTTTGCAGTAAGTTCAATACCATGCCATAGGTAGGCGTAAACTGACTAACTAGCGGGTCGGCTTTGGCTGTTGCTAGGTAAGCGGCTTCTTTTGCCCCCTCAAAGGGAGTTTGAACGGTGACTACATAGCCGCGCTTATCCATGCCCCGTCTGCCTGCTCTACCTGCCATTTGTAGGAACTCGGAAGCATTTAATAATCGATGCCCGCGATCAGTACGTTTGGATAAACTAGAAATTACGGTTGTCCGTGCGGGCATATTAATTCCTGCGGCTAAGGTTTCCGTTGCAAATACAACTTTGATTAGCCCTTGCTGGAATAGTTCTTCAACTAAACCCTTCCAAGCAGGTAATATCCCCGCATGGTGGGCCGCAATGCCGCGATACAAGGGCTGGACTTGCCCAATACGTCCCGCATCGGGATTGCGCTGTAAAAATTCATCAATTTGCCACTTCAATTGAGCGGCTTCGGCGGGATTAACTAAACTTAGCGTCCCCAAATCCTCTACAGCTTTATCGCAACCTCTACGGCTGAAGATAAAGTAAATAGCTGGCAGCATATCTCTAGCATTTAGCTGATTGAGCAAGTAGATTATGCTTGGAGCTTCGGGTCTTGCGCCATTGCGCCGAGCATCTTTAGCCTTCTGAGCGTCAATGCTACCGCGTTTTGGTCGGAGGCGGGGATTGATTTTTCCCCCTTCGAGGAGGGGAAATAGCCCCTTAACATTGCAAAACTTAAACTCTAAAGGTACGGGGCGAAAGTCTGAATAAATTAGTTGGGTAGGGCCGTGGACGGTATTAATCCAGTCGGTGAGGCGATCGCTATTGGCAACGGTGGCAGAAAGGGCGACTAATTGAATTTCTCTAGGACAGTAAATAATTGATTCTTCCCAAACTGTACCGCGCTGGCGGTCGTTCATGTAATGGCATTCGTCTAACACTACCGCCTCTACACCCTGCATTGATGTGCCAACTTCACCAATGGGCGTACCGTAGAGCATATTACGGAAGATTTCGGTAGTCATCACGAGGATCGGAGCTTCCCGATTAATCGAAACATCTCCCGTCAATAATCCTACTTTTTCTGCGCCAAAAACGTTCCGAAAATCGCGCAATTTTTGGTTAGATAATGCCTTAAGAGGTGTAGTATAAAACACCCTGCGTCCCCGACTGAGGGCGCGATGAATCGCGTATTCGCCAATTAATGTTTTACCCGAACCCGTAGGCGCGCATACAACAACTGATTTGTCAGCATTTAAAGCCGCGATCGCTTGGACTTGAAATTCATCGAGTTCAAACGGAAATATATCTTTTAAATCCAGTTCTGGCAATATTTGGGAAAAGTCCACTTTTAGTTAGGCGAGAGGCAATAGATTTTTAACGCCGATCGGCATTGCCAACTTTATCGATCATCAATATGATTGTAAGACAAATTATTTATTTAAATATTTTGGCGGCAACTAACGCTTACTTGCCTAATTCTTGCGATCGCCTTGTTGCTGATTGTACGGCTTGAATCAACGCCGAGCGCAGCCCCCCACTTTCGAGTTCGGCTACTCCGGCAATTGTTGTTCCCCCTGGGCTAGTGACGCGATCTTTAAGTTCGGCGGGGTGAATTTTTGTAGTTTGCAACAATTCTACCGTGCCTTTGATAGTTGCCAAGGCTAGCTGCATGGCAATTTCTCTAGGTAAGCCCGACTTTACGCCTCCATCGGCTAAAGCCTCAACAATCATGGCTACATAAGCTGGGCCCGATCCCGATAATCCTGTCACCGCATCCATTAATTCCTCAGCTACTTCTACTACTTCTCCTACCGACTGAAATAGTTTTTTAGCTATCTGGCGATCGCCATCTTTTGCCTGAGAACCCATAGCAAGAGCGGTGATACCCGATCCTACGGTAGCTGGAGTATTGGGCATGGCTCTAATTACTGGCAATTGCTCAAAAGCTGATTCTAGCTGGCTTAAATTCACCCCTGCCAAGATCGAAATTATTAACGGCTTCGAGGTGCGCTTAGTCAAGGTTTTATTTAATAAACTTGCAACTTCAATAAATATTTGAGGTTTAATTGCCAGCAAAATCGTTGAGGAGCGATCGGCTACTTCTTGATTGTCGGCGGTTACTTGTACGCCATACTTTTCGGCTAAATATTGGCGGCGGGTTTCCTGCACTTCGCTAACTATAACTTCTTGGGGTTGATAGATTTGTGCGACTGTTAAGCGGGATAACAGCGCTTCGCCCATTACCCCGCCACCTATTACACCAAGCTTGCATTCGAGCAACGGAATTATCCTTTTACGAGCAGTGGTTATTTTTCACCTGCTTTTGACAGGACAAACCCCAGGGTAGGGGAAGCCCCCTTACTAACAACTATCAGCTAGACTGGGCTATCCGGGTAGATTCCGGTGTCCAAGCGGGCGTTGGGGTTGTACTGCGTCCGGTGCGTACTTGAGCTTGTACGGTTTCTTGAATGCCACCGGATTGGGTAGTGACTTGAACGCAAATTGGCGTGAACAAAAATATACTGTCACCTACACGCTCTTGATGACCGTCGATCGCATAAGTCCCTCCAGCAACAAAGTCTACTGCTCTTTGTGCTTGGTCTGGATCTAACATGGTGAGGTTGAGGACGACCGATTTGCGATCGCGCAAGGCTTGAATTGCTTGGGGCATTTCTTCAAACGAGCGCGGTTCCATTACTATCACTTCATAGGTGCTGTTATTTGTTCCTGGCATACCAATCACATTGTTTAGTGGTGTACCCATTTCGGCGCTGTCTGGAGCGACGGAAATTCTTTCACGCATCCGCCGCCGCCCGTTGCGTTCTTCTTCTGGCATGGCTTGAACCTGCTCTTGCTGGTACATATTGCGGTAGCCATCTCCATTCCCATTATCGTCATACTCGTCGTATTCGTACTCAATTGGATCATTCAAACCCACAAATTCTCGTAACTTTGAAAAAATATTGTTCACTGTTTATTTTCCTCCTGACGATTCACACCTTTAGTTAACTTGTAAAAGCAAATTTTATCAAGTGCAATCAGACGCGCCTAAATTTGCACGTTAAATTTTTGCTAACAAATGCTCTTTTCGGCAGTTATGAATTTATAAGATTAATAACCCATGTTAGTAATTAACGCAACCATTAAGCTTATAAATCTTTTTGTACTACGGAGCGTTCTCCAAACAAAATTCTGCCCAAACGTACCATTGTTGAGCCAGAGGCGATCGCGATTTTGTAATCATCAGACATTCCCATAGATAGCTGCTGCATTTGTTGCAAATTTAACCAACTTTTGGTTTGAATTTCTTTGAGCAGAGTATGAGTACGGTCAAACACGCTCTTGATTTGGCTTTCATCTAATCCTAAAGGAGGAATTGTCATCAACCCACAAACTTGCAGATTATTACATCGATCTAACTGGGGTAAGTCTGACCAAAGCTGAGGTACGTCCCAGCCTGTTTTCTGCGGATCGCTGGCTATTTTTACTTGCAGGCACGTTTGCGGTTTGCGATCGCGTTCTTGGGCAAGTTTATCTAATTGTTGTGCTAATTTTAAGCTGTCTACTGAGTGAATCCACTGAAACAACTCTAGGGCTTTTTTAGCTTTATTACTTTGCAGCCTGCCAATAAAATGCCAGGTAATATTATTTAAATCAGCTAATTGCACCTGCTTGGCTTGAGCTTCTTGAATGCGACTTTCGCCAAAATCTCGAATTCCAGCAGCGTAAGCCTCGCGCATTGCTTCTACCGATACTTGCTTTGTGACCGCAATTAGCTTGACTGAATCGGGCGGAAAACTTTGGCGAATTTGATTAATCCGTTTGGTAATAATCGAACTCATTGGAAAGTGCTTTGCAGAATTTTTTGTAGTTGCTCGTACTCTTGATAGTGTCCGCTACGGCGCAGCAGGCGCAGGCGAGTTTCTAAAAGTAAGCGAGCTTGCGATCGACCAACAGATTCAAATTTGATGCTTCCCCCTGGGGGTTCGTGAGTTACTAAAAAAAATAAACGCTGGGCATAGAGAGTAGTAAATAGCTCCTGGTTTTGTTCGAGTACGCAAATTCTAGAAAGTAGACCAAATGTTGGATGAGTTAAATAGTTTTCTGTGTTCATCAAATCTTGACGCAGGTAGCACCAACTTTTCTCTAAAAAACTGGGCGAATTATGCAGATAATAGCTTGCTTTGGGGGCAAGGGGATAGGTAAATCGAGATAAATATTTCCTCCTATACTAAGGATGTCTTTACACGCGCAACGCTGCAAGTTGAGCTTGGGCTTTTTGCAACGATTCGTACCATTCAGTTTCAGGATCGCTATCGGCGACAATTCCGGCTCCTACTTGACCCCATACAGAGTTACCCCTAGGACTTGGAGTGACAAGTAGAGTGCGAATTAAAATATTTAAGTCTAAGTTACCTCGCCAATCGAGATAACCGCAGGAGCCATAAAATAAGCTGCGACGCAGGGGTTCGAGTTCTTCGATAATTTCCATACAACGGACTTTAGGACAACCGGAGATTGTACCGCCAGGAAACATGGCGCGAATTAGCTCGATAGGGGAAGTTTTAGGCGGCAAAACTCCCCTCAGATTACTTACTAGGTGCATGACGTGGCTATAGCGTTCGATGGCGAGTAATTCATCCACTTCAACCGATCCCCACTGACACACGCGCCCTAAGTCATTGCGTTCAAGGTCTACTAGCATAATGTGTTCGGACTTTTCTTTGGCATTTGCCATCAGTTCTCGTGCTAGTTTATTATCTTGTTCGGTAGTTGCTCCGCGCGATCGCGTTCCAGCAATGGGTCTTGTTTGAGCAATACTATTATGTAGTTGTACCAGTCGTTCGGGAGAACAGCTAATTACTTGACCCCAAGGACTTCGCCAGAAGCTTGCAAAGGGGGAAGGATTAATTTGCTGTAAGGTGCGGTATATTTCCCAACTATCAGCAGTTGTTTGAGTAGCAAATCGCACAGATAAGTTAGCCTGAAAAATATCGCCAGCTTGAATATATTGTTTAGCGCGTCTGACGGCGGCTTCATAGTCACTTTGTTCTGTTAAAAAACGAATGGGAGAAGTTCGGGAAGCAAAAGGCGGTGGGGAATCAGGAGATGATTTTAATTGATTTGC
>QQTW01003257.1_pt1 | contig 11964 bp, 13 predicted proteins | sample 1904831 | NCBI WGS metagenome assembly QQTW01 (sample SAMN09435610, study PRJNA476489) | Subsurface metagenome, whole genome shotgun sequencing project. | reverse complement strand
GGTGAGGCGTTGTGTGAGGGGGATGGTGGGGTAGGGGAGGGATTTGGCGGTCGTGGTGAGGGTGCCGTAGAGGGTGGTGGGGGGGATTGATGGTAGGGGGAGGTTGGGGGATGGGGCACCCCCGGTGGAGCTGGCTTTGGTGGTGGAGGATGAGGATGGGGTGGTGGCGTGGGGTTCGCTTGTGGAAGGGGGTGCTTTTTGAACGGTGGTATCTGGCTTAGGACCAACGGCTGTCGCTGTGGTACCGCTCTGTCCTTCGTTATGAGTGGTAGGTGCGGCCATGGACTGGTGAGCACTGGCATTTTCGGTGATGGGTTTGATGGATTTGCTAGTGCCAACTTCGATTGAGCCCGACTCGCGCTTCTTTGACTCTTGGATGGAGCCAGCATGTTCAGGACTGATCGCTTGTGCGTGAGCTGTGGTCGCCGTCATAGATTGATGAGTACTGATTCGTCCAGCAGGGAGTTTGAAACGTTTACGACTGCTGATCTCGGTAGTCTCCGAATCATGCTGCTTCGTCTCGTGAATTGAGCTGGCTGACGGTTCTTCCACGGAAGGCGCGGCGACAAGCACAGATGGCTGAGCACTGGACCGTCCAGCAGCGACTTCGTGACGTTTGCTAGCACTGACTTCGATGGAATCTGACGCGTGCTTCTTTGATTCCTGCATTGAGCGGGAGGGTTGGTGAATAGGAGCTGTGGGCTGGGTTGACAGCTGTGCTTGTGGAGGAGTAGCCGAGTAAAGGCCCTGACTTGAAGGAGTAGATTGAAGTGCCTCATTCTGTGCAGCTTCATTCTGATCGCGCGTGTCGTCCGTCTTTTGAGATGTAGCTGGATCGGTTGTGTTGAGGGAAGGTGCGTCTTCCATGACGGTGTCCATCTTCAACTGATCTACCATTGCTTCGGCTCCTAAAAGACTGGGAGCAGGGCCGCCGGAATCGCGTGGTGGCGGTGGATGATGTGATGATGATGGGGGAAAGGATTGATTGGACGTGTCAACATCAACATCGTAACTGAGGGGAAATTGTGATGCACCCTCATAATGTGATTCTTCACTCACTGTTGGATCGCGGTTGTTGCCTTGTGACGCGACTTCCAAAGCAGCTCTGGCTTGCCAGTCTAGAACACCTGAGCTTTGCAATGCTGACTGGGTGACTTCACCAAACAACCTCCTTGGCTGCTGCTGTAGATGGTGAGCTGGTGCATCTGATGAATCCAAATCATCATTATACTCGGCTAAGGAAATCTCCTCTTCTTGGAAATCCCCCTGTGACTCCCGGTCTCGTGACATTGCTTCGTTGTCTTCCAGCTCTTCGTCAGGCAAAGCTTCGTGTGCGAGCTTCAATTGGGATGCAACATGAATCAATTCATCTGTCCCGACACGTTCGGTAGAGCGCGTACTGCACTCGTCTAGAGGGAGACGTGGCCCGCGCTGAGTCTGGAGTTGGGCGAAGAAGTTCTCGGCTGGACTGATTGCCTTCCGTTGCTGCCATTTCTCGTCGGTGATCCAGGCATGATGTAAGCATTCGTCGTCAGTCATCCGTAATGCTGGGTCAATGACCAGCGAACGCTGCAAGAAGTCGATGGCCTCCTCAGAAACTCCACGCATTCGGAGTTGGTCATACTCGACCTCGGTGCTCATGAGGGTGTGGAGCATCTCGTCCTGGTGATTGTGTCCTTGCCCTGGGAAGGGTGGGGAGCCACGTAAGAGATGGTAAAGGACTGCTGCTAAGCCCCAGGTGTCGACCGCCGACGTATACGGCTGTTTGGCTTCTTGCTTACCCCGTCTAGCCAAGGGTCAGCAGCAGGAATGTTCAGGAAAGGAGGGGGCTTTGTCGTTGGGAAAAGAGTGACCGACCTTCTGGACTTGGCTCGGGGTTGTTCCTTGCCCTTCATCGCACGTTCATATCCGGGATACACTTCGGGGGCACAGTACAGGAGTGTACCACAAAAGGTATCCAGGAATGTCTCTTCGTTCGTGACAATCTTAGATAATCCAAAGTCGGACAGCTTGAACAGATACGGATTGTTGCTCTCCATCAGGATATTGTCGGGTTTGAGATCGCGATGTGTGATACCGTTCTCATGGAGGTAATTGAGAGCCTGACACATCTGAGAAGCCACTGCTTGACAGAATTCCTCGGATACGGCTTCGTTGCCAGCACGGAAACATGACTGGAGGTCGCCCAGTTGGACATACTCCATGATGATGTACAGATATCCGTTACGCTCCTCGTGTGCCACATATTGCACAATATTCGGCTTAACACACACACATGTCAGCTGTCACGTCGGACTAGGATGGAGGGACATGTTACATGTTGAAGCCGCTGCATAATCTTGAGCTCATGCTCTACCTTCCGTCCCACCACTCCCTTCTTTGCATATGCCGTATTGTTGAGCTCCTTAACCGCAAACACACTTCCATCATATCGACGAGCCAGTTTGAACACCGAAGCAAATGCGCCCTTGCCAATGTATCCGACTATATTGTAGTCAGGTCGACCATTCCATTTCATCCCGAAATGGAAGAGTTCCGTGCCAGCCGCCAGATTTCTATTCCCCGCAGCCGGATTCTCATCGGCTTGAAGAAAACTCTCAGAGGGAAGGATAGACACCTACACCGCCGCCACTTAGCCACCATTCCAAGCATTCTCCATAACCGTTTGCACCTACCGCGGGCATGCCCACAGTCACACCTTTGCCTTTGGCATTATGCGCTTCTCGATGCTGGCGTTCCAGGGTTTGCATTTGGCCGAGATACTGTGCCAGATTCTGACGGTACAATTCCGTAGCTTCATCGCGTTCTGGGAGCCGCACAAAGAATCGGATGTATTCGTCCGCCCCCTGGAGCATTACCTCTATCGTGCATCCGTCGTGCAGACTGATCTGTTTCACTTCTGACCCGGGCATCTTCTTAGGTAGAGCGCCCTCCACCCACGTCCCGTTGGTCGAGGTATCGCGGCACATGAGGACACCTCCAGCCGTCACATAGATGCGGAAATGAGCACCGCTCACTTTCTGCGCCTCCACCATTCGGCTGGTACAGATGAGCAAGTCCGACTTGTCCGACGCTCGACCAAACGTGTACCCTAGCCAAGGTTGCTGCAAGTTGGACGATAGCCGCAAAGCGATGTCCAAGCTTGGTCTGCCCTCGACATCCCGCTCTCTGCTTTTGTCATGGGTCTTCTTGCTAACGTGCCCTGGTCGGTTTTCGCGCTTAAAGACTTTTTCTTGCAAGTATGCGGAATGATCAAGGGCCCACTTCTTCTGAAGTACGTGCTGTGGCGAGGTCAAAGCCACCAGCTCAACAGCTTCGTACCCGGCTGGAGACCCAGGTGACAGGATACAAAGGATGTCTGCTTTGTCTGCTTTGCTGAGGTGCTTGTAATCCTGCCTCCTCTTGGTCGAGCCATAAATTGGCTGAGTGGCTGGATCGTCCATTTGGAAATCTTCGTCGTCTCGTACAAGCGGGCCGCGTGTGCAGAACTGATTGCCTGTGAGTTCCTGCAAAGGGGAAATGGTTAGCAGGGCTTTCAAAGTACGGATAGAAACAACGTAAGATCCCGCAAGTCTCGAATGGAAAAGGGAGATAAAGGTATCTTACAAGATTATCGCCTCCCAAATGCAGGCGATCGTGTTCGTCGGTTGAAAGCGGGACCGTCGAGACTGTGTGGAAGCTATGCGGCGACCAGTCCGCTTGATCCTTCCAGGGATCCTCTTCAAAAGTGAGATGTGAGACGTTTTCCTGAACGACGGCTTCCCAATCACTATTCCGAGTATCTTGCGCGTCTTGTAGCAGAAGTGAATCGTCTTCTTGACTATCGTTGAGGTTGGTGTCAAAGACGAGCGGAGGGCTGTCCTCTAGAGGCTGCCCGCTGTCGGCTTCTGGTCGATCCTGTGAGTTGCGGAGTGACTCTTCAGGCTCAACGGAATTCGACGGCGGGTTGTCGGCCTCGGCCCGGGCGCTGTCAAGATCTTTTTTCTGGCTGTCAGGGAGTGAGTCGTCGAATACAAAGCCAGGTGGTAGGTGGTCCGACTTGAGGCTGGAGCTGATGGAACTTCTGTTCCAATTGTCCTGTGGACGACGGCGAGCCTTCTTTGCCGCGTAGTTGCTCTCGCGCTGCTCAGTCGGTTCGGCGAGGTCGGATGCTTCTTCAGTGGCGTCACTGTCTCCGTCAAGCTTTGCTCCAAAAGCCTGGTTCCACGAACGTTTGTTTGGATCTTCGGGGCGAAGGACCCAGTCAGCAGGGTCGAAGTATTTTCCAGGGAAGTCTAGAGGGTCTGCAGGTAATTGTCCCCAGTCGCCCGGTAAATTCGGCGGAGGCCAGTGTCCGTCTTTGATGAATTCTCGGATGCGCTCGACCTCGTCTTTCCGATCAGATATCTCCCGGCGAACCCTCCGTCGTTCGTTTCTGTTTACACGAACTCCCCAGGGGTAGGTGATGGGCTCAAGGTAACGCAAGGCTGCGGGACAGTAAGCAAGGCTCTTAGCATGATTGATCTTGCGACTAAGAGCCAGCGGCAACTTTGGAGCAGAAGCCATGGCGGATGATTCAGGATGGTAACAGAATGCAAGCAAGGGTAGGAAAATGTGGTGGCTTGACGGATGAAGCAATAGCAGGATTTATGTAGGTGGATGGAGAGGTAGGCTTAGGCTCAAGCAATTTGATGGTAAAAGCAACCAGGGAATCCTTTGCAGGATTGCCCCAAGAGCTGCTCCACTTCAAGAGTTGCCAAAGTTTGAGCAGAGCAAGAGCACCTGGGGAAAGGTATATGGTGATGGTAGAAGGAAAGAGTGGAAGTGGTGGAGGAAGAAAGAAGAAATCTGAGTTCATACATTTTCAGATTGTGGGCCAGGCAATGGGTACCCAGTCGACCTCTATCCCTAACCCTCTTTGGACGCCGAGGATCGTTGCCTCAGCTTGGTGAAGAATGAGCAGATCTGTTATCAACAAAGCCGACTCTTATCAGAGCTCTTTGATTGATTTGGTGATCTTTTCCAGTACCCTGCACACTTATAGACAATATGCTAAGCCCCAAGTCTTAATGCTTCCTTGTCTTGTATATGGTATCACGGAGCTCTAACATCAGGTATGCTCCTGGGCCCTAAATACCCCAATCTATCTTCAAGACATCTTACCCGGAGAGTTTAGCCAGCCATGGAGGTATACTCCTGGAAGAGCATCGATGCTTGAACCGGTTCGCTTCTAGAGAGTTGCTGGCCTTCACTGGATCCAAGCCTTCGGGATTGAACTATTTCCGCCGTCAATGACGCAAAATGGCCCGTTGATATATTGCCAGGGGCCAGCAGAGGGAAGAAAACCAGGAGGACCTGCGCCTTGAAATGAGATGGTGGTTGCTTTGGATATATAAGTCCAGACAGTTTGTCGCTAATCATCCAGGATGGAGAACAGAATCGCTAATGTGAAAGCTACAACAATGACCCAGACAATCTGACACGAAGCAATACTGCAGGCAGAGCGCAAGGAAACATTTGATACACAGCTACTATACAGTGTGAAATGAGAGGCTTTGAGATTGACGACCTTGGAGAACTGGCACAGCCAGTATATACACCAAGACTTAACAGGTACGATTGCAAAAGGACAAGTATTCTGGTCAATACGGAGGAGGGAGGTGAGGTTCAATATATTTTTCCTTGATACCGATATCTCCGGTTGCCCATCGTTATAAGCGCAGCAGCCGCCGTAAGCTCCATGCACGGACCGCTCTACACACAGATATGCGCCAGCCTTTTCCATCTTCAGAGTCTGTGTTGGCCACAGTCTTGCTCTCTCTTCTTCTGATTCTCAACCCACGTTGCAAGTTCTTAAATGCATGGCTTACTAAGTTGTCACTTCAACTCAAGTCAAGCGTGGCAAGTCTAAAACTGCAGATGACCCGACGTCATGATCCCACCAATGCGGAAGCCCAGCAATGATGCATATTCGTTTACACTCAGCTACAGGTGAGAAGTAAGTGGGGGTTGTAAGGAGTAAAGATTGAATCTCTTCAAAGATGCTCTAGGCGTTAAGAAATCCCTCCTCTCATTCCGTCAAATCTTTTTCTTGGGGCTGTATGACCGGACTCGACCCCCTGGTCTTCTCGAAGAATGTGGACACATCGCTGCTCCAAACACTATCATCATGCACGTCATCTTCATCTCCACCCCAATGCCCTGCCTTTTCGTCCGCTCTTCTTGCCTGACTGGCCTCCCAATCTGCCCTCATCTCTTCTATCTTTTGCTTGTAGTCGGTCTCGGCGTCGTAGAATCGACCCACTCCCCTCCATCTCTCCCACCAGCTGAGGTGTTTGGGATGAACCGCAACCCCGTGATAATCGCACTCGCGACCGGCGCGGATGTATTGCCATCGTCGCTCTTGCTCCTTGAGGTCTAAGCCTGTGGTGTCAGGAAGAAAGAGCAATGTGACGAGCATGCCCATCAGACCGAACCAAGGTACGACGTAGAATTTCGTTTGCGTGTCGATATAGTTGTATAGCACGCTAGCCAGCAGCGCGCCCAGTTTACCACACGCGGCAGAGACGCCGTGGGCGGTCGCGCGTATCGGAGTCGGATAAACTTCCGCAGCGACGAGGAAAGTGACGGCGTTGGGCCCGAATTGGTTGAAGAAGGAGGAAAGAAAATACATTGTTTGGAATTCACGGACGTGGGCAGTGGAAGTGTAGTGAGCGAAGTTGAAGGCAGGAATTACGAAGAGGATGAAGTCCATGAGAAAGCCAACCATTTGCATGCGTTTGCGACCGTAGAGCTTGTTATCGATGAAGAAGGCTCAATGGAGAATTAGTCACTGTTGAGTACCGTGTTTGGTAGGAGGATGGACTGCTTACAGGCCAGGTAATATCCGACCAAGGACACGCCCACATTGATCAGGTTATACAGCCAGCCAGGCATGATAGACGTATTCTCTGGCAAGATAACACTGATGAACTCGCTCTGAAACAGCTTGTTCCCGTAGAAGAAAACATCGTTGGCGAACCAAGCTCCGGCGGTTGCAATCATTCGAGGGCCAAAGTAGGTGAAGGTAAGCTTGAGAGATTCGGTGTCGTATCCGGTGACCTTGTTTTTCTTTTTCGCAGCAGCCAGTTGCTTTGAAGCCGACTTCATCTTGTACGTACGGTAGTAGACCAGCCAAAGTGTACCAACAGCAGGGATTGCAAAGGAAACCCGGTAGGTCCATTGAGTAGCGACCTGCGAGTAGGGCGGATTACCGCTACCGTGATGGAAGATAAGGAGCAGCACAATCAGAATGACCTGGTTGAAGAACTGGCCCCAACCTTGCATCAGGAAGGCACTGGTCACCTTTCGGCCGCGGTGTAAGCGGTCTTCTTTGGTGGAAATCTTGCCGGATCCGACGGCATTCTCCATGCCGGAAGTTGCCGTCATTGGATACTCGCCGCCAACGCCGATGCCGTAGAAGAACAGGGACCAGACGTAGCAGATGACCCAACCGTTCTGAGTCACGCCCCAGGCAGCAGTGAGCATGATAAGGCCGATAAACATGATAGTAGCATCCTGAATGAGACCCCAACGACGGCCAAGCCTACACCACCAGTTAGGTTGGACCTCCCATAACGGCGCGATGCCGACTTACCAGTCGCCAAGAATACCAACCAGGATCTGACCGACAATAATACCCGAGATCTCCATGTAATCGACAGCCGCGATCCATGTCGCGTTGCAGATTTTTTCGGTTTTCCAGCAGTCAGGGAACGAACCCTTGGCTTGAAATAGGGGTTTGATGTTGCCAATCGAGAAGAGAACATAGCTAGGAAATCAGTAACAACCCTCCAAAACGGACAATACCGTACGTACCCTTCAAGGCCTAGTCCAGCGCCCGGCAGAACCATGTTTTTGAAGTAGTAAGCAAACGGACTGAGTGGATCGTTCTTGATCATGGCCCATATACTGGATAGTTCTCTTTTGCTTTCCTTCGCGTCTCCGCTCGAAACGAACTTGACCTGTTGTGCCAACGACATATCGCCCCAATAGACACCAGCCTCATTGTAGCTGTCGTCAGGCTTGAGTAAGTAATCGAATATCTGTCTCTCATTTGGGGTCAAGTCGTGTAGCGTGTCATGGGTGCTGGTCCCGTCCGGGCTATTGTCTAGGTATCCCACCATCTCGACGGCGACTGACTCGTCCTTGGGCAAGGCAGAATAGGGAGTCGAGAAATAAAGGAGCCTTTCCAGGCCTAATGTTAGGAGGCTAAATGCCAGTGCAAGGCTAAGCAGCCGGACAGCTGCAGGAGAAGCTTATATAATAATAATCAAGGAGATCGGCGTGGACTTCCGAACGGCTGGAGGTTAGTCGGATGAACGGTGCAGCCGAGAAGCTTGACACACGTGACGCTAATCCGACGTCAATTGATAACTTTCGCAGATGTTCAACGTCAGTTCTGGTCATTCATGAACGCTGTGAAAGGCTGACATATACGTTCGACTACCACGTGGACGAGGAAGGCTTGCGATTCGCGCCTTGTGTAGGTCGGATCCGGTCATGAAGGGTAAGACGGCCCCTGATATCGGTTCTTCCTGTAGATAGATTGGTCACCTATCGAGTTGGTGTGCAGGGCGGAAGGCACGGCTCTTCGTCGGAATGCTTCTTCGGAGACCGTCGATGGATAGACTTGCTACTATGCTGAGATGACGCCAGACGTAACGTTCAAAGTAGTAGTTTCAATTGCGTTTCTAGCTTGCTGAAAAAATGCACGTGACCGTAGGAGAGTATCGATAACCTTGCAGTCCGGTATCCGTTGGTAGAAAGGTACACGGAAGAGAGTGAGGTATGTAGATTCCAATTCTCCAAGCTCTTCAATGCCCCAGTGATGGCATCGTCGGATGTGAGAGCTTCGATCCGAGTTGAATGGCGTCTGATTGGGAAAACATCGTCCGGAGCAGGCGAGGCTTTGCCGTCTATCCGGGCAGTCCGCAGGGCAGCCATGATCCCGTAGCGCTCGTGTGCGAGATTCCGAGCCCATGTTCTGTAGAAGCGTAAAGTTGGGAGAGTATTGGAGATCCGTTGGTAGACAAGCCATTGTCCAATCAAAAGTGCTTCTTGGAGCACGTTCTCCTGTGGTTCGTTCCGACGGGAGGCTTTCAGGCTAAGGCTTAAGGCGGTAAGACCAGCCGCCTCTCTCACTAGTCCGCTCAGGGATTCAAGATTCCACCTCATCCTCTGCGGCTAAGGACTTGATCGAGCGGGCGTGCCTACGAGTTGCTCGCTGCGTTGCAGCTGCCTATCAAATTGCCCGCTCAACAGCAGTAGAAGTACCTTTGCTGTCATCCATTCCTTCGCCATAATTCCTGAGATCTGTCCTCCACCAATGATCCGCCACCATCCGCTTTTCGTGGCGTAGCGCTCGGGAAGCCTTCACGCCTTTTCCCCCAAACATCTAATTGTTTTCCGAGAAGATCCAACTTCAGAGCCAAGTGTTGTCCGATCCAAACGCAGCTTCAATTTCTGGCACGCCCTGGCGGGCTCTCTTTGTCCCGTCTTTTATTTTATTCTACGACACTCAGTCGGTATTAAGCGGAACGCAACTACAACACCACATCAGAGAGTCGATGTGGTCTTCACCATAGAAGCTCAAGAGCTGGAGGTCTCCTGGCTTGCTATCACGCGTCCGAACGATCATTTAACCAGACCCAGACGAGGAAAAGGCGTGCCGTGCAGATATCAATCAAAAGGCCGCAAGCCCATGGCAAGCGCGGGATGGTTGACACTCTATGGCCTCAATGTCTTCTGCGTTCTTAAGCCCCGGCCTTCGACTTCACACCGACGTCCATAGTCCCTGTATCATCGGCCGGAGATACCTGCACTTCTCCCATGAATTCATCACCATCTGTCATCACAATGGCCGCATACCGCGTCCGGAACCCCTCGACAGTCATCTTCTTCGTGAGCGCACCCAGCGCCGCCAGGAGATCTAGATACCTCACCGGACTCCCTTCGTGTGCGTGAGCCGACACAATATCAAGATTAATTTCACTGATCCGGTATCCCAGGTCGGTAAGGGGCCGGTTGCCGTGTCTTCGAACTTTGGTGACGATCTCGTGGCGGATCGTCTGAAAGCAATCCATGACCGCGTCCGGGGGAAGTGCCTGGCCTACGCCGTATCCATCATGAAAGTCGAGGCTGAACGGCGTACCGGCCATGGGTAACGGGTTCGGCAGCGAAAGTTGCAAAGCCTTGTCTTTGTTGGAGGCTCGCGCTATTCTAGCATATGCTACCCCTTCGCCTCCTTCCGCTACGAAAATGTTGGCTGATTGCTCTTTTCGGCCCTGCTGTATAATCGTCAAGTTGAAGGCATCCACCACTGCTAGCGCGTTGGTGTAAGTCAATTGTTGTTCTGTTGGCATGGGAACCGGCACGATATTGAAAACGACGGTCTGGGACTGATATCGAAGGGAGTCATGACCGCTGGGTATGGGGCCGTCCCCATGCTGCTGCAGATGGCTTGCTATCTGGCCGCGAGCATAGTTGATGCAATCAGAGACATCAGAGGATACGAGGGACCCAGTCGGCGGATTGAAGTTGATCTTAAACGGGGTATTTGGTATAGGGTAAGAATTTCGAAAAGTAAGTTGGGCAGTCTCATTAATCGTTGACCTGAAGTCCCTTATGTCAGCAATTTTGGTTCAATCTGCGGCAAAGCAAGTGTGGCAGGTGCCTCAGTACCGAAGCTGTTGTAACTGATCTGGACGCGCTATTGGACCGGCGGCATCTACCAAGCTCGTCGCAGCCCGAAGCGCCACCAGAAACAGTACTCTCGTATAAAGCAGAAGCATCGTCTCTCAAGGCACAAGCTCTTCGGCACAGAACGGGCAAAGCGAGGCAAAAAAAGAAACAAGGTCAAACAGCCGGTCACTCAGGCAAGGCCTCTACTCTACCTTTGTACAACAGCGACATCGGAAGCTAGAGAGTGCGCTGTTCTACCGCTTGTCGCGTATCGCTTTGACGGCTTGCTAATCTCCAAACATATCTTGATACACGTTAGCAAAATTCGTTCCTTGCACGGCCTGACAGCGGAAGAGGCGCTCGAGCCATCGGGAGTACCCGAGACATATCTGACGTTCAAGCTCTGGCTGAGAAGACCGGAATGGCTTCGGAGCGCTAGAAAACTGCCACAGCACCCGAGCGCAAAATGCTTTGAAGGTGCGAAATTCGAAGCTTAGCAGTCAGAGGATAAGAAGAATTATCTATCTACGTGGTCAAACTGAGACAACCCGCTCCAGACAACTTCCCACCCTTTGGGATCCTCGAGGAGTTTGACAATCCTGACCTTCTAAGCTCTACGCTTACAGAACTTCTACCTCACAGGCCAAATGGAGAATTCAGCATTATATTAGGTATTCCTGCACTCGGAGAACATTCCGGCCAAACCAACACCACCGTTTTCATGCGCCATACCGCAGTACTCAACGCCCTCCGCCTCCGCCCCCACTCCGTCTCACCCCCCACCTCCCCTCTTCTTCCCTCCGCCTCCTCACGACCACTTCCCTCCTGACGAAAACCTCCCTCCTCAGCCCCTCCACCTCCCTTCCCAATCCCTGGACCTTCTCCCTCAACCCCCCAACCTCCTTCTCGACCTTCTCCTCCCTCTCCCGCTGAGTCTTCGCTTCCTGCCCCGCCCTCTCCTTCCCCCGCTGCAGCTCCTCCTCCCTCCCGGCCTTCACCTCCTCCCTCCCCGCCTTCACCTCATCTTCCAGCCCCTGGCACCTCCTCACAAGCTGCTCCACCTTCTCTTTCAGTTCCCGGAAAATCTGGTTCGATGACGCTGATGACGACGAAGAAGACGACGACGATGACGAAGACGCACTGCCCCTCCTCCGACACACCACCGGTGGTGGTTTCGGTGACGGCGAACCCTTAGGCTTCGGCGAAGGCGCATCTCTTTCACATTGTTGTTGTTGTTTCTGTTGTCCCCGCTCCCTCTCGATC